>Ga0306871_1000619_pt1 | contig 13430 bp, 8 predicted proteins | sample AntRauMeHopE1497_FD_190447 | JGI IMG/M metagenome (GOLD analysis project Ga0306871, IMG submission 190447) | Saline lake microbial communities from Rauer Islands, Antarctica - Metagenome Hop E1 #497 (v2) (version 2) | ecosystem: Environmental > Aquatic > Non-marine Saline and Alkaline > Saline ... | reverse complement strand
CTCCCTCCAGGCAATGCACTACGGCTTCGAGCACCGCGCCATCGCCCTCTGGGCGCACCACCAGTCCTACCACGCAGTCGCCGCCGTCGCCGCCGCCGCCGCCCTCGTCGTCGCGCACCGCTTCCTCCCCACGTGGTTCTGAGCCACCGTTCCGCGCGTCACACACGCCCCTCGTCCCCGCGCTCGTTGTGTGACGCGGCGCGCGGCACCAGAGCGGCTGCAAGGCACGAGCGCCGCCACTCACCAGCACACGCCCACGCTGCGGCGCGCGATCACGCCTTAGGGGCCGGCAGCGGGTGCGGGAGCACGAACGCGAGCGTGCTGCCGCGGTACTCGGCAGAGCCGTACTCCGTGTCTACTGAGGATGGCTGCAGAGCCCCCGACTGGATGGCGGCGATGACGAACGTGGCCTCCTCCACCGCCGCCGCGGCGTCGAGCGCGGGGTCCACGTGCCCGCACGCCAGCGTGAGCGCCGGTGAGGAAGGCCGGGCCGGAGCCGGGAGGTCCCGGGCCAGCGCCGCCACGCCGCCACTGCCGCCGCCGCCGCCGCCGCCGTCGGGTCGCGGGCGGGCGGCATCCGCGCCGGCCCGCGCGGTCACCTCTAGCCCGAGCTGCCGCCTCACATCCTCCGCCGTCTTGGGAAGTGCGTACGACCCGGGAGGGGCCACCTCCCCGATGGCCTCGCCGTAGTCCTGGCACGTCGTCGCCGCCCGGGCGATGTCCCAGCCGCTCGCCTCGAGCAGAGCCCAGGCGTCGAACTGCCCCGCCGCGTCCTCCGGCGCCAGCCCCAGCCACGCCTCCAGCAGCTCCTTCACCGCCCCCATACGCTCCTCCACCTCGGCAACGGCCTTGGCGCCCGCCGCCGCCCTCTCCACCGCCTCGGCCGCACCCTCAGTCGCAGCTTCGCCGGCCGGCACGGCCGGCGCCGCCACCCCCTCTCCGCCTGCGCCGGTCTCGCCATTCTCCTTCCGCGCATCGGCTCTGGCGGCGCCTGTCCCTGCTGCCTCGTGCGGCGGCGATCCGGGCGGCGCCTCCGGCAACGGCAGCTCGGCCACCTCCGCCGCGAGCGCCCCGATCCGGCCCAGCGTGGCCTTGTAGTCCTCCAGGTTGCTCCCCATGTTCGCGAGATCGATGGCAGTGAACGGGTAGAGCGTGTCGCCCACGAAGAGGCGCCGCTCCCTCTCGTAGTACACCGCAACGTGGTCCATCGCGTGGCCCGGGATGTGGCTCACGCGGAGGCGGTTCCAAGGCGTCGGCGCGGCGTCGTCCAGGAACAGCTCCGCCCCGTCGCCCAGCCACCGGGTGACCTCGAACGGCCGCACCGAAGCGCCCACGCCGGCAGCCAGGGACGTGATGGCGAGGTTCTGCGAGTACGTTTTGTGCTTGTCCCCCATGCAGATGGCGTGGCCCTCGAAGCCGGACGCACCTCCAACATGGTCATAGTGGTTGTGGGTGCACACGACGACGTAACTGCAGAAGGGCGCGACGGGCGGGGCAGTCACTTGCAAGAGATGGCCGGGCTGCCCGGAGCAGCTCATGCGGGCAGCAGCACCGGGCGCCGCCCCCAATTGGAGGAACATGATTGCATGGCACAGCACTTTGGCTCACGGAAGCCCGCCGGGGTTGATGTGCCGGTCGATTGTGGATTTCAGCTCAGATCCTCCCGCGCCCGTGCCAGTGTCGACGATGACGACCTTGTCATCGCCAACGATCGCAAACATGAACGGAATCTGTCCGTAAGGGTCCATCTCGACGAGCCTGTACAGCCACGGGGACAGCCGGGAGATCGTGAACGCTCCATCGGAAACCGTCTCGCCGCCCGCAGTCGCGAATGAGGACACGGCAGTGGCCATCGGTGCCCGTGTGACCGCTCGCAGACCCTGGTGTCGACCAAGTGCATTGCCAGCCCGGTCCGCCGCCGGCAAGGGTGCCAAATCGTAGAGCCACACGCCGCAGGCCGCAGCAATGCACCGGGATTGCGCCCGCGCCTCAGATGGCCGGCATGGACTTGGCTTCGGACATGGCTGGGCGAGGTCCGCCGCGGACCGCAGAAACGCCGGGCGCGAAGCTGACGGGCGGTGCCGCGGTTTCCTTGAGGGCCGACCTCCTGAAGCTTCGCAGCGTGTCCGCGTCGTGAGGCATGATGGCTCTCCTCGTTTCTCCTTGCCGTCGGTCGTTCTGGGGTCGGCAAGGCCAGAACCCGCACGTGGGCAGCCTGAGCTGTTCTGGCAACGGGCTCCGCAACTCTGAGCCTTTCCGCGCAGGACACCCGGAGCGACGAGGTGGTACCGGCGGCACGTGGTGCTACGCGGTGACTTTCTGCTTTACTACAAGGACCGAAGTTCGGGCCGGGTTGCGGGCTGGGTCAGGCTCGGCCAGGTGTCACAAGTCGAGACCCTGCCGCCCGGGTTCGTTGCCCCCGGCGCGGAGTTGCCGCGTGAGCACGTGTTTCGTGTGGTCGTCATCCAGCGCACCTTGTACTTCTGCGCGACGTCAGCCGCTGAGGTGAGACGCAGGTTGCGATCAGTCAGCCCACGTGCACTCACTTGCTGCGGGCAACACCATCCCGTCGCTCGTCCGTGGATACTTTACACTTCACGGAGCCACCAGTCCACGCATCCTGGCGTCTTTGCCTCGCAAGATTAAATCGCAGGTGACACAGTGGAAGACTGCGATTCTGGAGGCCAAGGACGCTGCCAGCCCACCCAGTGCGCCCACGTCACCAGCTCCGGTTCAGGCCACCGCAGGACGGAGCGGTGGGCGGTACCGCTCTCTGGCACCGACTCGCTCGCCACTGCCATACTTGACCGAGGGCTTTGCTGCAGTATCACCGGCGTCTGCGGCGTCGGCTCGCTCCCCAGACTGCCGGGAAGCCTTCCGCCCTCTGGGTGCCCCTCCTGGCCCATCAATCGACATGACTAGCACCCCGCTGGGAGCGACAGGGACGCATGAGATGGCACATTTCGACGACAGCGACGCGGCTCCGTCGGCCTCGTCGAACGTGCCAAGCGCACCGTTCCCGCTCGAGGATCTCCCCGGGATGCCCCGCATCGCATGGCTGAGAAGGTGGGACCAGGAGAACGGTGCCCAGTTCTTCGAGCGGCTGCGCCCGCTCAAGGGCGACGCATGCACGTGCTGGGAGATACCCCGGCTCACCTTTTCGGGGGAGTGGATCTCGGTCTGGGATGTCCCGTCGATGGCAGTCGTTTACATCCACTCGAGAACAGGAGAGGCTCGGTGTGCAGCGCCGGGTGCTGACCCCTCGGAAATCCCTGTCCCTGGTGCAGTTCAGCGGGGGGACGGCGAGGCCACCGCCGCGGTCACTAGGACACACCCAAGAGATGTCGTGCTAGAGCTTTGGGACGAGGCCGAAGGCTTGCCTTACTACGTCAACGCTGCCACGGGGCTCTCGCAGTGGGAAGAGCCTGTCACAGAAGGCACTGTTATCGTGATGGGAGCGTCCGGCGAGGATGGTCGCTGGATCAAGTCGGTCCTGGAGCTCGGCACAGCGGCACATCGGGCAGAGGCAGCCGAAGAGGAGGCCAGGGCTGCAGCCGTCTCGGCGTGGATGTCCGGGCCCAGCCCTGGGATGGTTCCCGAGGGGCCGCTCTTCCCCGCTGCCGACGCTGCCGACGGCGTCGAAACTCCGACTGCCGATGCACCTGCTGGGAATGCCTGAGGTCCGCAAACCTCTCGCCGTGTGCCAAACTCTGAAATCCTTGACCCTGCGTGAGAACTTACGGAACTCCAGCCGTCGCTGCCGAACAGCGCACTCTCGAGCTCAAGGTCCGTGTGTACCGAAGGCAATGCCCCAGCTGTCGCTGGGCGCTCGCCTTGGTCCCCGCGGCCCTCGCGGCAGTAGGCCCTGGCGAGCTCGGAGCGGATTGTTGCGTCCACGTTCACAAGGCGCCGGCTCGTGCTCAGCGCACCGTCTTGGTGAACGGTGGTGGCAGGAGCCTCGAGGCCCGCTCTGATCCATCCGGGGGCTCTCGCCCTCAGCCGAGCGAGCCCGCGGAGGACGACCCTCTCGCTGCTCGCGCAGTGCGCTTGCGGGCACGTGCGCCTGACTGCTTGACGGCTCTGCGCCTTGCCGTGAAAGGGCAGCATGATACCACGGTGGTGCGCTCTCGAACGAGCCACGGGCCTTCAGCGGGCCTAAGCAGAGCCTGCTGGCAAAACCTGGCCGACAACAACGTTTGTGCGTGTGGTTGAGCGCAGCACCCCTACGCGGCGCGCCGCGCGTGGCCCACCGACCACCGGCTGCGGTGCTGGTTTCCTGTGAACAAGCATTCCCCGCGCCAGCTCTCTTGCACGGGCGCTGCAGCATGGGCCAGCGTGTCGCGACCTTAGCAAGCGCGGCTGCCCTCCTGTTGGTGCTTGCGACCGCGGCAGGCCTGCCCTGTGATAGAAAGTGTAACGGGCACGGTGTTTGTGACTTTTTATCGTCAAAGCACGTCACCAAAAGGGCTTGCAAGTGCTTCCCTGGGTGGGGCGGCTCCGACTGCTCCTACCGTGAGGTGACTCCGCCCGCGCCCGCAACCCTATGAGCTTGTACACGACCCGACCGCTGAGCCGAGCGCGGTTGTCTGATTCGAGCCGCAGGGACTTGCTCTGAGGCCAAGGCTTGGGCGGGCTTCTCATACGCAACCGACGGAGCCCATGACGTGATGACAGAATGCGCAGGGGTCGGGACGTGCGACCGCCAGACGGGGCGGTGCGTTTGCCCAGCCATTTACACTGGCGAGGCCTGCGAAACCAGTGAGACAACGCCCGACACCCTGGTGCTGGGCGTGTGGGAGCCCAGCGCGGACTGATCGGGCTGGCTAGTGTTGCATGACCATGCCCGATGATGATGTCCGGCATCACGCTCGTGCGTCGTTGAAACTGACCTTGGGCTTCTCGCAGTGACATGTCCGGGAGTCCCCGAGTGTAACGGCAAAGGGAGATGCATGTCCATGCGCCAGGCCGCCCAGCAGGTCGACGGACTGGCGCTCACCCAATCGTTCCGCTACGACCTGTGGGACGCAGATAGGATCTTTGGCTGCGTCTGTGACGAAGGTGCTACAGGCCATGACTGCTCCCAGAAAGAATGTCCCAGGGGCGCCGACCCACTAGAGGTCACTGTGGGCGGCAAAGTCCCGGAGGTACAGACGATCACGTGTACTTGTCCCGGCACTTGCGACGGATATGTCATCGCGTCTTTGTTTGGATCAAGCACGGACCCTGTGTTCCACGATGCTGTGGCGATGGCATCGGCGGAGGACCCGAGCCAGATTACTGGAGGCACTGGCCGGGGGCAGTCGCTGCAGTCAAAGCTGGACACCCTCTCTACAAGGCCGCTGGTTGGGAGCATCACGATGAGCGCAGGGGTTCTCTGCTCCGCCGCAGGGTCCACCACGACGGTGACGTTTCTGAATGGCGTTGGCAACGTCCCTCAGCTCGAGGTGTCGTTTCAGGATACTCTGACTTCCGGCGGGGTCTCCGCCGCGGCGGGTGCGGCGGTCGCGCTCACTGTCTCCACGTCTACGTCCGCGACCATCATGGCGGAGGAGTGCAGCCACCGCGGGGCTTGTACAGCTGGGACGTGCAGGTGCAATCCGCTGTTTGAGCAGAGCGACGGAAGGGGTGGGACGGGCACCATTGGAGACTGCGGCCATCTGACGTCGTCCTCATCGTTGAATGCGTGCGGAAGCACCCTTGCCACTGCGGTGTGCAGCGGCCATGGCACGTGCTCGGGGGCTCCAAAGTACCGGTGCAGCTGCGTGAGGGGATACTCGGGCGGCGACTGCTCGCTGCGTGACTGCCCCACGGGCCGGGCGTGGTTCGACGAGGCGTTTGGGGTGGACATGGCGCACACTTACGCGGAGTGCTCGAATATGGGTAACTGCGACAAGACCACAGGAACGTGCTCGTGTCGGTCTGGCTTCACGGGGGCAGCTTGCGAGCGGCTTTCATGCGCCACGGATGTTTCCGGCAACCAGTGCTCGGGCAGGGGCCGCTGCCTGACGCTCAAGCAGCTTGCACCGCTGGGGCGCGTCATGGGGGACAAGCCCCAGCAGGGCCGAAACGAGATCCAGAAGCTCGTGTGCACTCTGTCCTCGGGCTCCTTCCAGCTCACGTACAAGTACGCCATCACCAGCAGCATTGACCACAGCGCGACTGCGCTGCAGGTCAGGGACACTCTCGAAGAGCTCTACCCGCTGCAGTTTGTCGACGTCAGCTTCTCACCAGACAACGGTAGGGTGTGCTCGGCGGCGGGAGAGACGACCTTCATAGAGTTCACCCATGATTTCGGCGATGTCCCCCTCATGACCAGCAACTCGGGCTCGGTAATTGTTTCGGAGTCGAGGAAGGGGAGCCGGGTGTCGTACGGTCTTGATGTCACCAAAGTCGCGACGTGGGACGCGGACCAGATGCGGGCCTGCCTCTGCGACGGGTACCCTGACTACAACCAGACGTTCTCGACCGGCGACCGAGGCAAGTACGCAGGCCCGGCGTGCCAGTTTCGCACCTGCCCGACCGGCCCGGACCCGATGGGCGCGATTCCCATCCGCTACCGAATCACATGCCTCGGGGACGGGGGCACCGTGAGGCTCACGTTCTCGGGATCAACGTCTGCCGCGCTGGGGCCCGGAACCACTTCATCGGACCTGGCCACAGCGCTCCAAGCAATGGATAATGTCGAGGGCGTGACAGCAACCGATATGCCGCAGGGCACCCTGTGTGCCGTCCCAGGCGGAGCAGTTTCGCAGGTCTGGCTCACGACCCGTATCGAGGACCACGCCGTCGTCGACCTCGCCGTTGCCGACGCTGCCATCACAGCATCTGCAGGCACACCATCCGTGACAGTCGCAAGGGTGTCGTCTGTTTTGGGCAACGAGAACCAGACGGTCACCTGCGCGGCGGACGGAGGATCGTTCACTATAGATTTCCAAGGTCACGTGACCGCTCCCATTGCTGCTGCGGCGGACGAGGCAGCATTCCAGGCCGCGCTGCAGGATCTCCCGTCCATCGGGCGGGTCACAATCAGCATGGGGGGTGTCGCACCGAAATCGGTTTGCCGGGCCTCAGGCATCTCCACCGTCGTGACCTTCTCAACCCAGCTTGGGGACATCTCTACCATGAGCGTCGACGGGTCCATGCTCACCCTGGCTTCTGGCACGGCGTCAATCACGGTCGTTGAAACGGACAAGGGCACAACCACGCCAATTGAGTGCTCTGGGCGCGGATTCTGCGGTGAGCCCTCTGCGGCGCTGCCGCGCTACGCTCGCGGTCTGCTGTGTCCCCACCAAACGAACAACTTGCGTGCTGCTCCGTGTGCTCGCTGGTCGCGCTCCCTCTTCGCAGACACGACGCTCGGCAGCTGCCAATGCCTGGCAGGCTACGTCAGCGGCGACGGGCAAGGGTACTATGGTCAGCGGGGTGACTGCGGCACCGTCGACCCGCTGTTCGCGAACACGCACCCCATCGAGTGGGCCATCGCCAATCTCCGCTGACGCGCGCCAAGGAGAACGTCGTTGGTGCTGTGTGGCTGCCGACGGCGCCGGCAGGTTTGCTTCGAGTTTTATTCAGTGCGCACGGAAACTAACGCTCCGCAAGGCTGCCTGGCGCGGCGCCGATGGCCTTGTACAGCACAGGGAGCGGCTGGAAGCCCGTGAGGTCCTTGGAAGACCCATCGGCAGACGGAACCCTCCACATCGGGACGCTCGCCACCCCGGCCGCGGAGCACTTGGCGGGCTCCTTGTTGCACTCCACGTACGAAACCGACCCGAAGTCCTGCCCGAACACGGCCTTTTGCCTCAGGGTCCAGCTGCACCCGTCGCTGCCGTACATCACAGCGCCGGCCTCGCTCAAGCCGCTCGCGACGACGCTGGGAAGCTTTAACGCGGCCCGGATCGAGTCCGCCGACTGCTCGCCACCGTATCCAACGCCAGCCACCACCGTCAGCGGCGTGTCTTTGACCTGCGAGCGTGCGGGCGCAGGGCGTCGGAGCGATCGCGTCCCGTAGCAGGAGGCAGGCAGCCGCCCCGCTGGCAACAGCCCAGGCCACAGCATTCGCGAAAGCAGCAGCGGATCCTGTCGACTCACTCCTGCCTGGGCGCAGATGGCACGCTCCTCTTTGTCCCCATCGCAGGCGATGAAGAACGGCCCGTCCTCCCGCGGCGTGCCGTCCGGCTGTGCCGAAACCCGCCCACCCGCAGGGATCTGGAGAACCTTCCGCATAATTGACGATCCGGAGCATCCGTCCTTGCGTCCGAAGAGGATGGTACCGACTGACGCAAGCCGGTCAAGCTCCTTGTCTGCCAGCGGAGATTCGGCCGCCATGCCAGGCAAGCTCAGACAGCCGCAGCTGCGCCGGCTCCGCGGAGGACGTGTGTTGCCGCTGCCGGTCACACGCCTGCGCCCCATCGAGAAGAATTCGGCCCCCAGGAATGCAGAGCCGCAGCGCAAAAACACACAAAAAGAATTGCCGGCAAGCACTCTGAGCTCTCGCCGCAGGGAGAGTCTCCGCGCAGCTGATTGCGCCCAGCACCATGTGTCAGCGCAAGTCGAGCCTCGCGGTCCCTGGGGCAAAGTATGAGCAGGTGAGCTGCCCCGCAGACAAGAATGACGCCCCCCCAGGCGTGTTTTTCCGCCCCACCTTTGCGCGATCGCATGCCGTTTCCACCCGCTCCTGCGTGGCTGGCATGCTATTTTCTTGCGTCCGCAGACGCCGGAGCAGGCAGCCGGATGCCTGGCGCGCATCTTTTTCACCTGGACCTCGCCCGTCTTCGTTCGCGGCAACGCCAAGGTCGACGACGGCAAGGGCGGAACCACCCCGTACCATCTTGACCAGGTGGACATGTTTCCTCTTGTGGCTTCGGACGAGGCAGCTGGGCGTGAGTGGTGGGAGCAGCCGCCTAGGTCGCGGCTCAAGTGCACGAAGCCGGCCGTTGACTCGTTCCCGCCTTTCGCCCGCGGCCGCTCGCAGTTGTCAGCGACTTTGAGCAGGAGTACAAGAAGCAGCGCGAGGCCAAGAGCGAGTGAGCACGGGCTCTTGCGGCTTGCCGCGCAACGTGCTGGAGACGTTCACTCCTTCATGTTCCCCTGGCACTGCCGCGCCTCCGGCTGCCTGCGACGCCGCTCGGCCCCGTGCTCCCCGTCTCGCAGTGGTGCCGTGTACGCGGCCCTCAAGTCGATCTACTGGGGGGAGTTTGTCCGCATCGGCGTGATCAAGTTCTTCAACTCTGCGCTGCAGTTCGCGCCCTCGATCATCCTCAACGTCTTCCTCCAGAACCTCGAGGACATCACCGACTCGAACCTGTCCAACGACCCCCCCGTGTGGCTCCCCTTCATCCTCTCCCTCGCCCTCTTCCTCTTCCTCTCCACCCGCACCCTCACCGAGAACGCCTACTTCCACGGCGGCACGCGCCTCGCCTTCCGCGTCCGCTCCGCCCTGACCACCGCAATCTACCGCAAGTCCCTCCGCCTCAGCCCCGCCGCCCGCCAGGGGACCAAGGAGGGCAGCATCGTGCAGCTTATGAACGTGGACGCCGAGCGCTTCAACCAGGTGGTGCCGCAGCTGCACATCATCTGGGACGGCATCTTCCAGATCCTGGGCTACATGACCCTCCTGACCGTGTACATCGGCCCGTCCTCCTTCGCCGGCTTCGCCTCGATGCTCATCCTCATCCCCATCAACCTCTGCCTGCACGGCACCCTCACCGGCCTCCGCCGCTCCATCTCCAGCCTCACCGACAAGCGCGTGCAGGCAACCAACGAGGCCCTCCAGGGGGTCCGGGCCATCAAGCTGTACGGCTGGGAGCGGGCCTTCCAGGAGCGCATCTCGGGTATCCGCCGCGAGGAGCTCGACAAGGTCTCCTCCGCCGCCCACGTCAACGCCGCCGTCTTCACCTTCATGCAGAGCGCCCCCATCATCGTCAGCGTCGTTACCCTCCTCACCTACGCCGCCGTCACCCCCACCTTCCGAGTCTCCACCGTCTTCACCGCCCTCACCATCCTCACCCAGCTCCGCTTCCCCCTCATGTTCTACCCCATGGTCATCATGTTCACCTCCGCCGCCAGCGTCTCCCTCGCCCGCATCGAGCGCTTCATGGCCGCCCCCGAGGTCGGGGTCGGGGCCGAGGGCAGCGACGCCCCCGCTCCCGCGGCCGGGTCCCCCGCCGCGTCCGCCGACGCCCCCGCGGCCGCCGACGGCTCTGCCGCTGAAGTCCGCGCCGCGGCCTCGGGCCTGGACCTCGTCGACCGTGACGACGCCGTGATCCGCGTCCGCGGCGGCACCTTCTGGTGGTCCGACCCGTCCAAGCCCGTCATCGACCTCCTCGGCGAGAAGACGAAGCCGACCAAGGCGAAGAAGCCCTCCTCCGGAGCGGTGCCCAAGGACGGCGCAGCGGCCGTCAGCGCCGACGCCGACTCGAAGAAGGAGGTCGCCGCCGAGGACGTCGAGGTGGACGCCGAGGCGCCCGACGCCAAGGCCGCCACCACCCCCGTGCTCGACAACATCACCTTTGGCGTGCCCAAGGGCAAGCTCCTCGCCGTGGTCGGCGCCGTCGGCAGCGGCAAGACCGCGCTCTGCTCCGCCCTCCTCGGCGAGCTCTACCGCCAGGCCGGCTCGGTGGACCTCGACGGCAGCGTGGCCTTCTGCGCCCAGCGGTCGTGGATCCTCAACGCCACCGTGGAGAAGAACATCCTCTTCGCCGAGGGGATGGACCGCGAGCGGTACGAGCAGGTGCTCTCCGCCTGCCAGCTCAACGACGACCTCGCCACCCTCCGCGGCGGCGACCAGTGCGAGATCGGAGAGCGCGGCGTCAACCTCTCGGGCGGCCAGAAGCAGCGCGTCTCCGTCGCCCGCGCCGCCTATTCCACCGCGGAGATCATCATCCTCGACGACATCCTCTCCGCCCTCGACCCCGAGGTGGGCGCGCGCCTCTTCGAGGAGTGCATCGTCGGCGTCATGGACGGCCGCACTCGCATCATGGTGACCAACCAGGTGCACGTGCTCGAGCACTGCGACTTCATCCTCGAGGTGGAGCGCGGCGACGACGGGACCGGCAAGGTCGCCCGCGTCGGCACGTTCCGCGAGATGATGGAGGACGAGGTCTTCCGCGTCCGGGTCGAGCAGTACGCCGCGTCGGCCGCGGCCAAGCACGCCGCCGAGCTCGAGGCAGAGCAGGCCGCCATCGAGGCCGCCGACGCCGCCGGCGCGTCCTCCCCCGTCGGCAGCCTCAAGCCCGCCGCCAAGCCCGAGGCCGAGACCACCGTCGCGGTGGCAGAGGCCAAGGCCACGCCGGCCGCCGTCGCCGCCGCCGCCGCCACCCCGGCCCAGGAGTCCAAGGCCAAGGCCAAGGCGGCCGCTGCCGCCGCCAAGGCCTCGGCGGAGGGCAAGCTCACCCAGGCCGAGACGAAGGAGCAGGGCGCCGTCAACTCCCGCTTCTACGCCGAGTGGCTCCGCGCCAGCACCGGCACCTGGTGGGCCTGGTTCGGCCTCTGGCTCGTCTTCATGTCCATGGTCAACCAGGTGGCCATGCTCGCGAGCAACCTGTGGGTGAGCTTCTGGGCCTCGGACCCCACCTACTCGCTCCTCCCCATCGGCGGCTACATGGGCATCTACGCCGCCATCGGCCTCGTCTCCGCCGTCCTCGGCATCATCCGCCTCCTCTACTTTGTCCGCGCCGGCATCGTCGCCTCCCGCACCTTCCACGACAGCCTCTTCTCCGCCGTCATCTACGCCCCCATGGTCTTCTTCGACACCACCCCGCTGGGCCGCGTCATGGCCCGGTTCTCCAAGGACATGGACGCCATCGACTTCAACCTCGCCTCCCAGCTCGGCATGCTCGCCATGACCATCTTCCTCATCATCGGCTCCCTCGCCTCCATCATCCTCGCCACACCCTGGTTCGCCGTCGCCGTCGTCCCCCTCATCGCCGTCTACTGGTCCGTCTCCACCTACTTCCGCAACGTCTCCCGCGAGTGCAAGCGCGTCGACTCGATCACCCGCTCCCCCATCTACGCCCACTTCGGCGAGACCCTCGGCGGCCTGTCCACCATCCGCGCCTACGGCCAGGCCACCCGCTTCTCCCTCCTCAACGAGCAGTACGTCAACACCAACACCTCGGCCTGGTACACCCTCCGCGCCTGCGACCGCTGGCTCAGCGTCCGCCTGGAGATCCTCGGCAACGTCATCGTCCTCCTCAGCGCCGTCCTCGCCGCCACCTCGGCGCAGTCCCAGGCCCAGTCCGGCGGCGGCTCCGCCGGCTCGGCCGGCGTCGCCGCCCTCGCCGGCTTCGCGCTCTCCTTCTCCCTCACCATCACCAGCGTCATGAGCTGGGCCGTGCGCACCCTGGCCGAGACGGAGAACCTCATGAACTCGGTCGAGCGAATCGTCATCACCGCCGAGGAGACGCCCCAGGAGGCGCGCGACGAGCCCGACGTCCCCGAGGACTGGGCCGGCACGGGGAGCATCAGCTTCTCCGGGGTGCGCATGCGCTACCGCAAGGAGAGCCCCGAGGTCCTCCACGGCGTGGACTTCACCGTCAAGCCGGGGGAGAAGGTCGGCATCGTCGGCCGCTCCGGCAGCGGCAAGTCCACCATCATGCAGGTCATCTTCCGCATCCCCCAGGACGACTGCGTGTCGGGCGCCGTCCTCGTCGACGGCCGCGACACCAAGACCGTCGGCCTCCACACCCTCCGCCAGCGCCTCTCCATCATCCCCCAGGAGTGCGTCATGTTCTCGGGCACCCTCCGCGACAACCTCGACCCGGCCGGCGAGGTCCGCGCGCGCGCCACCGACCCGGCGGCGGCCGACGCGCAGATGCTCGGCGCCCTCGGTGACGTCGGGCTGAAGCGCATCGCCGACGACAAGGGCGGCCTCGGCGCCAAGGTTAGCGAGTTCGGCGAGAACTGGAGCGCCGGCGAGCGCCAGCTCCTCTCCCTCGCGCGAGTCCTCCTCCGCCCCACCAAGATCCTGTGCCTCGACGAGGTCTCCTCCTCCGTCGATGCCGACACGGACAAGCGAATGCACGAGACCATCCTCAAGCGCTTCTCCGACCGCACCGTCCTCACCATCGCCCACCGACTGCACACCATCATCCGCTCCGACCGCGTCATCGTCATGGATAACGGCCGCGCCGTCGAGTTCGACCACCCCCACACCCTCCTCTCCGACCCCGAGTCCCGCTTCTCCAGCCTCGTCCGCGAGACCGGCGCCGCCGCCTCGGGGCTGCGCACCCTCGCCCAGGAGTCCTGGGACGCCAAGCACGGCGACGCCCCCGTCGCCGACGCCGCGACCACTGCATGAGTGTTCGGCCGCCCCGGCCCTGCGTGTGAAGCCTTTGCACTTCGGGTGGTTCTGTGGCCCGCCGGGCAGAAAGCTTGCTGCGTTGACTCGCGAGGCTCGGCCGCGCTCTCGCACTCTCGAAAACACACGCGCG
>Ga0306871_1000617_pt1 | contig 13476 bp, 7 predicted proteins | sample AntRauMeHopE1497_FD_190447 | JGI IMG/M metagenome (GOLD analysis project Ga0306871, IMG submission 190447) | Saline lake microbial communities from Rauer Islands, Antarctica - Metagenome Hop E1 #497 (v2) (version 2) | ecosystem: Environmental > Aquatic > Non-marine Saline and Alkaline > Saline ... | reverse complement strand
CGACCAGATGCCGTGCCAATCAGCGGGTGGTCGGCCGCCAGCGTCCAGCGAGTCGCCCAGTGAGTTTTGTGCCTGGTCGATCGCGCGTTTTGTGTTTTCGGCGCCGGCCGAGCAGAGCCTCGCGTTTCGCAAGCCTACACGCCGCGGACATCCCGGGCCGGCGCCCCTCGCGGCCCGTCTCACCGGGCAGGGTGACGGGGGACCCGGACGTTGGCTGTCACATGCTGTCGACGCCTGGCTCAAGCGTGAACAGCCATTCTTTGCCTTTCGCCCCTGCTCCCTCCGCACCACAAGGCGCAACCGGCCTGCCGGGTGCCCAGGGACACCGGAACGCCCAATCACTTCCGTCTGGGGGCGCTGGAGCCGTGCCATGGGCTATCGATAGCTCGGCCCGGGCCGAGCATCCGCTGACCAGGCTCGCCGCCGACTCTGTGGCCGCCGCCGTGCGAGCGACCACCGATGCGGCCCGGCTTGCTCGCACGACCAGGCCCGCAGCACGCCGCAGGATTCCGCTCCGGCCGGCCGATTCTGTGTACCAGGGCCTCGTGGACGACAGCAAGGCGGCCGGCGTCGCGCTGACCTGGCTGTCGCCGGCTGGAACATCGCTCGTGATGTCCCAGTCGGTTGTGGTGGAGCAGGCCGGACGGCTGAGGCGCAGGGCTGGGGAGGCTGCAACGGCTTGCCTTCGATCTCGGTCGATCCACAGGCTCAGCGGTGCTGGCAAGCAGCGGTGCGGGCAAGACCCGACCCTCGCGGCCGAGCTGGTATCACTTGGCCGTGGCGAGGCTGCAAGATACGTGCAGCAGCGGGTTCTGCACCGAGCGGCCGCAGCGCGAGCTTCCGTCAGGCGACAACGCGCCGCGACCGCCGCGGGCTGCACGACAGCATCCGGCTGCCCCAGGCAGACCGCATGGCGCTCCCGGTCCAGCCGCACCTCATCCGAGGTGATGTCTGGGGCAGCAAGGGCGCTTACAGAATCACGCCGGAGCCTGGGCGAGCGCGATCGTCTGGAGCACGAGCTGCTCCGGCGGATCCACGGACACTGGTCCCTCAGGGCCCAGGCGCTGGAAGAGGCCGCCCCCGGGAAGCACGGTCGCCGAAAACGCACATCCACCACCTCGGAGACATGGGAGGGAAGCCTCCATGATTCACAGCAAAGGCTCAGCATGGTGCGGCCGCAGACTCACGAGTCGAGCACGCTCACTGCTGACCTCTGCGCCCTTGGCGCAACCATGGTTTCATCGAGGCCCGAAACAGCGGAGCGAGACCGTGCGACACCGAGGCCCTCGAGGAGGGCGGCGTGGGGCGCACAAAGTGACCCTGAGAGTGGTGCTGCTGCGGGCGATGGCGGGGCCGCGAACCAGTCGGAAGGCGAGCAAGACGAGGAGTATGTGTTTGACCCTGTGCCTCCGTCACGTGGCAGCTCTCGCCGCTGGCTCCACGGCTCGCCGCAGGCGACGGTGATTCTCGGCTTCGAGGACGCTGCAGACCATCACGCCTTGTCGCCACCTGCTGGGCGGCCTGTCACCCCAGCGGAAGCGACGCGTGGCGTCGCTCGGCAGCAGCGGCGGCCCAGAACAGTCTCTGCGATGCACCTGGCCAAGCATAGTTCTATGCGGCTCGAGCCGGCCGCGCTGGTACCAAACGCGCAGTCTCAGCCGTCATCTCCCGCAGGTGGGGCGAGAAACAGGCAGCCACTGAGGGCCCAGCTTGTGGATGACGCGGTAGCCCACCGGCAGCGCCTGGCTGACGGCCTGGTGAACCTGCAGGAGTTCGTGCGGGGGGCACCTCAGACCGTGGCTGAGGGGGGCCGCCGGCGCAAAGGCCGGCAGCAGCAGCACCCGTCCAGTCTCATTGGTACAAAAGAGAGCCAGATGCCCGAGGCAAAGACGGGGCCATCTGGAGACGGTGAGAAGGGGGAAAGTCAGCGGCACCCAGCAGCAGCTACGGCTGGTAGTGGTCCTTCTTTGCACCGGGCGGTGACACTGGCAGCTGCGCGCATCGTGGCAGCACGGGACACCCGCACCTGGGCCCCAGGGGACAGTGGGGCAGCCGGCCTGCAGCCGCCGCAGGTCATCAACCCAGGGGCGATGCGGGCGCGGCTGGATGCCATCGCGTCGCTCCGTGGCCCGTACGGTGCGGCCACCCAGTGGCGCGGGGCGGTCCTCAGCTCGGTGGTGACAGTGGACGCAGATTTGCCGGCGTGGCCAGCAGAAAGCAGATCCGAAGACGTCGCCGCAGCTGATGAGGTCAGGGCCCGCCTTGAGGAGCGGCGAGCCCGCTCCAGTCGCGGGCTGCCAGGACGCAAGCTCCGTGTGAACGACGCCCAAAGTCACGATGTGCTGACCAGCGGGGCAGCACCGGACACTGAAAGGGTGGCATTGGACGACGCAGCACGGTCAGCAGGACTGGGGCATGCAGCGGCTATGACCAGCGCACCAGCTGACGTACCAACGCAAGCTGGCACGTCACCGCGTCGCCGACAGAGCCACATCGCACCGGCACGCCGGCGAGCTGCTGCGCCGCCGTCAAGGGCGACAGGCGCCGACCCCAGCATCCGCGGCCGGCCTGTGGGCCTGACAGGAGAGGGCACTGAACGCCTTCAGCGGTTTTTTGCTGTGGACGAGGTCTACCTGCCCGCTCGCTCCCCCGCCCGAGCCATTCACGTGCGCCCGAGCAGGAAGGTCGAACCCGCGGCGCGACCACGTCGAGGTGATGAGCTTGCCCCCTGGATGACCGACCGCCAGGCCGTGGACGCCGCAGCCGAGGCTGCGATGACGGCCCGTCCTTCCAACCGCCAGGTGGTGACGTGACACGTTGACCATGCGTGGAGACGTCACATACTTGGCAAGCGCCACCACGCGCGCTTTCAGGTCAATCAATCACACAGCTGAGCGGCACCACGCCTTCCAGAGCACGAAAAACGGCTGCTTTCATCACCCGAATGTGTTCGGCGTTGACCCCGAAGTCGTCCGTCCCGACTGCACGGGCCAAAATGCGAGGCTCGCGGGTGGGTGGGTGAGAGCCGGCACGGGACAACCAAGCCCGGTGCCGAGGCGTGCTGGAGGAGCCGCACGCTGCAAGAAATCTCACTTCGCTGCTGTGAGTGCACTTGCATGCTGGTCTGCGTCCCGTTGCAGCGCAGGCGGATGGCCATGTCGTCCGGGAAGCCCCACACGACGCTGAGCCACACAAGCTGGAGGTAGCCCGGCTCCTCCGACGCCGGCGACACCCTGTACACCTGTGCCTGGGGCCGCAAGGACTCGAGCGCCGCGTCCATCACCTGGCCAGCGTCGGCGCTGAAGATGGGAACGGTCTCGTCGCCCATGCCCTGCGGGAAGGAGAAGGCCAGCCGGGCACAGCCCCTGCCGGGCGGGCACCGGTCCGGGAAGGAGCGGAACGGGAGGGACTCGTCAACGAGGCCTGACATGGCGCGGATCACGATGAGGGCGAGGACGTATCCGCCAAGGATGACGGCAACGAATGTCATGGCGTGGAAGCATCGCGTCCTCGTGTGGTGGCCCGCCCGCATCGCGGCGGTGAGGTACCACGACGCGGCGGCCGCGATGAGGCCCGCGATGATGCCCACGTAGTGCCGCTGCAGCGCCGCCAGCGCTGATTCGATGACGCAAAGGAGCTGCGGGCACGGCCGAATCAGGAGCGAGGGCGGGGCGGTGAGGGCCGCGAGGGCAAACGCGGCGGCGATGGCCGTCGCGGCCGCCTGGTCGCTCGGCCGGAGCGAGCTCACGGCGATGCCCCAGGCCACCCGCTGGGCCCACTTCAGGCGCAGCCGGAAGCAGGCGAAGTTGACCGTGTCCGTGAACGACCAGTGCGGCTGCTGATAGGTGACGGGAATGTCGCTGCCGTCGCTGTCGCCGCTCCCCCAGACGCCGCGGCCAATGTCAGGGAACGAGTCGACCGAGGAAGATTGCGGCACCCCCGGCAGGCCATCCCCCGGGGAGCCTGGCGGCCGACCTTGTCGCCGTGGCTGACGCTCGGGGTTCAATCTCGCCCTCCGCTCTCCTGAACGCTGCCTCCGTGAACCCGGCGCCGAGCGTGCTGCGGCGCTTCCGACCGGCCGCAGCGCTCGCGCAGGGGGCCGAGCCTCCAGCGCCCCGGGAGCAGCAGCCGAGGGAAGCATTGCTAGCGATTGACGGCGGGCTTGGGCCGATTGGGTGCTCCCGGCTGGAATTCAAGCCGCGGGGACAACAGGGGTGTGCGTGCTTCTTCCAAGGCGGGGCACCTGGCCAGGTTGGGTGCGGCGTGCCAGGTGTGATCCGGTGCGGCGTGCCTAGTTCCGCACGAACGCGGCAGCCTCTGCAACCTCAGGCTCCGAACGTCCCCGCGCCCATTTCGTGAAATGCTTCTTTCGCAACGACTTGAGCTTGTTTCGCTGGGACCGTGAAAGCTCGGTGCCGTCGGCGAGTTCCAGCGGGATCCCCGTGTGGTCGCAGCGCCCGTACTTTTCATCGCCCAGGAAGAGCTCCGACGGGTGGACGAGGCTCTGGGCCGGGATCTGCTTAGCGCGATGTGCCTCGTCCCCGCCGGCTTGCGGCGGCCCAGGCTCGGTGTCGTGCTGGCCTGCCGCTGCCAGCTGGTCGGCGAACTCCCGCGCTCGCTCCGTGACGTCCACTCCGTCACGGAGGTCGACCGAGGGCGCCGTCCGGGGCCCGAGATCGTCCCGCATCGCATCACAGACGCGAAGCACGGCCGCAGACCCGCCCTGTGACATGGCGGCGTCGCGCACGGCACGCCTGAAGCCCACCACCAGGTCCGGCAGGGCAGAGCCGATCGACGAGGGGTCAACTTCGTCTGATGCCACGCCGGGGCGCGGTGACAGCGGGCCCTGCCACGCGGCCGCGGGCCTAGCGCTGGCGAAGCCGAGGTCCGCCAGCGTGCCCGCAACGGCCCGGACGACTGCGGCGAGGGACAGGGCCCACGCGGCGCCGGCCGCCCCGCCGCCGTGCAGGCTCCTGAGGCCGGTGTCGACGCAGCGGGCGACGTGGGCCATGGCGCGGGGCGTGTCGAGGTCGTCGCCGAGGGCGGCGGCCACCGCGGCGCGGAGCTCGGCGGCGGCACCGGCCAGGACGTCCGCGTCCTCCACGGGACGCAGCGACGACGAGCCCGCTCTGCCCCAGGCCTCCGCCGAGGCCAGCATCGCCTGGTCGAGGAACCGCGTCCAGCGGCCCAGCTCTGCCGCGGCGGCCACGACGGCATCGTCCGTGAGCGACACGGCAGAGCGGTACGGGTGCCTCAGGCAGAAGAGACGGAAGACGTCACCCGCGGGCCGGCCGGCGACCGCGGCGGAGACCCTCGTCCCGGCCCCGGGCGCGCAGCCGCCCACGAAGGCGTCGACGGAAGTGAAGTTCTTGAGGCTCTTGCTCATCTTCTGGCCGTCCACGGTCAGGGGGCCGGGGTGGAACCACGCCCGGACCCACTCGGGCGCCGGTGCGTCGCCCGGGGCAGAGCCCGCAGAGCCGGCGGCGCGACGCGCGGCGAGGATGGCCTCGGACTGGGCCATCTCGTTGACGTGGTGCGGGAAGCAGAGGTCCGACCCCCCGGCGTGGAGGTCCAGCCGGTGGCCCGCGGCGGCGAGCGTCATGGCAGAGCACTCGATGTGCCAGCCGGGCCGTCCCGCGCCCCACGGGCTGGCCCACGAAAGCTCCCCCGGCTTGGCAGCCTTCCACAGCGCAAAGTCCCGCGCGTCGCGCTTCCAGGGGGATCGCTCCCTGTCCCACGCATCGCTCCCCGCCGCCGCGGGGCGCAGTCTCCCGTACGACCCGCCCGATGCCTCGAAGCCACCCACGGAGAAGTAGACGCCGGTCTCCTCGCCCGCACCGTCGTCCTCGCCGACCCGGTAGGCCGTCCCGGCGGCTTCCAGCTCGGAGATACAGCCGACGATGTCGTCGATGTGCTCCGTCACCCGAAGCAGCGCGTCGGGCGGCGCCACGCCCAGAGTAGCCATGGACTGGAAGAACGATGCCTCCTGCTCGCGCGCAAGCGCCACCGGCGAGCCCGTTCCGGCGCGGCTGATGATCTTGTCATCCACGTCGGTCACCCCCATCAGGAAGCGCACCGGAGTTCCGTGGAACACCACAGCCGCCCTTCGAAGCACGTCGAGGCTCACGTACGTCCGAGCGTGGCCCAGGTGCGCGGCGTCGTACACCGTTGGCCCGCAAGAGTACCAAACGAGCGGCGACAGGCTGTCAGCACGCGCTGGGTCGACCAGGGGCACCTTCTGGCCTGACAGCGAGTCCTGCACAACCATCGCCGAAGCAAAGCGATGCCCAAGGCATCCAGAGCTGGGTCTTGTCAGCGCGCGTCGAAGCCCCAGCGCGGCTGCATGCGCCGCGAGCATGCCAGCGCTCCAGCGGTGCTACACGGGGCTTATCCCGCCCCACGAAGAAAGTAGTGCGATGTCGTGATACGGGGTCGCTGTGCACCCGGCTGGGACTCGCCCATCACAGTATCATACGGCTTCAAGGAGGCAGAGGCTGCTGTCCGAGACCCGGCCCGGGCTTGGGCGCGGATCCGGGGGCGTGCCACTCGCCGAGGCTGCGAAGCGTTCGCTGACAACCATGGCGGAGTCCAAGAAGGGAGGCGGTAAGGCCGTGGGCCGCGGCGAAGATGGCAGCGTTTCCGTGTGGGCATTCAGATTGGCCGCCGGCCTGCCCCCGTTGCGATTGTTCCCCGGGCGCCGTGGGGCGCGCCCTTCCCAGGAGCGGAGCCGGTCAGGCGTGTGCCGGATGACCACTGCTGCTTCCCTGTCACTTCCTGCGCGTCCCGCCCGCAGCTGGCGCGCTGGTCAAGAACTTCCTGTCTGGCGGCTTTGGTGGTGAGCGGGCGATGCGCTGGCGGCCCTGGGAGTGGCATCCGCACACGACGCATGCGCATGGCCGCGTCGCGCGAGGCATCGCTGCGCTCCTGTCCTTGTCGCAGGCATGTGCCTCGTTGCTGCCGGGCACCCGTTCGACCTCATCAAGGTCCGCCTGCAGACGCTCAAGACCGTGGCAGGACAGGCCCCGGAGTTCACGGGCGCGGTCGACGCCGCGCGCAAGATCGTGGCACGCGAGGGGGTGAGAGCGGCCGAGGCCCGCTCCCCGGCCCGGCCGACGGCTCCGCACGCCTTGACCCCGCGCTCCCGCGCCCGCGATCGCAGGTGCGCGGCCTTTACCGCGGGATCACGGCCCCGCTGGTGGGCGTGACGCCCATTTTCGCGATCTGCTTCTGGGGCTACGACCTCGGCAAGCAGTGGGCGCACACGTTCCGCGGAACGCAGTACGGCAAGGACGAGCTGGGCCTCGGGGACATCGCCATCGCGGGCGCGTTCAGCGCGATCCCGGCGACGGCGGTGATGGCCCCGGGGGAGCGGATCAAGTGCGTGATGCAGGTCGAGCCGCAGGGCAGCACCCGCTTCAGCGGCGGTATCGGCAGCGTGGTGAAGCACATCCTGGCCGACGGCGGCATCGCGTCGCTCTACCGCGGCACCATGGCGACGCTGCTGCGCGACGGGATTGGCTCCATGGCCTACTTTGGTGTCTACGAGGGCCTCAAGCGCTCGCTGACGCCCAAGGACGCCGCGCTGTCCCCCTTTGCCGTCGTCATGGCAGGAGGCTTCGCCGGCGTGTGCAACTGGGCTGTGGCCATCCCCTTTGACGTGGTGAAGACCCGCATCCAGACGGCCGAGGGCGCCGAAGTGGGCAAGGGCATCGTGCAGCACACCCGGGAGATGCTTGCCAAGGAGGGCGTGGCGTCTCTCTACAAGGGCGCCGCGCCCGCCATGCTCAGGGCCTTCCCCGCCAACGCGGCCTGCTTCCTCGGCATGGAGCTCAGCCTCAACTTCCTCAACAAGCTCTTCTGAGCGCGTTCCTGCGCCCTGCGTATCCGCGCCGGCCCGCCAAACCCATGGTACAGCACGGCGCGACACACGACCACCACACCAAGCACGGCCGGCCACACGCGGCGCGCTTGGGTCGAAACACACCGTGGTCCCAGCTGCCGCGCCGCTTGGTGCAGAGGCTGCGACATTTGTGCCGACTTTGGCACTCCCGCCGCCTTCGGACCAGGGGAGCCCCCGCGCCCCCAGTCCGGGCACCGATGGCAGGCAATGCAGCCCCGGGGGGAAGGATGGCTGTGTGGCTCGTGGGGGTCTTCCTGTTCAACATCATCGTCGGTGAGCCCGCCCGCTTCCCTTGCCCACCACGCCCACGTCCCCGACGCGCCGCCCCCCGGCGAACCCCGGCCGCGACGCAACCGGTCAGCTCGCGCGCGGCATCCTGCTCCCGCAGGCACCGGGGCGTTTGCGCTCCCGCACCTTTTCGCGCGCGCGGGGCTTGCTTTGGGCAGCGCTTTTCTCGTCGTTGTCACCGGGCTCGCCTTCCTGAGCGGGACCTTTTTGGTGGAAGCACAGGCTACCGCAACGTTGCTCCAGCTGGCACGCCACGCGCCGTCCGCCGAGGCCCTGGCCGACGCTGACCCGGACCAAATCGCCTACATCGACCAGACCTCGACCATGGTCTCCACCCTCATGCCGCGCTGGGGCCCGGTGATGTGGTACGTGACGATCATTCTGTATCTGGCCACGGACCTGGCCGTGTATGCCGTCTTCATCCCCTCGACGATCCGCGGCGTCTTCAGCAACGGCATCTCGCTGCCCGCGGGCGGCACGCTGGAGCCCGAGCAGATTTACGGCGTCATGCTGGCGATCCTTGGTGTTGTCACGACGCCCATGGTGTTCTTTTCGCTCAAGAAGACCACGCTGCTGCAGGTGTCGACCACGGTGGTGCGGCATTTCGTCTTCTGGACCATGATCGGCGCCGCGGTCGCCTACCTGCCGCAGTCCTGCGCCACCATCTCGGAGGACCCCGGCGCGACCTGCAGCGGCGTGGCGCACCCCGGCTGCCACAGGCAGCACAACGCGTCCTTGGCGGTGACGGCAGCGGAGCCCTCGGGGTCGTGGCTCGGCGCCGAGGCGGAGGGCTCGGCCCCTCGCCTCCCGCGCACCGTGGTCCCGCAGGCGGACTTCTCCGCGGTCCCGCTGCTCTTCGGCGGCGCCGTCTACGCCCTCATGTGCCAGCAGTACATCGCCGGCATGCTCGCGCCCATCGCCAGCCGCCGCTGGGCGAGCCCCACCATCGGCATCGTGCTCGCCGTCGTCCTCGTCTACTACCTCGTCCTCTGCTGGACCGCCGTCACCGCCTTCGTGGGGACGCCCGTGCCCCCGCCGCCGCAGTCGACCCCGACCATATCGGGCCTCTGCCAGTGCACCGCGCAGGCGACGCGGGCATGCCCCCCCCAGTCGCTGTACACGCTCAACTTCGGCTACCTGGGCCCCCTGGGCACGGCGCTCATCGTGGCGCCGCTTCTCTCGCTGCTCTCCAGCTTCCCCGTCATCGCCATCACCCTGCGCGACAACATGATGGTGCTCTACTGGTACGTCACCGGCAGGGGGGCGCACCCGGAGGACGACCCGCTGGTCCGCGCCCTCGCCTGCTGCGCGTGCTGCCTCGTCAGCATGCGGGAGCCGGGCGAGCCGGACGTCGACGCGGCCTCGGACCTCGGCCGGGACGACCCGTCGGGGGTCGTGACGCCCCGCGCCCACCTGCTCACCCCCGCCTCCCGGGCCGAGGCGCGGCGCGGGGCGGCGGAGCCCATGCTCCCGAAGACAGGGTCGATCCAGGGTCTCGAGGAGAGCGACGAGGCAGAGCTCCGCAGCGTGTACTCGGACGCGCAGCACCACCACGGCCCGACCAAGGGGCCGCTCCGCACCCTCGCCGACGCCGTGGCGGGGCCCGCGCGGAGCACGAGCGCCGCGCCGTCGTCGACCAAGGACGCCCCCCTGGTCCTCCGAATCCTCTTCGGCTGCGTCGCCGTGGCCCCGGCCTTTGTCATCGCCGCCCTGACCGACGACGTCGACGTCCTCGTGGGCATCACGGGCGGCTACGGCGGCGCCCTGATCATGTACGTCATCCCTTCGCTCCTCTTCGTCTACTCGCGACGCGTCGCCGCGGCCATCGACGCCGGGGCGCCGCCCGACGCCGGCTCCCCGGGGGCGCCGGACCTCGAGGCCGCCGGCCTGGGGCCCGAGTCCCCCGCGGCGGCCCGCCACTGGGAGCTGTTCCGCGCGGCCAAGCACCGCATCCTCTCGCCGTCCCGGAGCTTCGTCCCCAGTGCGTGGTGGGCCCTTGCCCCAGCGCTCTTCGGCCTCGCGTGCGTGGGCTTCAACACCTACAACCTCTTCTTCGCCTAGGGAGCAGCGCCGGAAAGCCGGCGCCAAGGGCCGACGGCCCGACCACGGCGGGTGAGGGGTACTCGGGGCACGCGGAGTGAGCGTCCTTGTGTGCATGCTGCGTGACCGCCGCGCCCATGAGCGGCAGCCGTGACCCTGACATCCCGTCCGGCCCGCGCGGCGGTGCGGTTGACCGCCGCTCGGCGCTCGCCCTGAGGCCGTGCCGGCTCGACGCGGTCATTGGCACCCGGCCACCCGCGCCACGCATCAGCGCGCCTGCCGGTACCCGCACACCCAGACGCTACGACCTCGCGTGGCCGGCCAGCGCTGCCTCCGCCGCGGCGACCGCCCTCGGGTCCACCGCCTCCATCAGGACGACAGCCCTGGCGGTGCGCCACCACAGCTTGCGAAGAGCTCGTAGCCCGACCAGGCTCGATGACGTCAGCCTGACCGCGGTGCGCTTGCGATCTTCCTTGCTGCCTGCCGGCGCTGCGTGCTCGGCTGGCTCGGTCAAGGCGACAGCGTCGCGCGCACCTGCTGAGAGTTCTGACATACGGCCCGGGCTCGCTGCCGCCGGCCGCTGCGGTGCCGCATCCTCCTCCCCCAGCAGCTGCCGCAGCAGGACGGCCGACTCGCCGCTCCCATCGACTTCGTCGCCGGCGCTCGCCTCCCGGGATGCGTCGGTGTCCGCATCATCGGGCGAACCACGCTCTTGCTGCTTTTGCGCGGTTTCGATGGACTCCAGTGGCACGCCTAGGGCCATCATTGCGCCCGTGACCCCGACCTCCACACCCAGGGAAAATTCGAGCACCTCCGCAACAGGGAGAAATGGAGCTACTGCGCACGCCCGTCCCGCCAGTCTGCGACCCTGGTCTGTCCCCTTTGCGGCGTGCCCGAGCGCCAAGGACGACTGCGCGTGGGCCGCCTCAAAGACTAGCCGCAACCCCATGGTCCCCAAGCCGACCACAACCATTGCAGGCGCTGCACCAGACAGCCCAGCGGGTGCCAGGCGTGCGACGAACCGTGCGGGGCCAGGCAGCTGAACCAGCGCGGCGGTGCCAGCAAAGCCCATCGCCAGGAATCGCTTCCAGCCGCCGGCCTCGGCTTGTGCAAGCTCGTTCGTTGTCAAGGGTCCATCCTCGCCGCGCTCCGCCCTGCGAAACGAACGCTAGGGCAATTTGCTCGAAGGGATGCGGCGAGCACATGGCCCGCGAGTCGCTTCTGCCCCCTCACCGCTGTCGGGTCTCCCGGACCAAACGTGCCCCCTCCACTCGCGCTTCTGCCGAGAGCGCGCGGAACTGGTTGATGGCGTTCATCCAGCCAGGCACGAGTGACAATGCGAGCCCCCAAAAGCTCCGCTGCGCTCTGCTGCTCATGCTTGCGGGTGAACGATAACGAAACCGTGAACATAACCCCTGAATGCGCTTGCAGCCAGCACGCAGCCGCAGACGATGATCCACAACATACGAGGCAAAGGCAAAAAGTTGTGGACGAGATGGGAATCGAACCCATGACTTCCTGCATGCGAAGCAGGCACTCTACCCCTGAGTTACACGCCCTGCCAGTCAATGACTGGAAGGTTGAATGTCCTGCAAAATATCACATCATGGTTCATAAGTTTTCTTTGCCTCTCTGGACTTGCCCTGAGTCCGTCGGCTTGAGCTCAGCAGCAACTGTCCGAGCCTAACGTTCGCACATGGTGATCAGCCTCACCTTCACGCGTTGTGCCCCACAGCGCGGGCTAATCTCCGCTGGCCCAGGCTTGGTTTGCGGCCACACCCTGAAGCGCAGCGCACCCCCCACAGCAGCGTTCACACGGGCTTCTTGGCCGCGCCTCCCGGGCTGACCACAAGCGACTCGCAGCGCTTCTTCCGCAGCATCGTCCGAGAACAGCATCACGGCCGAACCGGCCACTCGACCTTGTGACCTCTATCACTGCTGGTCTAGTTATCTGAAATTGGTGCTCTACTACAACCTTCCAGTCATTGACTGGCAGGGCGTGTAACTCAGGGGTAGAGTGCCTGCTTCGCATGCAGGAAGTCATGGGTTCGATTCCCATCTCGTCCACATCTTTTTGCCTTTGCCTCGTATGTCGAGGCAATTGATAATTCTGCCGGATGCAGCAGGGCGATGTCCAGGCCTATCGCTGACCGGTTCTGGCATTGCAAGGGTGGCACGGCAGCTGGAGGAGCCGGCCCCAACGTTCGTCCGTTCTGGCGAGGCCCATTCCGAAGCTTCACAGCTCCGTGACTGCATGGATGCGACTCGCGGTCCTGAAGACCCGAGCAGCCAGTCAGCGGCCGAGGCTGGCAGCTTGGATGCACGGGCAGGACAGTTATCGCTTCGGTTGTTCATCGGTACTGAGCGCATTTCCAGTTAGAACCTCTCTCGCTTCAGGCGCATGCTTCGGACTGCGGGTTTTGCCAAGCATCAACGATGGCTGTTGAGGTTCTCGGCGTGGTGCTCCAAATACCATTGTCATAATATGCAAAATTTTGATAAAGGCTGACCTTCCAGTCATTGACTGGCAGGGCGTGTAACTCAGGGGTAGAGTGCCTGCTTCGCATGCAGGAAGTCATGGGTTCGATTCCCATCTCGTCCACATCTTTTTGCGCTTTGCCCCGCAGCCAGGATGTTTGTCCCAACTTGCCAGACCCGCGTTCACGCAATCCGCTCCACAACTTTCGCATCTATGACATGTTCATCACGACAAGTAGCTATCAGAAAATGGTTTGACCACAGCCGCCTACCAGCGACCCACGTCACTGATCAGGCACCCTCACTCCCCACGCCATGTCGCCGCGCAGCCGCATGCTGCTGCATCAGCGTGCTGGTCTGCTTCCTCAGCTGCAGAGCTGCACCCTGGACAGCGGTTGCGACCAGGCGGTTCCGACACGTGGTGAGCCAGCGTCCCTTCGCGCTACGGTCAGCCCCGAACGCGCGGTTGGCCATGGTCAGCAGCAGTCCGCAGGCCTTGTCCCCGAAGCGACCGGAAGGCGTCATCACAAAGGGCACCACCGAGCTCATGTTTGACATGGTTGCTGAGCTCTTCTGGTACACATGCAGGCTCCCCCAGCTGCCTCGTTTACCGCGCTGATGCCTCGGAGCTGGTTGGATCTTGTGCTCGTGCCCGGCCCGTCGAGGCGTTCTAGAGCATGAGCAAGCGGGTCATTCGTGAGCCGGCGCTGCGGGCAGCGCTGGCGCGACCGCCCCGCTTGCAGACGAAGCGGAGCGGGCTCTGCTGGACA
>Ga0306871_1000608_pt1 | contig 13602 bp, 12 predicted proteins | sample AntRauMeHopE1497_FD_190447 | JGI IMG/M metagenome (GOLD analysis project Ga0306871, IMG submission 190447) | Saline lake microbial communities from Rauer Islands, Antarctica - Metagenome Hop E1 #497 (v2) (version 2) | ecosystem: Environmental > Aquatic > Non-marine Saline and Alkaline > Saline ... | reverse complement strand
TGCGCGCACGCCGCGGCGGCGGCGAAAGGCTCGGCGCATAGTTAGTTCGGCGCTGAGGCCTCTCGGAGCTTAGCTACTGGCTAGTGAGGGGTGCACGCTTAACACGAGCGGCCAACCCCCACGCGGTGACTCGAACGAGGGCCTCGAGCACAATGATCCCACTCATTTTTGAGCGTCCGGTCGCGCGTTCGACGAACACGATCGGATGCTCGATGATGACGCCGCCTCCCGCCTCGATGCGCCAGGCAAGCTCGACCTGAAAGCAGTAGCCCTGCGACGACAGAACCGCTTGGTCGAAGCCGTTGAGACTCTCTAATCGGTAGGCGCGAAAGCCCGCGGTGAGGTCTCGGATGCGCGATTGCAGCATCCAGCGCGCGTAGCCGTTACCCGAGCGCGAGATCACGCGCCGCAGCCACGGCCAGTTGAGTACTGCTCCCCCGGCCACCCAGCGCGAGCCGATGACAAGGTCTGCGCTTTGGCTTTCGAGTAGTGCCAGCATGGCCGGAAGCTCAAGAGGGTCGTGCGAGCCGTCGGCGTCAATCTCGACCACAGTGTCGTACGCCTGGTCGCGTGCAACGCGAAATGCGTGCAGGTAGGCAGCGCCGAGCCCCACCTTCGTTGGCCGGTGCAGCACCTGCACCTGATTGTCACGACGGGCAAGCTCATCAGCGACGGCACCCGTTCCATCGGGTGAGTTGTCGTCGACAATCAGCACGTCAACCGCGGGCACGGCGAGTCGAATGCGCGCCACCATCAACTCGATGCTGCCGACCTCGTTATAGGTCGGTACAACAACGAGCGTTCGCATTACAACACCGGTGAAGACGAATCGGAGGGCAGACGCAGGCGACGGCCTTGCGCACCGATGAGGGCGCCGGCCAGGCTGGTGGAGAGCAGCGCGAAAAGGATGGCACCCCATTCGAGGGTGCGTCCTAGAGCGTGAGCAGGGGTGATCGTGTTGCTGAGCGGCACCTCTTGCACCATCGTGCCCTGCACAAACAGAGGCAGGCTGTCGAGCGTTGACCCGTCAGACAAGACAATGGCGCTGGCCCCCACGGTTGACGCGTTCACGAGCGCGCGACCCGACTCGATGGCGCGCAGTCGAGCGATGCCCAACTGTTGCACGCTCTGGTCACTCACTCCGAAGTCGGCGTTGTTAGTGGGTGCAAGCAACACCTGTGCGCCCTCATCGATTTGCTGAGCGAGCAAGCCGTCGTTGACGATGTCGAAGCAGATGGAGATTCCGGCAATGACGCCGTCGAGATCGATGACAGTGTCGCGCTCACCGAAAGAAAGATCTCGCGGTACGAGGTCAAACAGGTCTGGGGCGAGTGGGTAAAAGAATTCACGCGCCGGAAGGTACTCGGCGAACGGAACTGGGTGCATTTTGTCGTACTGGTCGATCATGCCCTCCCCCGCCTTCCACAGCAGCACCGAGTTGAAGGTTTTCTCCCGCTCTTCGTCGAGGGTGATGGTGCCCACGATGACGGGTGCGTCGAGGCGTTCACTGACAAGGTCTAACACTGAGGCCGCGTATTCGCTGCGCAGCGGGTCGAGATCGCTGGCGTTCTCGGGCCAGACGACCACGTCGAGCTCGAGGCCCTGATCAAACAGCGTGGTTGTGGTGTCGTAGTGGTCCTGCAAAATCTCGCCGCGCTCGTAGTTTGCGAACAGCCCAGAGTTTGAGTTGCCCTGTACGGCTGCCACCGTGATCGTTCCCGTGGTTGCGATGGGCACGGCGGGCCACACCACGAGGGCCGTAAATGCCCCCACGGCCCCGATGCTGCGTCGAAGCATCCCGACGCGCCGTTCGATGGCCAGGGCAACGAGTGCGGCCGAGAAGAATGCAAGAAGGAAGGTGAGCCCGGAAAACCCTACCCAGGCAGCCCAGTGCGCGAGCGGTCCTTCTGCCTGGCTGTGGGCCAAACGGCCCCAGGCGAAGCCGTCGAAAGGAAAGACGCTTGACACTGCTTCGCGGGTAGTCCACGCGGCGGCGACCACGGCCGGCGTCAGAATGAGCCGCCCGGCAACACCGGGCCACGCGCGCGGAATCCACCGCCAGGCAAGCATGATGAACAGCCCCCCAAACGTGGTGAAAAACACCTGCGCAAGGGTAAGGGCGAGCCAGGGCACGACGCCGAGGTAGACAGTGAGCCACTCGATGAGGGTGCCGTAGTAGGCAAAGCCGCTGACTGCACCGATCAACAGTGCACCGCGAACCGTGCGACCGCGCAGGCTCGCCAGAACAAGGGCCACACCGACAATGGTGAAAGGCCACCACGCCCGATCAGGAAAGCCGAGATCCATCAGCCACCCACCACCGAGAGCGGCGAGAAGGGCAAGACTCAGCGGCCACGGAGCCGCGGTCGTCGTCTCAGTCGATCCCGTCACGATTCGTAAGTGTAAGTGCGCACCTGATGAGCTCCGGTCAACTGACTGAGCTGTAGGCAACAATGCCACGCCGCACCGCGTCGAGAGCGGCACGAGCCGTTCGGCCGACAGCGCCGTCGGCCACTATCGAAATCTGGTCGAGTAAGTCAATGGTCTGCTTGGTCCAGCGCACAAAGTCCCCCGCGGCCAAATCGGCATCGCGCAGCACGACGTCGAGAGAGGCGCCCGCCGCCCACCGATGCATCGGCAAGGCCAGCGTGGTCGCCAGAGGGTCGCTACCTGGCAAACGGTGCTCGCGCTCTAGATCGTCGAGGTGTGCCCAGAGATCTTGAGTGCGCTCCAGGGCAGGCCGGAAGGCGCCACGTGGCAGCGCATAGTCAGGAGCTTGGCCGTCGTCGCGTCGAGCTGAGAAGACGATGGCGCTGGCCATCGCTGCCAGTGAGGGTACGTCGAGGTCACTCCATAGTCGCCGGCGCAGACTTTCGGCCACCAGGAGGTCACGTTCGCCATAGATGCGTCGCAGTGATCGGCCGTGAACGGTCAACCCCAATCGACCGTGCTCATCAGTTTTGAGGTATTGAAGTTCCGTAAGAATCAGTGTGATTCGGTCGAACACTGCAGCGACGGCCCCGGTGCGCCCAGTGATTTGCCGATTCACCTTCTCCGTATCGCGGGTAAGACGCCACCATCGCTCTGCCCAGCGGGCATGGGCTTCGCGTTCTGCGCAGCCGTGACAGGGATGTTTACGCATGCGGGTACGCACACCCTCGATCATCTTTTGGCGCCGCATCTTGTCGGCCTTCTCACCCGGTTCGCCAACCCGGCGTGTTCCGCGCTCGAGGTCACTGAGCTCGCGGCGCAGAGCAGAATACTGCTCATAATCTCCGAGGTGACAGCTCATAGCGGTGGCGTACCCCACCAGTGATTCCTGGTTCTTGCGCACAGTGCGGGCCAAATCGACCACCGCTCGATCGGCCTGAAACTGGGCGAAGCTGCTTTCGAGAACCTCGCGTGTGCGCTCACGGCCGAACTGCTCGATGAGATTGACGGCCATGTTGTAGGTGGGGCGAAAACTGGAGTTGAGGGGGTACGTACGCCGAGACGCCAGTGAGGCGACGGCCTGCGGGTCAAGACCACTGGTCCACTGGATGACCGCGTGACCCTCGGTGTCGATCCCCCGTCGCCCTGCCCGGCCGGTGAGTTGGGTGTATTCGCCCGGAGTGATCGGCACTCGAGCCTCACCGTTGAACTTTTCGAGCTTCTCGAGCACCACCGTGCGAGCGGGCATGTTGATGCCGAGCGCCAGGGTCTCTGTTGCAAAGACCACCCGCACCAGCTTCTTCTGAAAAAGCTCTTCGACCACCTCTTTGAACGCAGGCAGCAGACCGGCGTGGTGCGCCGCCACCCCCCGTTGAAGACCGTCGAGCCACTCCCAATAGCCCAGCACGGCCAAATCATCGTCGCGCAGGGTGCGACAGCGTTCTTCAACAATCTGTCGAATCTCGTCGCGCTCAGACGCGTCGGTGAGCCGGATTCCTGAGCGGATAAGTTGGCGCACTGCAGCGTCGCAGCCGGCCCGGCTGAAGATGAAAAAGATGGCTGGCAGTAGGTTGCGGCTGCCGAGCATCTCGACGATCTCAGAACGGTCAGCGCGCCCATCGCCGCCCGGCCCGTTCTGCCAGCGCCGAGGCTGCTGTGGCCGCCCCCTGTGGGGGGTGTGTCCGGCGACCCGCGCGAGCTGCGCGAGTTCTGGATTCACCCGATTCGTGGCCGCCAAGCCTGAAGAATCGAACAGGTCGAGTAGTTTCGAGCGCACCAGAACGTGCTGATCGAGCGGTACCGGTCGGGTTTCGCTGACAATCACATCGGTATCTCCGCGAACGGCTTGCAGCCAGTCACCAAATTCTTCTGCATTCGACACCGTGGCGCTGAGCGAAATCATGCGCACCGGTGCGGGCAGGTGAATGATGACCTCCTCCCACACCGCCCCCCGAAACCGATCAGCGAGGTAGTGCACTTCGTCCATCACCACGTAGGCAAGGTCGATGAGCAGATCAGAGTTGGCATACAGCATGTTGCGCAGCACCTCGGTGGTCATCACCACGATGCGAGCGCGTGCGTTGATGTTGGTGTCGCCCGTGAGCAGGCCGACTTCGCCGTGCCCGTACTGGGCCACCAGCTCGGTGTACTTCTGATTACTGAGCGCCTTCATGGGCGCTGTGTAAAAGATTTTTGCGCGAGGTTCGAACATGGCCAAAAACACACCGAATTCAGCAACGATCGTTTTGCCAGCGCCGGTGGGTGCCGCAACGAGCACGCTGCGACCCTGCTCAAGCGCCACGCAGGCGGCGTGCTGAAACGGGTCGAGCGAAATAGTCAAACCGTCGCGAAACGCCTGCAGGCGCGGCAATGACCTCAACTGACGCTGCGCTGCAAAACGCTCAGCGTGAGTCGGGCCCAGGTCGTCGGTTGCTGCGTTACTCATGGGTGCGTCTTTCGTCGATTAGATGCGGCCTTCGTCGATCGATCACTCGTCGAGTAATCATTCGCCGGTTGATCATTCGCCGGTTGATCATTCATCGACACGGATGCCGTACTCGGCGTTGAAAGCCGCGTCGCGTTTCGCAACCCGTTTGTCGTTTAGTACGGCGATGGCCGCCGCGGCGAAGTACAGACCGACCATCGGAATCGCCAGTAATACCATCGACAAAATGTCGGCGGCCGGGGTCGCTATCGCGGTGAAAGTAGCGATGGCCAGAATTGCCCAGCGCCAGGATTTGAGAATGCCCGCACCGGTAATGACGCGGGCGAAGTTGAGCGCGACGAGAACGACCGGGAAGACGAAACCCGCGCCGATCGCGAAAATGAACTTGGTGGCAAAGTCGAGGTAGCTGCGCGCGCCCAAGAGAGTGGCCGAATCGAAGAAGGCGAAACCGGTGAGCAAGATCACGATGTTCGGAAACACGAACCAGGCAGCGAGGCATCCGCCGATAAATAGTGGCGCCGCAGCGCTGAGGAATCCGATGGCGTAACGCTTTTCTTTACGGTGCAGAGCGGGAACGATGAACGCCCAGAGTTGGTACAGCCACACCGGAGACGAAGCGATGACGCCGACGAGAAACATGATGATCAGCCTCGTGTCGAAGGCCTCACCAATGGTCGTGTAGGCGAGGCTCGCCTGCCGGTTTTGCTCATCGGCGACGGCAAGCACGGGCGCACTGAGCGCAGCCCAGATGGGGTCGACAAGCCACCACGCCGGAATGGAGGCCAAAATTATTGCCAGTGCCGCCCAGCCGAGACGCTTGCGTAGCTCGACGAGGTGCTGCCCGAGAGACATGCGGCCCTCGGCATTCCGGGGCCGCGATTCACGGCCGGCCACGAACTACTGGTTGCGAGAGGGGTCGGTGCCATCAGCCTTTGCGGCTTGGGCGGGATCGCTGACTGTTGAGGCAGCGGATGCAGAAGATGCATCGTCGTCAGCGTCTTTGTTTTTGATCTCTTTTTTGAAAATCGTCATCGACTGGCCCAAACTGCGAGCAAGTTGAGGCAGCTTGGGTGCGGCAAACAGCAAAATGACCACGAGCAAGAGGATGAGGCCGGTCCAGCCAGACAGGTTCGGCATTGTCTTTTCGTCCTAACGTCGACGGGTGCGATGTGTGAGAGTGTAGCGCGGCTACCCTGACGGGCTCTCAGGCCACGCTGCTGCTCGTGCCGCTGCCAGTGCGGCCTGGGCCCATGAAGCCACGGCTGCTCGCGCAGTGAGGGGTTCGATGACTTCTACCTCGCCAGCGAGGCGAGCGGCAATGCGGCCGAGGATGCCGGTGTGCGCGACCCGCAGGGTCACGATCGCCGTGTCACCCTTGATGGTGACATCGTCATCAGGCCCCTGATAGTCGGCGATCAGGGGTAGAGCGACGCGCGGTAATGCGATGGTGACCTGCTCGTCAGACGAACCGCTGGTGAACAGTACGTCGTCGAGGTTCATTGACTCATGGGTGTCAGCCGGCCCCAGAATTTCTGCACTGGCCATGCGGTCAAGCAGAAAAGAGCGTTCAGCGCCGCGGGTCAGACACCACGCGCGCAGGTACCACGAGTCGTCGACCCCGTTGAGGCGCATGGGATCAACATCGCGTACGTCGCGCTCGCCCCGCGTGGTGACGTAGTCAATGCGAACTCGCTGGCCAGTGGCGACGGCTTCCACCAGGGTTGCGTGCACGGCGGCGACTGCCCCCGCCCGCACGGCAACGGGTGCGGGTGCCCCCGTTGTTCCGCGCGCGAGCTTGGCCATCAATTCGACGATGTCGACGCGGGCTGCGAAATCAGGCAGGGCGGCGACGCGTTGAAGCCCGGCGAGCAGTGCGGCGGCTTCGCGGGCAGACAACCGGGGCTTATCATCCATGGGCGCTGCGCGAAATCGAATGATGTCGCGCTCGTCGAAATCATCCCAGTCGATATCAAACAGCGTCTCGTGCGTATACGTTCCGTCGGCTCCGGGAGTGCCACTCATCGCGATCAGCATCACTGCCGTGCGCATGTTCTCGGGCGTGGTGCCAAAGTGATTCGCGGCCTCGTCGACCGTGACCCGAACCTGGTCAATCAGGTAGGGCACCAGGGCGAGGAGGAAGCCGAGTTTGTCTTGCGCCTTCGGTGTCGTGGCCCGATCAGCCATGAGTGTCTGCCACCGTCTGCCACCGCTCACGTACCGCCGAGCGCAAAGCCTCCGGTGCGAGCACCCGAATATCGGCCCCAAAAGCGCTCAACTCGTCGGCAAGTATGTCGACATCGGTGGCGTGCACCTGCAGGATGCCCTCGTTTTCTACCGTTCCCGGGCGGTTGCGCAGCACCACGTCAGCTTCGGTGCCTGGTTCTGTGCGCACGGTCGCCACGGTCGCCAGCCACAGTGCGTTGAGTTCGTCGAGCACGCGCTGGGATTCGTCAGGTGTCGGCACCACTGTGGCGGGGGCGCCGGTGACGAGCACCTGGCCGACGATGCGGCGGAGTAAAAACGTACGCGTAGCCTCAACCCCATCGTCATGGGCGTGCAGATGCCAGCGACCCTCATGAAAGACGAGGGCCAGCGGAGACACGGTTCGGCTTTCTGCCACAGCCTTGCCGGGCTTCAGGTACGGAAAAACCACCTGGTGGCCGCGGTCGACTGCCGAAGTGAGAGGTTCGTAGGCTGCGTCTCTTGTGCGGATGCTCGGAGCAAAGCCGATCACAGTGTCATCGATGCGCATGCCCAGCGACTGCAGCTTGGTGAGCGCACGTCGAGAATCGGTCGACAGTGAGCCTTCACGCCACACCTGGGCGGCGAGAGTGAGCATCGCGTACTCCTCCGCACTGAAGGTGATGTCATCGGGCAGTTGATACCGGTCAGGCGGAATGCGGTAGCGCTGCAGTTTGGTGTCACCCTCGGAGCCGACCGCGTCGATGGTCTCCAGTGGCACCCCTAATTCGCGCAACTCTTCTTTGTCTCGCTCAAACTGTCGTTCCAGGTTGGCTCGGTCGCTCATCGCAGCGTATCGGGCGGCATACCCGGTGACCGTTGACAGTATGTCGGCCTTAGTGAGCCCCTGCTCGGTGGCCAAAAGAGCTAAGACCAGGCTAAAAAGACGCTCTTCGACGGGCACCCGCCGCCCCGTGGTGGGCACGAGTGGCTATTTTTCGATGCCGAGAATGTCGACGACAAATACCATCGTCGAACCGTCGGGCACGGATGCTGGCGCTTGCCCAGCCGGGTATCCGAACGCGGGCGGAATCACCACAATGACCTGAGACCCCACGGTGGCTCCGATGAGCCCGTCAGCGAGCCCCGGCACAATGCCGTTGGGGTCGTTCTCAAAACTAGTGATGGTGAATGTGGCGGGGGCGCCGCGTTCCCAACTTGAGTCGAAGATTGTTTTCGTGTTCCAGAGCAGGCCCGTGTAGTGCAAGACGGCACGGTCGCCGTCGGCAAGTTGAGTGCCCTGGCCCAGAACCAGGGTGTGCGAGCGAACTTCAGTGGGGGGCGGCTCTGTGGGGATCGTCACTCCGGGCACACCGTCTGAGGTGGTCACCACGGCAGGAATTCCCGACGCACCCAGCTGGGGCGTGCCGGTCGCGCGAGCGAGGTAGGCCGCTTCGATGTCGAGAACCATCACGATCGCCGTGTCGTTTTCTAGCCCCAGAGTGGGGTCGAGGGCGTCGGCGCCGAAAACGTCTTCGATGGCGCCGGTAACGGCGATGCGCGATCCGACCTGTGCACACTGGAGAGCCTGAGCCAGAACGTCAACATCGTTGCCAGCGGTGCGACGCACGGGAGCTTCGGAGTCGTCGTAGGTGCTTGCCGTGATCAACGACCCGTCGTCGCCGTTGAACAGGCTCACCTGAAAGTCAACGATCTGCCCGGCAGTGATGAGTTCACCCGCTCCGGTGTCAATGATCGACTGCTGTGCTGACGGGGTGAGCAGTGGCGTCGGAAAGTCGACCTCAGGAGGCGAGCCGAAAGTTCCAGAGGCGTTGACGTATCCGGCTGACTCCCCGGTCGGTACCACTTGCTCACAGTTGGCAGAGCCCGCCGGCGTTGTGCACGCCACCAGTGAGCCCACCAGGGCACTGGTGAGAAGGAGTGCGGAGGCTGTGCGCGCGGAGCGTCGGGGGGTCGCAGTCACACGTCTCACTCTATCGGGCGTCGCGCCGACTGTGCGGCGAGAGCCTGAGCTTCGCGGGCAGCTTTGCGCAGGCGCTTATCGCTTGGAGTGCGGTCGCCGACAGCCCCCGGTGTCCACAGTTCCACGTCGATGTCTCCGAACTCGGTTTTCGAACCGCGCTTTGCCTTCACAAAGCGTCCTGCGCCGTCTGCAAGGCGCCTAGCGGTCAACAGAAAGCCGGTGTGCGCAACCATGCGATGATCGGGGCGAACTGACAGGCCGTCAACGTTCCAGCCGCGCACCATTGTTTCGGTGGATACCGGTTCGGTGAATGTCTCCGTGTGGCGAATGGCTTCAGCCACCCTCGACAGCTGGGTCGCGGTGGCTACATACACAAGCAGCACTCCCCCGGGCGTGAGTGCCTCAGCTACCGCGTCGAGGCATTCCCAGGGCGCCAGCATGTCGAGTACCGCGCGGTCGGCAGTGCCCGCCGCTACCGCCTCCGGCAGGGCATCCTGTAAATCACCCAGAGTGATCGTCCAGTTCTCAGGGCGCGCGCCCACGTAAGCACTCACATTGCCCTCGGCAATTTGAGCGAACTCCGCGCGTCGCTCAAACGAGAACAGATGCCCGCGCTCTCCGATTGCGCGCAACAACCACATCGACAGTGCGCCTGACCCCACGCCCGCCTCAACGATGCGGGCGCCGGGAAAGATGTCAGCCTGCGCCAGAATCTGCGCGGCATCCTTGGGGTAAATGATGGCCGCTCCCCGCGGCATCGACATGACAAAGTCGGTCAACAGTGGTCGCAGCGCAAGGTAGGCCACACCCAGTGAGTTTTGTACAACGCTGCCATCGGGAAGCCCCACCAGCGCACTGTGGTCGAGTACGCCGCGGTGGCTGTGAAACGCGTTGCCCGCTTCAAGGGTGATGGTGTTGAGCCGCCCCTTCGGGTCGGTCAGTTGCACCTGATCGCCCTCTACGAAGGGTCCGCTTTGCCGTCGGGTAAAAGTCACCGTCGTAATCCGATCGTCGTTGGTTTCACTTCACTGCTGTGGATTTGCGAGCGTGGATTCGCGGGCCTGGTGGCGACCGAGGGCGGCGCTCAGGTCAGCAATGGTGCGACCGGCCAGCGTTGGCCAGAGTTCGTAGGTGGGCGCCGCTGGAAGGGGAACATGCAGGGGCACGCCAATCGGCGCCGCACCTGACGCCACTGCCGATGCAAGCCCAAACTGACTGTCTTCAATGGCTACGCACTGCGTAATCGGCACTCCCAACCCTGCGGCGGCCAGCAGGTAGGGCTCAGGGTGCGGTTTAGGATTCGCCACATCGTCGCCGGCAACAACGAGATCGAAAGTATTCTCGCCCATGGCCTGCGTGACCTGCAGGGCCATGCGGCGAAACGACATCGTCACGAGGGCGACCGGAATGCCTGCCGTGCGTAGCTCGGCGATGAGCTCACGTGCGCCCGGGCGCCACGGCACTGCAGAGTTGAGGCGAATCATGACGCGGTCGGTGAGGTCATCAATAATCTCGTCAACCTTGAGGGTGACCCCCGCCCGTTGCACGGCATGCGCTGTGTGAACCAGGCCGGCACCGATCAGCGATCGAGCGTCAGCGCCAGTCCAGAGACCACCGTATTCAGCGACCAAGTCGGTTTCGGCACGCATCCAATACGGCTCAGTATCGACGACTGTGCCGTCCATATCCCATAAAACGGCGGCGGGTAGCGGAGCGGTCACGAATAAGGAGCCTACCGTTCGTTCTATTCTTGAGGTTGCTCTCGGCGCCCGCCGAGAAGTTTGAGAGGTGCACCTGTGACGACGAGCGACCTGTTTCGAAGCGGTCGACTGTTGGTGGTCGCATTCGAAGGTTGGAATGACGCTGGCGAAGCCGCCAGTGGGGCCGTGCGGGCGCTCAAAGAAGTGCTCGACGTCTCGCCGATGGCTGACATTGACCCTGAGGACTACTACGACTTTCAGCTCAACCGACCGCACCTCGAATTCGACGACGAGGGCGTGCGTCGCCTGCGCTGGCCCGGCGTGACGTTGTACGGCCCGACCGACAATCAGAGCGTGCCGCGCGCGCGCCTGATAGGCGATGACCCGCTGCGCACCACGCCGGCCACCGAGCGCGGCGATGCTGACCCGCTGGGTGTCAGCGGAACAAACCACAGCAACATTTATCTGCTTGTCGGTACCGAGCCGTCACGCGGATGGAAAACATTCGCCACCGAGACTATTGATCAGGCGCTCACCGCCGACATCACCGGGGTGATCATGCTGGGAGCACTACTGGCCGATGTGCCACACACCCGCCCGATATCGGTGCACAGCTCCAGTGAGAATCCGGAAGTGCGTGAAGAGTTGGGCGTGGAACGCAGCAGCTACGAAGGCCCCGTCGGGATTCTCAGCGTTATCGCCATGATGGCGGAGGAGGCCGGGATTCCGTCGGTGTCGCTGTGGGCATCCGTGCCCCATTACGTCCATAACGCACCCTCGCCCAAAGCGACCCTCGCCCTCTTAGACAAGCTAGAAGAGTTAGTCGATGTGGTGATTCCGCGGGGCAACCTTCTTGAAGAGGCTCGAACGTGGGAGGAGGGCATCGACGCCCTCGCCGGCGAAGACGACGATATGCGCTCGTACATTGACCAGCTCGAGCGGGCCCGAGACGACGCCGAAGCGCCGGAGGCCAGCGGTGAGGCCATTGCTCAAGAATTCGAGCGATACCTTCGCAAACGCGACGACGGGAAGCCCGGTGATAGTAGGCCCGGCGATATTAGGCCTGGCGACGGGCCAGGGCCGGCGCCAGCCTAGAGCGGGTCGAGCACTCCGGTCGATAGCAGCACCAGCAGCGTGGTGCCCAGTACTACGCGGTAGATCACGAAGGGCAAGAACGAGTACTTCGAGATGTAGGCCATCAGCCCCGCAATCACAGCGAGCCCGACCCCGAAGGCAACGACCGTGGCCAGTGCGATCTCAAGCCCCGAGAAAGGGCTAGCTGACGGTTCGCGAATGGCGGTGAGGAGTTCGTAGAAGCCGCTACCAAACACTGCTGGCACGGCGAGTAAGAACGCGTAGCGGGCCGCTGCTGGCCGGGTGTACCCGAGAGCGAGACCCATGGTGGTGGTGGCTCCGGAGCGTGAGACGCCGGGCACCAGCGCCAGCATTTGGGCGGCCCCAAAAGCCAAGCCGTGCGGGTAGGTGAGGTCGGTGAGTTCTCGCGTGCGGCGCCCCAGCCAGTCAGCCACGCCGAGAATGAGGCCAAACACGATGAGCAAGATGGCGACCAGCCAGAGCGAGCGAAAGCTTGACCTGATGACATCTTGCGCCAGAAATCCCGCGATGACGATCGGCACAGTGCCGATAATGATGAGCCAGCCCATGCGCACATCAGGATCGTTGCGAGGGATGCTGCGCTCGCCGCCGCTATTGCCACCGATAGAGCCACTGTCGGAGCCACTGACGGAGCCGCTGTCGGAACCACTGGCTGAGCGGCTCGCGGCGCTCGTCGAGTGCGGCCGCAGCGAGAGGAACCACCGCCCAATAATGCGTTTGATGTCTTTCCAGAAGTAGAGCAGCACCGCTACCTCTGTGCCGATTTGAGTGATCGCGGTGAAGGTGGCCCCGGGGTCGGTCGCACTGGGCAGAAACTCGCCCACTATGCGCAGGTGCGCGCTCGACGAGATCGGCAAAAACTCAGTCAGGCCCTGGACTAGTCCAAGAAAAAGCGCTTCAAACAGAGACACGGTGGCCGATCAGTCGCGGGCGGGTGCAGGTGCTGATCATCTCAGTATCGACGCAGTAGATCAGTGAGCGCGCGATGCCCAAAGTTCAGCGCGGCGAGCGGCACCCTCTCATCGACGCCGTGGAACATTGCCGGAAAGTCGAGGTCGGGCGTGAGCTTGAGCGGGGCGAATCCATAACCGGTAATGCCGAGCAGACTCAGAGCTTTGTTGTCGGTACCGCCGCTCAGGAGGTAGGGCAGCACGTCAGCACCAGGATCGTGTCTCCTGAGAGTGGCCACCATTTCGTCGACAAGGGCGCCGCTGAAGGGGTTTTCGAGCCCCACATCGCGATGCATCACGACTAACTCAATGTCTTCTCCGATGAGCTGTTGAACGTGAGCAAGCACAGTGTCTTCCTCGCCCGGCAAAGTACGAATGTCGATGAGGGCTTCAGCCCGATCAGGTATCACGTTGTGTTTGTATCCCGCCTGCATCAGTGTCGGGTTCGTCGTTGTGCGCACGGTAGCGGTAAGAAAGCCCGCCGCGGTGCCCGATCTCAACAAAATCTCATCTGGGCTCAACTTTTCAGGATCAGTACCCAAAAGGCGTGAGAGTTCAGACACCATGCGGCGCGTGGTGTCGGTGAGATGCAGCGGCCACACCTCGCGGCCAAGCTTTGCCACTGCCTCGGCGAGTTTGGTGACCGCATTGTCGTGAATAACCCGCGAGCCGTGCGCCGCTGTTCCGCGGGCGATGAGCTTGATCCAGATCAGCGCTTTTTCTCCCGTCTGCAACAGGTATGCGCGCCGGCCAGCCAATTCAACCGAGTATCCACCGACCTCGCTGATCGCTTCA
>Ga0306871_1000607_pt1 | contig 13650 bp, 16 predicted proteins | sample AntRauMeHopE1497_FD_190447 | JGI IMG/M metagenome (GOLD analysis project Ga0306871, IMG submission 190447) | Saline lake microbial communities from Rauer Islands, Antarctica - Metagenome Hop E1 #497 (v2) (version 2) | ecosystem: Environmental > Aquatic > Non-marine Saline and Alkaline > Saline ... | reverse complement strand
CCACCCCCCTCCAGCTCACTCTACGCGCCAACCCCCTCCAGCTCACTCTACGCGCCAACCCCACCTCCCCCCCCCCTCCTCCAGCCCCAGCTCACAACATGTCGTCCAGGTTGAACAGGTCGTCCAGGTTGAACAGGTAGTCAAAGTCCAACTTCTCCAGATCAAAATCAACTTTCTCCAGCAGCTCCATATCAGAGAAGAGGTGGTCTGCGAAAAAAATAGCGAGATGCGCACTCAGTTATTCCACAAACACACTTCTCAACAACCCAACACAACACAACACACGCACACGTAAAAACAAAACAATACGTAAAAACAGCGTCACAACCAAACTCAAACAATACGTAAATTATATTACCTAGACCGTCGTCCTCGGGTATATTAAGCTCGGCAATTGAAACTGGCGGGGTCGCTTCTGCTGGCACTGCTGCTGGCACCGCTGCTGGCACTGGCTCCGATAACAAGCTCACTGTGAAAAATAACACCGATGCCCACACACCCAAAACAGCACACACCCAACACAGCATCCAAAACACCACAAAACTGACAAAAAGTTGACAATGCCCACACACACACACCCAAAACAGCACCCAAAACAGCACCCAACACAGCACCCAAAACAGCACCCAACACAGCACCCAAAACACCGATGCTCAGAGAGAGAGAGAGAGAGAGAGAGAGAGAGAGAGTCAGACACGACTTACACAAATTCTCAACGTCTTCAAAGTCTTCAACGTCTTCAACGACCAAGCTTCCTGTTACGGTTACTGCTACTGCTACTACTGTTGTTGTCAGTTCAAGCTCGTCCAACAACGGCTTGAACGAGGCTTGCGTCACAAACCAGTATACACGCTCTGGTTCTCTGTGCAGCAGCTTGGCAGCTTCCTCGCGTATGTACCTATCTAATTTGTCTGGTTCGTTCAGTTTCACTCGTGTCTTGTTGTTCCCCAGTCGCAACCACCTGTTCGTAAGACCTCGGTCTGCGCATTCGAACGCCTCCTCCGGCGTCAAGAATCTGCCCAATACTTGCTCCTGTGGGGACCAGTCGCTCGCCTTGATGCGCACCCACCAAGGTAACGATTTATTCCTTTCCTGACGAATACCATACCGCTTCGACCCGCTACTATGACGCACCATTGTAAATGCAGTGTAGTTGCAAGCAAGCAAGCAAGTAAGCAAGCAAGGCGACAATGTGCGACTTTAGTATTATGAGATTTATGTGAGATGAGTGGGGGGGGTGGGTGGGTGGGTGGGTGGGTGTGGTTATCTGAATGACACGACCCCCTCTGAATGACAAATCCTCCGAATGACACCTACAAGACGTATTTTCAGCCAATCAAATTAATCAGCTTGGTGACTGGCGCGGTACCGTAAAAACGTGTGGTGCGCGGTACGGTAACGGTTTGCGTGGTGCGGGGATTGAGAATATGACGGCGCCGCCGAACCAGAATCTACGAATCTACGAATCTGGCGGCCCGTGCGGGAGAGAACACAAACCCTAAGTCGAATTACGTAAAGAAGAATCTTTTTCGGTAAACCTGCGAACCTGCCGGAGAACATGACGGGGAATCTGGACCCGGAAAATCTGACGGGGAATCTGGACCCGGAAAATCTGACGAAATCTGACGGGGAATCTGACGGGGAATCTGGACCCGGAAAATCTGACGGAAAATCTGACGAAATCTGGACCCGGAAAATCTGACGGAAAATCTGGACCCGGAAAATCTGGACCCGGAAAATCTGACCGGGGGCGGAAAAAACCTCTCGAATTTACGAACCTGACCGGGGGCGGAAAAAACCTCTCGAATTTACGAACCTGCGGCCGGGCGGAAAAAACCTCTCGAATTTACGAACCTGACCGGGGGCGGAAAAAACCTCTCGCTCGAATTTACGAACCTGCGGCCGGGCGGAAAAAACCTCTCGAATTTACGAACCTGCGGCCGGGCGGGCGATTTGGTGTTTTTTTTTTCTTATTTTTTTCTAAGTCTCTAAACACTCGGTCTGTTTCCGGTCGATACGCTCTTCAAAGACGCGTCGGTTTCCCCCTTGTAGAGTTTGCGCCAGTACCCACTCGTAATGACTAATATTACGATTATTATTATTCGGTTTGGGTAACGAATCCAGTTTGTACTCGTTTGTGAGCAAGTCCTCGCACGTCAGTCGCCCTTCCGTCGCGTTCCGGTACATCTTCGGCACCGTCCCCGACACGTACCCGAGACCGTACAACATCAACAACACCACCACCACCAGCAACACGCTCACCACACCACACAACATCCGTTCTCGTTTCCCGTTAATAACAGTAAAAAATAAAACTATTCACATTTTCTAGCTCCGCGCCCGCGTCGTCTACAATTATTCGATTGACATTGACTACTAGCGGTACATGATACATTACTAGCTTTTTTCCACTGATGGGGGGTTGCTACTACTCGCGGCACAACGACGGCGACGGGTTGGGGGGTACTTGCATTAGCTGTACTCTCACATGTGGGTAAATCACATACTCGGGATTTCTCGCGGTCGTTCGTACACGCTGTTCCTGAACCACTAGCTGGTCTACTCACGGTAAACTGTTTCGTTTGTGACCCTTTGACTCCACAAGTTCCACTCGTGGCGCTTGCGCATGTCGACCATTCGGTGTCCCAAGCGCCTTGACAGTCGATGTCTTCGGTTGTGGAGGTGGAGGTCACAGCGGCAGCTGGTTGGCATTTCATAGAGTTTGCATCGCACACTAACGGCGATTGACAATTTTTATTGACCTTACATGCGGTGTTTTTGGGGGCTCGGCACATCGACTGTTCGCACTTCAGAGGAAGTTTACACCCGATGTTGTCTGTGTCTTTATCACACGCTTCGCCTATATTTGTGCCAAATAGCGCGTTCCGTTTCCAGTATGCTACCGCGGAGGAAATGGACGACGATAATAATAATGATATTATCAGAATCACAATAATTTCGAATCCCATCTTTACAACTTACCCAATAATAAATAATTACCTCATATCTTGTACGTGTGTGTCATTCCGATAGGTATTCAGTTTTTTAAAGGGGTGGTGGCTTAAAACTCTCCTTTTCGGCGGGACTGAGGTTCTTCCACAACTCGGACACCTTCGACATACGCATGCGATTATCAATCTCCGGAAACTGTTTCGAGAGCTCGGGAAGTTTCGCCTTGACAAAGTAGTTGTACGGAGACAGTTTACGTGGGGTGGTCGACACGCGCTTCTTTCCACCTGACGCCAACTGTCGGTTGACGTCGTCCAAGATCAACGAAACGGCGTCGCGCGTAATATCCCCTGGCTTTGCGAGGATGTTCTCGATACAGTCCTTCTTTGCAAACAGAGAAAAGCGTGTAATTTCCTTATTGTTCGACATCGTTTTTTTTATATCTAAACTAAGATAACATTTCCTTAAATGAAGTACGTATTGTTACCGAGTACGCGCAAACACAAAAAGTACATGGTGGTGTTTCTGTTAGAAACTAAAAGAACCGTACATTTCGGAGACAATCGGTACCAACAGTACAAGGACTCGACGGGTGTTGGTAAGTACACGCATTTAAATCACGGTGACGCTGTGAGACGACACAGGTACTATCAGCGTCATGGTAAGAACGCGCTAAAATATTCAGCTAAATATTTTAGTCACAAGTATTTGTGGTAGTCTCTAAATTTTGGAGAAAAAAAAAGGGGTGGTCTTTTAAAATAATTTTCTTAAACGGTTTTCAACAATAAAGTGGAGAACGTGGGTGAGTTGTCGAAATACACCATAATATACACGTAGTACGAATAATTCAGAGTGTCGAACGCGGTAGTGTTGTTCAGGTCACTAAACGGGGTAGAAATCTGTTTGTTGGACACGGTCGTTTCGACCGTACTATTTGTGAAATAACTCTGTGCCTGAGAAGGCACGGTGGATCGCATCCAGTTGTCGAACCCGCTGGCAATTTCTAGGTTGGGGTCGGAGGACAGTTTGATACGCCAGTACATCTTCTCGCTTAATAGGTTTGTGTGTACGACAAAGGACGTGGTCACACCGGTACTCGACCGAACGCAGGACACGTCCTTAATCTCCAAAAAGTCGGGGGTCTCTAAGTTCACACCGAACGACTCGACCACGGGAACGATACGTTCGAACTGAGGCCTGGTTTTGCCCTTGTTGAGACTCAGAGTAAATTTACCGGAAGTCGGTTCAACGCTCATAGAAATCTTGGACGCAAGCTCTGGTTCTTTAGTCGCAATTTCAGACAGGATGTCTTGATTGAAATCGGTGGTATTATTCGCGACGCGGTCGAACAACACAGCGGAAGTAGACTCTTTGTCATCGCCTTCAAAGTACACGGACGCGTCGTAAGTGTACGTACCGGGTGGGAACGTCTCCTCCACATTGTAAATATCGATATTTTCGATATTTACTTGACAAACGTCCGCGAACCCCGCTTTAAGGATTTCGGTGATTTCCCCAATAGTTGTCATTTATTAATATATGTTTAAATGGAGAAATAATTAAGCACCGATCGTGAATGTACCGGGAATCGTCACCAGTTGGTAATTGATGTACTTGACGGAGGTTTTCGCGGACGAACTCTTGGTACGTACCGTAAGAGAGCTTTTGGGACCCGAACCATTTTTGCTAATTACGAACGTGGAATCGGACAATGGCATTTTTATAAGTTATACGAAAGAAAAACATTTTTACTATATTATAATTCGAAATGGACCCACAGAAAAAGAAGATGATGATAATAGCCGCCGTAGTCTTCTTAGTACTCTTGTTATCGTCCAGCATTTCTGGCGGCATATACTTCTGGAGTAAAGAGGAGCCTGCCAAAGAAGAAGATGACAATGGCGGTAACAATGGCGGTAACAATGGCGGTAACAATGGAGGGAATAACTCGAACTATGTACCTCCTTCAACATATAGCGATTCAGACGAAGATTCAGACGAAGATTCCGAAGAAGAACTCGAAGAAATGGAAGAACCGTCCGCGTTGTTAAACACATTCAAGCAAAGTGGTAAAGAATTTCGCATGGGTGTTTATGATGGGGGTCAGTTGAAATGTGTACGCATCGCTATGGGAACCGACGACAAATTCGCCGACGGGGACAACGTTCACGCGCAACCGTGTAGTAGCGACAGAGCGCAGTACTGGAAATATAACGGTAGTAACCAGATACAGACCGCGCGTCAAGATAAGGACGGTCGGACGTTATGTCTAGATTGGAACAACGACAAGTTCAAGGTCACTAGGTGTGGTGATAATCCTCGAGAAAATCGTAGGTTTACGTTTACCGCACCCAGTTCGGGGGATGTTGAGGACGTAAGCGGTAAACCTCGATGGGGTAGTTCGGATACCGTAACTAACGCGATCCCAGTTCGTATTCGGTCGGAAAGCGACGACAACGCGAACTGTATAGCTAACGCGGCGGGTTCGAACAAGAATACGCGAGTGGCTTCATGTGCATCGACTGGTACGCGTTACTACATCATGACCGACTAAACAACAACAAGGACGCCACAAGTATCGTAGCGATACACGAGCATATTACAAGAACCATAATGATCAAAGGGGTGGCGTAATTGGATTCTCCTTTCGTATCCACTGAGTTCATACCACCTCCTTGACAGGATTGGTTAAGTCCACCGCTAATTAGATTAACACTACCACTGTCTATATCGATGGAATTTATACAATTTTCAAACGGACAGTCCCCTTGCGCTTGGCCTTTAATCAGGTTTTGTTCTCCGGCGCGATATTCACTGGACCAGTTGATTTTGAAGGCGTTACAACTGGGCCAACAAGCCGTAGGGACCGACGTGATGTCGTTTTTGTCCGTAATATAACGCCCGTCTTCTGACATCAGTTGGAAACCTTCAACGTCCGCTAACTGCTCGAAATGGAGCGCACGTTTGTTATTGTTTCCCATGGAGGTCCAATAATTCGCATCTTTTCCTATAACAAGCTCTCTTTCGCAACCACAAAAGTCTTCTATAGGATGGTTTCCGATCCGTTTGTTAAACTTGTTCGTGGCTGCCCAGTCGCACATGGAAACGAGATGCTTTCGACGCGCGTGTTTTTTGCACATGGGTTTTTCGAGCCATCGCGCGTTAGGGTAATCGGTCGTAGGAACGGTCGTTTTGAGATCCGTGTCGGGGGCTCCGTTACAATAACTATCCTTAAATTGATCCGCGCACGCGTTCCAATTTTTAGTCAGATAATTGGAATTCCAACACACATTAATGTCCGTGTCGCTTGTCTTGTTGAGACCATACACCGAACGACCAGAGTCGTACATACCCGGGATTCCGTTATATTGTGTCATCATGTCGATTTCACGGTCCGTCAAGAATGTGCGTAATTTCCTCATAAAACTTGAATGAGTCTTGTTACGTTTGATATAGTCCCCTGAAAGAAGCGCGTATCGTTTACCCAACCGTTTTCGGTTATCTTTCCCACTCGGGAGTTGGATATCGGTAGCGCTTGTAACGAGGTTCAAAATTTCACGAAGATTGCGTCTAGGATGGAGAAGCATGACATGAGTGACCTTTCGCTTGAAGTTGCTCCCATCAAACCCGGGAAAGTATATAGCCTTGTACGTGTCGTCGAACATGACCATATCTATGAGTCCGTCTTGAGTCGAGTCGAACACAGCGAATTCGTTATAGTCCTGGTTACGCAACATCAGCACATGCTCGGGTGGACACTTGAAGGCGTCCGCCCATTTCGAAACATTGTCTCTGGAAAGGTCATAAAACTGTCCCAAATGTTGTTTCAAGTTGATCGATCGGTCTCCGTTCGGTTTGGTGCTTATTTCGGAGTTTTTGTGCCATAAAATCACGTGCGAACTAATGGTATTGAAATGTTGGTCCATTTTTATTTTATAAAGTATATAAAAAGAATGGGAAACCAAAGTTCGCGCACTTCGGTTGAAAATATTTTCAACACACACACGGACATTGACCTAAAACAAAGAGTTAAGGAATCGTGTGATAACAATAATACGAGTACCAATCGCGTGATTTTAGGAAGCGGTAATAGTATTAGTGGCGGTATCACTCAAAATATTGACTCTAAATTTTCGTGTCGAATGTCAACTGCGTTAGACGCTGTGGCGAATTCGAAGATAACGAACCAGCAATTTAATAAAATGAAAACCGAAATGAACCAAGAAGGCGTCAATTTATTTCAGAATCAAACAAATAATCAAAACGCGAAGAATCGAGTCAACAATATTACGAACATTAGTCAACTTCAAGAGATTATCAAATCTTGTAATAGTAATCAGAGTTACCTTAATGAAGTAATCGGTGGGGATAATAACACGGTTACGGGAGGTATCCACCAAGGCATCTCGGCGGCGGTGGATTGTATATTTGAAACGGATGCCTCCTTGGAAGGCGGTTCAAGTACGAGCAATACGGCAAGCAACGACGCAGAAACGTCCATGACACAGACAGGAATCACGATGATGGCGTCGTGTGGGAGTAGTATCGTGATTGTTGTGATTGCTATGGTTGTGTTATTCATAATGTTAAGTGGTTCCGGAAAGAAGAATAACGGTCCCAATATGTCCAATATGATGAAGATGGGGATGAGAATGAGACGTTAGCATAAAAACGCAATCAACCGTAACGGTGGAATATATTGTGCTACAAAACAAAGAATGTAATAGACTGGGATCATAATTAAGAGATACACTGACGCGAATATCGGCCATTTGATGTACGGTTTCTTTGTACGTTCGTCCTTCTTGAGTTTCTTGAGTAACGTGAAATATAATATTATGAATACTAACCAATTCGGTGGCGAGATTGGATTAAGTGCAAAGAGCACTTTACGAAACATTTATAATATTATAAAAATGATTTAATTTTGGAACCGGGAGGTTTTGAAAAAAATAGGCTTTTTTTTTGGGATGTAAAATACATGCGGGCGCGCGTATTTGTCGAAAAATTAATAGTTCGCTACGGCACCACGGACATACCCAGAGGCGTTCATCATACGATTCGCTACGGCACCACGGGCCTGGGTACTACTCTTAAAACCAAAGTACATGGACGCCAACAGAATCACCAAGGAACCGACCAGGCTAACGATGGCAAAGTTAAGTTCGTTCTTTTTGAGATGTTCTTTTTTCTTGATAAGAAGGGCGTTACTCGCGATAGAAAACACGGACAGGATGAACGAGAAAATAATCAAACGTAAATCAGCCATTTTTTTTTGTATACACGAGAAAAAAAATCTAAACCCTTGGTGTTTTCAGCTTTTAAAAAACTCACCTAAACGGGAATTTCAATTAAAATTCTTTGGAGTACATATGTACCGTCAAAGAATCTGGGATTCCGGGGACGTGCACGACGTCCTTGTCGTACAACTCGTCACAGCCTAGGTTGTTCGTACAGTCGCGCCCGTCCTTTACGATCGGGAGACGAATGAGATATTCGTTGCTGTTTCGTGTGTAGTAGTTGAACCGGTGACGGTGTGTGGGGCTAGGTCGAGCGTACAAGGGAACCATACCTGCCAGTGTGACGCTTTCCAAATAACCGACAATCGCATACCCCGCTGTTGACCTGCCGATTGATTGTGAAGGGACCGGTCGACGGAGTTGTTGTTGTTGTTGTTCCGATCGACGACGGAGCTCGCACTGTTGTTGTTGTTGTTGTTGTTCCGGTCGACGATGGTGCTCATAAGTCGACTGTTGTTGTTCTCCCGGTCGACGATAAACGAAGAATAAAAACACGTTGACGAACAATAGGATCATGAACACCGTAGTAAGAATACTACCACACGCTTTCATTATTTAACTTAAAGACTGTAAAATAATTAAATAGAACAAGAGGGATGGATAAGCGTCTGGGAGCACAACAAAGTGCGGTTGTTCCCAAGTACATCAACTACGGGTACAAGACAACCCCTGTTCAGTTGTTGAACGACAAGATACCGAAATCGTTTGTTCAGTTTTTTATTGCTAACGTCAAGAAAGAAGTCACGCAAAAACGATACGGGTTTCTAAACGATCCGTACGAAAACTTTTCAGTGGAGGAAGCACGCGAGATCCGACACCATCGCATGTCGATTAAGCGCCTAACACTCGACAATGATAAAATATGGACGCGCGAGCACAATCGCACGTCGGTCCAAGCGCCTCGGTCTTTGATGGTGGTATATTACGCAATTTGTGCGTTTTTGGACATGGTGTACAAAGATTGTCCCATCGATCGGTTTTGGTTTCTGGAAACTGTCGCGCGTATGCCGTACTTTTCGTACGTGGCTACCCTACACATGTACGAAGCGTTGGGGTTTTGGGAAATCGACGGCGAACTCAAGAGACTCCATCTAAACGAGGAGATTAACGAGACCATGCATTTGCGTATCATGGAATCGCTCGGCGGCAATTCGCTCTGGTGGAACCGGTTTATGGCACGCCACGGCGCGATGGCGTATTACACCGTTCTTATGATTTTGTACGCGGTGTCTCCCCGACTGGCGTATTTGTCGAGCGAGTTGTTGGAGATGCACGCGGTGGACACTTACGAGGAGTTTTACGACTCGAACGAACACGTCTTGCGTGAAATGCCACTGACGTCGAGCGCGTACGAATACGCACCGGATGCGGCGAACATGTACGATGTATTTGTTCAAGTAGCACTAGACGAAGCGTATCACGCAGAAACCATGCGGACGATCCGTCAGTATAAAAGTTGAAATTTTCCCTCTTTTTTTTTAAGAAGGATAGGTCCAAGTGGATTGTGCGCGTTTGAGGTTTTGTATAGTCGGTGCGGTGCCTACACACTCCGAATGAAAAAACCGTTTTTTGTTGACGATACGCAACAGAGCGCGTATCGGTATGTCCGTCTTACCGAACGCGTAATCTTCCATGTAACCGACGTACAGAACGTGAAACAGACTGGCGTACCGAGGTCCCTGCTTGGATTGTTGAGGGTCGAACGCAACACACTGGTTTGAAACGTCGTGTACGCGGATGTACGGATACCAACGATCGTTTATGTTTACTTCCACCTGTGTCATTCCGTTATACGCACCGGGTGTTTCTTTGAAAATTGTGCTTGTTGTGTCTAAAGAAGAAGGGACAACCCCGAGAAGTTGAACTTCCCCGTTGAGGTCGCCACCGGCGGGAGGTCGTTTGAGATAATGTCTAGCGGCATGAATTCCTGTAACCACGTGATTTTTAAACGAACCCGAAACTGAAACCGGCGAACGCTGTGTGGACGAAACCGAAGAAGAAGGAGCGCGGGTATGCTTCTCCAACAATCGAACGCGCTTGTAAACTTTTTTCCAACGGTACGCGGCGGTGTCTGGGGAAGCGAGTTCGAGGTAGGAGTTTGCTTTTAATAAAGACAACGGACACAAAAGGATTCCAGCGGACGTGCGCTTACTATGTTTGCGGAGTCGTCTCATTTCGGTCACCGAGACGTCGGTAACGTCCAGGATCGACATAGAGTCCCATGCTAGTTTGTACGTACCCGGGTGCAAGGCGCAGCGCACTTCGACTTGTGTAAACCCTACTCGAATCAGCTTGTCTGCTAATGACGTGACAAACCGTTTCGCGGACGTACTGTACACGTCAAAGTCGGGTAAGTCTTTGGTGGGGTGATAGAATCGATTGCGTTTAGGCAAATACAGATTCATCGCCGTCCCGCCGTAAAACACTTTGCGTTCCGCAATCAAGGTGCGTCGTACGATGTTCAACACCGGTAACGCGTGCTGTTTCTGACGAGCGTTTAATTTATGTTTTACATTCTTTATTATTTGGTCCATTGTTTTCATTTCTCTTTTAAGAGTAGATCGAGATATTTTAAGAAGATGGAAAACCTGTGGTTGGTGAGTAGCCGGATGTATAACACAATAGTGTCCATTCCAATGAAACTTTCGGCCACTAATAAAACGAATGATTTTAGGAAACCGAGTTATATTCGTCCGACTGTTTTGATATTTCCAAACAAAGGGGTTGCCGATCATTTTCGAAAGACCCATGTGAACGACTTGGTGAAATCGTGTATGGTTTTTAAAAATCGGCACGCGCGAAACCATATTCAGCACAACTTGAGCACGAAAGTCGACATGGTCCTTGTGAAGATACCTCGTGGTCAAGAAACGGTTGCGTACAACGACCTTTTGTTGTACACGTGCCCGATTTCCCATTTCGACGAAGACACGTTGTTGTGTCTAACACTTTTATCGTACGCATTGTTTTATTACATAGAGCACTATTACATTAACGAAAGCAACAACGTGGTCCTAGAAGGGGTTGTGATTAACCCGTTGTTGAAACTCGAGGACTCGGGAGCGGGTGATATGATTGTAACTCATTTGAATCACATGCTTACAAAAAATTGAGAAAAAAAAAGATGCGTCTAATAAAAATGCTCGTTGAATACGCGACTAAAACAAGACGTTTTATGAACTTGTTATCCGATATGCCGGTGTTTGTTCCGGTCGTCGCGTCGGGAATGGCGGTCAAGATGTACTCCGATCAGTTTTTTTCCAAGTCTAAAAAGCTCAAATTTCTACAAACCGACGATTTGGACATCACAGTGTTTATGCGGTACCGAATGAGCGCGAGTAGGTTGCGTCGATCAATCTCGACCGTTTACAAACGGTACGACGAAGCGTGTGAAGATTATGTAAAGTACTTGAACGAGAATAATACGGAATCGTTTGGGAGTGTGCTCGTCAAGCGTTGTCCGGGTATTACTGGCTCAGCAGAATGCCCGGTGAATATGACACGAAAGCAAGGTCAGCCCTTTTTCAACCGTAACGTGTACGCGTTCAAAAAGTACTGCGTAAAGTCTGAAGTGACGGGAGAACTTCGCGAGCTGATGGACGTCGTGGTCGTGTACCAACCGGGCATCACTTCCGAGATTGTCAACCGACGGGTTCATTTCGGTTTCCCTGTGCCGAAAGTGAAATTCCTAGTCCAAGAGCTGACCTCCATGGTTAAAGTGGACATTTTAGGGAAATCCTCGTTCAATAAGAAACGTCATCCGGTGACTGGTAAAGAAAGTTTGAAAGGGGTCAAAGACTTACATCGCTTACAATACATCCTCACGTTGACTCGCGACAAAACGTTCGACAATCACCGCGCGTTAGTAAAACACTTATTGAACATTATCAACAAGAAAAGCTACTCTGACGAAACCCGGTCCATGAGATTGAGCGAAGTCCTGTTGTCTTGGGGTGAGAATGGTAAGTAAAAAGGCTCGTCGGAGGGTCCGAACAAAGAGTCGGTCGCGTCGAATACACGTAAATGACCTCCGAAGAACACGCTCCACGGGTCGATGTCTGACCGACACATGGGGCAGTTCAAACGGTCTTCTTGTGTAAACGCCCACTTTTCCAAACAGGTTCGATGAAAACGATGTTTACAGTCTGTGACCATCGAGTTGGTCGTAGTCATTTCACAATAACATATCGGACAGTCCATTTTGGTTTTTCTTTTCCTTTTTTAAAAAAGGGGGTTTATTTCTTAAATTTTAAAACTTTTTTATTATTTTTTTTGAGCCTTTCTTTTCCGTGGTAAAAAGACAATACAATAAACAATGATTACGAGGAAACGCACCGGTGCGTGTCCGAAATACCTCCCGACACCCTTGCATGAACTACGGGTCGATCAAATGTGCGTTCCCGACTTGTACGCGTTCATCAAGTTATACGGGCGCGAAGTCCATGTGTTGGAACTCACGTCGTTGCTCAAACTTCGACGAAATCGCCTTGTTCGATTGTACAGAGACGTGCTCGAGAATCCACAACGTCCGATGATTTCAACCTTTTTCGGTCGACGTGATTTTGAAAGAAATGTCGATTTTAACGGGATCAATATGGGAAACGAGATCTATTACCCAAGAAATAACAATAATAATAACAACCAACCCCCAAACAACGGTCCAGGACAAGGAAACGGGAGGGTACAACAACGAGGTGGAAATAACAACGTTCCACCCCAAGGTGGAAACAATAATAATAACAACCAACCCCCAAACAACGGTCCAGGACAAGGAAACGGGAGGGCACAACAACGAGGTGGAAATAACAACGTTCCACCCCAAGGTGGAAACAATAATAATAACAACCAACCCCCAAACAACGGTCCAGGACAAGGAAACGGGAGGGTACAACAAGGAAACGGGATGGAGGTAGAAATAATTAACCCGGTGCAAACAGGAATTAACAACCGCCAAAGAAACAACATGGTAGAAGGAAACGGGATGGAGGTAGAAATAATTAACCCGGTGCAAACAGGAATTAACAACCACCAACGCCAACAAAGAATAAAGTGGCGAGCACCGAAAATCGAAGACATAACAAGCTTATTGACTAGGCAAAAAAACGGACCCCGATCATCGGTACAAGGGACGCGGCGATCATCGCGAATACCTCCCCGTAGTCAAAGCTTGTTGACTTACAGGCAAAACGGACAAAGTAGTAGTAGACAAAACGGACAAAGTGGTAGTAGACAAAACGGACAAAGTGGTAGTAGACAAAACGGACTCCGATTACCCGAAACACGTAGTCAAAGCTTGTTGACTTACAGGCAAAACGGACAAAGTAGTAGTAGACAAAACGGACAAAGTGGTAGTAGACAAAACGGACAAAGTGGTAGTAGACAAAACGGACTCCGATTACCC
>Ga0306871_1000606_pt1 | contig 13651 bp, 10 predicted proteins | sample AntRauMeHopE1497_FD_190447 | JGI IMG/M metagenome (GOLD analysis project Ga0306871, IMG submission 190447) | Saline lake microbial communities from Rauer Islands, Antarctica - Metagenome Hop E1 #497 (v2) (version 2) | ecosystem: Environmental > Aquatic > Non-marine Saline and Alkaline > Saline ... | reverse complement strand
GCTTAACAAATCGTTATTGCTTTGCATATGTAAGGCAACGCTGTGGGCAATGGTTTCTGTGTCGGTGTCTGAGGTGAAAGTAAAACCTTTTTGAGTGAGCATGTCGCGCAAGCTTTTATGGTTTTCAATAATACCGTTGTGAACTACCGCAAAGCGCTCTTCACTTGAGTGTGGGTGGGCGTTTGCTTCAGTTACGCCGCCGTGTGTGGCCCAGCGGGTATGTGCAATCCCAGTGGTGCCTAAACCGTTGGTGTCGTTAATGGCGTTGGCAAGCTCTATTACTTTGCCTGTGCGGCGCACCACCGACAATTTGTTGTGGTTGTTTGTGTCTACTAATGCAACACCGGCTGAATCATAGCCACGGTACTCAAGGCGCTTTAAGCCTTCCAATAAAATTTGTACAACGTTGCGCTCGGCAACTGCTCCGACTATTCCGCACATAGTATTGTTATTCCTTAATTTGTTTAGTCGGCTTTTGCCAACCTGAAATATTCTTTTGCTTGCTACGGGCAATGGCTAGCTGATCGTTCTCAACTGCTTTTGTAATGGTGCTGCCTGCACCTATCGTTGCACCTGCGCTAATAGTCACGGGGGCAACAAGCGATGAATTTGAGCCAATAAAGGCGCCGTCGCCTATTTGCGTAATTGATTTATTTACACCGTCATAATTGCAGGTAATAGTGCCTGCGCCAATGTTCGCGTTTTGGCCAATGATAGCGTCGCCAATATAGCTTAAATGATTTACTTTAGAACCTTTGCCAATAACGGCCTTTTTGATTTCTACAAAATTACCTACTTTAGCGCCTTGGTGAAGATCTGCGCCGGGGCGCAAGCGTGCATAAGGGCCAACATTACAGTCGTTGGCAACGGTAGCATTTTCAAGCAGTGAATACGCTTCTATGTTGGTGTTGTCGCCTACGTGGCAATTTTTCAAAATACAGTTAGCGCCAATGTGCACGTTATTACCAATGGTAACTTCGCCTTCAAATACAGCATTTATATCAATAAATACGTCTTCACCTACGGTAAGCTTGCCGCGTATATCAATTCTACTCGGATCGGCTAAAGACACGCCCTGCATCATTAAGTTATTTGCTTCGCGCACCTGATAGGCACGTTCAAGTGAGGCTAATTGGGCGCGGTTATTCACGCCCTCAACTTCTCGATGCCACTGTGGGTGCGCGGCTGTTATACGCTTGCCCTCTTTGGCCGCCATTTCAATCACGTCGGTGAGGTAATATTCGTTTTGTACGTTGTCGCTTGACAAGTTGCCTAACCAGCGCTTTAGATCGTGGCCTTGCATAATCATCATGCCGGTATTTATTTCTTTAATAAGGCGCTGCTCATCGCTAGCGTCTTTATGCTCGATTATGGCGGTAATATTATTGTGGTTGGAAGGGTCGCGCACTATTCGGCCCATGCCGGTTGGATCGTCTAAGTTAACGGTTAACAGCGCTAAGTCAGCTTCTTTTTTGGCGTCTACTAAATTGCGTAAAGTCGTGGCGGAAATAAGCGGGGCGTCGCCCACTACAATTAACACATCGTCATTATCGTTAACGTTATTTATGGCCTGCATTACAGCGTGCCCAGTGCCTAGCTGCTGGGCTTGCAAACACCAGTTAACCTTGTGCTTCGCCAGTGCGCTTTTTAGCAAATCGCCGCCGTGGCCGTATACAAGATTAATGTTGCTACAGCCTAATTCGTATACATTGTCGATAATGTGCTCAACCATAGGTTTGTGCGCAATTTTATGCAAAACCTTCGGCAAGCTAGACTTCATCCTAGTCCCTTTCCCTGCGGCTAAAATGATAACTGACAGTGACATTATTAATCCTTGAAAATATAAAGCGCAAAGTGTACAAAAACCTAAGGTAATTGTCAGAATTATTTACACTTTATTAAAATTGTTAATCGCCTATAAACTTGTATAGGAACCTTGGAAGTCAAGGCCTTACTTGTTTATTACAACGCTTGGTTTGCGTTTGAAACGAGAAAAAATATTAGTGGCCAGCATAACGCCAATTATCACTAAAGCGCCACCGGCCAGTTCTTTAATCGTTAGGCTTTCATTTAGTATAATATATCCCCAAAGCACCCCAAATAAAGGCACTAAGTACCCCACAGTAAGTGCACGCGAAGGGCCAATTTTAGCAATAAGGTCAAAATAAAGTACGTAAGCAAAGCCCGTGCACACAAATGACAATACTAATGCACTGGTAAGTGCTCGTGAGCTTGGCATCGTCTCTGGCAAATTCATTAAAGCAAATGGTGCCAGTACCAAAGCCGCAAAGAACTGACTGCCGCCGGCAATTGCAAAGGGCTTCACATGGCTCATACTGTGTTTTAGGTAGCTAGCCACAATGCCATAGCAAAGAGTAGCTAGCAATATTGCTAGCACCGGCCACACGCTGGCGTTTGCATTTGTGGCCTGCGCATAACTAATGAGCACTACGCCGGCAAAGCCCATTAGTACGCCAACAAGACCTACCCAGCCTATGGTTTCTTTTAAAAACAAATACGCCACTAGCATGCCAAACATGGGCGCGGTGCCGTTTAAAATTGCGGCTAAACCTGCTTCAATATGCAACAAGCTATAGTTGAACAAACAAAATGGAATGGCGGTGTTAAGTAGGCCAACCACCAATAGCTGCGGCCAATACTTGAATAAATCTTGCTGCTGTCCTTTCAAAAAAACAAAGGGAATGAGCAGTATAGTCGCGCCAATAGCACGCACTTCTACTAGAGCAAAAATACCAAATTCGGGCGCAGCCCATTTTATGAGCATAAACGAGGAGCCCCAAATAGCGCCTAGCAGCAAAAGCTCTAGGAAATCTTGAATTCTCAATTGTGTGTCTCTGTGTTAATTTTTGATGATATAAACGTTCTTAGAAAAACGTTGTTTTGTTTAGCGTTCTACTGAAAGCAAAAAGGATTTTCGGGGCAAGCCACCTGCATAACCGGTTAAACTGCCGTTAGCCCCTATAATGCGATGGCATGGTATCACAATTGCAATGGGATTTTTGCCATTTGCAGCGCCCACTGCGCGGCAGGCTTTAGGATTGTTGATCGCGGTGGCGATTTGAGAATAACTGGCGTTCTGGCCATGCGCTATTTTAAGCAACTGCTGCCAAACCGATTGCTGAAACCCAGTGCCTTTAGGCGCAAGTGGCAAGTTAAACTGTTTTAAATTACCCATTAAATATGCCAGCATTTGCCTTTTGGCAAGCTCGCTTATAGGGTTTAGCTTTTCTGAAACGCTAGTATCTGCGAATCCAATACGGGTAATGGCGTTATCGTTAGCGTGCATTTGAATATAGCCCTGTGGCGTATGAATTTGGCTAACATATTCACCAACATCTACTGCTTCGTTTTGCAGCGGCCAAGGTGCGTTATTAATATTACTTGATTGAATATTACCCAACTGCTTAGATTGGTTTTGTTTATCGGCCAAGATATTTACTCCCTTTATTATTTTTTTACGCCAAATACTAATGCGATCACCCCGCTAAACGCCATAAATTCAGCGTTAAGTAGCTGCGCCACGGCGCCCCTAGCTCGTCAAACCCGTTTTGTTGAGTAAAAACCGCCTGCAGCTTGTTCACATATTTGTGTTGTTAACATGTTTGCCTAATAAATGGTAAGCTTCCGCAAATAGTACCCGAACACAAAATAAAAACACCTTGTTTTGGGAACTTATAATCAATCTGCCAGCCCTATTCTAGCCTCTGTTATTACGAGTTGTATTATGACGCCATACATTATAAAAAGTATTCAAGGTTTATCAAGACAGCAAGCTTGGTCTTTGCTGTTAGCATTTACTTTGCTTTTAGTAGTGTTTAGGCCATCAGCTCAAGTAAACGAAAACGACTGGATAGATGACTACGTTAATTCGGTTGCTGTGCAGGCCAAAAAAGTCAACATACCCGGATTTGCGGTCGTTATAGTCAAAAAGGGACAACCTGCGCAATTCAAATACTATGGTTTAACTGAGCACGGTGGCACTGCCATTAATAGAGACACGAAGTTCAGACTAGCGTCGGTCTCAAAAACCTTCACCGCAACCCTCGTTGCTAAACAAAACAGTGAAAAAACCCTCGATTGGCAGTCACCCGTGGCAACACTCACGCCCGAGTATACGTTTGACAATTTTAACGACAAACCTATATTGCTGCGCCATATTATAGGCCAGTCGACTGGCTTTATGCCTAACGCTTACGACAATTTAATAGAGGCAAACTACAATCGCCCGCGAGTACTGCGAGAAATGGGTAAATTAGACAGTATTTGTAAGCCAGGCTTTTGCTACACCTATCAAAATGCCCTCTTTGGCGTGTTGGAAGAGTACTATAAAACGCAGAACTCTTCCTTTTCACAAGAACTGTCCAAAGATCTTTTTACCCCGCTTAAAATGAAGTCTTCGGTGGGCCGCACTGCGCTTGAAAATTCTGGCAACTGGGCTAAACCGCATGCGGCAGTGTCTAGAAGCAAGTGGCGAAAAGTAGCGGTAAAAGAAGACTATTATCGCTTCTCACCTGCCGCAGGGGTAAACGCCAGTATTAGCGATATGGAAATTTGGCTACGCGCCATGCTCTTAGAATACCCAGAGGTGGTGAATGCCACCATGGTTGAGCAAATGACACTACCACGCGTGCAAACTAAAAACGAGCTACGCAGGCGCGAGTGGCGAAAGCATCTTATAACGGCTCATTATGGTTTAGGCTGGCGCGTGTACAATTTTAAAGGCATCGACGTAAATTATCACGGCGGCTGGGTGCAAGGATACAGGGCCGATGTCGCGTTTTCACCCACGCTTGAAACCGGCATTGCCATTTTAATGAATGCCGAAAGCAACCTCATCAACACCATAAGCGCAAAGTTTTGGGAGCAAGCTGTTATTCATAAAGATGATGAAAAAAACAAGACCGCGCAAGTTATTAGTAATTAACAAGAAATGTAGTAGGTATGAATATTCGCCCTTACTTTTCAGTTCTTAGGTAAGTATAACCGCCTAAGCATTCTTCGTAAAAGTCGGTCCATTTCACGCCTTCGCGTGGCTTAATTTTACCTAGGGCTACCTCTTTATCTATGGTCTTTTTCACGTCAAGTGCCATGGCGCTTGGGTGATACTGCATTATCGATAAGACTTGCTCAACGGTAGTCCCTTTAATCACTTCTTCAATATAAAACTTCTCTGGATCGTCTTCAAGGCTAAATACGTGTACCTCATTTAAGCGCCCAAACAGATTATGCATGTCGCCCATTACGTCTTGATATGCGCCGGTCAAAAATATGCCTAAATAACACTTTTCATCTGCTTTTAGTTCAGGTAGTGGCAATACTTTACCTAAGACGTGATCAACTACAAAGCGGTCTATTTTACCGTCACTGTCGCAGGTGATGTCTACCAAGGAGCAGTTTTTTACAGGCGCTTTATGCAGGTTTGTGAGCGGCGCAACGGGTAATAGTTGACCAATAGCCCAGCTGTCTACCGCCGACTGAAATACAGAAAAGTTACACAAATATTGCGACGACAATGCATAGTCAAGATCTTGCATTTCTTCTGGTACGAAGTCAGCTTGCTGATAGTAAGCATGCACGAAACGTAATATTTGCCAATAAAGTGTTTCAATTTTGCCTAGCTCTTCCATGCCTATTACACGTAAACTGAAAGCCTGAGAGGCCTGTTCTTTCCACCGAGAGGCGTCGTTAAATACCTCTTGATAATTATCGTTCTCAGATAAAGACTCGTGCAAATAGCGCATGTTCTTTAGTAAAACATGTTCATTTTCGGTGGCAACTGTATCAAGGTCGACGCCTTCGGGTTTAATTTCACCCACCACCTCAGTAATAACACAGCTATGATGAGCGGTGATTGCGCGCCCGCTTTCAGACACGATATTGGGGTGAGGTACGCCTTCTAGGTCGCACATTTCTCGCAGACCGTAAACTACGTCGGCCACATACTCGCGCAGGCTATAATTGCGCGATGAATCGTTGGTAGACTGACTGCCGTCGTAATCGATGCCTAAACCGCCGCCTACATCCACATACTCTAACTTAAAGCCTAGCTTGTGCAGTTCGGCGTAAATGCGCGCGCTTTCATTCACCGCGTCTTTAATCGCGCGTATGTCGGGAAGCTGGCTGCCAATATGAAAATGTAAAAGCTTAAGCGTATGCCCCATCCCTTGTGATTCTAAATAACGCGCGCCTTTAATTAACTCAGAAATAGTTAAACCAAATTTAGCTCTATCGCCGCTTGAACCCACCCAGCGGCCCTGACCTTTACTGCGCATTTTACTGCGCAGGCCTATAATAGGCTCGATATCTAGCTCTTTACTAATTTTAACAAGCATGGCTAGCTCACTGAACTTTTCAATTACCACCACCACTTTTCGACCTAGTTTGCGCCCTAATAGCGCTAACTTTATAAATTCTTCGTCTTTATAACCATTTAATATCGTTAATGAGTTGGCATTTGTATTGTACGCCAGTACCGCGAGCAGTTCTGGTTTTGAACCAGCCTCTAACCCAAAGTCATATGGCGCACCGGCATCTACAATCTCCTCTACCACTTCGCGCATTTGGTTTACTTTTATCGGGTAAACGCCGTTATATCTGCCGGTGTAGTTAGCTTCTTTTATAACGTCGTTAAACGCTTCGTTTAGGCTCACAACCTGAGAACGCAATACGTCATGAAACCGCACCACCACTGGGAATTGAACATTTTCGTCGTTAATTTCTTTAAGTACCGAGGCAAAGTCTATTTTTGTGTCGCTTTTATTTTGATCGGGTACCACATGTATGTTGCCGTTTTCGCCAATTTTAAAATAGCCGCCGCCCCAGCTTGACACGCCATAGGTGCGCTCGGCATCAGCAATAGACCAGTTTTGGGCAGAACCAAGTAAGGGCGCGTTTTGTTCAGTATACTTTTTTTGCATTAACGAATTGACCTATTGAGATGGCAAGAATGAAAGACTTTACAGATGTAATATGAATAAGAGGTATACTACGATTATATCTATCAATTAGTCTAAACGAAATGATAATTTAGTGCTTTTGTACCGTAAATTAAACGCCAAATGTAAAATTACGTAAATAATATACCTTACGCCAATTGTAATGGTCTTATAGCGTGATATAAGACCTAACAGCAACCGTGTTTTTAAGTACATAAGTCTTAACGCTACACTGAATGAAGCAGTTTACATGCGAAAACGGCAAAGACGAATTGTATAGCCTTACCGCTTCAACAGACAAAACTTTCAAAGATAAAAGTATTTTAGGGGTAAATGAGCTTAACCCTAGTCCTAAGAGGTAAACCTAAAGATTTGTTTACAGTGCTCTTTTACGCATTAACTATGATTTAAGCGCGCAAAACAAGTACTCTATGCACTCGTTCCTTAAAGTCAGTAGTGCATGTCAGATAAAATACGTTTAACACAATTTAGTCACGGTGCAGGCTGCGGCTGTAAAATTGCCCCAAACCTACTCGAGCAGTTTCTAAAGACAGATTTTGTGCCCACGCCCGATCCTAAGTTACTCGTAGGCAACAGCACAAAAGACGACGCGGCAGTGTATGACTTAGGCGATGGCAGTGGCATTATTAGCACCACCGACTTTTTTATGCCCATTGTTGATGATGCTTTCGAATTTGGCAAAGTGGCAGCCACTAACGCTATTAGCGATGTATATGCCATGGGCGGCACACCCATTATGGCTATTGCTATACTCGGCTGGCCGACTAAAAGCCTTGGACCCGACATTGCTCAGCGCGTCATAGACGGCGCCAGGCACACCTGCCAAGAAGCGGGCATACAGCTAGCAGGCGGTCATTCAATTGATTCACCCGAGCCCATATTTGGCCTAGCCGTTACCGGTCGCGTAAAATTAGCGCATATGAAAAGAAACTGTTCTGCCAAAGCTGGTGACCAACTTTTCTTAACTAAACCACTGGGCGTAGGTATTCTCACCACGGCTGAAAAACAAGGCAAGCTCAAAGCCATGCACAGCCGCTTGGCGGTTAACAGTATGATGCAGCTAAATACCATTGGCGAGAAGCTTGGCAGCCTCGATGGTGTAAACGCGATGACCGACGTGACAGGTTTTGGCTTACTTGGTCACTTATTAGAAATATGTCAAGGCAGCCGCCTTAAAGCCACCGTTAATAGCCGCGCGGTACCAATATTAGATAACGCTGTATATGACTATATAAAGCAAGGCTGTGTGTCAGGCGGCAGCCAGCGTAACTGGGACAGCATACACCAGCACATATCACAAATAGATGCCATTACGCAGGCCCTGCTATGCGACCCACAAACCAGCGGTGGACTACTTGTGGCTATTGCGCCAAAAGCGCTAAGCGAAGCTAAAAACTTACTGACACAAGCCGGTTGTTATTATGAAGCGATTGGCTATTTACAAGAAATAAGCGTAAACGACCCACATCCGTTAATTGAGGTAATGATTTGAATAAAACGGATTTAGTAACAAGTACTGAATACAAAACGCTTTTGCTACAACAGACTCCCATGATCGACCTGCGAGCGCCGGTCGAATTTGCAAAAGGCGCCCTCCCGTTTACGGTTAATTTGCCGTTCATAAATAATGAGGAACGCCGGCTTATCGGTATTTGTTATAAAAAGCATGGACAGCAGGCAGCCATTGAACTTGGCCACCAGCTAGTAAATGGCGACGCTAAGCATGCAAGAGTGAAGGCATGGCAGCAGTTTCTAAGCCAGCATCCAAATGCAATAATGTACTGCGCTCGCGGTGGTTTGCGTTCGCAGCTTAGCCAACAGTGGCTAAAGGAAAGTGGACTTGATTGCGCGCGCGTAGACGGCGGTTTTAAATCTCTGCGTGCATATTTACTGGAGTATTTAGAAAAGGCCTGTGCGCAGCAGCGCTTCATCGTTTTGTCGGGCATGACCGGCACTGGTAAAACCGATATTCTCAAAACACTGCCAAACAGCCTCGATCTTGAAGGTCATGCTAACCACAAAGGCTCAAGCTTTGGGCGGCCTTTAAACCAGCAGCCTATGCAAATAAATTTTGAACACTCACTTATTCTATCGCTGCTAAATATGCGTGAAAACAATCCGGGCCAGCACATAATATTAGAAGATGAGAGCCGCAACATTGGCGGTATTCACTTGCCAGAAACGCTTAATATGGCCATGGCCGCCAGCGATATAATTGTGCTTGAAATGCCGTTGGAGCAACGCATCGAAAAGCTCTTGCAAGAATATGTTGTACAGCGCTACGCAGACACCCTTGCGCATCACAAATGTATAAATCCTGAAAACTACCAACAGCGCGCTGAACAGGCATTTTCAGACTATTTAACAAATAGCTTGCAAAGACTAAACAAACGCCTCGGCAGTCAGCGCAGCAAAGAAATTATGGCGCTGATGAAGGCGGCCATTAAACATCAGCACGCAGACGCTTTTAGCAGCCACCAGCACTGGTTGCACGCAATCACTGTTGACTACTACGACCCTATGTACCTTTATCAACTAAAAAAGCGCAAAGATCGAGTCGTATTCAAAGGTAACCACAGCGCCATAGTTCATTGGTTACAGCAGCACAATAAATAGCGCAGTCGATAAAACTAATAAAACCGATTAGTCTTGTTTATCTTTAATACGAACATACACTATCACGCTGAAAAGCAATACCGCTACCGGTATTAGTGCAAGTAGAGGACGAGACATCGCTAAATCGCCTGCCAAAAAAACGATATAAGCAATTGCCGCAAATGCGGCCACTGTGGCAACTAATTTAAGAGCTTTTTGCATGAATGATAACTTCCGTTTTAATTATTTATGTAAATGTTTACGCTCGCCAATGCTGTATGGCTCAAACATTTATTGCATCAACGCGATTAAAGCATTGCATGAACTGTATGCACCTTAAATATTTCTACCCATAAAAAAGGCAAGCATGTTAATGCTCACCTTTTTAGTTACCACTGCCATTTTACATGAATTGAAAAGCAGCATAGAGAAAATGATATCTGTGACTAACTCACCATCATATTAGCTAATCGCTACTATGAAAACTGGTTCATAGTATTGTCTTCACCCGACGCTTTAAGCGCCTGGCTGCCCGAGAAGTATTCTTTATGATCATCGCCAATGTTCGACCCTGACATGTCTTGATGCTTCACGCAGGCTAGTCCTTGCCTAATTTCGCGGCGCTGCACACCCTGCACGTAGGCTAGCATACCTTGCTCACCAAAATAATCCTTGGCTAGGTTGTCGGTAGATAAGGCAGCGGTATGGTAGGTGGGCAAAGTAATCAAATGATGGAATATGCCCGCCTGCTGCGCGGCGTCTTTTTGGAAGCTGCGAATTTGCTCATCCGCGACTATAGCAAGCTCTGAACTATCGTAACTTTCGTTCATTAACTGCTCACGCTGATAGGCACCCACGTCGCGGCCTTGATCTGCCCACTGGTCAAATACTTGCTGGCGGAAATTAAGCGTCCAGTTAAACGAAGGGCTGTTGTTGTAAACCAGTTTGGCATTAGGCACCACTTCACGAATACGGTTCACCATACCGGCAATTTGGCCAATATGGGGTTTTTCAGTTTCAATCCACAGCAAATCAGCACCGTTTTGCAATGAGGTTATGCAGTCTAAAACGCAGCGATCTTCGCCCGTGTTAGCTTTGAATTTAACGAGTCCGTTAGCTAAACGAGTGGGCCTAATAATTTTATCGCCCTGCTTAATAATTAAGTCGCCGCTTTGAAGGTCGCTCAACGAAGTCACCTCTTCGCCGTCTATGTAAGCGTTGTACTGCTGCGCTAAATCACCAGGGGCCTGCGACACTGGTATTTTCTGAGTAAGGCCTGCGCCCAATGAATCGGTGCGCGCAACAATTACGCCGTCTTCCACCCCAAGCTCTAAAAACGCATAGCGTACAGCGTTTATTTTGGCTAAGAAATCTTCATGAGGAACGGTTACTTTACCGTCTTGATGGCCGCACTGCTTAGCGTCAGACACTTGATTTTCAATTTGAATGCAGCACGCACCTGCTTCAATCATTTTCTTAGCCAGTAAATAGGTGGCTTCTTCGTTACCAAAGCCGGCGTCTATATCGGCAATAATAGGCACAACATGGGTTTCAAAGTTTTCAATTTGTTTTTCAACACTGCGTGTTTTCACGTCATCGCCGGCACTACGAGCGGCATCTAAGTCTTTGAAGAGATGGTTTAGCTCACGCGCATCGGCCTGCTTTAAAAACGTATATAGCTCCTCTATTAGTGCGGGAACAGAAGTTTTCTCATGCATAGACTGGTCGGGCAGAGGACCAAACTCAGATCGCATCGCCGCGACCATCCAGCCAGACAGGTACAGGTAGCGACCTTTGGTTGTGCTAAAATGCTTTTTGATTGAAATCATTTTTTGCTGGCCGATAAACCCGTGCCAGCAGCCAAGAGACTGCGTATATTTGCTACTGTCTTGATCGTAGCCGTCCATATCACTGCGCATAATGTTTGCAGTATAGTTAGCAATGTCCAAACCTGTCTTAAAACGATTCTGCAGGCGCATGCGCGCTACATTCTCAGGGTTAATCGCATTCCATAGCCCATCACGTTTCTTGATTATGCTGCTTACCTCATTGGTTTGTTCATTGTACGTTTTCATTATACTTCCTTTTCATTATAAAATTATTGGCCTTAGTATCTCTGCCGCTTTACGCGCAGTGTGTAACGATTCAGCCAATCGTGTGTTTACTACCAGTTGAATACCTTATTAACAATTAATTATTTTGCCCCTGCTAACCTTCGCTTTTCTTGCTTAATAATATAGTGTAAATTGATTAAAAATTTCACAATTAAAATTTCACAATGTAAATTTTACAAAAGTGTAAGGTGCTTATCGTCATGATTAACATGAGAATACCGGTGCTAAAGTTGCTTTACGAAACAAGGACACGCCCATGAGAATTAGTAAAAGCTTAAGTCGAAAATCTCATTTACTTGGCACCAAAATTCGTAATTTACGAAAGCGTAACAACCTGACCATGGAAGATTTATCGGCTCGTTGCATAAGAGTGAGTGCGCAGCTAGCGCCGTCTGTCAGCTATTTGTCTATGATTGAGCGCGGCAAGCGTGTGCCTAGTTACGACATGCTAGAGGTAATTGCGAATGTGTTTCAAAAAGAGGTAGATTGGTTTTTAGATGACGTGCCTGAAGAGCAGTCTATTACCCCTGACAAGGGCAACCGAGGCGGCATAAGCGGCATGGCTTTAGAGCCAAGCTTTCTTTTTTCCAACGAAATTTTACAAATTGCCATACCCGAAATGCTGTCACAAACCGGGGTAAGCGGTCGTCAATTCGCTCACTTGTTAATTCGTGCTCACCAAGAACACCACCAAAACCATTTTCCAGACTTAGAGCGTGCTGCCGAAGAGGTGGGCCTGAAACGAATGCCCTTGAGTGTAGAGGACCTGTTTGACATTGCTAAAAACCTAGGCCTGCAGATTAAATGGTTTGACAGCATGCCTAAGTCGGTCAAAGATGAGCTTGGGGTGAGTTCACGAAGTGTCGTGACTTCGTTTTACGATCCGCCTAGCTCCATTAATTTAAATACTCTATTAAAAAAATTCCCCACTCGCTTAAAATATGATTTAGCAGTGCATATTGGTCATAGCGTGCTGCACAATCGCGATGGGCTGAAAAGCGTGTTAGTCACCGGCAATACGGTGGATCAATCTAGCAGCGCATTGTTTGATGCAACTCCACAGTCGTCTACCGTAAACGCACAAGACATTTTGCATGCGTGGCGCGATTTCGAGTCTAGCTTTTTTGCGGGGGCGTTGTTATGCCCCAAAGTGCCTTTTAGGCAATTACTTGACCGTCACGGCTATGAAGTTAGCGTGCACGAGCAATTAGGTGTATCAGCCTCGGTGGCAATGCGCCGAATGACAGCAGTTTCACCCTACGCGCACTGGCATTATTTTGATGCTTACGCGCCGGGAAAGTTAAAAGCCGTTTACCGAGGCAACGGTATCCCCCTGCCGTGGGGCAATATGCGCTTAGTGGAAGATCCATGCCAGCACTGGGCGGTGTTTAGAATGATAAACGTACCCACCACCGGCACTTCAGCACAAATTTCTATTTTAAATGTAGAAGACAAGCCAAGAATATACTGCTGTGAGTCAACCAGCGTAAAAGACTTAGCCGACAACAACCACGTGTTGTGCACCGGCATAGATTTGAACCCCGCAATAGAGGCACAAGGCGGCGACGCTAATCAAATGGCTGAAGACTTGAAGAAAGCGTGTGCCGAAAACGGAGGGCAAAGTGCTATACCCGCCTCTATTAAGACTAAACTGTCGAGTGTGTCGCGTATTTTGAATATTAATTGGATAGAACGCGGCATAGCAGCAGACGCTCGGCTTATTTGTTCGCGCGGGGCGCATTGTCCGCGCGTCCCAAGTTGCTATGCTAGCGGCAAAGAATGTTCATAGTTTAGCTTAATTTCCTTTCGCTGCCGCTGCCTGCATGGCCGGCAGCGAAGCATTCATTCATTCATTCATTCAAATTTAAGATTCGATTCTTGGCTGTGGAAGCTTTATTTCCTGATTATAATATCATTGCAATCTTTTGATACCTGAAAATATTACAATTTGATAGAAAGAATTTC
>Ga0306871_1000595_pt1 | contig 13812 bp, 4 predicted proteins | sample AntRauMeHopE1497_FD_190447 | JGI IMG/M metagenome (GOLD analysis project Ga0306871, IMG submission 190447) | Saline lake microbial communities from Rauer Islands, Antarctica - Metagenome Hop E1 #497 (v2) (version 2) | ecosystem: Environmental > Aquatic > Non-marine Saline and Alkaline > Saline ... | reverse complement strand
GGCGCGGGAGGAGGCGCGGCGGGAGGGGGAGCGGGGGGAGGCGGCGGAGGCGGCGGCCCGGGCGGCGCGGCGCGACGGGGCGGCGGCTCTGTCGGCCGCGCACCGGGACCACGCGAGGGAGGTGTCGGCTCTGCACGGGCACGCGGACTCCGCGGCGGAGGCGCACCGGGACGAGACGACGGCGGTGGAGGGTCGCCTGGCGCGGTCCCAGCAGCTGGTGGCGTCGCTCACGGAGGAGGCGCGGCAGCGGCAGGCGGAGCTGGAGGAGGCGAGGAGGAGGGAGGAGGAGGCGACGTCGGCGAGGAGGAGGGCCGAGGAGAAGTCGGCACTGCTCGACAGGCGGGTGGCGGACCTGTCCATGGCAGCCGCGGCCTCGGCCGCCCGGGCCGCCGCCGACGCCGCGCCCCCTCCCGGGTCGGCCCGGCCGGGGTCCTCCCGCGCCGGCCGGGCGTCCGCCCGCGCCTCGCCGCTCGGGGGTGGGCCCGGCTCGGCTCGGTCCGGCGCGTCGTCCGCGCGGCGGGGCGGCGGCGGTCTCGGCTCGCCCCCGGCCCTCGGCGGCGGTGGCGTCGGCTCCATGACGCTGCCGACGCCGTCGTCGCTGCTCGCCGGAGCGGGGGTGTCCTTCGGCGGCCCGCCCGGCGGCGGCGGGTCGTCGGCGGAGCTGGCTGCGGCGCAGGCGGAGGCCCGCAAGGCGGCCAACGAGTCCCGCTACCTCCGGTCGCAGTGGGAGGAGGAGGTCACGTGCCGGCAGAAGCTGGAGGAGGCGCTGGAGGCGGCGCACGCGTCGCTGGGGGAGGCGAGGGGGGCGAGGGAGGAGGCGGAGCAGGACGGGCGGGCTGCCGCGGAGGAGGCGAGGGAGGAGGCGGAGGCCCGGGTCGAGGAGGCGAAGGCGGCGGCGGACGCGACGGAGGCGCGGCTGGCGGCGGCACAGGGGGAGGTGGCGTTCCTCCGGTCGCGGGTGGAGGCTCTGGAGGCGGAGGCGGAGCGGGGGGAGGTGCGGCGGCAGGAGGACGAGGACGAGATGGCGCGGCTGCGGCGGGCTGTCTCCACGATGGAGGAGGCGCTGTCCACGGCGTCGTCGGAGAACCGGGCGGTGCGGGACGCGGCGTCGAGCGCGCGGGAGCGACACTCGGACAGCCTGGAGCGGGCCAAGCAGGCGGTCGACGAGGCGCTGCGGCGGTCCCAGGCCCGGGTGGCGCGGCTGGAAGAGGAGCTGGAGGCCGGGAGGGCGGAGCTGGCCGACGCCAAGGCGGGGGCGGCCAGGGCGGGCGCGGTGGCGGCGCGGCGGCGGGCGGCGGCGACGAAGCGCCTGGGCGCGGAGCGGCTGTGGCGGCTCCTTGACCGGTGGTCGGGCACAAGGCGGCGGGAGGCGCTGCGGACGTGGCTGGAGGGCACCCACTCGTCCATCGCGGGGGAGATGGTGGGGGCGGCGAGGGACGCGGCGGTGGCGGCGACGAGGGAGGAGGAGGCGGCGAGGCGCGACCGGGCGCTGGCGGCCACGGCGCAGCGGCTGGAGCGCGACGCCGACGCGCGGGTGAGCGAAGTGCGGTCGTCGCTGTCGTCCCGCCTGGCGGAGACGGAGGGCATGGCGGCGGAGGACATGCTGTCGGCGCGGCGGCGGGCGGCGGCGATGGAGGCGGCCCGGCTCGAGGTGGCGCGCGAGCGGCTGACGGCGGTGTTCGGGGAGGAGACGAGGGCGATGCGCGACGCGTTCGACGCGAGCCGGGCGGCGACGGGGGCGCGGCACGAGGGCGAGCTGACGGAGGAGCGGAGCCTGCGGGAGGAGGAGGCGCGGGCGGCGCGGGCGGAGCTGGAGGCGGAGCGTGTGCGGCTGCGGCGGGAGGGGGAGGAGGAGCTGTCGCGGGCGCTGGCCGAGGCGGAGGAGGCGCACGGGGAGGCTACGGACCGCATGGTGGAGAGCATGCAGGGGCAGATGGAGGCGACGGTGGAGGGCCTGATCCGGGAGAAGGAGGCGGAGGCGGAGCGGGAGGTGGCGGCGACGGTGGCGGAGTGGGAGGAGCGGGTCCGGGAGGCGACGGACGACTGGGCGGAGCGGTACGACGCGATGCAGGGGAAGCTGGAGGGCCAGGTGGCGGTGCTGGCGGCGGACAAGGACGAGTGGCGCGGGGAGTGCCTGAAGACGAGGAGGGCGGTGGAGGGGTTCCGCAGGGCGGCGGGGGTGTGGCGGCTGTGGCTGGCGGCGGTGGCGGCGCGGTCGCTGTCGCAGCGGCGCGCGCTGGGGAGGCGCGTGCGGGAGGTGGAGGGGGAGCGGGAGGAGGAGCGGCGGCGCGCCGAGTCGGCGGAGGGCGAGGTGGGCTTCCTGGAGCGGACGTACGTGAGCCGCTCGCACGAGCTGGAGGCGATGCGGGGGGGCATGCGGGAGACGCTCACGGCGTCGAAGCGGGAGCAGCTGATGACCCACAAGGTGGAGGCGACGCGGCTGCAGGGGCGGCTGGCGGCGCTGGAGGAGGAGGAGCGGGAGCTGGACGGGGAGCGGGAGGAGATGTCGACGTGGGTCACCCGGCACGAGGAGAACGTGCGGGCCAAGGAGCGGGAGCTGAAGGAGACGTCGGAGCAGTCGAACATCACCGCGGACGGCCGCGTGGACATGGCGGTGGCCCGTCGCAAGCGGCGGCTGCACACCGAGCATACCAACGCGGTGGCGCGGCTCGCGGAGGCACGGGGCCGCGTCGCGGCCGTGAACCGGCGGCAGGAGGACCTGGAGGAGAGGCGATCGGCTCTGCTGCGGGAGATGCAGGCGGCAGAGCGGGCGCTGACCACCCTCCTGATGGAGCAGCAGCGCGGCCTTCTGGCCATCCTCAAGGCTGTGGGGGAGCCGGGGTACGACGCGGCGTCGCGGCAGCCGGACCGGGGGTTGTGCTACACGCAGCGGCTGCGGCTCGGCGACGGCCCCGCCGGCCCCGCGGCGCTGGAGGACGCGGCGGACGGCCCAGCCAAGCCCCGCCCGGCGGCTCCGCTCTTCGGCGACGACGAGGCGTTCCGCCTCACCGCCAAGCCCGAGGCGGCGGCGAGCCCGCTGAGCCTGGGCGAGGCGCTCCCCGCCGGGAGGCCCATGAGCCGGCAGCGTGCCGGCGGGAGGGGGCCCCCGCCGCCCCCGGCGCACCTGCCGGGCGAAGAGGCGGCGGCGTCGGGCCGCAGCGTCCGCCGCCGAGGAGGAGGCGGCTCCCCCGGCGTCGGCAGTCCCGGCTCCCTCCCCGGCGGCTCGGGCATGTTCACGGCCACGTCAGGGTCCGGAATGTTCGGGCCGCAGGCGACGGCGGCGGCGGCGGCGGCGGCGCGCGGAGGCGCGGCCGGCGGGCGGGGCGGGGGCGTGTCGCCCGCCGGATCGGCCCCGTCTCCCGAGCGGCGCATGAAGCCGCGCGTGTCGTTCCGGGGCGACGCGGAGGCCGTCGCGCAGGCCGCTGCGGCGGGGGAGCGGCGGCCCGCCGTCAGGGGCCCGCGGGCAGAGGCGGCGGCCGGGTCCCTTGCCGAGGGCGACGACGACGAGGACGACGCCTCGGCGGGCGGGTCCCGCCGCGCCGGGCACCGCGAGGCCAAGGCCCACGAGTACGGGGACGACGAGGCGGCGTTCCGCGCGAGGACCACGCTGGACCGGGCGCCGTCGATGCACGCCGGCCACAAGCGCCCCCTGGTGCGGTCCGCGTCCATGGCCTCCCACCTCAGCAGCGCGAGCAGCGATGACGGCATCGTCGCGGAGCAGTGAGCCGCGCCGCGTCCCTCCGCGCGCGCAGCAAAGCGCGAGTGTATTCACGATTGACAAGACTGACCGAATCGGAACGATCGCGTCGCCGGCCGCCCTGCCGAGCGCCACACCCACGCTCGCGGTCCGTATAGCCGGCGCGCGTTTCGTTGCGATGTGGCGCGCTCTGATGACGAGCAAGGCAGCCGTGCGCCCGGCAGGAGCCAGGGCGGCGAGCGTGTGCGTCCTGTCCCAGCAGGCGCGGCCCGGGTGGTCCTCGCCCCCGAGCGGCAAGTGGGAGGTCTCAGTGACGGCCCCGCTCGGGCACGGCGCGGCCGCCGTGCCCGGGCTGGCGCACCTGCTGGAGCACGTCGTTGCCGTTGTTTCGTCCGAGGCCTGCGGCTCGCCGCCGTCCATCGCGGCCACGCAGTCCGGCACAATGAGCCTCTCCGTGCTCCTCCCCGCCGGTCCCGATGGCGTGGCGAGCTTTGTCGGCGGCCTGGCGTCGTGCGCCACCGACGACGAAGTCATCGGGCGCCTTGCCGCCATGCTCCGCGACGAGGCGGACGACGTCGACAAGGAGAACGCCCAAGCGGCGGCCGACCCGGGGCGGGCCCCGCTGGTCGCGGCCGCGGTGCAGGCGGACGCGGGGGGCGCCGGATCGCGGCGGGCCGACGCCCTGGCAAGGCTCGCCCTGGGCTCCCGCGCCGAGCTGCTCGCGCTCCTGGACGGGGACGGTGCGGCGGAGGTCGTGGGCGCGGTGCGTTCCCTGGTGCTGGACGGCTTGTTCGGGCCCCGCGGCCACTGGTGCGTGGCTGTGGCTGTGGCCAGCGACGACGCCGGTGCCGGCGGCGGCGGCGCGGCGGCGGGCGGCGGGCGGCGGCATCGGCAGAGCGCGCTCCGGGGCGGCGGCGGCAGGCTCCGTGAGTCGGCGGAGGAGCGCCGGAAGGCAGCCGAGACGGAGGCCTTCACCGTCCTGGGGGCTGCCATCACCGGCTTCGGGCCGCCTGGCTCCTTCCTGCAGCGGGCCTCGGCCGGGAACGGGGAGGGCGTGCGGATAGAGCGATCGGTGAGCCGCCGCAGGCACGGGGGCGGCTCGCACTTCGCGTCGGCGCGGCTGGTGCCGAGCGGCGACGCGGCCGGCGTTCCGGCTCTGCCGACGACGTCGCCGCTGCTCTGCGCGGCGTCGTCGCCCGGCACGGGTCCGGCGTCGGGCCTCACGGCGCGAGCCTTCGTGCCCTCGCCGCTGGCTGGCACGGCGTCGGGCCTCGCGGCCGAGCGGGGGCGGGCGACCGCGTGGCTTCGCACCATGTCCCTGGCTCCGTCGTGCGTGGGCCTGCCGCTCGGCCCCATCCTGCGCGGCAACGCGTCGGCACGCGCCCGCGCGGCCCTGCCCGGCGGCGGCAGGCTCGAGCCCGACCCGCACGCGCCTTGCACCGCGATGCCGGTGCTGGCGCCGGGGCCCGGGCTCCTGGTCCTGGCGCCGATGCGCGACACGCGGCCGGGCGAGGACGCCCCGCCACCCGCCGAGGTGGGCGCCGCCGCGGCCGCATGGCTGCGTGGTTTGGCGTCGCAGGAGGAGCATTTGTGGACGGAGGTCCTTGCGCTGCTCCTGGCCCGCCAGGGCCTCGCGGTGGGGTTCAGCTGGGACCGAGCGGGGCCTGACCGCGAGGCGATGGGCGCCGCGGCGCGCGACACCCTCGCGGCGACGGGGTGGCTCCAGTCCCAGCCGGGGCTCGACGACGAGCTCGCGGCCTTTGCGGACATGGTCGCGGCGCGCGCCGTGGCATCGGGCGGCTCGCCCCTCCCCGTTTCGGCCGCGGTGTCCGACACCGCGGCCACCCTGGAGCTGCTGGGGGCGGACCTGGGCGAGATGCACGCGTGGCTCGGGGCGGACGACTTCTTCCTGGGGGCGCAGGGGGCCGACGTCGCCGAGCGCGCGGTCCACAGCGCGGTGGGGCACCTGCAGATCGTGCTGCGCGACGTGGCGGACGCGCTCGAGCGCTACGGCGAGGAGTGAAGCGCGTGGGTCACTCCTCGCCCGAGGCCGCGACCGCCGGGCCCCGGATCGGCCGGTGTTCCGACCGGCGCGCGGCGTTGCAAGTGTTGTCGTGAGCGATGCGCAGCGTGCGCCGGGCGCGAATGTCGCCACCGCGCCCGTGCGCACGCGCGCCTGTCCGAACAGAGCCGCGCGGCTCGCGCCCGCCAGCGTTCCGACGCACTCGTTGTAGCAGCCACACGCCCAAGACCATGTGTGAGCAGCCAGAGGGCCACCTCGAGTCGTTTGCGGACGCGCCTGCCGCCTTCCGCTCCGCGGTGCGAAGCGCACAGAGGCCGCCCGACGATCAGCTGCGGGTGACCCTCGAGCGTCCGCTTGCCAGAGCGCCCTGCTGACCGGTCGCGCCCCCTTTCCCCTCCGGTCCGCAGCCGGAATCGCCCAGGCCATCCAGCCGTACGTCTGCGGCGGGTCTGCCGCCATGACGGCGTCCATCTGCGTGAGCTTGAGCCGATTCCAAGACGCGTCCGATGGCCCCGAGGTGCGGCCGCCCAACGACCCCCCCTGGTCCGTCACCGCCGCCCCGCCCTCGCCCCTCCCGTGGAATCCGCCGCAGATCCACCCCATTGACCTGACCAAGACCCGGCTGCAGCTCCTGGGGCAGTCGCTGGAGGCCGGTGCCGCAAGGCCGTCGGCGTTCGCCGTCGCCGGCAAGATCATGGCCGAGGAGGGCTTCGTGGGCATGTACGCCGGGTGAGCCGAGTCATGCGGCCCGCGGCCCCACGTCACGAGCCGCGCGGCGGCCAGCCTTCAAGCACACCCTCCCTCACTCCATACCTCCGCCCGCGCCCGCAGCCTCTCCGCCGCGGTGATGCGGCAGGCCGTCTACGGCACGGCCCGGCTCGGCCTCCACAGGCAGTTTTCCAACGCTCTGAAGGAGCGCAACGGCGGCGGCGTGCTCCCGGCACACCTTTCCATCGCCGCGTCCATGTCGAGCGGAGCCATCGCCTCGCTCATCGGCAACCCGTTCGACGTGTCGCTCGTCCGGATGCAGTCGGACACGATGCGGCCGCTGGCGGAGCGCCGCGGCTATAGCAGCGTCTTCGACGCGCTCTCCCGCATCGCCAAGGAGGAGGGGGTGGCCCGCCTCTGGCGCGGCTGCGGCCCCACCGTGCTCCGCGCCATGGCCATGAACGTGGGCATGATGGCCTCGTACGACCAGGCCAAGCACGCCTACACGGGCGCCCTCGGCGCCGGCGTGACCACCAACCTCCTCTCCTCCGCCACCGCCGGCTTCACCTGCGCCTTCGCCTCCCTCCCCTTCGACCTCATCAAGACGCGCCTGCAGAGCATGCGCGCCGACCCCAAGACCGGCCAGATGCCGTACAAGGGCGTGGTCGACTGCGCCTCCCAGATCCTGCGCCGCGAGGGATTCCTCGCCTTCTGGACCGGGTTCGTCGCCTACTACGGCCGCTGCGCGCCGCATGCCATGATCATCCTGCTCACCCTCGAGCAGTTCAACCACCTGTACGCCTCCACCTTTGGAACCGAGTACGTGCGCTAGGCCCGTTTTCGTGCGTGACAGCCGCCGCCGGGGAGGGCTCGTGAAGCGTGCCGTCCGACTGCCGCCGCAGCCCGCAGCGCGCCACGCAGCAGAGACCGGAATCAACGCGGCCCGCCACCCGGGGCGCGCGCGCGGGCGAGTGGGTTGTCAGCCGGCCGGCGCCCCCTTTTCCCCCTCGACGGGCTGTGCCCGGCCCCGCCCCCCTCGCGCGCACACGGAGGCACCCAGCAGATGGGCGCGATGCCATGCCGATACCCTGCGTCCGTGAAGCAGTTCCGAGGCCGCGAGAAGGCACGTCCTTGCGGCCGGCTCCCACGACTCCCACGTCCCACAATCCACGCAATTCTTGACATGTTCGACACTGGGCCAAGACTGGGCCGGATGCGGCGACGGCATCGCGCGACAGCTGCACAAACGTACTTTTGGCAGAGCATCAGCGCCAACAGTGTTCGCGCATCGAGCCCGCGGGCCGCGCCCGGGCGCCGCACAGCCCCCGACAGAATGGCGGCATTCAACACGGGAGGTCGCCCGCGCACCCTCGTGGGAAACTGGGAGGAGGACCGCGTCCTGCACGTGAGCGGCCCCGCCGACCCGTTGCGCTGGCAACACCGCCGCCCCGGGGCGCACGGCCGCCTTTCGTGGAACGACCCTCGCCCGCACCGCTAACACACTCCGGCTGCTTGCTCCCTACCGGATGTGCGGCCATCGCAGACCCACGGCGGCGATGCTGCGCTCGCCACGGGCGGCGCCAAGGTCAAGGCGCTCAAGACGAAGGACCGCGTCCTTCCCGCCGCTGGCGTGAGGTCAAGCGTCCGTTGCTGGCCGCGAGACGGCCCGCGCGTGCGGCGCAGGCCGTGATGCGCGGGTCGCCGGACCGTTGCCAGCCGCCCCCGCCTTCCCCCGCGCTTGCCGCAGACCCTGGCCGGCATGGAGAGCACCTCTCGCGCCGAGTTCGATCACTCGAAGCACGCGCGCGTGTTCGGGGACAGGCCCGTGGGCCCGAGGATGCGGCGCGCCCTCGAGGCGGCGGAGCGGGAGGCCGCGTGAGTCCGCGGCGCTCGCCCCCGCGCCCCGCCAGCCCGCGCCCGGCCGGGTTCCTTCCCCCCGCGCACCCACCCCTCACCGTGCTTCCTTCCCCCCTTCGTGTCGGCCTCCCCGCAGCGAGACGGTGACAGCGACGATCCGCGAGCGGGAGGAGCGAGGGAGCGGCGACCGCTACCTGACCTCGTCCTCCCGGGACGCCTTTGGGCGCTACCGCGACGACGAGTACGCGGGGGTGAAGGGCCGCCGGGTGATGAAGACCATGGACGGGGTGGAGCTGCCGCCCGGGTGCCGGGACGCCGCGTTTCTCGCAGACAACGGCCTGTCCAAGCCGAGGGCCAGCATGACCGACGACGAGGTGCAGGCGGCCCTGCCCGCGGGGGGCGTCGCGGAGGCGCCGGCCATCACGCTGTACAGCCAGCGGGCGGCCGAGGGCGTCTTCCCCATGACCACGGCGTCGGGGCGGAACCCGCACGCGCGGACGGCCAAGTTCAGCGCGCCGCTCGGGGAGGCGGTGCCGGAGCACGACGGCGGCATGGACCACTCGCGGCAGCGGCGCACCGAGCGGCGGGCGGGCCTGCTGCGGCAGGGCGCCGGGTCGGAGCTGTCGGTGCGGGAGGCGATGCGGAGCATCCGGGCGCGGCTGGCGGAGCAATTCGGCCCCACGGGCGTGCTCCGTGTGCAGGCGTCCTTCGCGTCCATGGACCGGTCCGGGGACGGGAGCCTGAGCCAGGAGGAGCTGGCGACGGGGCTGCGGCGGCTGGGCCTGCCCATGCCGGGGCGGGAGCTGGCGCAGCTTTTCAGCTGGTTCGACGCCGACAGGAGCGGCGCGGTGAGCGCGACGGAGCTGGTGGACGCGCTGCGGGGGACGGCGGCGCCGGTGGGGGCGGGGCTGGGCGACACGAGGGCGGGGGCCGCGGCGGCGGCGTCCATGTCGGCGTCGGCGCTGGGGGTCGGGGCCGGGGAGGCCTCGGCGGGGGCGTGGGGGCTGGACACCATTCGGGTGACACGGACCGCGGGGGCGACGTCCAAGGCCGGGGGCAGGGCGGCGGCGAGGGCGCGGCTGGTTGAGGCGGCGTGGGAGGCCGTGGCGGGGGACGGGGCGGCGTCGATGCCGCTGGATGACGTCATGGCGTCGTTCCGGCCGGCGGGGTACCCGCCGGTGGCGGCGGGCCGCATGGCACCCGCCGCCGGGCGGTCCGAGGTGGCCCGCGCGATGGACATCGAGGGACGGGCGGCGTCGGGGTCGGGCGCCGGGGACGGCGTGGCGACGTGGGTGGAGTTCTCCGGCCTCCACCGCTCGCTGTCGTCGTGCATGGAGGACGACGCGGCCTTTGCCGCGGCCGTGCGCGGCATGTGGGGGCTCCCGGACACGGGCGCGGCCGCCGCCGCCGCCGCCGCCCTCTCCGGCGGGGGCGACACCGACTCGCTGACCCGCCTGGTGGAGGTGACCCACCACGACGGCTCCGTGGAGGCGGTCGGCATCGTCGACCGCATCGGCCTCACGCCGTCCGACGAGCCGGCCATCCGCGCGAGGCTGCGGCGCGACGGTGTGACCCACGTCCACTCGGTGCGGCTCCTCGACTGAATGAACGAAGGCCTGAGAGCGCGCCGCGCGGCCGAGCTCCCGCGCAAACCACACGCCGCCGCCGCCGGTCCCCGTCGGCCACACGCGCCTCAAACGCGCGCCTCATAAGCACAGATTGCCCGGGCGCGCCGCGCGGCAGCAAGGGAGCGCGCCGGCGGCACGACTCTGCGCGAGTGAGGGGCCTGACGAGCACTCGGGCATCGTCTGCCCCCCGGCGCGCGAGCCTCGCAACGCTGAACGCTCCGGCTCGAGCAGTGCCCCAGCGGGACAGAACCATGGCCGCGGTGCGGGGCGTGCTCCAAGCCCGCCGCAACGAGGTCCTGTTTGTGCGTGACCGCTTCGAGTTTTCGTCTGGGGACAAGGCCGCCGCCAGCGCGGCTGCCGAGGCCCTGGCGCACCTTGCTCCCGAGGGCACTTCCGCGCGGGAGGAGATCCGGGCCCTCGGGCCGCAGGAGCTGCGCAGCGCATTTGAGGTGAGGCGTCACAGAAAAAAAAATCCGAGTCGTCGTTCCGAGGGCCGGCTGGCGGCGCATCGCGCTCGCGGTAGCCGCGCCCCCGAATGGCCCTGGAGCGCCCGCAGTTGGGTCTTGGCGCGCCCGGGACCGCGCGGCGCGCCGCCGACACCCGCGCTCGTGGCGGCAGCCGACCTCTTCGGTCCATTTCTCCCGCGGCGCCTCCCCCGCAGTCCGTTCACGCGGCCGAAGGCCACACAGCAAGGAGGAGTGCCGGTGGTGCGGGGCCAGGGAGGGCGCGCGAGGCCGGAGGCGCGGCGGCTGGGGCCGGCGCCGCCAAGGGTGAGCAGCAGCTTCCCGAGCTCGGCCTGCGCATCCTGGCGCGCGCCCTCGTCGACGGGGCGCACGGCCCGGCGAACGAGGCCATCAGTACCGTCGCCTCTCTGGGCGGCGGGAGCGAGGCCGGCGCGGGGGAGCGCGCGCAGGCGCTCGGGCTGGCGCTGACGGCGTTCAGCGTCGTCGGCCCCGCCGCGTCGACGGGCGCGTCGGCGGCGTCGTGCGCGGTGGCGCTGGCCCTGGACGGGGCGCGCGCGGCCAACGAGCCGGTGCTGGTGGCCGGTCTGGCCCTGGAGCTGCTGTCGCGGGGCGAGGGCGGGCCGGGCGTCGCTGTGCCGCTCGCGGCCGCCACCGCGTCGCTCCGCGGAGGCGGCATGCTGTCCCGGGCGTGGGACGCGGCGCGCGGGCCGGGCTCCGTGCCGCTGGTCCGGGAGGAGGAGCTGGGGCGGAGCGGGCTCCTCGCTGCGATGGAGCCGGCGGGAGAGCCGGCGGGAGAGCCGGCGCACCGGGTCACGGAGGAGCTGGAGGAGACGAGGGCGTCGGAGATGCTGGGCTGGGCGCTGCTGCGGCTGGCAGGGGACAGGACGGCGGTGAGGCCGTCGACGGCCGCCGGCCCGACCAGGGGCCGCGTCGCGAGCCGGCCCGACCCCACCGCGTGGCTCACCCGCGCCGCCGGCCCGCCCCCGGTCGTGTCTGGCGGCAGCGGCGGCGCGGCCTACCGCGCCGTCAGAGTCGCGGACCCCGCCGCGGCCTTCCTGGAGGCTCTGCCGCCCGGGCAGCTCGAGACGATGGCGGCGGCGCCGGCGCCCGCGATGGACGCCGACGCGTCGGCCCGGCTCGTCCGTGCCTGCGGCATGGCGCCGGGGGCATCCGGCGGCGGTGACGCACCCTCCGGCGCCGCCGCTGTGGTCGGCTCGCGGTACGCCGTCGGCCTCCTCGTCGCGGCGCTCGCCAGCGGTTTCGGGGCCGTGCCGGGCGCGGCTGCCGCCGCCGGGGCCTCGCCCGCTCGCCCCGCGGCCTCGTCGGGCGCGTCGCGTCTCCCCGGGTCGCTCCGGATCCGCCCCCCCGCGGCCGCCTCGGCCTCCGCCCCCGCCCCGGCCTTCCCACCACTCTTCGTCGTCGGCCCCGACACCCTCGCCGCCGCCGCTGCCCTCCTCGTCCGCCTTGCGGCGCCCCCCTCCTCCCCCGACGCCTGCCCCCTCGCCCTCGCCGCGACACTCCGCCTCCTCCTCGCCGCCCTCGGGCACTGCGGCCACGCCCACGCCGCCGACCTCGCTGCCATGGACGTGGCGCCCGAGACGGCCACGGAGGAGGCGGCGCCACTCCCCGCCGCCGCCCTCGCCCGGGCCCTCGATGCCTCGGCAGCCGCCACCGCCGCCGCCCTCCCCGCCCCCGCCCCGGCCTTCCGCCCCTACCGCGCCGCCCTCCTCGCCGGCGCCCGCCGCGGCGCCGCCTCCTCCCCCCTCGACGCCCTCCTCGGCGCCTCGGACCTCCCAGGCGTTCCAGCAGCAGCCGCCCTCGCGTCGTGCCTCGGCGCCATCGCCTCCCGCGGCGCCGCCGGCGGAGACCCAGCCACCGCCGCCCTCGCCGCCTCCGCCGTCCGGTCCTCCCTCCCCCTCCTCGGCTGGACGCCCGACGCCGCCCTCGCCCGCTCCGTCCAGGCCTCCCTCGCCCTCGCGCGCCCCGCGCCCCGCGCCGACCCCGCCGGCACCGACGCGGCCTTCCGCTTCTGGCTCCTCGACCTCCCCGCCGTCCGGGCCGGGGACAGCCCGGAGCGGTGGCGGGAGGCCCTCTGGCGCCTCCTCGGCTCCTGGGACGTGCAGATCCGGCCCGGACACCCCGCCAGGGGGAGCGACGCGTGGGCCGACCTCGTGACGTCGACGTGCAGAGCCGTGCGCGAGGTCGACGGCGACGGGTCGGCGGAGGAGGAGGACGCCGCCGCCGCCGGCGCTGCCGGCCCTGCGCCCACGACAGCTGCCTTCGCCCGGCACGCTGTGGTCCGCCACGCTGCCACCATGGTCATGGAGCTTCACCGCACCATCGCCACGTTTGAGGACGCCTGCGAGGCCGGGGCGCTGAGCCCACACGGCGGGACGGCGGCCGCCGCAGCCGGCGGGGGGTCAGCAGCAGGCGACGACGACGAGGCGGCGGCGGCAGCGGCGGCCTCAGCCCTGTCGGCCGGCTGCTTCCGGATCAGCGGCAAGGCGTCCGCCGCCTCGGCCGACGCCGCGTCCCTCCTGGCGGGCCCCGTCGCGGGGGAGGCCGAAGACAGGGCGCCCGCCGGGGGCAGGGCGGCGGCCACGGGCGCCGGGGCAGCGTCGGCCTCGGCCGGGACGGCACCCTCCGCCGCCGCGCCCCCGTCCCCCCCTCGTGCCGCCGGCGCCGGCCCGTCGCGGTCGCGCCCCGGGCTGGATGACGTGGCGGCCTCGGACGACCTGGGCGCCGTCACCGCCGCCGCCGTCGTCGCCACGTCAACCGCGGTCCGCTCTACCGTCGCCGCCGCCCAGGCCGCCGCGAGGGACCCCGCCGCCCGCGGCGCCCCCACCACCACCGCCCTCCAGACCCTCGCACAGCACGCCGCGCTGCGCGAGGCCGCCGCCTGCGCCCACGGCGCCGTCCTCACATGCGCCCTCGCGGCGGTCAGGCAAGGCCTCGACCGGTGCCCCTCCGTCGAGTGCGCGGCCCTATCCCTGCGCGCCCTCAGCAACTCCCTCACCGCCGGCGGCAGAGCCGAGGGCGCCGTGGCAGAGGCCCTGGCACCCCTCGTCGCGGACCTCCTCGTCGCCTGCGCAGACCCCGCCGCCGACCCCGCCGCTGCCGCCCGGGCCGACGCCCGGGCCCTCCTCGCGCCAAGGACCTCCCTCCCCGCCGCCGCCGCCCCCTGCACCAGGGCAGAGCTCGCGGACCTCGCGGCCGCCGTCCTTGCCAACGCGGCCTACGCGCCCCTGGCCGGCGGCAGAGCCACCTCGGGGACGTCGGACCCGGACGGGCCCGCGCCCGCGGCAAAGGCCCCCGCGCCGGCCGGCGTCGGGACCAGGGGTCGCAAGGGGGCAAAGGGCGCCGCAAAGAGGGCACGCGCCCCGGCACCCGCTCCGGCACCGGCCCCGGCACCGGCCCCCTCGCCGGCACCCGCCG
>Ga0306871_1000594_pt1 | contig 13829 bp, 1 predicted proteins | sample AntRauMeHopE1497_FD_190447 | JGI IMG/M metagenome (GOLD analysis project Ga0306871, IMG submission 190447) | Saline lake microbial communities from Rauer Islands, Antarctica - Metagenome Hop E1 #497 (v2) (version 2) | ecosystem: Environmental > Aquatic > Non-marine Saline and Alkaline > Saline ... | reverse complement strand
GATGCCGCCGCGGCACCGGCGCCGGCGCCGGCCGCAACGGGGGCGCCGCCGTCCGGGCCCGACCTGCTTCACATCGAGGCGTCACTCGGCCAGATCGAGCTCGTGCTCTGCAAGGACCGCGCCTCTGCCGTGGCGGCCGCCGCCGCCCCGGCCTCCGCGTCCTCCGTGACCACGCCCATCGTCGCCCCCGACGCGCACAGCGTGCTCGCGACCGCCGCGCTCACGGGCACCCGGGTCGACGTGTCGCTCGACGCCGCCGGCACCACCACCGTGTCCGGCACACTTGACGACTTCGTGGTGTGGGACTGCGAGGCGCAGGGCTCGAGGTACCGTCGGCTGCTCGGCCGGGTCCTGGGCGACGACGGCGAAGCCGCGGGGGGCAGCAGCAGCCTGGCCGACTTCCACGTGGTTGCAGGCGCGGCCTCGACCACCACCGACGTGCGGGTCAACGTGCGGCCCCTCGGCCTGGTCTTCTTCAAGCCCGGGTTCGACGTCCTCCTCGCCTACATCCTCGACGGCCTCCTGGGCGCGCTCCTCGCCTCGGCGGCGGAGGCCGCGGGCGAGGCGCTCGTCTCCGCCGACGAGCTGGCCCGCACACGGCTCTGCATCGACATCGACGGGCCGACCGTGTGCCTTCCCGCGGACCTCGCCGGGCCCGGCGCCGTGCTCGCCCGGCTCTCCAACGCCAAGCTCCGGACCACGTTCAGCGACGAGACCATGGACGCCGGGCTGCTGCACGCCGGCGACGGGGCCCGCCGCGACGCCGCCCTCGGCGGCGCCTCGGTCCTCGCGCGGCTCAGCACGGGCCTGGTCGAGTCCCAGGCCGTCGGGATCTCGGGCCTCACGCTGCTCGGCACGTCCGACGCCGCGTCCCTCGCCCGCTGGGACGCCCGGACCCCCGAGGAGGCCGGCGCGGGGACGTCGCTCGGCGAGCCCCTCGGGGTCGGCGGGTTCGACGTCGACGTCGGGGTCCACCGGCCGCTGTCGGCGGACCTCGGCGCGAGCACGCTCGTCGTCGACGCCGTCGTTGTGACGCCGATGCGCCTCGCCGTCTCCCGCTCCAAGCTCGAGACCGTGATGGGCGTCATCGTGCGGAACCTCGGGCGCACGGACGACGCCTCGGGCGCCCCCGCCACCGTCGTCGACGCGCCCCGCCTCGCGGGCTCCGCTCCGGAGGACGCGGCCGCCGCGTCCGCCGTCGTCCCGGCGGCCTCCCGCGCGCCGGCCGGCGGCATCCGCGTCACCATCTCGTCCTCGTCGGCCCTGGACCTCGAGCTCGTCGACGACGAGGGCACGTGCGCCTCCGTGCAGCTCCACAGCCTCGGCGGCTCCGTCCTCCTCCCCGGCTGCCCCGTCATCGAGGGCGACGGGCTGCGCCCGCCCGACCGCGGCGTCTCCGTCGCCCTGACCTTTGCCATGTCCGCCTCCACCGCCCTCGCCGGGGCGGGGGCCGAGCTCGCACCCCTGCTCCGGGAGCCGTGGCGCTTCGACCTGTCCGTGCTCCAAGGGACGAGCGCCGACCCCGCCGACCCGCCCACCCTCGTCTCGGTCAGGGCCGCGTCGCCCCTCGACCTCCGCGTGTCCGAGGCCAACCTCGCCCCGCTCGCCGCCAGGGCGCCGCCCTTCCTCGATGCCATCCTGGCCGGCTCCCGCTCCGAGGCGGCGCCCCGCTCGCCCGAGGAGCTCCGCGCCGCCGCCTCCTCCCCGCTCGTCGACGTCTCCGTGTCCCTCCCCTTCTCCCGCCTCACCGTGGGGACGGGAGCGCCCGGCTCCGAGGGCGCCCGTGACCTGCTCCACGCCGATCTCGCAGGGGCGCGCGTCCGGTTCCGCGACTGCGCTGGGGACGGGGAGGCGGGGGCGACGTGCCGGTACCAGACGGCGCTGGACGTCTCCGTCGAGGAGCTCACGGTGTGGGACGCCTTCGCAGTGTCCCATGGCCGCTCGCAGTGGGCGTGCTTCGCGAGGGCCGGCGGCGAGGGGGGCATCGCCGGCGGCCTGGTCCCCGACACGGCGGAGGCGTCGAGCGGCTGGGTGGAGCACGGCGGCGGTGCGGGCGACGGCCACGGCGCCGGGCACCCCCTCGCGGGACACGCCGGGGCAGTGGTGCGCCTCCGGGCTCAGCCCGAGGACCCGTCCGCGCCCTTCACGCTGCTGGATGCAGAGCTGCCCCAGCTGTCCGTCGGGTTCGAGGCAGAGCTGGTCGAGGAGCTGCAGAAGTGGGCGTTTGTGCTCGCCCGGGACATCGCCGCGGCGTCGGGCTCCGGCGGGACCGCCGCCGCCGCCAGCCCAGTCCCGACACCCGGGGCCGTCGCCGCGGTCACCGACGGCCCGGCGCCCACGAGCCCCGGCGTCGCCGAGCCGCCCTCCGCCTCGGCGTGCCCGCCGATGCCCGGCCAGGACTTCATGCCCGAGCGCCCGAGGCTCTTTGTCCCCGGGGACGACGGCGCCTGGCGCACGGGCCTCTGCGTCCACGCCCGGCTCGCCGCCCTGTCGCTGGACCTCCGCAGCTCCAAGCTGGGCCGCTCGCTCGGCGTCCTCGCCGTGGAGGAGGTCACGGTCGCGGTGACGGACCGCGCCCCGGCGGCCGACGGGGCCGCGGCGGGGAGCGGGGGCGACGGCGGCTTCATGGACATCGAGGGGTCCCTCTCCTCCCTGACGCTGCGCTCCCCGGAGCATGTGGGCGCGCACCCCATGCTCGCGGAGCCGGTCTCGGCGCCGGACGAGGCGGGGGGCGGGCCGCTGGTCGGCTTCTTCGTCCAGACGAGGCGGCCGGGCCACCCCGCGGAGGGGGAGGCGGCCACCGTCGTGGTCGCCCAGGTCAGGCGCCTCCGCGTCACGTACCTGCACCAGGAGGTCATGGCCCTCATCCAGTTCGTGCTCAACGGCGTGATGCGGTCGCTCCTGCTCGACGCCGCGGCGGCGGTGAACGGCATCGTCATGGAGGCCGCGGTCGCCCGCACGGCGCTCGACATCGAGGTCGACGCGCCGCTCGTCTGCCTCCCCGAGTCCACCGAGGACGCCAGCGCCATCGTCATGGACACGGGACACGTGACGGTGAGGAACTCGCTGCACACCCGGCCGCAGGACGGCTCCCGCACCGGCTCTATCCCTGCGGCCCTGCTCCCCGACTCGGCGCTCCGCAAGCTGCGCCGGCTCGTCGCCGACCCCGAGGCGGGCGGTGCGCTCTCGGAGCCGGTCGTGGACCGCATGATCGTCCTCGTCACGGGCGTGCACGCCAAGGTCGTCGATGCCGACGGCACGGAGGCGGGGGAGCTGTCGCTCGCCGGGCCGGCCCAGGTCACGCTGGTGCGCGGGGCGGACGGCATCCCCATCCTGTGCGACCGCCCCACCGCGGTCCTCGCCTCCCGCGGCTCCTCCGTCACGTCGGGCTGCATGGACATGTGGGCCAGCCTGTCCGTCGACGTCGCCCTCCCCCGCGTCTCCGTCGGCCTCAGCAAGCGCGGCTTTGACATCCTCATGGCCGCCCTGGCCAAGAACCTGGCCGCACCCCCCGTGCAGGCGGTCGCGGACGAGAAGATGGTGGCGGCCGCCCTGCAGGCCGCCGACCGGCGCGGCCCGAGCACCGACACCGCCTCCACCATGGCCCTCAGCGTGAGGCTCGAGGGCGCCGACGCCCGCCTGCGGTGGGGGGCGGCCGGCTCGGAGCTCGCGTCCGTGTGGCCTGGCCCCGTCCAGACGGGGGTGACCATCAACCTGGAGGACGACACCCCCGCGGACCTCGACGGCTCCGGCGCCGGCGGCGGCGGCGCCTCGGGCCTCGCCACCCGCACCGACGTGTACCTGGTCATCCCGGGCCTACTGGCCGTGGACGAGCGTGGCGGCGCCGGGGCCTCGGAGGGCAGGGAGATCCTCCGGCCGGGCGACAAGCTGCTCGCGGAGAGCGTGAGGTCCGCGGTCGGTGCGGCGAGGGCGGCGGCCAGCGAGGCTTCGCGCGCAGGCGCCGCCGCAGCCGCCGCCGCCGCCGCCGCCGCCGCCGCGGGCGAGTCTGTCATCGAGGCGGCTGACGGGGACGATGCGAGGGAGGAGGACGACGACACCGCGTCGGTCACGACCCGGGGCAGCGCGGCGCCCGCCTCGGACAGCGCGATGCTCGAGCTCCGAATGGCCCTGCCCTCCAACCCCGAGGAGGAGCGGACGATGGAGATCGCCATCGGCGCCGTGCGGCTCGTCGCTGACCCCTCCTTCGTGGCCGAGGCCATCGAGTTCGTCACCCCGCCCGACGCCGACGCGGAGCTCGCGGCCGCCCGGCCGGGGGACGCGGTCGTGGACCTCTCCGACGGGCGGGCCCCCTGGGGCGCGTGCACGGGCCCCGCGGTGCCGCTGCGCCGGCTCTCCGCCCTCCGGCCCTCCTCCATGCGCATGAGCGTGACCCTCAAGGAGTCCACCCTCACCGTGCCCAAGGACCTGGCAGAGCCGGGGGGGGCATGCATCGTGGTCCGCACCCAGGCCTTCGTGCAGCTCACCGCCGTTGCCGCCGGCGCCGTGCTCCCCGCGGGCATCTTCCCCGCCGACGTCCGCGCCCGGTGCGAGCGCGCGAGCAGGGATTCCGCCGGCCTCTGGGAGCTGGCCTCCCGGATCGCGGGCTCCGCGGAGCGGCCGGGCGCCGCCGCGTGCGTCGTGCACGAGGCGGGCCTCCCCGTGTGGTGGACCGAGTCCCAGGTGACCGCCACTCTCACGGACCTCGTGGTGACGGTGGACAAGGGCCGGGCCTCGGCCAGCACCGGCGCGCGCCGCCTCAGGCTCCTCTCCGGCCTCCCCGTCCTCGCCCAGGTCGCGGTCTCCACCACCACCCCTCTCCTCGACGCGCTCGCCGGGTGCCGCTTCCCGCGCCGCCGCCTCGTCGCCTCGGCCTCGGTCGAGGGCCGGGAGCCCGCCGTGGCCCACGTCTCCTACTCGGACATCCGCCTCTTCGAGTCGATCCTCGCCGGCTGGACCGCGGAGTCGGACCGCCTCGCATCGCTCCGCAGGACCGCGCAGGGCGACATGGCGGGGGCGACCGCCGCGGGGGGCGCGTGGCACGACGCCGCGGCGAGCGCGGGCGCCCTTGGCGCCGCGAGCGCCCCACCACCACCGAGCCACGGCACGGAGGGCCCGGGGTGGCACCCCGACGACTTTGAGATCGTCATGCCGGCCGGTGCGATGCCGTGGGGTGGCTGCTCGCCAGGCCGCGGCGGCCTGGTCCTTGCCGGCCTCCCCACGGGCGACTCGGCGTACGGCTGGTCCGGCCGCCTCGCTGCCAGCGCCCTCGGCACGTCCTTAGCGCGCTCCGGGCGCGTCAGCGAGTCACGGGCGCTCTCGGCGCTGCTGCGGCCGGGGGACATCGTGCTCGCGGCGGACGGCACGCAGCTCCGCGGGGTGGGCGCGGCGGACTCGGCCGCTGGCATCGTCTCGGACGGCGACACCGCGATGCGCGTGCGGGCCGTGCCCGACGCCCTGTCGCTCGACTCCCCGACCGGCCTCACCACCGTGCTCATCAACGACAAGGGCCGCAGGGTCACGCCGCTCGTCCGCCTCGAGCTCAGCGCCGTGGCCGTGGCCGTGGGCGCAAACCTCGCCACAGTCGGCGCCTCCTCCGTGGAGTCCGCCACCGCCGCGGACCCCCGGCCCCTGAGCCTCTGCCTCAACGGCCTCGCCACGGCGTCCGTCTGGTGCCTCAACGGCAACAACAGCGAGTGGGAGCCCCTCGTTGAGCCGGTCACGGCCAAGGGCTGCATCGTCGCCGTCGACGACGCCCCCAGGCGGGCCCTCCTTGCGGACGAGGCCGCCGCGGCCTCGGCCTCGTCCCCCGCTCCCGCCTCGACCGGCCTGCTCCACGCCGAGGCCGCGATGGGCCTCGCCCGCGTCAACGTCTCCCACGCCTTCTACGCCGTCTTCGTCGAGGCCTGGCGCTCCCTGCAGGCGGACATCGAGCGGTGGTCGGGCAAGAGGGCGGCCCCCGCCGTGAAGGCCGCAGCCAGTGCCGTCCCGGAGACCGCGGCTGGCGACGCCTCCTGGGCAAGGGCGCTGGACGATGCGCCCGCCAAGGGGGCCTTTGACGACGCCGACGGCGACGACGACGACGACGACGAGGCCGGCGAGGGCGCCGAGGCCGGCAGCCACCGCGAGGGCGCGCCCTTTGTCCTCCGCAACGCCACGGGGCACGAGCTGAGCTTCGTCAACGACGCGGACCTCACCACGGACCGCGAGTGGCGCGCCCGCTCGTCCGTGAACCTCCTACGCGGCCACGCTGCCTCGTCCTCGTCGGTCGTGCCCTCGTCCTCGGCGGCCACGGCCGCCTTCCCGCTCCGCGGCGGCTCGCACGTCCGCACCCTGTCCGTCGCGGCGCGGTACGACGACGACGCCGGCGCCCGCGTGCCCGTGGACGGCGATCACCCGTTCGGCACGTCGGCGTCATTCCGGGCCGCCATGCTCGCCGCGTCCTCGGGCGCCCGCTCCCGCCGCTCCGCGCGCCGCGCCTCCTCGGCCTCCTCGGCGGCCTCGTCCGCGCAGAGCGACGTCGACAGGACCGGGCCCCCGGCCGTGTGGGCCCGCGTGTGGGTCTCCGGCCTCACGAGGCCCACCCCTCCCTTCCGCGTCGACCGCGTGGGCGTCTCCCGCTTCCGCATCGACCTGGACGGCTCCACGGCCGAGTCCACCGGCAACGGGGAGCCGCGCACCGTCAGCCTCGCGGCGCAGGTCAGCGTCGTCGACGGCCGCCGCGTCGTCACCGTGCGCTCCTCCGTGCAGGTGCAGAACCACACAGCAGCGCCCCTCGAGGTCCTCGTCACCGAGGCCTCGGGGAAGCCCCGGCAGAGCCTGGGCATCGTGTTCCCCGGCCAGGTACTCCCGGTGCCCTGCGGCTACGCCTACGGCGACTGCGGCGTCGCGGTCCGGCCGCTCCTGGACGGAGGCCCGGCCTACGGGCCGTCGGGCCCGGTCCAGCTGCCCCCGCGCGACGACCCCCGCCCGGCCCCCGTGCTCCAGTGCCTGTCCTGCTCCCCGGCGGGGCGCCGGGCGCCGGGCAGCCCCGCGCCGCTGGAGTGGTTCGTCGCCGCGCGGGCCTACGTCCGGGTGGACCTCGCCTACACCGCCGTCTCGCTCCGCGCCCCCGTGGTGCTCACCAACCTCCTCCCCCGCCGCATCGCCTTCTCCGCGAGGCACGCCTCGGACACACCCGGCATGCAGCGGGGCCGCGGCCGCCTCGACCCCGGCGAGGCCGTGGACCTCCACTCCCTCAGCTACGCCGAGACGCCGCTCCTCGCGTTCCGGGCCCACGGCTTCGTCCCCAGCGAGACGGTGCCGCTGGGCCCGGGCGAGCGCACCTGCGAGCCCCGCTACCACCCTGTCGAGCTTCAGTCCTCGGAGCAGGCCGCGGTGCCGACCCCGTCGGCGCCGGGCGCCCCCGCGGCGCAGACCCGCACGCGCTTCATCGTGGAGAGCATCGCCGGCGGAGGCGCCGACGAGTTCGAGGCGGGCGAGATCATCCGCGGCCGCCGCGGCGGCCCGGCCCTGAAGCGGCCGGAGCGGGCGCGCGACCGCGCCGCGCTCCGCGGCCGCCCGCCCAAGGGCGCCCTGGAGCCCAGCCCCGCGCGCCTGCGCGTGTGCGTCTGGGCGACCCACTGGGCCGTGGACCGCACGGGAGTGGGCCTGGCGTACGGCGCGAGGCTGGAGTCCCCGCCCGCGGGGCTCAGGCCCGCCCGCGCCATCGACGCCCGCCCCGGCCTCTGCCCGACGGCGGTCGTCCCCACGGGCGAGGCCCACGGCGCCCGCGCGATCCGCTGCGTCGAGAACCAGCGCTACGTCCCCATGGCCTTCAACGGCCGCCACTGGAGCTTCGACAACCTCCTGGGCACCGACCCCGCGAGGTACACGGACCCCACGGGCACCATCCCCGTGTCCCTCGGCGTCCTAGGCAAGCTGCCTCCCGGCTTCCGCTGGCGCACCGACTTCCGGGGCGAGCACGAGGACCCGTCGGCCGCCGAGGGGTGGGACTACGACGGAAACTTCACCGCCTACCCCACCAGCGAGCGGCGCTTCCACCCCAGGGCGCGGAGCCTCGACTTCGTCCGCCGCCGACGGTACGTCAGGCTGCGGGAGCCGGACGGCGAGAGGCCGGCGCACGCCGCCGCCGCCTGGCCCGACGGCCCCGCCCTGTCGGCCGCCCTCGCTGCCCCCGCTCCCGCGTCCCGCCCTGGCGCGCCGGCCTCCGCCTCGTCATCCGCCGCCGCCGACGCCGACGCCCCCGCCGCCGCCGCCGGCTCCTCCCGCCTCGTCTCCGAGGCCTTCCCGCTGGGCGACGCCGTCCTCTTCACCCCGTCGGAGGAGAAGGCGGACAAGCAGACCGTGCACGCGCGCTTCGGCGCCGGGCCGTGGACCCTCCCTCTCCCGGCCGGGCAGCAGGGCTCCACCCCGGTGGACATCCCGTCGGCCCGCACCCTCACGCACTTCGCCGGGGGCGGCGGGAAGGAGATGGTGGCGCTCGTCCGTGGCTCCCTTCACCTCGTGCAGTCCGTGCGGCCGGCCCCGTCGCCGTTCGACCGCTCCGTCGTCGTGTCCTTCCACCCCCGCCTCTGGCTCGCCAACGCCACCCCGTTCGAGCTGCTCTACCGGAGGTGCGGCAGGGACGCCATGCACGGCCTCTCACACCTGCCCCGCCGCTCCCTCGCCCCCGGTGCGGCCGTCGCGGTGCACTCGGACACGGAGGACGCCGACGACACCGGCAGCGTCCGACTCCGCCTCGGCCCCCGGCTCCCCTCGGGCCTCCACGGCTGGTCCCCCGGCCTGACGGTCGACGCCGAGACCGTCGGCGCCCTCCCCGTGCTCGTCCCGCTCCTCAAGCGCGACAGCGGCGGCCCCCGCCGGGCCTGCATCGTCGGCGTCGTCCCCTCCGCCTCCCTCGTCCTGTCAGCGCGCACGCTGCCCCACCCGACCCTGCAGGGCGCGCTCGTTACCCTCATCTCCTGCGTGAGCCCCGAGCCGGTGCGCCCGCCGGAGGGCTGCGCGTCCACCGAAGCCGAGCAGGGCGACCTCGCACCCGCCGGCGACGGCGATGACGACACCGCGCTCGCCCTCACCGCCGACGCGGCCGATTCGGCGCGCGGCGCGGCCGAGCCCGCCCCCCCCGTGCCGTCCGCCGCCGCCCTCACGCCCGACGACTCCCTCCTCTCCCGCGGCATCTGGCTCGTCCGCAACAAGTCCAGCGTCCTCGCCGCGCTCCACCAGAAGCCCGCCCCCGGCGACCGCGGCGCCCCCATCGTCACCCTCGTCCCGCCCAACACCGTGGCAGAGCTGTCCATCGCGTCGCTCGCCACTCCCGAGACCATCTTCACCCAGCTCCTCACCGTCGCCGACGTCCCCTCCTTCGAGCCCGCGGACGCCGCCGCGGGGCGGACGCCGCCCCCCGAGGCGTACGCCGACCCCGGCATGGCCGGGCGCGCGGGGGAGCCCGTGGCGGTGGACCTGGACGTGCCGTCGATGGAGACGGTGGCGTCCACGGGCGGCGGCCGCGGCGTCGTGGTGAGGATGTCGGGCGTCGGGGAACAGCGCGTCGTCACGCTGTACGACCCGAGCGACCCGGAGCTGGCGCGGGAGGCCGCCGGGCTCCACGGCCGCGGCTGGGGCATCGCCGCGGCGCTGGGGCTGACCTCTGACCTGTGGGAGGAGGAGCTCCGGGCCCAGACGGACGGCCTGGAGCTCGCCCTGGTCGACCACCGCCCGAAGGAGGCGCTGGTGCTCAGCCTCCTGGGCCTCACGCTGGACCTGGGGCGGACGAGGGACGAGGTGTCGTACCAGCTGGGCCTGCAGCACCTGCAGGTCGACGATGCCACGGTGGGGGCCGACAGGCCGGTCATCTTCGTGCCGGTCGGCCGGGAGCGCGGGTGGCTGCCCCCGGCGCAGAGGCGGGACCTCCAGACGGGGATGCTGGCCTCCGCGGGCGGCGACGCCTCGGCCGCCTCGGCCACCGCCACCGCCGCCACCGCCGCCCTCGCCAAGCTCTGCGAGCGCTACCCCGGGGCATTCGACAACAAGCTCGCCCTGCACGCCGACGTGGTCCGCAGGCGCCACCCCAGCGACCTCGTCTTCCGCCGCGCGAGGCTCGCCTTGCAGCCCCTCCGCCTCATGCTCACATTCTCCGCCCTCGACCGCCTCTTCGGCCTGTGGCGGGCGGCCATGCGCAGCGTCAGCGCCTCGGGCCGCCGCCTCCGCGTCAGCGACAGCGCCCGCGCCGCGGCAGCCTCCGCCCCGGGCGCCGCCGCCGCCGCCGCGTCGGGCGCCGCCGCGCCCGCCCTCCTCGCCGCCGACCCCGACATCCTCATGGCCGGCCCGGCCAGCGAGCCCATGTCGGTGGGGACGCCGGTCCGCGGCGGGCCCAAGGGCCACCTCCTGAGCGCCGAGGCGCTGCGGGCGGCGTCGGCCGTGGCCAGCGACTCGGCGTCGCACAGCGAGGGCGTCACGCCCGTCCGCGCGGCGCTGCGCCTCGCGGAGCTGTCTGGCTCGTTCCACCGCCACGGGACGCCGGAGCTGTGGCTCCCGACGCCCGAGGCCGCCGCCGCGGCGGTCCGGGCACGGATCACCGCAGCAGGAGACCCGGGGGACGAGGCCGACGCCTCGTCCCCGCACGGCGCGCCGCTCCTCACCGAGGCGTGGCTCCGCAGCGGCACCGCCCTGGACGACGACGCCGCCCAGCGCTGGTCCGCGCAGGCCGACCCGTCCCCGCTGGGCTACCGCGGCCGCAGCGGCCCGGCGATGCTCGTGGGCGACTCGCCCTTTGCCGTGCCGGCCTCCGCCCTCCTCGGCCGGCCCGTCGCGGACTTCCTCCGCTCGAGGCAGCCGCGGTCCACCACGGTGTCGTTCGAGCACATCGAGGTGCGCGGCATCACGGTGGTGCTCGACTACACGGAGGGGCGGTCCGAGGCCGCGTCCGCGGCCGCCGCCGCCGGCGACCGCGGCCTCGTCGCCTTCCTCAGCGACAAGGCCCCGCAAGTGGCCTTCGCGCTGCGTTCCGGCGTCACGATCGAGGCCACGCCGGTGACAGTTCCGCCATTCCTCAGGGCGCGGTGGACCAGCAGCACCGCCCAGCTGCTGCAGGAGATGGGGAAGGAGGCACAGACGGCGGGGAACATCGCCGCCGTGCTCGGGAGCTTCGTCCCGGGCGGGAGGGCGATGCGCCGGGTCGGGGCGAGGTGGCGGTCGGCCGTCGCGAGCAAGGAGAACCCCCTCGACGCGGCGGTCGGGGCCACGGTCACGGCCGCGGGCGCGCTCTCCGACACCGCCGCGGGGGTGACGCAGGCCGCGGGGGGGCTCTCGCGCCTCTTGGGGCGGGGCGTCGGCGCCACGGCCGGCCACGTGCTGGGCGACGAGGAGATGCGATCCCGCGCCATGGAGGGCGGCGCGCGCGCGGACAGCGTGGCCTCGGGCCTCGGGCAGGCGGGAAGGCACATCGCCGGGGGCGTGTGGCACGGCGTGACGGGCATCCTGTCCCGCCCCGTCCGCGGCGCGCGCGAGGGGGGCGTCGCCGGCTTCTTCGCGGGCGTGGGCCGCGGCCTCGCCGGCGCCGTGGTGAACCCTGTGGTCGGCGTCTTCAACGCCACGGGCTCCATGATGGACGGCGTGTCGGGCCAGATCGAGGGCATCGGGCGGATGGCAGACGAGACGGGGTACGTGACGCCGGCGGTGGCCCACCGGGCGGGCAGGAGCAGGGCGCCCAGGGCGTTCTACGGCGACGCGCAGGCCATGCGGCCGTACTCGGAGGTGGACGGCGTCGCGGCGTCGCGGCTCGAGGCGGCCTCGCCGTCGGACGGCTTCCTCGGCGTGGTCTCGCCGGCCCTGCGGGGCGCGGACGAGCTGGCCCCGACGTCGCTGCTCGCCTCGACCGCCGGCGTGATCGAGGTCACCGCACCCGCCGAGGTGAAGGACTCCTCGCCCGAGGCCGGCCCGGTCGCGTGGGCCGACATCACCTCTCTGGGCGTGTCCAGCGACGGGGCCGCCGGGCGGGTGGTCGTGGGCACAACTGGGTCCCGCGTCCTCCTCCGCGTGTGCATCCCCGCGCCCGTGGCAGCCCAGGGCGCGGAGGCGTGCAAGCAGTACCTCATGATGGTCAGGGAGCGGATCGACGCCTTCCGGGAGGCCGTGAGCAACCCTTGATCGCGCTGGCGTGCCGCCGTGACGGGTGACGATGCGCCAGCGGGCCTCACGAAACCGAAGCACAGGGCATGGCAGGAAATCGGACATGAAGCCTCTCGCCCGCAGGGTGGGATGGGATGGGTGTGTGAAAGCTTTGGTGTCATGATGGACCCATGGGTCGGTTGCAAACATTCCTAACGGCGTCCCGAAGGAGCCGAATAGAGAGTACACGGTAATTTTCAACTAGCACTATGTCACGGATCAGCAAAGCTTCACTTCCTATGACAGTACCCCGTGCGCAAGTCGCCTGAGATGATGAACTAAATGTGTGGTTTATGAACTGAGCTCTGAGGAAAATAATATAGGACTGATTCGGATGATTGTACGTCACTTGGTACCGAATCCGGACACACCTGCCGCTGCCCCTGCCCACCGAAGCGCTGCCCCCGTGTATTCGGGCGTCCGCTGCAGTGCAGCACACAGCACATCTGAGCCTGACCACCGTCCGGATCACATGAGAGCCACCGAGCAGGCGGCGAACACAACGTTTCCGGCAAGATCGCCACCGGCCCCAAAGTCCGTCAGCATCCCCCGCGCCCAGAAAACGTAGTCGAACACCACGAAGGGTGCCAGTCCGCACAGCCAGGCCTTGGCCGAGGTCTCAGACATCGGGTTGGTCAGCAGCGAGAGGCCGGTCATGACCGCCTGAGCGCCGAAGCACTGCATGAGCAGCTCCGCTGTCTTCTCAACCTTGGTGCCTGTCTCAGGGAGGAACTCGGGGCGAAGGGAGAGGCTCAGGACGGTTCCAGGAGCGACGACGCAAGCCATTCCCATACCCGTCCAGCACGCGCCCATGACCAGCTGGGGCGGCTTCACGCCGGGGATCGTGGCGGACGTGCTAGCCGCTGCCATGGTGAAGGGGGGGTTACAGCGTGCCTGGCCGCTGGTCGGCAGCAAAGTGCTTTTGGCGGGCAGACTGGAGAGGTGTGGACGCGGGCCCAAGCAACCTCGAATCGGGGCCGGCAGCGGAGGCCGCTCTCGGCAACCCCAGCCCAGAAACGGAGCCCCTGTGATCGCCTCCCCCTTCCCCGAGCGGGTACGTCCGGACACAGGTTGCGAGCAACGCCGCTCACCCACGGGACGCACAGACACGACGTCGCTGCTCTGCGACGACCACCCTTGCGGCCGCCCCCCACCCGCCTGCCGGCGCTGCGTCAGCTCAGCGAGAACATCCTCCTCAGCTCCTGCATCAGCTGCGCCGAGTCCGCGTGCGCCGGGTACACCTCCAGCGACTTGGATACCTGCCGGAAGGCCTCCTGGAAGTCCCCGCGCTTGTAGGAGAGCAGGGCGCCGTTGAACCAGGCCTCGAAGAGGTGCGGCGCCAGCCGCTGCGCGCCGTCGAACAGCGCCCTCGCGGTGTCCGCGCGGTCCCTGCGCAGCTCCAGGACCCCCAGGTTGACCATGGACTCGGCGTGGGAGGCGTCGGCGGCGAGGGCGACCTTGAGAGCCTGGTAGGCGAGGGCCGAGTCCGCGAGGGAGACGGCCACCTGCGCGACGTTGTGCCAGACGTCGGCGACGGCGTCGTCCCCCGCGAGGGAGAGGGCTCGGTCGAAGCACGTCAGCGCCATGTCGTACTGCCCCGCGTGGAAGCAGGACAGGCCCAGGTTGTTCCACAGCTCCGCGGAGAACAGCCCCATCTGGAGCAG
>Ga0306871_1000589_pt1 | contig 13919 bp, 10 predicted proteins | sample AntRauMeHopE1497_FD_190447 | JGI IMG/M metagenome (GOLD analysis project Ga0306871, IMG submission 190447) | Saline lake microbial communities from Rauer Islands, Antarctica - Metagenome Hop E1 #497 (v2) (version 2) | ecosystem: Environmental > Aquatic > Non-marine Saline and Alkaline > Saline ... | reverse complement strand
ACTTCCTTAATAATGTGCTAGAGCAGGGTGGTTCAAAAGAGCCTATGGAACTATTTACTGCATTTAGAGGACGTGAGCCTAATACCGACGCACTGATAAGACACTCTGGCATAACGCAGGCATAACGGGCTACACATATAAGACTTTTTAGTATTGTGTGTAATACAACGTAGAAGTCGCGGCTGTGTGGATGTCGGTAAAAAAATCAGCCGCACTTATAGCCCCCCGTAACATTTTCGCTGTGACTGCTTAATGCCGCTAAATAGTAGCGACCGAGTCCCGTTTCACTATAGTGGGCTGAAACTTAAATGTAATATTATTTGCCGGAACAATGCCTTTTGCATATTGCAAAGCAAGGTCGGTTGCTTTTGAGGCCATCAGCTCAATTGGATAGCGCAGCGTTGTTAGCTTTGGCCGGCAATATTTCGCCAATATAATATCGTCATACCCAATTACCGATACGTGCTCGGGCACACCAATATCGTGATCCATAAGCGTACTCATGGCACCTGAGGCCATTGCGTCGTTATATGCTAGAACAGCGGTAAAATTAGCACCTTTTGATAACAAATTTTGGATTGCAGCCTCACCGCCCTCTTGATTTGGTGCACCATATTCAATATTCATATCGGGTAGTTCGATATTTGCTGCGCTGAGTGCATCGCGTATGCCTTCAATGCGGTGAACGGGATCTTCAATCGGAAAGTCACTCGATATAACCGCAAATTTACGATGCCCCTGACGGATCATGTACTGCGCCATAAGTCTTCCGCCCGCTCTATTGTCTAACCAAACGCATCTACCAGCGATTTCTGGAATAAAACGATTAATTAATACAAACCCGGGCACCGCCGCGGCTAAGTCAATGAGTACTTTATCGGCTAAGGTTTTACTGTGTACTATCATGGCGTCGCAACGATGTCCAAGCAGAGTATCAATTGCTTTTTGTTCTGCTTGCTCGCCAAACGTGCCGCCACTTATTAATATTTGAGTGCCATTTTTGCGTGCAACTATGTCAACACTATGGGCAAGAGCTGCGAAAAATGGCTCGTATAAATCGGCCACAACCACGCCAATAGTATCGCTGCGACTCGTTGCCAGTGCTCTGGCGTTGGCGTTTGGCCGGTAGTTTAGTTCCTTAATGATATTTTGAACACGCTGACGCGTAGCATAACCAACCTTTGGCCCATCGTTAATAACACGAGAAACCGTGGCTTGGGAAACCCCCGCTACATCTGCAATTTGTTTCATTGTTGCCATTTAAACTGCTCTTAAAAGTAAGGTTCACCTGAGGTATACATATACTGCAAGTACATTGTTAAGCTAATAGTCATAACAAAAACGTTTTAATGCAAGTAATTCATTTTTTTATTGGAAAAAGAAGGGAAAGCGTATACCCTAATGTAAAATATTTGTTAAGCTAAGATCTGTTTTATGCTTATGCCAGTTTTTTGAATGGTAGAGTAAAGAAATTATTAGTTTAAATGCATGTTATATAAAGGGTTATTTTATAAATGCGCTGCGGGTATTAGCATGGAGTTACTTAGCTAATTAAGTGTTAGGGTAACCGCATTCCCTGCCTATACAAAAATCATTAATTAAACAATTGGGGCATATGATGAATACAACATTAAACTTCGCACACAACTCTGTTTCAAGGACCACTTTTTCAGCAAATCAATATTCAACATTAAACGCAAGCGCGGAGAAAAAAACCTTAGCTGAGCTTTCTCACCGCGATAGAGTTGCGATTGTGTCTAGTTGGCTTAACGAGACGCCTGTAGATGCCAATTTTATGGGCAGCGTTACATTTCGTGAAAATGAAAATTCCTTAAAAAGTAGCGCAAGCGAATCCCTAATTAAGGTGTGCGAAAACATAGATTGGCAGCTCGCGATCTCCACTGATTATAGCGTAAGTGACTTTTCTACCTTACTAATTGCTAAGCAAGACCTACATTCACTTAGGGACTTGAACGAAGACACCATTAGCAGTCTTGCACGTATTATTGCCATAATTTCGACCCGCTACGACAACCTTATGATGGCAACGGTTGGGCTATCAATTAAATGGTGGTCTAGCAAGCATGAAGCACAGCATCTTTACGCCACAATTTCACCCGTGATTAGCAGCCAGCAATGCAGGTTTGGTGCGCAGAGATTTATGTTTAGTGATTTTACGCCTGAGCAAGCCGCGAGAAGACTCGGCAATTTGTCAGATATACATTTTCGCGATATTTTTCCCGAATAAGCGCATTTGACTGGGTATTAGGAGGGATTAGTGACACACGATGGATGACAGGGTGGATAGTTTCATGCTATTCATATGATTAATCTTAATTAAGCACTATAAGTAACTTTTGATGAATCAATTCTCCCCTTTAAATATAACCCAAAATTTGACGCACACGCTCGGTCTGGCAATCATTCGAGGAGACTTTGTTGACACATTACCGTCAGAAGCTGAAATTTGTGAACGATACGGTGTTAGCCGAAGTTCAACGCGCGAAGCCGTTAAAATGCTCAGTGCAAAGGGCTTAATTCGTTCAAGGCCTAAACAAGGTATTAGGATCCAAGCTGAACGAACATGGAATATGTTTGATCCAGACGTATTAAAATGGATATTGGTAAGTAAACCTACAATGGGTTTGTTACGAGAATTTTTTGAGATGAGGTTAGTAACAGATCCACAGGCTGCTGCTTTAGCAGCAAAGCATGCTAAGCCTGAAAACATCGTTGCCCTGCGCAAAGCGATTGATCGAATGCGCGACGCAGAATTAGGCTTAGATGATATGCTAGACGCTGATATAGCGTTTGTAACTGCCCTGTTTGAAGCAACCCACAATCGTTTCTTCATCCAGTTGATTGAGTTCACAAGTACCGCATTACGGGTCACCTTGCGTTATTCAAACAGAATTCAGGGTATTAATTTTTCAAATTTATCGACCTGTACTGCGGTATTTGATGCGATAGTTCAAAAACAAAGTGATACCGCGTTTGCGCATGTTGAGTTGATGCTCAAAGAAATGATGGTAGCGGTGGTTACACAATAGACACTGTGGGGCTAGGTTACCTTTAATAATGAAATAAAAAATAGGATACACATGAGAAGCTTTTTACTAATTTTCGCACTGGCATTTTTTACTTCTTCAATTTTTGCACAAGACGTTCCCGAACAGTTATTTTCTAGTTTGCCAGATGATGTTACACCAGCATTAAGTGAGCGCGGTAAATATGCTGTGGGCGTTAAAACTATAGCAATAATTAACGATAAGCACGTTAATGCGCTAAAGCCAGCCGAAAACACACGCCCCCTAACAGTAGAAGTTTGGTATCCTAGCAACACTACCTCAAGTGAAACCACGCAGTACGATAATCAAACTCGCTCTGGGGTTAAGTTCTCTATTGAAGCTAACGCCATAAGAGATGCCGCTCTCCTTAACAATAGTGGAACAAAGTTTCCTGTGGTTGTACTTTCACATGGCTACACGGGCTACCGAACTATTATGTTTCATATTGGTGAACACCTAGCATCTCATGGATATATTGCTATCGGTATAGACCACACCGACTCAACAAATACAGATATTGATTTTGCGAATGATGCTGGCGCCGGATTTTTAAGCACGCTAATGAATCGCGCTAAAGATCAGCAATTTGTACTCGACTGGGTCACCAGCGAGTCTGAATTCGCAGTTGCTTTGGACCCTGACAATGCAGGATTAGTGGGATACTCAATGGGCGGGTATGGGGCCGTTAATACCATAGGCGGTTGCTATGCGTTTACCTCGCAGCATGTTAATGCGATCTCTGGGTCAAACGACGCCATCAGCAATGATGCCATTGCGGGGGCTCTTAATAATTGCGCGGCAGGGCGCAAGGAGGGCGAAGACCCACGCTGGAAAGCTGCAGTGGTGATGGCGCCTTGGGGCGGCCAACTTAAGATATTCTCTAGTCAGTCTTTAGCAAAAATAAAAGTACCAACTCTTTACATGTCAGGTGATTTTGACGATATTGTTGGCTATGAAGGTGTCCGCTGGTTGTTCAACGAGCATAAGCCATCAAGAGCGCTTTTACTAACATATCATCACGCCAGGCATAATATTGGACCACACCCTGCGCCTAAAGCAGCCTACAAGAACGAATTAGATATTGGACACTATCGTGAACCTAGCTGGGATAGTGAGACACTGGCAATAATTAATCAGCACTTTACACTGGCAATGATGGACTGCAATGTGAAAAACATAAGCACTGCTTGTGAATATTTAGCGGTGAGAGGGTCATCTAATCAAATACCGGTAGATGGCATCAGACCCGAGCCGTGGAAAGGCTTTGATGATCGCTATTCAACCGGTATGACAATGGAGGCCAATACGCCTTAGTGTTCTGCGCTTTAGTACTACAGTCCGTATTACGTGATTTTGTCGAGAACCTCAACCGTTAAACCTTGGTGAGGCTCACATACTAGAATGTCGGCGTGCAGCGAGAACCGCTCATGATACTGCTGAGCTACAGCATCTATGACCTTTTGCACGTCATCTTTGGCGCACAAGCAAATTACCGCTCCGCCAAAACCTCCTCCAGTTTGCCTGCAGGCACCTTTGCTGTTAAGCGCTTTCATACAGATTTCTACTAGGGCGTCGGTGGCGGGGACGGTAATTTCAAAATCATTTTTTATAGATAAATGTGCTTCATGCATAATTGAGTAAAGCATCTCCAGGTTCCCGCTTTGTAGTGCATCTGCGGCCTTTAAGACCCGAGCATTTTCGGTAATGACATGCTTTGCGCGTTTATAAACCTTTTCTGAAAAAAGCTTTTTTGCTGCCTCTAGTTTGTCCATAGTAGCGTCTCTTAGGCTACCAACCTTCATTTTAGAAGCGGCCAGCTCACACGCTAGCCTTCGTTCATTGTATTCACTGTCAGCTAACTTTCTTGGATAGTTGGAGTTAATCACCAGTAAGGCAAGGTTGTCTGGAATCGGTACTGGGCGGGTCGATAAATTTTGGCAGTCTATGAGCAGTGCCGAGTGAAATTGCGCCTGCGTACAAATTAGTTGATCCATGATCCCGCACTGACAATCGATAAAGTTATTTTCAGCGAGCTGACCAACTCGTGCCATCTGTGGCCCAGACAAGCCTAGTTCGCAGGCTTCATTAAATAGCCCCGCTATAGCGACTTCAAACGCCGCTGAACTCGATAAACCGCAGCCTTGAGGCACATCGCTAGAGATAATAATGTCCATACCACAAAGGACATGACCTGCTTTGAGCAATTCGCTGACCACCCCGCGCAAATAATCTCCCCAAGGCCATTTACCATGCACAATGGGTTCAGATAAATCGAATTGTTCAATTGCTTCACCGTACTGCAATGAAAACGCGTTGACGATGCCGTCAGTGCGTTTTGATGCCAGCACCTGAGTTCTATACTGCAGTGCACAAGGCAGTACAAAACCTTCGTTATAGTCGGTATGTTCGCCTATTAAATTAACGCGACCTGGAGCAGAAACTGAAAACTCTGGGCTTTTTTTAAAGTGACTTGTGAATGCTTGCGCAAGGATAGTTTCAAGCATAGTTTACGTCCTAGTTAAGTAATGGGAGTCATCGCAGTTGCGCAAAATTTCAGCGGCTAACTCAGGGGTCAGATCACGTTGGCTCTCTGCCAGCATCTCGTAACCCACCATGAATTTTTTGACGGATGCACTGCGTAAAAGTGGTGGATAAAAGTGAGCATGCAACACCCAATGAGACGATGCAGCTTGCGAAGCGGGCGCATTGTGCCAGCCCATAGAATAAGGAAAGCTGCAGTTAAAAATGTTGTCGTACTTAATGGTAAGCAGACTAATAACATCCGCTAAAGAGTCAGCCTGTTTAGGATTGAGGCCATTGAAATCGGCAACTGCTGAACGGCAAATTAGCAAGGTTTCAAAAGGCCACTTTGCCCAATAGGGCACTACCACCAGCCAATCATCATTATAAACTACCACTCGCTGAGCGTCGCTAAGTTCTTGCTCAGCATAATCTAGTAGCAATGTTGACTGATGTTTTTCAAAATAATCGCGCTGTCGGGTATCTTCGTTTTCAATTTCAGTAGACAGATGATCATGCGCCCATACCTGGCCATGAGGATGGGGCTGCGAGCATCCCATAATTTCACCCTTATTCTCAAACAGATGAACACATTGATAGCGATTGCTTAGCTCGCGGTATTGAGAGCGCCAAGTGTCAACAACAGCACGCATGCCTTGCTTACTTAAATGTGGAAGCGACTTATTGTGCTGTGGCGAAAAACAAATAACCCTCGCTAATCCTGTTGCGGGTGATTGCGTGTAGAGATCAGACGTAATAGTTTGCGCATTATTATGCGCCGTTAGGGCCGCGAAATCATTGCCAAACACAAATGTGGTTGGGTAGTCAGGGTTTTGCTCACCGTTTGCACGAGTATTGGTCGGGCACAATGGACAACTTGCATCATAGTGCGGCAAGTGGTCTTTAGAAACCGCTTCTAAGGCACCCGACCACGGCCGGTTATTACGATGAGGTGACACTAGCACCCATTCACCTGTAAGCGGGTTTAGCCGCCTAAACGCTGAATTGCTTGCACTCATAAAAACACCACTAAGTTAATGACCAGAGATTTACCGCTAAGCTGCATTATTGGCCCATGACAAGCTTGCCGACTGCTTAAATACAAGTTTATTAACCAACAGTGCTACACAAATACATGATATTAGGGTTATAAACATCAAATGAATGTAGTGCAGACCGAACGGTTGATGAATAGGTGAAAATTCAAATGACATCGCCCCATATAGCAATACGCCAAACACTACTGCCGTAATCCCAGCATTTGCATGAACATCCTTAAATAACAAACCTACAATAAAAATGGATAGAATGGGCATACTTAGCAAACCGTATAGCTGTTGTAACAGATTGATAATACTGTCGGCTTGGGCATATACCGGCACAAGCGCAAGCGATATCAGTGTTAACGCTGCGGTTACCCAGCCACTTAACTTTTGTACATTCGGCTTTTTGTTAATGTAGGCTTCGTGAATGTCGCACACATATAGGGCTGTTGCTGAGTTAAGGTTACTGTTGTAAGTAGTTAACACCGCTGCAGCCATCGCTGCTGCAAAAACACCTGATAACCATGAGGGCAGTAGATCGCCCACTATTTGGCCATAAGCTGCATCGCCAATATCACCATACAGCTTATAAGACACAATGCCTGGCACCACTATTATGGCAGGTACAATAATCAGTCGAATAGTTGCCGCGGCAAATACGCCTTTTTGAGCTTCTTTTAGGTTTGGCGCCGCCATTGCGCGCTGCGTAATAACCTGATTGGTTCCCCAATAAAACATCTGGATAAAAATCATCCCGGTTAGCAAGGTGTGCCAAGGAATAGGGGAATCGCTATCGCCGATTAAGGTTAGTCGCTCTTTTGGGATCCCAGAGAAGTCGTAATCAATCGCAGCTAGTGCTAAAAGCACAACAATGATAGCCATGCCAAGCAGCAAAACGCCTGAGTAGGTGTCAGACACCGCCACTGCCCTAAGCCCGCCGAAAATGGCATACATTGCACCCACAGCAGCAAACGCTACGGCAATATACATTAGCGGTATATCAACATTGAACATGGTTTGCATGAACAGCGCGCCGGTATAAATCACCGCGGGGCAAAAGATTAATGCGCTACCAAGAAAAAACATTACGCTGATCACAGCGCGAATGTTTTTATCCCCATAGCGTTTTTCAAGCAGCTCTGTGGTAGTTGTGCAGTTGTACTTATAGTAAACCGGTAAAAAGACTTTGGCTAATATGATGAGGCCCACCACGGCAGAAAATTCCCACAGCGCCAATAGGCCCATTTGATTACCATTCATGCCCACCAACTGGTCGGTACTTAGGTTGGTGAGGGTAATTGAGCCTGCTACAAAGTACCACGCTAATCCACCGCCCGCTAAAAAGTATTCTTTATTCTGATTTGCCTGACGATGGCCCTTGCCGCGGCAGTGAATGTAAGTTGCAAAAGCAATGGCGATAGTCACACCTAAGAAAACGACAATTTGTATTACTTGGTCGTTCATAGTTCTTCCCCAGCGGCCACATGCATATTTAAACTAACAATTTTTTCCCCTATAACATTATTATGTAATCTCAATAGCCGGTTAAATTGCGTAATGGAACTAAGCATGGCATAGATAGGCACAAAAAGGTTTTGCTTAAAAAAAGAAAGGATTACTTTTTCATCGAGATTTTTCATAATTTCTTCATCTATGGTATACAGTCCCTTAACACGCTTCGTTCGGTTGGAGTCAAATTTAATTAAAAGCTCAATTTCCTTCAGCAAATCATGCTTTAACAAAGTTGACGTAAAATTTTGCGATAACGCTTCAAGCTCAATGTAATCGGTAAGTTGCTTGTTAATACTCTTTAGAAAGCCAGTTTCAGCGCCATAGCTATCATATAAGGCATTGCCTGACGTTTTGCTCAGTTGGTGACTGTTTTCATCTACATAAATCATCAGGCTGCTACCGTGATCAGGGTCTGGACCTAAGGAAAAAGGGCTTCGCATAATTGCTGTGGGTACATAAACGCCTTCCCAATTTTGGTTATTTTCAGCACAATAGAGGTTCAATCCAGCCTCAAATGCGAGTAAGGCAACACAGTGAAGGCTGCCAGTATTCGCATCTTTTATAAATACGATAGGAAAACTACTGGCAGCAGCGGCAAGTTCGTCAATCGTAAGGCTCATCCAGTTTTTATTAGCAATATCAGCAAAACTTGCCCGCGGCGTAATATGGACTTCTTTGTGTTTTGCTTTTTGCAAAGGTACAGTTTTTTCCATTTTTATAAGTATCCGGTAGTAATCTGCATTAAAGCTTAGCAAAACCTTGTTGTGCAATTTGGTTGATTAACTCGCGATGACGCGGAAGGCGAAGCGCAAGCTGGTTGGTCTGTTGTTGCTTCATTAGCAAGAGTTTGTTTGCTCTTTCATGTTGATTGTGCAGATGTTGTGTTAGTGAGAAATCTGTTTTATAGCCCGCGCCATAAAGAACATAAGCATAGCTTTGTGCACTAAAAGCTTCATAGTTTTGCAAAAAGTCATAGTCACTTGGTGAGCGATGCTTCCATAAAGCCAACAGCTGTGACAATGAATCGGGAATACTTGCGGGCTGCTTATTTGCTTGCCAGAATGTTTCTTCTCGGCGGCTCAATATATAATGCAGTTTCAGGAAGTCGATTATGCCGCGCCATTTTGCTTGAAAAACATGATTGAAACGACGGCTTAATGGCAGCATTTCGTCTGATGTTAGGGGTAGTTGGTCGGCAATAAAATTGGCAGAAGTTTCAACTAGCATGAGCGCTGAAGCCTCTAAAGGTTCTAGAAATCCCGATGCAAGACCTATAGCGACACAGTTATTTTTCCAAAAAATTTCTCGATGGCCGGTCTGAAACGAAATTTTACGAATGCTGATATTGGCTGACTGAGGGCCTACATACTTTTTTAAGGTGGCCCGTGCTTGTTCTTCACTTGAGTACTGGCTTGAGTAAACATAGCCTACCCCGCGCCTATGTTGAAGACCAATGTCCCATATCCAACCAGCTTCTTGAGCGGTTGATATAGTCTGGCAAGCGATAGCTTGCTGTGGATCTTGATAAGGTACCTGCATGGCCAGTGCAGTATCTGCAAATAATATATCGTTTTTGGCAATAAAAGGGACTTTTAATGCTCCACCTAGCAGGAGTGATTTAAAGCCACTGCAGTCAACAAAGAACTCTGCCTCAATGAGGCCCGCCGAATCGGTGACAACGCCGGTAATATTGGCATGAGCATCTTGATTTACGTGCGTTACATTACCAACAATGTGTTTGACACCGAGCTTTTCTATACTGTGTTCTTTCAGTAATTGGGCGAACTTTCCAGCATCTAGGTGATAGCCATAATTCGCCACTGTTTCATATTCTTTATTCGCGATACTTTTGGGCGCTATCCCTTCTCGACATAACATTGACTGAAATGTAACAGTGTCGCAAAAAGATGAATTCGAATGCGCTTGATCTTGCCAATAGGCCGCGATATCTAATTTGCCGTTTCCTATTGGCGCCGTAAACGGATGGTAATATTCATCACCGCTGTTGGCTACCCAATTAACAAACTTGCTTGCTTGTTTAAACGTTGCGTTGCATTTAGTAATGAATTCAGCTTCTGATATGCCTATCTTCTGCAGCGTTGTGCGCATTGAAGGCCATGTTCCTTCGCCAACCCCTACGGTGGGTATATCACAAGACTCAATTAGGGTCACCTTTACCGACTGGCCATGCTGTTTAGCCAATAGAGAAGCGCTTAACCAGCCCGCTGTTCCGCCGCCAACGATCACGACGTGTTTAGTTATTACAGACACAAACCACTCCGGTGGTATTTAAGGCTATAATTTAATCTGTCATTAAATTATAGCCTTAAATACGCTCTGAATTGCATATTGAAAGTAAACTAAAGGGGGAGGGCGTCCCCCTTTAGTTTATTGTGTGTGAAAATCTTAGAAAGACCCTCTTACACCCATCGCATAACGTGAACCTGATCTGACTTGTTCAGTGAAGTGGCTGGGAATGCGACCAAACTTCTCTGTGTACTCGTCAGTGATGTTGATACCTTCAACGAAAATGGAGAAGTTATCATCAATGTCATAGCTGGCGCTTACGTCCCATTGCCCGTATGTATCCACGAACTCTGGTTCGGCAGTGTCAGCGTTATTCAAGGTTTGCAGGAACGACTCTCGGTTGTTATACGCTATACGGCCTTGAAAACCATAATTCTCATAAAAAAGTATGATGTTCTGCGAATCGCCTAGGCCTTCTAGAGCAAAGGTTTGAGAAGTGTTGGTAACATCAACCTCTGCATCGCTATTTACAACTGTAGCGTTTATCTGTATGCCAAAGCCAGCGTCAAGTGTGTGTGTCCAAGCCATTTCCAAACCATCCACTTTTGCGGTTTCGCCGTTACGAGGGCGATTTACGTCAAACACAAATGCACCGCTTTGTAAGTTGAACGTTTCTTCGGCAGAAATGTTAGTGATAAAACCGTCTACCTCTTTACTGAAGATACCGATTGATACAGCACTTGCATCGTCATAATACCATTCGTATGACACATCCCAGTTGGTTGACAAGAACGGATTAAGATTTGGATTGCCGCCGCTTGCTAGCAATATGTCAGGGCGTGTTGTGCCAATACTCGTTACCGGGCGCATGCTAGACATGGTGGGGCGGGTTAGCGTTTCTGAATAAGCAAAGCGTAACAGCATGTCTTCTTGTATTTCAAATTTGACGTTAAGGCTTGGCAACAAATTGCTATAGTCGTTTTCAATTGAAATCGTGGATACTTCTCGCTGTCCGGTGGCGTCTTCAATATAAACTTGGTCTAGGATGGTACCGTCAAGTAAGTTTTTCTGAATGTCTACTAAGGTATCTTGCAAGCCTGTAGCAGTGGACGATGTTTCGCTGTAGCGGAAACCCACATTAACAGTCCACGGAATATCCCCTAAGTCGCCTTGAAAAACAAAATCGGCATAAACGGCCAATATGTCTTCATCAATCACAAAGCCGGTACCCAACTCAACGGGCGCATAGCCATTTAAGGCAGCAAATGTGGCAATGTTCTCGCTGGCAGATTCGCCTCTAACTGCGCTTTGTGCCGTGATTGCTTCAGGACTTTCAAGGAATGACAAATAAGCGTCTACGTCATAGCCAAAAAACGCGGATGGGATCCCAGGAAACCAATTATTTGGGGTGACTAAAGTAGCCAAATCATCGGGTACATCACCGGCATAGCCGCAGTAGAAACAGTTTGGCAATTGGGGGGATTGAAAGATCCGTGCCGCTTTTGTTCGTTCTTGTGAGTAAAGTCCAAACTTCATTCTGGTGAAGGTTTCACTGTCGGGTGTATAGGTAAAGTCAGCCCGCATTTCAGTTATGTCGTCTTCGCGCTCATCCCCTCCGCGTTCAACGTAATGCGAACGTAATTTGCTGGCGTCGGCCTGTGTAAATGGGCCTGATATGCCGTCACTGCTAAACAACGGCAGTGAACCGCCTGCAGAAAAGTCATAAGTGTAGCCATTAGGGTAACCCATAACCGTAAATACGCGGCTTTGGTCACCCGACAAATCTTCTGCTGAGGATTGCGATATGTCTACATTAACATTAAACGCTTCGTTGATACTCCAGTCTGCGTTAAAACCAAGGCCTTGAATTTCAACGTTTCGGTCAAGTCCTTGCTGCACGAAGTCGGTCGCACCTGCGCCAGTGCCGCTCGGGTCGGCGGCTGAGTTGTGTGACCAAAACACCACTGTCTCTGTTTCTGAATCAACTTCGAAGTCTCTAAAATTGCCCGGCGTAAACCAGTTAGCATAGTTACTCACCTGTGAATCAACCTTAAACTTTGAGTACATTCCGTCAAACGCTAATGTTAACTCATCAGTGGCGGCAAATTGAAACACTAGCGTTCCGCTGGTGCGCTTTCTTTCTTCGACGTTTGATACTAAATCTAGGTTACGCGGAACAAAAACGTTGAACGCTTCTTTACCCGCGCCGGTTGTAGCGTTAAAGTCGTTTGTTGCAATGCGGTCAACGCGATAAAACCCACGGGTATCTGCTTGGTTAATTTGAGCATCACGCTCTTGCACTGACAACGACGCTAAAACACCTAAGCGACCTTCCATGAAAGTGTTACTCACCAAGCCCGAAAATTCTGGCGTGTATTCTTCAGACGATGAATCGTAAGTGCCCTGAGCACTACCTACAACTCTGAAGCCGTCAATGTCAAAAGGTTTAGCCGTTTGTAAGTTGATAACCGAACCAATGCCGCCGCTTTGGTTCGATGCCATAGAAGTTTTGAATATATTGGCACCGGTGATTAATTCTGCCGCTAAGGTATCAAAACTAAATTCCCGCCCATTTCGCTCTGAGGCAATTTGTCGACCGTTTACGGTAACAAGGTTAAACTGTGGGCCAAAACCCCTCACCGAAATAAGCTGGCCCTCGCCGCCGTTACGATCAATCGAAACGCCCGTGATACGCTGTAACGATTCAGCTACGTTTTGATCTGGAAATTTACCTAAGTCTTCAGCAGAAATGCCATCTGAGATAGCAAAGGCTTCTTTTTTGTCAGAAAAAGAACGTTTTAAACTGCTAACCAGCCCAGTGACCTCAATAACCTCGACATTCTGGTCGGCATTTGCGTCTTGCGCCATTCCTGGCGAAGCCACAAGCATCGCGGTAGGTATAAATAAGGCCGCTTTGATTGCTGACCTAATATAACTTCTTTTCATGAGAAGCTCCTGTTGTTCTGTTAAGTGAATGAATGCTCGTTGTTAATTTTGGTTCTGTGTGAGCCGGTAGTTACTGCAAACTTATGAGTGTGTTGTGTGATATGCGCCCATGACGTTATCACATTGCCATATTAAGTACTATTTGTATGATTTGTCAACATTAGATTAACATTTTCAGTGGTCTAATTGTTGCTTGCAAAATCCTCAAGATGATCGTTTTTCAGCGCCATATCATTTAAGTAAAATAGTCAAATAATCGCAAAACAATTTAAAATTCAATATTTTAAGGGTTAATATAAGTTCTATAACGCGTAAAAACTCTTAACGTTATTCAGTTTATGGCTAATATAAGTAAAATAATTCTTGATTTATTTATAAGATAAATGTGTAAAGTTTTTATTGCTTCACAAAAAAACAACACATTCGCAGCGCTTGATCCAATTCGGCATATTTGCGATGATTAATCACACTATTAAATTTTGGCCTAATAGTAAACGAACGTCCTACACCTGCTTAAATACACAAACACCATAAGCGGGCACGTTGGCACTACCTAACACGAATTCAACATTGCTAGGCGCAA
>Ga0306871_1000588_pt1 | contig 13920 bp, 11 predicted proteins | sample AntRauMeHopE1497_FD_190447 | JGI IMG/M metagenome (GOLD analysis project Ga0306871, IMG submission 190447) | Saline lake microbial communities from Rauer Islands, Antarctica - Metagenome Hop E1 #497 (v2) (version 2) | ecosystem: Environmental > Aquatic > Non-marine Saline and Alkaline > Saline ... | reverse complement strand
CTTGTCGGCAATGCCGCAACAGTGTTCCCGGAGCTACTAAAAAGAGAAGTGCCTTTTGACATCGTGACCGATCAAACCTCGGCTCACGACCCGATGTATTACATCCCCGAAGGCATTGAGCTCGATGACGCTCGCGAGTATGCAGAATCAAACCCGGAAGACTTCACCAAAAGAGCGCAGGCATCCATGGCCAAGCATGTTGAGGCGATGGTTGGCTTCATGGAGATGGGAGCCGAGGTATTTGATTATGGAAACTCAATTAGAGACGAAGCCCGACAGGGTGGGTATTCGAATGCCTTCAAGTTCCCCGGCTTCATCCCGGCATATATTCGGCCATTATTTTGTGAAGGCAAGGGTCCTTTTCGCTGGGTAGCACTATCGGGAGACCCCAAAGACATCTATCGCACCGACCAGGCAGTGCTTGAGTTGTTTCCAGAAAATAAGCACCTCAGACGCTGGATCAATCTTGCCCAAGAGCGGGTCGCTTTCCAGGGTCTTCCGGCCAGAATTTGCTGGTTGGGATATGGGGAACGTGACAAGGCAGGCCTAGCTTTCAATGAGCTGGTTCGAAAGGGTGAGGTTTCGGCTCCGATCGTTATCGGCAGAGATCATCTGGACTGCGGTTCGGTGGCATCGCCATATCGCGAAACCGAATCGATGCTCGATGGCTCTGATGCAATTGCCGACTGGCCGCTTCTCAACGCGATGCTGAACACGGCCTCCGGGGCGTCTTGGGTTTCAATCCACCATGGCGGTGGCGTTGGTATGGGTCGATCGATTCACGCCGGCCAGGTCTCGGTGGCCGATGGAACCGACTTGGCGGCTCAGAAACTCGCGCGAGTGCTAACCAATGACCCTGGTATGGGTGTAATTAGGCACGCCGATGCTGGATACGATCTGGCAAAAGATGTTGCAAGACACAAGCACGTTCATATTCCAATGCTAGACACTGAGTAGCATTGGCCTACCTTGTGGGCAACATTGGGTCATTGATCATTAATGATTCGGTTTGGGGAGTTGTTCACCAAAAGAAAAACCACGCCTTCATTGTTGAAGACGAAAACATCATTTGGGTGGGCGAGGAATCTAAAGCCCCGGCTTGCGATGCTCGGCTTGATGTTGAAGGCGGTTGCGTAATACCCGGCTTTGTTGATTCTCACGCTCATCCGATATTTGCAGGTTCAAGAGAAGTTGAGTTTGCCGCGCGAATGGCGGGAGAAGCCTATAAAGCCGGCGGCATAAACTCCACCGTGACGGCCACCCGTGCGGCTTCAAAAAAAGAACTTAGAGCCAACATGCTAAAACTCCAGAGTGAGCTGCACGCTGGTGGAATAACTCATTATGAAGCAAAAAGTGGCTACGGTCTTGATGTTGAAACCGAGCGAATATCACTAGAGGTGGCGAACGAATTTACCAAAGACTCCACCTTTTTGGGCGCCCATGTAGTTCCCTTGGGCACAGACCCCGATAGCTATGTTGATTTAGTAATCGGTGAGATGCTGGAGGCGGCTGCACCGCTGGCTAAGTGGGTTGATGTTTTTTGCGATGAAGGGGCTTTTGATCTCGAACAAAGCCGTCGAGTGCTATCGGCTGGAATATCCAAGGGCCTCAAGCCAAGAATCCATGCCAATCAGATTCGAGATATTGGAGCAATTGAACTGGCTATTGAGTTGGACTGCGCTTCAGCCGACCACTGCACTCATTTGAGCGATCACGACGTTGAACTTTTGGCGGGGGGCAACACGGTCGCCACCTTTTTACCCGGCGCCGAGTTTTCTACTAGGTCCGCTTACCCAAACGCTGGCCGCCTAGTGAATGCCGGTGCCCGAATAGCAATTGCTACCGATTGCAACCCGGGTTCGAGTTTCACCACATCGATGGGTTTTTGCATCGCGGTCGCAGTGAGGGAAATGGGATTGAGCGTGGACCAGGCCTTTTATGCCGCCACCATAGGCGGAGCGAATGCTCTTAGGGACAGCAGTCTGGGCAATATCATTGAGGGGAATCGGGCCGATTTTGCCGTTCTCGATGCCCCGAACCACCTCTATTTTGCTTATCGCCCGGGGGTACAGCTTGTCTCACAAACATTTGTTGCTGGGAAGAAAGTTTTTGAAAGGAAATAAATGAACAAGGTAGTTCTCTCGCTAAAGCCTCCGACTCTAAAGCAGACCGTGGATGTCGCTCGAAACCGAGTGCAGGTTGAGATTAGCCAAGAGTCGCTTGATGCCATGGCTAAAACCAGAGCACACATCGAAAACCTAGCCGTTTCGGAAACTCCGGTTTACGGGATATCAACTGGGTTCGGGGCTTTAGCTCAAAAGCACATTTCACCAAACGACCGCTCTCAGTTGCAGAAGTCGCTGATTCGTTCGCACGCTGCCGGCATGGGTGACCCGATTGAAATTGAGGTCGTCCGTGCATTGATGTTTCTCAGGCTCAAAACCATGTGCTCGGGTCAAACCGGGGTGCGACCAATCATTGCTCAGAACTACGCCGCTTTATTGAACGCTGGGATCACCCCGCGGGTTTTGGAATACGGATCTTTGGGGTGTTCTGGAGACCTTGCGCCACTGGCCCACTGCGCCATGGTGTTGATGGGGGAAGGCAGGGCTTATGGGCCAGATGGCATAGAGCACCCAGTGCTTGAACTGTTAAAAACTGCCGGCATAGATCCGGTTGAGCTAAAAGAAAAAGAAGGCCTCGCGCTTATAAATGGCACCGATGGCATGCTCGGAATGTTGGCTCTGGCACTGAGTGACTTAGACCTTTTGCTGGACCAGGGAGATGTTATCGCGGCAATGAGTGTTGAGGGTCAGCTCGGAACCGATCAGACCCTGAGGCCCGAACTCCACGAGCCACTTCGGCCACACCCTGGCCAAGCCGTCAGTGCTGCAAACATGTATGCAGCACTGCAAGGCAGTGAGATTGTGGCCTCCCATCGCCATGGTGATGGGGTCGTGCAGGACGCCTACTCGCTGCGCTGCGCCCCCCAGGTTTCTGGAGCGGTTAGAGACACCATTAGCCACGCACGTCTGGTTGCTGAGCGCGAGATTAGGGCAATCATTGACAACCCGGTTGTCTTGGCCTCCGGAGAAATCACCTCAAACGGTAATTTTCACGGAGCCCCGGTGGGTTACGTACTGGACTTTCTAGCGATTGCGATTGCCGACCTCGGTTCCATTTCCGAACGAAGAACCGATAGGTTCTTGGATGTTTCAAGAAATCGCGGGTTGCCTCACTTTTTGGCCCACGATGCCGGGGTGGATTCTGGTCTCATGATTGCCCAATACACCCAGGCGGCCATGGTCTCAGAGAATAAGAGGCTTGCAGTTCCAGCCAGCGTCGACTCAATTCCATCCTCCGCGATGCAAGAGGACCACGTTTCAATGGGTTGGCATGCGGCTAGAAAACTGCGTAGGGCAATCGATAACCTCAGGCGCATCTTCGCAATCGAGTTGGTAGCGGCCGCCAGGGCGGTGGAGCTCAGGGCACCGCTTCGGCCAGCCCCAGCAACCGGTGCCCTCATAGAAATACTCCGAGAAAAAGTTCTGGGTAGTGGACCGGACCGTGATCTGAGTCAAGAACTAACAGATGCCGAGGAGCTCTTGAAGCCGCAACGCTGAAGTGCTTTGGCAAGAAGTTTTTAGCCACCAGGCTTTTGCTAACGCACAGAGTTCTCCACAGCAATCCAAATCCTAAAGTTATCCACAGATGTGATATTTGCGAAGTGGTGTCATCTTGATACCATTACCCTTATGGCCATGACAATACGATTAACCCCGGACGAAGAGATAATCCTAGAGAGGTTGGCGAAACAGCTAAACCTTTCCAAGCAGAAAGCGCTTATCGAGGCCATGCTAATGGCCGAGAATCACTCTAGGAAAAAGCGTGATCTTGAATTTGCTCGCAAATATGTAATGACTCACGATAAAGACCTAATGGAGCGGCTGGCTGACGCGTGACCGTCTACCTTGATCTTGAGGACGCACTAGAACAAATCGCGTTTCTAGGCTTTCGAGTCAAAGATATCGGCCTTTTAGATTCTGCTTTGGCAAGGCCAAAGACCTCTTTATTTGGAGAAGACGCCTATCCGGACCTGTCCACCAAGGCCGCCGCCATGATGCACTCACTCATAAAAAATCATCCATTGATGGACGGGAACAAGAGAACTGGCTGGTTGCTGTTTGTCTCTTTTATCGCAGCTAATGGCTACCTGCACGATATGACGAGCGACGAAGCCTTCGACTTGACAATTGGCCTAGCCACGGATGCCCTGACCTTGGAAATGGCCGCGAAAATAATTAAAAGTCACTTGGTGCCGCGACCAGGTGCATTTTGACAATGCAAAAAGGCCCAAACAGCCCATGCTTTAGCTAAGCCTTCCAAACCGTCTTCAGGTTGCAGAACTCCTTGATCCCGGCATCCGACAACTCTCGTCCGAAGCCCGAATCCTTGATACCACCAAAAGCTAGTTCGGGGTAGGAGACGGTCATTCCGTTCACAAATACCGCTCCAGCTGCAAGGTGCTCAATAAAGTAATCCTGCTCTGAAGCATCCTGGCTCCAGATTGCAGAGGAGAGTCCAAAGGTGGTTTGGTTGGCAATCTTAATTGCCTCCTCTTTATCCGCAACTCGATAAACGCTTGCCACTGGACCAAAAGCCTCTTCCATGACCAACTTCATGTCATCGGTGAGCTGATCAATAACTGTTGCGGGGTAAAAGTAACCGGGACCCTCGGGAGTCTGACCTCCGCACAATATCCTGGCACCCTTAGCCTTCGCGTCCTCCACTAGTTCGATTATGTCTCGCTTGCCATTTTTGGTAGCAAGGGGTCCAAGCTGAGTGGTTTCATCAAGGGGGTCGCCCATCTTTAGGGCCTTCATCTTCGCCACAAAGCTGTCTAGGAACTGGTCGTAGACATCGGCAAATACTAAAAAGCGCTTTCCGGCGACGCAAGACTGGCCATTGTTATTGATCCGAGCCGTCACTGCGACGGTGACAGCGGCCTCCACATCTGCATTGGATGTCACAATAAACGCATCTGAGCCCCCGAGTTCCATCACCGATGGTTTGATTTGGCCGCCTGCTTGGGCCGCGACCGCCCGACCCGCAGGTTCGGAACCGGTTAGGGTTACAGCTCGAATTCTCCAGTCATCAATTACCGCGGCAACCGAAGAAGCCGAAATCATCAGGGTTGAAAAAGCGCCCTTGGGAAATCCTGCCCGGGTGAACAGGTCGTCTAGGTATAGGGCAGTTTGCGGCACGTTAGAGGCGTGCTTCAAGACCCCCGAGTTGCCCGCCATTAGAGCGGGAGCCGCAAACCTAATCACTTGCCAGAGCGGAAAATTCCATGGCATCACGGCAAGCACAACACCGAGTGGCTGCCAGATTCCCATGGCTGCACTTGCTCCGACCAGGGAAGGATCTGCCAATTTCTGTGGTGCCAAAAACTCTTCAGATTTTGCAGCATAAAAGCGCATACTTTTCGCACACTTCAAAACCTCACCCCGGGACTGAGAAATGGGCTTACCCATCTCGCGAGTCAAAATTACCGCAGTCGCTTCGACTTCGGATTCAAGCAGTTCGGCTGCAGCAATCATCAAAACTGCGCGCTTGGAGAAGCTCATGCCGCGCAGTGTTTCGTGAGCTTTTTGGGCCAATGCCAAGCGAGCCTCAACCTCTTGAGGCGTGTGGAGATCAACCTCAAACTCTGTTTCCTCGGTAGCCGGGTTTACAGTTTTCATCGTCATTAGGTCCTCATTCTGATCAAGCTAAATTCATAGAAACCGAAGTTCATGTTCTTTGAGGCTACTCGGATATGTAGAAGCTTTGTTTGATTCAGCTGTTGCTGGGGGTGGTTATGAAGCTCTCAATCGGAGGGCAAGTGCAGGTAAGGTTTCTATCCCCGAATGCCCCATCAATTCTTCGGACTGGCGGCCAGTACTTGCCCTTGGGTTCAGCACCCGCAGGGTAAACGGCTTCTTGTCTTGTGTAGGGGTGATCCCACTCACTAGCCATGTGGCTGGCTGTGTGTGGGGCATTTACCAATGGATTGTTGTCCTTTGGCCAATCGCCATCCTGGACCTTTTGAGCCTCGGCCCTAATCGCTAGCATTGCGTCGATAAAACGATCAATTTCCTGCTTCGGTTCGGACTCGGTTGGCTCAATCATCAGGGTCCCAGAAACTGGGAAACTCATGGTTGGGGCGTGGAACCCGTAATCAATCAATCGCTTGGCAATATCATCATTACCGATCCCGGCTTCGCTTTGAAGCGGGCGAATGTCGATGATGGCCTCGTGCGCAATGAGACCGTTTTTACCGGTGTACAAAAGCGGAAAGGCGTCAGCCAGCTTTTTAGCAATGTAGTTAGCGCTCAGAACAGCAACCGAAGTCGCATTCATCAATCCTTCGTTACCCATCATCTGGACATAGGCCCAGGAGATCGGAAGGATGCTTGCGGAGCCAAACGGAGCACCGGAGATCGGGCCGTAGTTTGGCAACTCAGCCTGGGCCATGGCATGGCCCGGAAGGAATTCTTGCAGGTGGCTTCTTGCTACAACTGGACCAACACCGGGTCCTCCACCACCGTGCGGAATGCAGAAGGTTTTGTGAAGATTTAGGTGCGAAACATCGCCACCAAATTCACCAAACTTCGCGTATCCAACCACCGCGTTGGTATTGGCGCCATCGATGTAGACCTGTCCACCTGCTGCGTGAACCAAATCGCAGATCTCAACTACGGCCTCTTCGTAAACGCCGTGGGTTGACGGGTAGGTGATCATAAGCGCGGAGAGCTTGTCTCCAGCCTCGGCGATGTTCCTGGTCAGATCTGCAAAGTCAACGTTGCCGTCTTCATCACACTGCACAACCACAACATCCATCCCAGCCAATACGGCGCTCGCCGCATTGGTGCCGTGGGCGCTGGAAGGAATTAGGCAGATGCTTCTTTGGAAATCACCACGTGAGCGGTGGTAGCCGCGGATTGCCAGTAGGCCGGCAAGCTCACCTTGACTTCCAGCATTTGGCTGGAGTGAGACCGCTTCGTAACCGGTGATGTCGCTGAGCCATTTCGAGAGCTCTGTAATGAGTTCCATGTAGCCCTGGGTGTCTTCGGAAGGTGCAAATGGATGCAGGTTGGCAAATTCTGGCCAGGTAACTGCTTCCATCTCGGTGACCGAGTTGAGCTTCATGGTGCATGAACCGAGCGGAATCATTCCGCGATCAAGTGCGTAGTCGAAGTCGGCTAAGCGCTTGAGGTAGCGCATCATGGCGGTCTCTGAGTGATAAGTGTTGAATACCGGGTGCTCAAGATAGGCCGACTGACGGTGGCTCTTTAGTCGGTCGCTAGCGTCTTCTTCAATAGGGGCACGGGCTCCAAAGGCAGCTGAAAGCTCGGCTAAGTGGTGCCAAGAGGTTGACTCGTCAACTGAAATACCCAAGGTCTCATCGTCGACCAAAAGCATGGTCAAATCCTTCAGCCTGGCAGCCTCGTAGAATTCCTTGGCCCGTGGGTCGATGACTCGGATTGTGTCAAAAAATTGGGTGTGCTCAAGTTCAAGCCCGATTTCTTCCAGAACCTTGGCCAAGGCGCTGGTTTTGTGGTGGATCTCGAGAGCGATTGCTTTTAGGTCTTTGGGGCCGTGATAGACCGCATACATGCCGGCCATTACGGCCAACAAGACCTGTGCCGTGCAAATATTTGAAGTGGCTTTCTCGCGCCTGATGTGCTGCTCTCTGGTTTGCAAGGTTAGGCGGTAGGCCGGCGCCCCTTCCGCATCAACCGAAACCCCGACTAGGCGACCAGGCAAGGTGCGCTCCAGTTTCTCGCGAACCGCTAGGTAGCCGGCGTGCGGGCCACCGAAGCCCATTGGAATGCCAAATCTCTGGGTGGTTCCGCAAACCACATCAGCACCCTTTTCTCCCGGAGGAGTAATCAGGGTCAGCGCCATTAGGTCGGCGGTGGCAATCGCTAGCCCGCCAAACTCGTGGACCTTTGCAAAGAGGTTTTCGAATTCAATGATGCGGCCCGAGGCTCCCGGGTATTGCACCACCGCTCCAAAGCACTCTTCGTCGAGCTCTTGGTTGTTGGCAGCATCAAAGTAGCGAATCACGATGCCAAGTGGCTCGGCACGGTGCTCCAGAAGAGCCTTGGTCTGAGGGAAAAGATCTGAGTCTGCGAAAAACACATTGGATTCGGAGGCCGCTGATCGCTTCGCAATCATCATGGCCTCAACCACTGCGGTTGACTCATCAAGCATCGAAGCGTTTGAGGTCTTCATACCGGTAAGTTCGGTGACCATGGTTTGGTAGTTAATTATCGCTTCTAGGCGACCCTGGCTGATTTCTGGCTGGTAGGGGGTGTAGGCGGTGTACCAGCTTGGGTTTTCTAAGACGTTTCGCTTAATCACACCAGGGGTTCTGGTGCCGTAATAGCCCAGTCCCATAAAACTTTGTGTGATGCGATTCTTGCTGGCAATCTCATGCAGGCGACCTAGCGCGTCATCTTCACTGATGGCCTCTGGCAGTTCGCTGCCACCGCGATAGTGAATCGCTTCGGGCAGGGCTTTCTCCATTAGATCCGCGAGCGAATCAATGCTTAGATAATCGAGCATTTCTTGCTGCTCTAGGACATTTGGGCCAATGTGGCGGAACTGAAATTGGTGATGCTTCTGAGTCACTTAATCTCCTACCAATGCGTCGTATTCACTTGCAGTCATTAGCTCAGGGAGGGCTGTGAATTTTATTTTCACTAACCAGCCTTCGCCGTAAGGATCGCTGTTTACTAAATCAGGTGCATTGGATAACGCTGCGTTAGCTCCGACCACTTCGCCATCCATTGGGGCATAGAGCTCGCCAACGGATTTAGTGGATTCAATTTCGCCACAGATTTTCATGTGGGTGGTACTCGAGCCCATTTTTGGCAGGTCAACATAAACAATCTCGCCGAGAGCGTCCGCGGCATATTTAGTAATGCCCACGGTGGCTACATCGCCTTCGATCAAAACCCACTCATGTTCTTTGGTGTAACTAAGGTGTGTCGGATTTCCCAATTCTCATCTACTTTCCGCGCTTATAAAAAGGTAGATCAACAACTTCGTAGCCCACCCTGGTGCCGCGCACATCTGCCTCTATTTTGCTACCAATTTCAAGATTTAATTGCCCATCTAGAAAAGCCATTGCAATTGGGTAACCAAGGGTGGGAGACAAGGCACCCGAGGTGACTATTCCAATCGGTTCAGTTCCCCCTGGAAGGTACAGCTCATAATCTGCTCTGGCAGCTCTTTTACCCTCGCCTTTGAGCCCATAGAGCTTAGATTTGGGGGTTTGGGTGGATGCAATAAATAGCGCCCCGCGGCCCAAAAAATCAGCTTTATCAAAGCGCACAGTTTTGCCGAGTCCGGCTTGATAGGGATTGGTCTCAATGTTTAGTTCATGGCCATAAAGCGGCATACCGGCTTCAAGACGCAATGTGTCCCTTGAGGCCAAACCGCAAGGGGTCAACTCTTGCCCACCTTGAATCAATAGCAAATCCCACAGCGCCTCTGCCGCCTCACTTTTTATAAAAACCTCAAAGCCATCTTCGCCGGTATAGCCGGTGCGAGCCAAAAGAACTTCATGGTTTGCGAGTTTGGCCTGATCAATCGAGTAGTACTTGATGGCGCTAAGGTCTGTGGCGGTGAGTGTTTGCAAAATATATGCGGCCTTTGGCCCCTGAATTGCTAGCAGCGCCCAGTCTTCAGACTCATCTCTAATTTCGACCTCGAAGTTGTCGACACGCTCCATCAGCGCCACAAGAACGGCATGGCGGTTGGAGGCATTTGCAACGATGAAAAAATCCTGCTCGGCCATTCGGTAGACAATTAGATCGTCAATCACATTGCCCTGGCTATCGGTAATAAGTGTGTATTTGGCTTTGCCAATTTTTAGCTCGGAGAGCTTCCCCGTGAGCGCGTAATCGAGGAAGCCCGCGGCATCGCCTAGAACACGAAGTTCACCCATGTGGCTGATGTCGAAAAGACCTGCTGAATTTCGCACCGCATGGTGCTCATCCAGATCGGACCCGTATCGAATTGGCATACTCCAACCACCAAAGTCGGTGAAGCTGGCTCCAAGTGTTTGGTGCTTAGCGTGTAACGGCGTGGTTAGCATGTAAAAATCCTAACCAAAGACCCTGACACTATTCATTCATGAATGTTCCTGCAAGGCGGGCGTGAAGTTTTTTGCTGGCCTCGTTCATGCCCTTTATGTAGACGCTTTTACCCAGACCTTCGTACTTTTCGGTGATCGAATCGATGGCGGCAATCGTCGAAGCATCCCAGAAGTGGGAGTTAGTGACATCGATCACGATGTTTTTCGGGTCATCAGAATATTCAAACATCGTGGTCAAATCATTGCTGGATGCAAAAAACAGCTCCCCTTCGACGGTGTATAAAGCGGCGGCAGTTTCCCCCGAACCACCAACGGTCCTTGTGACACTGGCAAAGTGCGCAACCCTTCTGGCAAAGGCAACCATTGCAAACACCACACCCACAATTACACCAATTGCCAGGTTGTGGGTATAAACAACAACTGCCACGGTGACGAGCATGACTGCGGTCTCCGATTTTGGCATCCTTGCCAGTGTCTTCGGCAGAATACTGTGCCAATTAAAAGTACCGACCGAAACCATCACCATCACAGCAACAAGTGCCGCCATCGGAACTTGGGCAACTAAGTCGCCGAGTCCCACTACCAGCAAGAGTAAAAACACACCCGCCAAGAAAGTCGAGATTCTGGTTCGGGCGCCGGAGGCCTTCACATTGATCATGGTTTGGCCAATCATTGCGCAGCCACCCATTCCACCAAAGATGCCAGAGAGAACGTTGCCTACCCCTTGGGCAAAAGACTCTCTGGTTTTTTGCGAGTGGGTATCGGTGATTTCATCAACCAACTTCGCGGTCATCAGCGATTCCAATAACCCAACCAACGCCATGGCTAGGGCATATGGGGCGATGATGTTGAAGGTTTCCAGGTTTATTGGCACATCTGGAATCAGCAGTTCGGGAAGAGTCTGGGGCAGCTCTCCCTCATCGCCCACTCGTGGAACCTGAATTGCAGTCAGAAGCACGATGGCTGTGACCAAAACAATGGCCACCAACGGAGCTGGAATCACTCGGGTCAGTTTCGGCATGAACACCATTACCAAGATTCCAAGCGCGACCAGTAGATAAACCGCTACCGGAACCCCCAAAAGGTGGGGCAATTGTGCCAAGAAAATCAGAATCGCTAGTGAGTTAACAAAACCGATCATGACGCTGCGTGGGATAAAGCGCATGAGCTTTGCCGCACCCATTGCCGCAAGTAGTAACTGGAAAATACCGGCCAGAACTACGGTGGCCAAAAAATAATCAAGGCCGTAATCTCTTGCCACCGGGGCAATAACTAGCGCAACCGCACCGGTAGCAGCCGAAATCATTGCCGGCCGGCCACCCAGAATCGAAGTTGTGATTGCCATCACAAACGAAGAGAAAAGCCCAACCCTTGGGTCCACCCCGGCCAAGATGCTAAATGAGATTGCCTCTGGGATAAGTGCAAGCGCCACGACCACCCCTGCCAGCACTTCCCTGAGTAGGATCTTGGGGCTTCTAAGAGCCTCCCGAACACTCGGCCTGGGCCGATACCTGGGGTCGGTTGCCTTGAATAGCAAAGCGAACTTAGTTTTGAGATTATTCATTGGGGCCTTTGATTGCCGAGTAGATTGCGTGGCACCAAACTGCGCCTATATGTGTCTAGAAGGGGCTAGCCTAACAAGGCATTAGGGAACTGAGGTTATTAATTTTTTTATCAGTTCATACTGCTTGGCAGTTTCTTGCACAATCTCATTTGGTAACCCGGGCGGAGTGCCCAATCCATCCCAATTCGCCGACAGCCAGTTTCGAATAATTTGTTTATCAAAACTTTGGTCCCTAACCCCTTGCTCCCAGAGTTTCTTAGACCAGTATCTTGAGGAATCAGGGGTGAGCACCTCATCTCCCAGAGTCAATAAGTTGGTTTTTGGATCATTTCCAAACTCGAACTTTGTATCGGCCAAAATTATCCCCACGCGCGCTGCTTTTTGGCTGGCTTTTATAAATATCGAGATGCTGGCATCTCTTAGCTGTTCGGCAACGGCTAAACCGACCAGCTCAATAGTTTTCTCAAACGAGATATTCTCATCGTGATCTCCCTGGGCCGCCTTGAAGGCGGGGGTGAAGATTGGGTGGGGGAGTCGGTCGCCAAACTTTAGGCCTGCGGGAAGTTTAATTCCACAAACCTCTCCCGATTCCTGATACTCCAACCAGCCGGAGCCCGATAGGTAGCCGCGCACCACGCACTCAATCGAGTACATCTCTAGTCTCTTGGCGATCATGCCTCGGCCCGCTAAGTACTCGGGCACTTCGAGCTCGTTCGAGCGGTGGTTTATGTTTTCTAAATAATCGAACCAGAAACTTGTGAGAGCGGTTAGGTTTTCTCCCTTGCCGGGGATTTCAGGCTCAAGAATCTGGTCAAATGCGCTGACTCGGTCGGTGGCGATAATCAAAACCAAGTGTGCAAACTCGGGGTTGATTGGTTCGTAGAGTTCCCGAACCTTGCCTGAATATATGTGCCTAAAGCCAGGAATCTCCAATTACTGACTCACCTTCAGAGCTATATCGTTCCGGAAGTGGCCGCCTGGCAAATGGATTCTGGCCATGCCCTCATAAGCCAGCGTGCGAGCCTCTTGAAAGCCTTGCGCGTATCCCACAACCGAAAGCACTCGGCCGATTGGGCCCGCCTTGCAAACCTCAACATCATCAATTGCTTCGGCTTGGGCAATGCCTTTTACTTCAAAAAACTCGGCAACTGAATCGGGATACCCTTCCGATGCCAGCACCACCGTAACCGCGCAATAATCTGAAAACTCGGCTACCGGTCCGACATCTAATTTGCCAGTCGCGGCCCGCATCAAAAGATCGGCCAGGTTGGTTTGCAATCTGCGCAATACGACCTGGGTCTCCGGGTCACCAAAGCGCGCATTGAATTCAATGACCTTGGTGCCGCGCTCGGTGAGAATTAGCCCGCAGTAAAGCAATCCCACAAAAGGGGTTCCCCTTTTGGCCATTTCGATGATTGTGGGCTCCGCAACTCTTTTGGTTACCTCTTCGACGAAGCCTTCTTCGAGCCATGGGATAGGTGAGTACGCTCCCATGCCCCCGGTGTTCGGTCCCTCATCATTATCAAAGGCACGCTTATAGTCCTGGGCTGGAGATAAAGGCATAACGGTTTTGCCATCAGACAAAAAGAACAGGCTCACTTCTTGGCCATCCAAAAACTCTTCAACCAAAATGCCATCGTGGATGAATTTGGCCGCGTGCTCTAGGGCTTGAGCTTTATCCGAGGTGACGATCACTCCCTTGCCTGCAGCCAGCCCGTCGGCCTTCACAACATACGGGGCACCAAACTCATCAAGGGCCAGGGATACCTGTGCCATAGTGCTGCACTGTTTTGCCATGCCTGTTGGAATTTCAGCCTGTGCCATGATTTCTTTGGCAAAGTTCTTGCTTCCCTCAAGCGCAGCCGCCGCCTGATCGGGTCCAAACACCGCTATGCCTTGAGACCTTAGGGCATCCGCAACCCCTAAAACCAAGGGTCCTTCGGGGCCAATCACAACTAAATCCACTGCCTCTTCAAGGGCGAGTGACACCACTGCAAATTTATCATTTGGGTCAATTCCCGGCTTAATCTTCACCTCTAAAGCAATCAGTTCATTGCCCGGAGCACAAATAATGCTCCCGGCCTCACTGCCAGTTCTGATCAGCGCCTTGACGATGGCGTGCTCTCTTGCTCCCGAGCCAAGAAGGAGGATTTTCATCTACGTGAGTTTAGTCTTTTAGGCTTCGCCTTAGGTCGTCGGCTTCTTT
>Ga0306871_1000584_pt1 | contig 13954 bp, 10 predicted proteins | sample AntRauMeHopE1497_FD_190447 | JGI IMG/M metagenome (GOLD analysis project Ga0306871, IMG submission 190447) | Saline lake microbial communities from Rauer Islands, Antarctica - Metagenome Hop E1 #497 (v2) (version 2) | ecosystem: Environmental > Aquatic > Non-marine Saline and Alkaline > Saline ... | reverse complement strand
TCACGTGGCTTTGCCATCAGTATCTGTGTTAATCATAGTTGGCATGATTATAGGTGTTTGGATTGCCAGCGGCACCGTCCCCAGTATCATTTATTATGGCTTAAAGATACTTTCACCTGAAATATTTTTGCCGTCTGCTATGGTTATTTGTGCGCTGATATCTGTTTCTCTTGGCACCAGTTGGGGGAGTATAGGAACCGTTGGCTTAGCCCTGATGGGTATTGGAGAAGGCTTTGACATTCCTATGTATTGGACCGCCGGCGCTGTAGTTTCTGGCGCGTTTTTTGGCGATAAAATTTCGCCACTCTCCGACACAACCAATTTAGCACCTGCGGTTACCGGCACAGACGTTTTTTCCCATATAAAGAATATGATGCCAACAACAATCCCCGCTATGCTAATCGCCCTCGTCATTTATTTGCTCGTCGGATTTTTCGTGATAGACACCCAAAGCGTTTCGTTTGAGCAAGTTGAGGGGATTACAAGCGCTTTAAGTGAAAACTTTTATATTTCAGGATGGGTACTATTACCGGCCTTGGTGGTCATGGGTTTGGCCATAAAGCAATACCCACCCATTCCGTCGCTATTTGCCGGCGTGGTTGTGGGTGGTGCAACCGCGATGATTTTGCAGGGGCAAAGCCTGCAGTCAATCTTTGATTATGCCAACAATGGTTATTCAATTAGTACCGGCATTCAAGAGATTGACAGTTTGCTGAATCGTGGGGGTATTCAATCAATGATGTGGACAATTTCATTGATATTGATTGCGCTAGGCTATGGCGGTGCACTTGAAAAAACAGGGTGTTTAAAGTCAATTATTAATAAAATCAAGAGCAAAGTAACTAGCTTTGCTGGCATTCAAACAGCTGCGGTTGGAACTGCTTTTGCCACGAATATAGTCGCGGGTGACCCTTATCTATCGGTCGCTTTGCCAGGAAGAATGTATTCACCAGTCTACCGTGGTATGGGGTATTCAACCTTAAATTTATCGCGTGCAATTGAAGAAGGCGGCACCCTAATGTCGCCATTAATTCCGTGGAATGCAGGTGGCGCGTTTGTGATTTCAACACTCGGTCTTGGTATTGTAGATGGCAATTTGGAGAACCTTTTGTATATACCGCTCGCATTTGCCTGCTGGACGGCGCCCTTAATTGGTATTTTTTACGCGTTCACGGGGCTATTTTCACCCAAAGCAACAGATAAAGAAAAAGAGCGCTGGGAGTCCTCTAATGAAGCAATTTCTGAATTTAACGACGATGGCACGCCAAAAATCAACGATGCCCCTGTTGAGCGTTAAAGCTACTCAACGAAAGCCTCGCGTGAAGCAACGCTAGCTCAAATGCTGGCGGCCGACTAAAATAAAAACCCTGCAGGGCACGCTAGGCAACAAATTAGATTTAATGATGAACCTGCAGCAAAGTCGCAAAACGTTCGAAATCCATACCCAAGTATACTGTTAGTACTTTTTCGCCAAATCTAACTCACTCGAATAAGCAAACAAAGCAGGCGCTCCGCCGGTATGCCAAAACAAAACCCGGTCGCTTGGCTTAAATTGACCGCCGCGGATCATACCAATTAACCCGCCCATGGCTTTGCCCGTATAAACCGGATCTAATAATATCCCTTCGGTTTGCGCAATCATCGAAATAGCTTCATTTTCTAAGCCACCCACCACACCATAGCCTTCCCCTACATAATCGGGGTTAAGTGTTAAATCCGCCTCTGAAAACGTACAGTCTTCGCTTATCAACTTCGCCGCATTATTGGCAAGAGATAAAATGGTGTGATTAAAAGAAACGTCACCCGCTTCATCTTTGTCAATATTTATCCCCACTATTTGGCAAGGCGATGTAAAGATCTTATTTCCCAGCATTAATCCTGCGTGGGTGCCGCCAGAGCTAGAAGCAAAAACGATATGCGTGAATGATAGCCTTAAGTCTTTACACTGAGCCTGTAACTCAGCAAAAGCCTCTACAAAGGCTACAGCCCCCAGCGCGTTTGAGCCACCGTAAGGCACAACATAGGGCGTTTTGCCGTCTCTTTTCAGTTGCTCAACAATAGTAGGAATATCTTCTCCTTTGCGATTTTGTCCTGCCCAATGAATATGGCAGCCAAATATTTTATCTAACAATAAATTACCACTTGCATGAGCAGGTTCTTCTCCGCCTAACACCAAGTGACATTCAAGCCCTAAACTAGCCGCTGCTGCTGCGGTTTGCCGGCAATGGTTTGACTGCGCAGCGCCTGCTGTCACAATAGTGTCGGCGCAATGAGCCAGCGCGTCTCCCAAAATAAACTCAAGCTTCCTTGTCTTATTACCCCCCATTGCAAGACCGGTGTTATCATCTCGTTTCATGAATATTTTAGGGCCATTAAGCTTTTTACTCAATTTACTAAGTTCAACCAGCGGTGTTGGGAAAAACCCTAAACGCTCTCTTGGAATGTGATTGTATTTCATACTTTACCCGTTTTGTTGCAGTACTTATTACGACGTCAGTTCACTAATATTCAATCACAATATAACGACTCAAAGCAATGATTGTATATCGTTTTCAAATCATAGCGATACTTACTATACGGCTCATAAGCCTGAGTTAACGGTGTAGTTTGTTAAGCAACTTTGCTAAAGCGAGCATAAATAAGCGTATTAAAATTCGTCGCAAAGCTCACGTTAACATTTGTAAGCAACACAGAAACCGCCAGGTCACCACAATTAAACACTATCCGTTTTTCATTTTATTAAAGACCCATCTAGGCTTAAATAATGGCGACAATAGTCGCTATTTTAATTACTTTACATTTGCATTAGACACCATTGTCGCCGTACTAGATATATGGAAAAACGCTCTGCCCTTTCAACAGCGGCGGTGCGGTTAAAGTAGGCAACAGTGAGACAGGCGGGGCATCGTTTATGCTGATATTTTAATTGAAATATACCTTACTACTTTTAGTACGAAATGATCCAATACGCGAACCTAATCGGTATTTATTATTGTGGCCTGAAAAAGGTGATTAGCGTAGTCGTTGGTATCCTGAATCCTTGTTGCTTGCAAAAAGCTAAGAGTAAACTCGCCGCTAAACGTACCAATGCTCACCGCTTTTTAGCTAAACTGACTTGTTCAAAAGGATAAAATTTATGAAGAACGAAAGAGATATAGAAAAAGAATATACAACAGCGGAATTTGTTTCAAAGTTGAGACGCCTAGCGGATGCCTTAGAATCGGGCGAACGCTTTGATATTCAGATAGCCGGTGAAAGAATCTATGTTCCAGTGAGGGCCGTATATAGCATTGAGCATGAGAGAGATGATTCAGAGGAAGAAATAGAATTTCAGATAAAATGGTCAAACTAGCACATATATTAATGGCATAAAAAAAGCGGGCCCACACAGCCCGCCTAAACACACACTAAAAAGCTCTAGGAATACAAACTTCAAGGGTAGAATTATACATGAATTAGATTGAATGACAATCATTATCATTCAATTAGTTGATCACGTTACCCTTTGCTTTTCCTCTAACAATTTCAGCTAAACCTAATTTGCCCGCTTTCAAACCCCGCGCTTTTATTAGCGAGTGTGCTTAAGTTGTGACTCAATCTGATTTGGCAGTGTCAATCTTGGCCGGCTCAATCTTAAACGCGCTTTGCAAAAAACGCACATCTTGGCCGGTAGGATCTTCATGTATCTGTAGCCCAAATTCATGCAGTGCCGCTAACACATGGTCAAATATGTCCGACTGGATATTCTCATATTCATTCCATACTGTCGTATTTGTAAACGCATAAATCTCAATGGGTAAACCCAAATTAGATGACTGGAGCTGGCGCACCATTAAGGTCATGTCTTGACGAATATGGCGATGCGTTTTTAAATACGACAACAAATACTGCCTAAACGTGCCTATATTGGTCAGTCTGCGGCCGTTCAACAGTATTGACATATCCGTGTTTAAGCTGCTATTGATTTCTTTAATTTGCGCTAACTTTTCTTCTAGGTAAGGGGTTAACAGCTCAGCTTTATACAGGCGATTAAGCGTATTTTCGTCTAAAAATCCGATACTGCTCATTTGCAAGTATACGCAACGCTTAATACGCCGCCCGCCTACTTCCGTCATTCCACGCCAGTTTTTAAATGAATCTGATATAAGCGCATAGGTGGGAATGGTAGTAATTGTTTTGTCCCAGTTGCGCACTTTTACGGTGGTAAGCGCAATATCGACCACGTCTCCGTTGGCGCCATATTTTGGCATTTCAAGCCAATCACCCAACGACAACATATTGTTAGCTGACAGCTGAATACCAGCAACTAAACCGAGTATGGGATCCTTAAATACCAATAGCAAAATAGCGGATACCGCACCCAAACCACTTAAGAGTATTAAAGGCGACTTATCCATCAGTAAAGACACCAGCAGTATGCCGGTTAGCACGCTGGCAATTAGTTTAACGGTTTGCAATAAACCCTTCAGTGGGAACTGAGTGCGCCTGGTGCGCGAGTCATTAAAGGCTTGGAAAATATCGAGTAGCGTAAAAAATGCCAGCAAGGCGAACACTACAATAAACTGGTCTCCTATTACACTTATGACTCGAAGTGCAGATGATCCCTCTTCAAACCATACACTGGCCTGGAGCAGTACCACCGCAGTTTGAATAATAAACGATATGCGCCGCAGTAACTTATGCGACAAAGCAGTAAGCTGGGTGCGCGAGCGACGCCTTTCTTCAAACTTTGTGACCAATCTAGAAGATATCATGCGCAATGAAATATGCAGCAGCACCGCCACAAACAATATCCATGCTAAGGCTATAAAGTTGACATACAGCGCTGCCTCACCCGGCACGTAGGTCTGCAACCACAGCAAAGCCGCATCTTTGAATTGGCTTCTTAAGGCATCCATTTACTATCCTTTATACTTACGTTTATAAACAACCGTATACTAACAAAGAAAATCAATGGGTCAGAGGAAAATCGACGGGAAATCGATTTTCCTGTGACCCTTTCTAAATAATTTGTGCCATATTGAGCGCAAACTGCAACGCTAGTGCCGGTTTAAGGACTCTTAGCCCTGCATTATATAGCGTGTATTTGCTAACACTAGTATAAATCTCATACAGGTCAATCACCTTAGGTGGAATAAAATGATTACCCGAAATTATAGCGCGTCAAGTTGATTGTTGCTTAATACCATACCAACGTCATACAGATAGCTCACTAGCGCAAGTAATAGTCTGCAGAAGCGTTGAAAGAGCGGCATTTCGAATAATAGAATTTTCGTTCATTATTACTCACGGGCGTCCAATATAAGAGCGTATAGACCGTTAATATTAATGTCTAAAGTATAGATTAGTAATCAATGTATTAGGGTAAGCCCTAGACGTAAAAAAGCCGGAACAACGACGGTACCGGCTTTTCAAGTTTCTGCGCGCTTGTAGTAAGGGCTTAGCCTTTTTTCAACCAAGCAGAGCAATAGCCTTTAGCGGCAACGACTTTTCCTGGAAAAATTGCACACGGACGCCATTCTGCGCCATCTTCACCTTGAATATACATACAGTTGTCGCAGTATTTACCTTCAACAGGGGATTCATGTACATACTGAAGCGCTTTGGCAGTGGCGTCGTCAGGCGATAATTTTTCTTGTGCATTAACTCTAAGTGCAACGCCGCCAAGAGTAAGACCAATTAAGCCAGAGCCAGTTAATTTTAAGAAGTTACGACGATTTACTGGTTTCATATTATATTTCCTTTTACAAAACGCTAATGAGAACAATTCTTTTTTACATGTTCCCAGAAACAAGTAAGGCCCGCGAAAAATCGCAGGCCTTTTGGGTTGTGTTACTTATACTGTGGTGGAAATAGAACGGATTGTAAAGGTGTTTGTTTAGTTTTATTATGCTGTGTTAATAAAAGTGAACAGCAAGGCCTAAAGTTGCTCTTGCAAGAGACTTAATTAATCCGTTCATCTTCATCATTATCTTCATCGTCAGTCTCAGGCTCAGGCTCAGGCTCTACCGGTATTTTGAGTATTAACCACACTATTAGGCCTACCCCTGCAAGCGAAATACCACATACAAGCAGCAGTTGCTCAAGATTTGGGATCATCATTTAGCCATATAGAGCTTAACGCTTGCTCAGGTTTCGCGTAGCTGTAACGATCTAATCTCGCTGTTTTGTGATAGCTGTCTAAACAAGATATTGCCACTGACCCCGCTTTTTCAATATCAACATAGCCGTCATTAAGCAAAATATTGTCAGCCAATACAACCTCAACAACACGTCCAATAACAAGTTCGGTCTGATTTAGTGTAATCACATTAATTTGCTCAACTTCAAGCGCCATGCTTATTATCGACTCTGCCACAAACGGTGCCTTCACTACACCTGACATTTTCGGCGTTAAACCAACCGCTTCAAATTCGCTGGTATCACCGGGGTAGTTCGCACTGCACTGATGTGCCTTGTCGGCAAAACTAACATGGACATGGCTCAGGGTGTAAACGCCTGTGTCTTTGATATTTTGAAGCGTATCTCGCCTCACCGTGTGTGGACGCATTAACATACCTACAAGCGGCGGATGCGCGCCTACATGAAACACCGAACTCACCAAACACAAATTATTAAGACCTTCCTTGCTTTGCGTGCCAACTAAATTAGCGCTTTTGAAACCTGACAGTGAGTTGATGAAATTCGCACGCTCTCGCTGCGGCAACTGCATTATGTCGCGTTGTGTAAATACTCTATTAGTCATTACTCGTCGTCTCGTTTCGCAATAATCTCTAGGCCAAAGCCATTGTCTATGATAAGTACCTCTATGGGCGCGCAGCATATTTGGCAATCAACAATTTGCTGCTGTCCAATATCGTTGGCTTCATCTATTTCGATGTCGTTGATGGTCATGCAGTAGGGACACTCAAAGCGTTCGGCTCGGGATAAACTCATAAATTCTCACGCCTTCTATTATTACTTTACATCAATTGTGTATTGTTTACGCCAAAAGGTAGCGTCTGGATTATTACGTTTAAGGCTTAAAAAAAGCGGTTTACCTGTGCCCACATAATACTGTATATTAAACCAGTAATTAAAGGGCGTACTTTGCAAGTTAATTTCCTTGCTCTTTACTCACCTTCTAGTCTTCATTAACGGCAAGATTTTATGGCATTTCGCGACTTACCTACATTTTACTATCATACCCACTTTTCTGAATTTCTCGACTTTGTAAAAGGGCCTAGCGCGCATTTACTCAGTGAATTTGACCTTGAGTTTTTGCAGAAATACTCACTTGCTGCGCATTTAGCACAGTGTTTAACGGTACGCTTAATTAACCGAAAATATCCGGTCATAAAACGCAGTTCCCTCTCTTTTCCTGAAATCCCCTTGGCCTCAGAAGTTTTGGCTGATTTAGTGTCCTCAGGCTTTGTAAAAAACGTAAGCGTAGAAAACGTTCCAAACCTGCTTGAAGTATTAACAAAACCTGAATTAGCTGCACTATATGAAGAAATCGCCGCTGCAGATTCTCCTAAACTCGTCAAAAGCGCAAACAAAGCCAGCTTTACTCAACTCTGCCAGCGTTTATGCCCGCATAAAATAGTCACTAGCGGCGTCGCCAAAGACTATATAATGCGCACAACCGACGCCTTTGTCGATTACTTTTTATTTTTATACTTTGGCCACACCAATGGCAAACTGAATCAATTTTCTATGCGCGATTTAGGCCTAATGCGAACCCGAGACGAACAGGCGCAAATGCAGTCTCGCTTCGCTGATTATGCGAGCGCACACAGCTGCTTTGCACTCACCCAAGCATATCAATTTGCCAAAAAGCATACTTATGAAAGTGAACGTGACATTGTCAGTTTCATGGCCACCTTACCAAAAGCCAATGGCCCTCAAGCCGTTCTTGTGTCACAAAAGCTTGGATATATGATGGCAAAATCTATGCTGACGGTTAACCCCGTTGCCGCGCTCAGCATCGCGCAAGATCTGCAAGAGCCACTCGCGCAGGAGTTTTGGTGCAGGCAAGCCTATAAGTTAGGCTTCAAAGACGCCGTTGAAGCAAAGCTCAATGCCATAGTAGACGACCCAAGCACAGACAAACTGCTGCAATTTGCCGAAGATTTTTTAGCCCGTAAATACCATAAAAAACGCACCGGCATCTTAACTGACATGCTGCGCGAAAATAATAGGCATCTACTGCTTGATGAAACCTATAAAGGAAGTGTTGAATACGGTGTGATTGCTTACTATCATGCACGCGGCTCACAGGCATGGCGAACCGAAAACAATGTGTGGAAAAACTTATTTGGTCTGTGCTTCTGGCATGAGCTTTTCGAACTAGAAGGTTTAGGTTTAGCGACCCCTTTTGATTATCTTCCAGTGTGCCTTAAACACCATAATTTCATGGCGGTTGCCGGCGAACAAATTGAGTCAAGACTTGCCTCGTTTTCTTCATGTAAAGACTTGCTGCTACAGGTAACAAAAAGCGCCACCGCCCACTACAGTAAAAGCCAAGGCATAGTGAATTGGCATACCAACATGCTCGATAAGCTAAAAGTAATCATTGAACATCTGCCGCTTAATGGCCTTAAAGGACAGCTGCGCGCGATGTGCTCTGACTGGCAATTATACAACGACGGCTACCCTGACATTATGGTGCTTGAAAACAATAAGCTTAGGTTTGAAGAAGTTAAAGCGCAAGGCGACACTTTGCGCCGCAATCAGCTTATGCAGTTACAAAGCCTGCGCGGATTCGGCATTGATGTAGGCATTACCACCGTGGGCTGGACCTTGGATCCTATGCAAGCCTATGCGGTTATCGATATAGAAACCACTGGCGGGCGTGCGGGCACACATAAAATCACTGAAATAGGCATGGTGAAAATGGTTAACGGCGAGATAGTTGATCAATGGCAAAGCCTCATAAATCCGCAGCGGCGTATACCATCAATGATCACCTCACTCACCGGCATCACTAACGACATGGTTGTAAACGCTCCCTTGTTTGCCGATATTGCAGATGAACTCGAAGCTTTCACCGAAAACTGCATATTTGTTGCTCACAATGTCAATTTCGACTACGGCTTTATAAGAGAAGAGTTTGCCCGCATAAATCGCCACTACAAACGCCCAAAATTGTGCACCGTCCAGCAAATGCGAACCCACTACAAAGGTTTGCCTAGCTACTCGCTGGCCAATTTAACCAGGCATTTTGATATTGGCATGCAGCGCCATCACCGCGCTCTGTCTGACGCAGTCGCGGCGAGTGAACTGTTAAAGTTAGTCAACGAGGCCAGAAGATAAAAATCACTTGACCCCATAGCCTCACTAAGACCAAAAACTCATGGAGTCAGGTTCAATCAGAAAATTCACAGCATTCACAGCAGCCGGCTGCACATCAGCCCCATAATCGAATATAACCGCAAACACCAACACCACAGACGCCGCTAGCATCAACTTCAAAATAAGCGGGTAACAAAATTTAAACCACAAATGATAAGGCACCCCGGCCATCCCAATAATGCCCATTAAGACAGCGTTAGTCGGAATAATCATATTCGAAAAACCATCGCCAAACTGATAGGCAAGCACCACAATTTGTCTATTCACGCCTATAATATCGCCCACAGGCGCCATCAAAGGCATGGTAACGTAAGCTTGGCCACTGCCAGAAGGTATAAATAGGTTGAGCAAAGACTGCATTATAAACATGCCCACCGCTGCAAATTCTGCGCCTAAATGCGACAAGGGCATAGACATGCCGTGCACCAAAGTATGGAGTATTTGACCATCTTCCATAATCAACGCAATGCCGCGTGCAACCCCTATTAATATCGCCGTTGTGGCAAGGTCTTGCACCCCTTCTATAAATTTAGTCGCCGCAAGGTCGGCGCTTAACTGGCCCACTATGGCGGTTAATATTCCCCACAAAATAAACACAGCGCCTAGCTCGTAAAGATACCAGCCTCTTTGCGAAATTCCCCACACGGCAATTACAATACTTGCCACTAAGCCAAATAATATTAGTTTATGGCGAAAGTTTAAGCCCGGATAGTTCCCTGATTCGGTATTCTCTAAAGGGCAGGGCAAACCTGCAGTATAAGATTTGCTTGGATCATCTTGCACCATTTTGGCATAGCGCCATACATGATGAAATCCGATTAATACAAAAGGCACAAATATCGCTAACCTTAATTCAATGCCCGAATACAAGGGTATACCGGCTACCTGCTGCGCGACCATAACGGTGAAAGGACTAAAAGCCGACACCCCATAGCCTATGCCATAACCGGTGACCACCATGCCCACGGCGGTCATGGCATCAAGACGCATCGCTTTGCACAGACCCACTAAAATAAGCACGAATGGGATATATTCACCTGCCGTTCCAATAGCACCAGAGGCCAGTGCGAAACAAAACACCACCATAAATATTAGCAAATGAGGCTTATGGCCAAAACGTTCTAACAAACTGCCGATGAGAGCATCTATGGTACCGGTAGCGCGCGCGATAGAGAGCACGCCGCCGACAATAAATACAAAGAATATGATATCTTGCGCCGCCGCAAGCGCGCGCGGAATAGCCACTAAAAAGTCCATTGGCGTAAGCCTAATTTGCTCATCAGCCAGTGCATAAGTGCCGGCCACTACCGCGCTTCGTCCATTGTCTAAAATGACGGTTTCAAAGAAACCTTGAGGAATTAGCCAAGTTGCAATATAGGCGACAAGCATCATGCCCAGTAGTAAAATGAGCGTGTGAGGTATCGCGAATTCTTTTTTTATCATTTTTTGTGCAGCCGCAAAGATTGTAATTACAATTTGGTCTATTGTGTAACTAGACATGTCGAAAAACAAGTAACTTGTGCTTACACAGCAGCACAAGTTTTGCCTAACTAAGCTTATTACTGAAACAATGAATGACTTTCGTGAAATATGCCTAATGAGCCTGTATAATGTTTGCTGGGCTGTTCCCATTACACACATCTAAAATATTTAGTGCACCACAGCTAAAAAGCGATACCATGACAAAAAATATATTATCTTTAAACCTGCCAAAAAAGAAAGAGCTCACACCAGAAGCAGATAACACCGCTAAGAAAGGAGCTCGCAGGGAGCCACAAAGCGATCCATTAAAGCGATTTTTAGACGGTGTGGCGGTAAACCCTACTCAAAGTATTCATTTAGAATTAGGTTCATCGCAGCCATCAATGCGAGCGATGGATTTAATTACGCCCATTGGCATGGGCCAGCGCGGCCTTATTGTGGCACCGCCAGGCTGTGGCAAAACCACCATTTTAAAACACATTTGCCAAGCCGTTGGCTGCGCTTATCCTGCAATAAAACTGTACGCTTTATTAATTGATGAGCGGCCAGAAGAGGTCACCGACTTTACCCGCAGCGTGCCGGCGCAGGTACACGCATCATCTACCGATGAAAGCTATGAGCACCATGTACGGGTTGCCAATAAGCTTATTCAAAAGGCGCAGCGTGAAGCGGGTGAAGGTCATGATGTAATGATAGTGATAGATTCACTTACAAGGCTTACACGGGTGCACAATGCGCGCACAAAAAACAGTGGCCGCACCATGTCGGGCGGTCTTGACGCTAAAGCAATGGAAATTCCAAGGAAACTGTTCGGCGCCGCCAGAAAGATTGAAAACGGTGGCTCATTGACCATTTTAGCCACCATACTGGCTGACACTGGAAGCCGCATGGACCAAATTATATTCGAAGAATTTAAAGGCACCGGCAACATGGAAATTGTGTTATCGCGCGACATCGCCGACAAGCGTATCTTCCCCGCTTTAGATATTGCTAAAAGCAGTACGCGCCGTGAAGAACTTCTTATAAGCGCCAAAGACATCGAGAATGTTAGAACGCTGCGCAGAGGACTGACCGGCCTTAAGGCATATGACGGCGCCGCTAAATTGTTTGAGTTACTCGAAAAGTACCCGACTAATGCACAATTATTGGAAGTGATGAGTGGAAAAAAAATGTAATTGGACCTGACCCATTTACATTTTTTTAACACACCTTAACGATCTAAAATACTGCCAAGCTCAAGCATTGGCGAGGCATCTACATCTTGCGCGTCCATCATTGAAGCAATGCGCTGCAAAGTAGCCACCATTTGACTTTGCTCCCACTTTTCTAGGCTGTTAAAACGATTTGTAAAATGCTCTTGAAAGGGCATAGGCGCGGTTTCAAATGCTTTTTCACCGGCCTCTGTTAAGAACACACCAACCTTGCGCTTGTCTTGCGTTCTGCGAATGCGTCTCACAAGGTTATTATCTTCCATGCGATCAAGAATACTGGTGACAGTCGCTGAGCTTAAATTAATATCTTCGGCAATCTCGCGCACCATTACACCGCTTTGTTTGCCTACCTTGTGTAGTATTAACAACTGCGGCCCTGTCATACCAACTTGTTTATTCAACTGACGCGAGCGCATATCAATAGCGCGGATAATTCTGCGCAGGGCAACCAATAACTCTTCATCTTTCTTCATATTTCTTTTAATCCTTAGCGCATTAAATGCAAAAAGTACAAATGTTTGTGATACTGATCAACCACATCGTTAATAAGCGCAGTTTTTGACCAGCCCATTACGCAATAATCTTGACCACCTTCGTTAAGATGGACCTCGGCGCGATAATACACGCTGTCGTTATCATCATTATGCACGTTGTCATGGGAAAACTCAGGCTGCAAATGACGCTTAGGCTCTATCGCATAGCTGAAGCTTTGATCATCCCCTTGGTCAACACTAATCATAATTCCGCGGCTATTCTGCTCGACAGCTGCGTCAATTTCAAGATTTTTAAGTTCAACTTTGACCGCACCAAATGCAGGCAGACCTACCTCGGTAATAAAGCGACTGACGCGCTGTTTATTCGGAAAATCCACCACGCTTTTTAGGCGCTCTCGCCAATCTCCCAAATTACCCGTACCTTGCATGGGCGATTGCGCAAGTAACTGGCTCTCTTTTTTGTACGATTCTACACGCAAAGCTTTCATTAGCCCCACCATTGCAATAAGTAGTACAATAGCAAAGGGTAGCGCACTGGCAATGGTCATGGTTTGAAGCGCACTAATCCCATCTGATAGTAGCAGCACCGCCGCTATAACCCCCACGCCTGCAGTCCAGTATATTCGCTGCCACAAGGGTGTATTATTGTTGCCATGGCTGCACAACATATCAATTACCATTGCGCCTGAGTCGCATGAGGTGACAAAAAAGACGACTATCATTAACACCGCCATACCCGACAGCAAATTCGACCAGGGAAACTGCTCTAAAAACAAAAACAGCGCCACTGGGGTGTTGTCATTGGCCAAGGTGCCTAGCATTTCATTGCCTTGGTTTAGCACCATGTCTATCGCAGTGTTACCAAATATCGTCATCCATATTAAGGTGAAAATAGTTGGCACTATCATTACCCCTAAAATGAACTCGCGAATAGTACGACCGCGTGAAATTCGCGCAATAAACAAGCCAACAAAAGGCGCCCACGCTAACCACCAACCCCAATAAAAGATGGTCCAACCACCAATCCAATCGGTTTTCTGATAGGCGAATAAATTAAAGGTATTGCGCACAATATCCGACAAATAAGCACCGGTGTTTTGCATAAGCGCTTGCAGCAGAAACACTGTAGGCCCCAGCACTAATACTAGCAACAACAAACCCACCGCCAGCGTCATATTAAACTCAGAGAGTAATTTTATCCCTTTATCAAGCCCGCTGCACACCGACAGCACCGCAAGTGAGGTTATGCCAATAATAAGACATACTTGCGCGATGGTGGTGGTTGAAAACCCAAACAAATAATTCAAACCTGCACTTATTTGCAATACCCCTAAGCCTAGTGAAGTAGCGACACCAAAAAGCGTGCCCGTTACCGCAAAAACGTCTACTAAGTCACCACGCCACCCGTAAATTTTATCGCCAATAAGCGGATAA
>Ga0306871_1000581_pt1 | contig 14013 bp, 14 predicted proteins | sample AntRauMeHopE1497_FD_190447 | JGI IMG/M metagenome (GOLD analysis project Ga0306871, IMG submission 190447) | Saline lake microbial communities from Rauer Islands, Antarctica - Metagenome Hop E1 #497 (v2) (version 2) | ecosystem: Environmental > Aquatic > Non-marine Saline and Alkaline > Saline ... | reverse complement strand
TCGGGCGACGACCTGCGCTGCGGGTCGTGTTGCGGGTCGCGCTGTGACGCGTTCACGGGGCGGGTGCTCACCAGTCGATCTTGCCCTGCCTGAGCACCACCGACGCTGTGCGGCTACAGCGAATAGTCGACAACCGCGCGGTCGCTGATGACTGAACTGACAAACGCGGCCGCTTCGAGATGCGCCGGGTGGCTTTGATAGGCCTCCAGTGCGGCGTTATCGTCGTGTTCTGAAATCAGCGCGACATGCCAGTGGCCGTCGATCAAACCCAGGTCGCGATCCACTCGAATGCTCTGGATTCCCGCAATCTGCGTCTCGAGCGCCTCGAGCCGTTCGGCAATGCCATGAGCGTCGGCGCGGCGCTGCATGTCATCAGTGGCGGCCAGACGAAACAACACAATGTGACGAATCATGCTTCCACTATAGGCACCGCCTCTCAGCGCACTCAGTTCTCAGCGCACTCAGCCTCAGCCCATACCCTGAAGGGGTGACGACTGCCCTGACTCAGATGCTCCCGACAGCGGGTGACCTATCGCCAGGCAGCGCTGAGGCGCCCCTCACCTTCGACGAGATCGAAGCGTTGCGTGCACAGTTTCCGATTCTGTCGCGCGAACTGAACGGGCATCCGCTTGCGTACTTCGACTCAGCGGCAACGTCGCAAAAGCCAAACCGCGTCATTGATGCTGAGAGCGCCTTCTACCGCGAGTCGAACGCGGCCGTGCATCGCGGAGCCCACACGCTTGCCGGCGAAGCCACCGAACTGTATGAGGATGCCCGCCACACCGTCGCCGCCTTCCTCGCCGTCGACGACAACGAGATCGTGTTCACCAGTCACGCCACCGAAGCCCTCAACCTCGTCGCCTACGCGCTCGGAAATGCCAGCATTGGGGCCGATGCCGCACCCTATGCGCTTCGCCCGGGGGATGAGATCGTCGTCACCGAGCTTGAGCATCACGCCAACCTGATTCCGTGGCAAGAGCTTGCGGCGCGCACGGGGGCAACGCTGCGCTACGTTCCGGTGCTCGACGACGGCGGTCTTGATCTTGTTGCGGCCGCGCGCATCATCGGCGAGCGCACCAGAGTGCTCGCCATCACTCACGTGTCGAACGTTACTGGCGTCGTGACTCCGCTCGAGGCGATCGTGCCCCTCGCTCGCGCGGCCGGCGCCCTCATCGTGCTCGACGCGTGTCAGTCTGCCCCGCACCTCGCCCTGCGGCCGCGCGCACTCGACGTCGATCTCGCCGTGTTCAGCGGGCACAAGTTGTACGGACCCACCGGCATCGGAGTGCTGTATGGCCGCGCCGCCGTACTCAATGCGCTGCCGCCGCACCTCTACGGCGGTTCGATGGTCACCACTGTCACCATGGAGCGCGCCGAATATTTGCCCAGCCCGCAACGATTCGAACCGGGCACCCCGCGCATCGCACAGGCCATCGGCCTTGCCGAAGCGGTGCGCTTTGTCAACGAAATCGGTATAGGGCGTATCGCCGCAACCGAACACGCTTTGACAGGGCGACTTCGAGATGGGCTCGCGCGCATCCCGAACGTTCGCGTACTCGGTGCCGACATTGTGGGGGCGCGCGTGGGCTTGGCGAGCATCGTCGTAGACGGCGTGCACGCCCATGATGCGGGCCAAGTGCTCGATGAGGCCGGTGTTGCGGCGCGCGTCGGCCACCACTGTGCACAGCCCTTGCACCGACGTCTCGGCGTGACAGCGAGCCTGCGTTTGAGTCTCGGCGTGCACACGACCGAGGCTGAGATCGATCGGGCTCTCGCGGCAGTCGCCAGCATTCGGCCGTTCTTCGGGCTTGATGACGATGACGACGACGACGATGACGATGACGCCAGTGTGAATCATGCCAGCGGCGTGGGGGCACCGCAGTGAGCGGACTCGAACAGCTCTACCAGCAGATCATCCTCGACCACGCGAAACGCCCGCACGGCGTGGGGCTTGCTGCGGGCGAAGTCACTAGCCATCAACGCAATCCCGTGTGCGGCGATGAGATCACCCTTGCGCTGCGCTGGAACACCGCGGGCACGCGAGTTGAGGCCATTGCGTGGGAGGGCGCCGGATGCTCCATCTCGCAGGCAAGCGCCTCACTGCTTGCCACCCTCGCCGAAGAGTCAACCGTCGACGGTTCTGCGTGGCAGCCAATTGAGCTGACCGCCCTTATCAATGAGTTTCGCGAAGCCCTGCGCTCACGCGGGGCGCTGCCGCTCGATGAAGAACGCTTCGGCGACGCTTCAGCTCTCAGCGGCGTTTCTAAATTCGCCGCGCGTGTCAAATGCGCCATGCTCGCCTGGGTCGCCGCTGAAGACCTGCTCGCTCGCCGCGGCGCCTGAGGTCTAACTGCGATCGATGAGTTGCGCTAAACGCGCGATGAAATCACTGAACCCAGCCGATTTGCGCACCAGCTCTGCCACGTCGCGTCGGTCAGCAAACACTTCGACGAATTGATCAAACAGGGGTTGAAAGCGGCCCCTTCCTTCGGCGCTAAACGCAATGAAGGCGATCACGGACACCCGGGCATCTCCCCACGCAATGGGTGCTGGTGAGAGAGCGATGGCGATTGCGGTGCGCTCGGCATTAAGCCCCATCGCGTGCGGCACGGCGAGTGTTTCGGTGAAAGCGGTCGACGACATGCGCTCTCGTTCTAGCGCGGCGATCACGTAAGCCTCATCGACGACACCGGCCTGCACGAGGGCTGCGCCGAGCCCGCGGATTATCGACTCGGGGTTGTCACCCGGCGGTGGAGTGAAAAATAAGCCCGGGTCGAAGTATTCGAGCAGCTCGTCTGTGATGCGAGCGCGTCGTCGTTGTCGTCGAACGCGCGAAATCGCGCCCCTGATCGCATCAATATCCACGTCGGTGAGGAAAGGCTGCACAATGACGACGCCCTCTCGCATTGCGAGAGTAGGAATAGTCGAGATGACGAGGTCGCTGGTGAGTTCGCGTGGGTTGACGTCGGTGCGCGTAACGACGAACTCGACGCTCACTTCGTTGCCGAGTTCGCGCTCAACGCGTGTGCGCAGAATCGCGTGCAGATCGTAATAGCTCGGGCACACGATCGTGCACGAGACCCGTTCTTCGCGTCGCGACACCCGCTCAAGATGGGAGCCGAGGTGCAACGCAATGTACGAGATTTCATCGTCATCGACGGTGATGTCGCGTTCTTTTTGAACGATAGACGCAATGTAGACGGCAATGTCGAAGATCATCGGATAGGAACTCTTGATCGAGCGGGTCAACGGGTTGCGCGTGTGGGCATTTTCGCGCGCTCGGCTGACAAGGTTTCCGAGATGAATCGCGAGACGGGTAATGAAAGCCTCGTCCCGAAAATCGACAACATATTCTTCGAGTACGAGGTCAACGATGCGGCGTACGGTGTCGAAATCGTCCTCATCGACGGCCGTTTCTGCGGACGGACCATTGCCCGGCGCAATGACGCGGGTTGTCAGCAGTCGGGCGAGGTAGTCGGTATCGGCAACAGTGAGGTCAACGTCGAAATTCTCGCGACACAGTCGATTGAGGATTTCAACGATGGGTGCGTGCCGCGCTGACATCGTCGTCGTGTCGGTGTCGGGAAGATAAAGCTTGCGCCTAGCCCGATCCACGGCGATGGCTACGTGCAAGATGACTGCGTCAATGCCGTACTCATTGATGAAGAAGCCTTCGTGATCGAGCGCGTCGATCAGTTCAGTCTTGAAAGCCCCCAACCCTGTGAGAGCAAACTCGGCCTCGATTTGCTCAAGGCCAAGAACGCCCTGTGTGCTCTCGCTTTGGACAAGCGAGCTCAGCAGTCGACGCCGCGCGCCCTCGTTTCCTACCAGTACCACGGTGCTGCCGCGCCGCTCAAGCGCTGCACCTGACGCATCGACGAGTACTCGAGCTTTGCGTAAGTCAGCTTCGATGGTCGACTCGCTCACGAAGAGACTGTCGGCGAGCGCGTACACATCGATGCCGAGTTGTGACCCGGTCAGACGACGAATCAAGTGGTGCACCCGGTCTCGCGGCGTCTCTGCCCCCACGCTACGTTCGCGGCCCTCGGCCAAGAATTCGCTGTACTGCTCTCGATTGAGGCGGTAGCCAACCGTCGACGCGGTGACGATAGCCAGGGGAAGCGCGGCAGACTTGGCCGCCGCGACATAGCTGCGCACTGAGCGTGTCGTCACGCCCAACTTTTCGGCAAGCTCGGTCGCGGTGACCCAGTCATCCGCCTGAAACAACAGTTCGAGCATCCGGTCATATTTGTCGGCCATGTCGAGAATCACTGTAGACGAGCGTGCGTTGAAGAGGTCTTCCGCACGGGGGGAAAAATGTGTGCTGGCATGTGCGGCACCGTTCCACGAGAGTAAACGTCTCGATAGTTAGGTTCGACAACTCGACACCCCTGACCGCAAGGAGGCGATCATGACCCGCATTGCCGCGATCGTGTGTGGGGCCGGGGTGTCAAGCACGTTTCTAGCTCGGCTGTTGCAGGCAAGCGCCGTCGAGCAAGGACTTGATTGGAGCATCGAGCCCCTGGCCGAAGATGAACTGACTCGCCGGAGTGGCGACGTGGCGATGGTGTTCGTGGGCCATCATCTTGCCCATCGCTTCGCCGATATGCAGGCGAGGCTTGCCCTGAGTGATGTGCCCTGCGCGCTTCTTGAGACGAGTGATCAGGTCACAGCAGCCGAGCAAGGTGTGGCGGTACTCGCTGCCATGGATCAGGCCCGGCAGCTCGTCGCGGCGACCGCAGCTAACAAAGGACCCTCCCGTGCCTGAACGCACCCTCGCAGTCGCATCTGCACACGGATTACACGCTCGACCAGCAGCTCATTTCGTCAAGGCCGTCAACGACTCGGGGTGCACCGTGGAGTTGCAAAAGGGCGAGCGCACGATCAACGCCGCAAGTATTCTCGGCGTGGTTTCGCTGGGAATCGAGCACGGCGACGAAGTGACCCTCCGGGTGCAGGGGGCCACGGCTGAGGCCGTGCTGCAGTTGCTTGGCGCGTTCCTGGAGAAAGACCACGACGCGTGAATCACATCGGCACACGTGATCTCACGACGCAATCTAACCTCATTCACGGGGTTGGCATTGGGCGCGCCACCACGGTTGGCCTGGTGTTGCGCATGCCCGAGCCGATCCCTGATCCGGCCAATCGGCCTAGCGAGTTGACGCCGGTAGCCGAGGCAAGCCGGGCAGCTGGCGCCTTGTCTGCCACCGCAGCGCAGCTGCGACATCGAGGGGCGGCGGCAGGTGGTACTGCAGCCGAGGTGTTGGATGCTCTCGCCATGATGGCCGAAGATCCAGCCCTCGCGGCCGATGTGCGGCACCGTATCGAAGATGGCGCTACCGCTGAATACGCCATCCACGCGGCCATGACGACGTTCCGCGAGATGCTCGCCTCAATGGGCGGATACCTCGGCGAGCGCGCCGGTGACCTCGACGACGTGGCACTGCGCGCCATTGCCCATCTGCAAGGGCTACCAAACCCGGGTGTGCCCGAGTCGGTCACACCTTTCGTTCTGGTGGCGCGCGATCTCGCCCCCGCCGACACTGCCACGCTCGACCTTGACCTCGTGCTGGCGCTCGTGACAACAGGCGGCGGGCCCACGTCACACACCGCAATATTGGCGCGCGAAAAGGGCATTACGGCTGTGGTCGGTGCGACTGGGGCGGCATCACTGGTTGACGGTGACGTTGTGCTGGTCGATGCCGAGAACGGCACGGTTGAGCGCAACCCGGCTCAGGAGCGCGTCGACTTAGCGTTGCAGCGCACCGCCACACTCGAAGCGATTCGGGCGCAGAGTGCAGGGCCGGGGCGGCTCGCCAGCGGGCAGGCTGTACCACTTTTGGCGAATATCGGCTCAATCGACTCGGCGCGTGAAGCAGTGGCGCGCGGTGCCGAAGGGGTTGGCCTGTTCCGCACTGAAGTGCTCTTCCTCGGTGCCGAGAAGGCTCCGAGCGTCCACGATCAGGCTGCAGCGTACCGCGAGGTGTTTGCTCAGTTTCCTGACCAGAAAGTTGTCGTGCGCGTGCTCGACGCCGGTGCTGACAAGCCGCTGGCGTTTCTCACCGATTCGAGCGAAGAGAACCCCGCACTGGGTCGCCGCGGGCTACGCGCTCTCGCGGCACACGAGCACGTCTTGCGCGACCAGCTGACGGCGCTCGCTATTGCCGCTGCCAACTCAGATGCGCTCGTGCAGGTCATGGCACCCATGGTGTCGACCCCCTCCGAAGCGCGCTACTTTCGCGACCTTGCACACGAGCACGGCATCGCCGTGGCGGGCGTCATGGTCGAAGTGCCGTCCTGTGCCATTTTGGCTGACCATGTGGCCCCGCAGGTCGATTTCATGAGCATCGGCACCAACGACCTCACGCAGTACACACTTGCTGCCGATCGACTTCTCGGTACCGTCGCGAGTTTCCAAAACCCGTGGCACCCTGCTGTGCTGCGTCTCATCGAAGCTGTGGGTCGCGCCGGGGCGGAGCATGACGTGCCCGTCGGTATCTGCGGCGAGGCCGCCGCCGACCCTCTTCTTGCCGTGGTTCTTGTGGGTCTTGGCGCAACTTCTCTGTCAATGTCTCCCTCCGCGATCGCCGACGTGCGTGCCGAACTGGCGCAACACACACTCGACGACGCCCGCAGACTCGCCGCACTCGCCGTGTCGGCTGAGAGCGCCGAGGCCGCCCACGAGGCGGTCCTCGACGCATCGAGAAACACCCCTCGCTAACCACTGCACCGAGGTTCCCGCACCATCGCACCGCATCCCCTCATCACACCCAACCAAGGAGCGACACCATGACGACGACGTCAGCACGTCCCACGAGCGCAAGGGTCCGGGTCCAACGATTCGGAACCTTCCTCAGCGGGATGATCATGCCCAACATCGCGGCCTTTATCGCGTGGGGTTTCATCACCGCCTTCTTTATTCCAACCGGCTGGACCCCTAATGAGACGCTCGCATCTCTCGTCGGACCGATGATCATTTACTTGCTGCCTTTGCTCATTGCGAACACCGGTGGCCGCATGGTTTACGGTGCGCGTGGAGGTGTCGTGGCATCAATTGCAACGATGGGTGTCATTGTCGGTACGACGATTCCAATGTTCATCGGAGCGATGATCGTCGGCCCACTCGCCGCATACCTCATGAAGAAGGTCGACGCTTTGTGGGCCGGCAAGATCCGCGCCGGGTTCGAAATGCTCGTCGACAATTTCTCCGCCGGAATCTTGGGCTTTGGTCTCGCGCTGGGTGCCTTCTTCGGAATCGCGCCGGTTGTGACCGTGCTCAGTGACGCACTCGGCGCGGGCGCCAAGTTCCTCACCGAGACGGGCCTGCTGCCACTTGCCAGCCTCGTGATCGAGCCGGGCAAGGTGCTGTTCCTGAATAACGCCATCAACCAGGGTGTACTCACTCCGCTTGGCATTCAGGATTCGGCGGAGGCCGGTAAGTCAATTCTGTTCTTGCTCGAAGCCAACCCCGGACCCGGCCTTGGTCTGTTGCTTGCCTTCACGTTCTTCGGCGTCGGGATCGCTCGCGCGACCGCCCCGGGAGCCATCATCATCCAGTTCCTGGGTGGTATTCACGAGATCTACTTCCCGTACGTGCTCATGAAGCCGGTTCTGATCGTTGCGATGATCGCGGGCGGTATGACGGGCATCACGACGAACCTGATCTTCGATTCAGGGTTGCGAGCACCGGCCTCGCCCGGATCTATCTTCGCAATCCTGTTGCAGACGGCTAACGACAGTTATTTGGGCGTAATCCTCTCGGTGATTCTGTCGGCGACTGTGACGTTCTTGGTCGCTGCGGTCATCCTGCGGGCCAGCCGCAAGCGTGACCTCGAGGCGCTTGAGTCGGGTGCTGACGGCTTCGCCTCGGCTGTTGCTGAGAACTCCACCCTTAAAGGCAGCGAAAGCCGCGTGGGTGGCCTGCTCGGCACGGCGACCACGACGAAGATCTCAAACGTGGTCTTCGCGTGCGACGCGGGCATGGGTTCGAGTGCGATGGGCGCGACCGTCTTGCGCAAGAAGTTGAAAGACGCGGGCGTGAGTGGTGTAACGGTCACGAACCAGGCCATCGCTAGTCTCGATGGGACGGCAGACTTGGTGATCACTCACCAAGACCTGACGGCGCGGGCCCAGAGCCAGGCGCCAAACGCCAGTCACGTGTCGGTCGAGAACTTCATGAATAGCCCGCAATACGACATGGTTGTAGAGCTCATCAAAGCCCAGCAGAGCTAGTCTGTGTTGCGTCGGCGGGGGCCGGTCTGATGACGGGCCCCCGCCATTCTCTCTTTCCATCGACCCCCGATCAGCGAAAGGCGCCCTTCGTGACTTCCTCGGTATTGACTCTCGACAGCATCGTTTTGCATGGCACTGCGCGTACGCGTGACGACGCGATCGCTGAGTCAGCCGCCCTGCTTGAGCATGCCGGCGCTGTGACTCCCGAGTACGCGACAGCAATGCTGCAGCGTGAAGCTTTGGTGTCAACGTATATGGGCAACTTTTTGGCGATTCCGCATGGCACCAATGAGGCTAAAGACCTGGTTTTGGCCTCTGCCATGACGGTCGTCCGTTACGACGAACCGATCGACTGGGATGGCAACGCCGTGCGAGTCGTCGCAGCCATAGCGGGAAAAGATGGCGGGCACATGGCAGTGTTGTCATCACTCGCTTTGATCTTCAGCGACGATGCCGCCGTCGAAAACATGCTCGCAGCCGAGACAGCTGAAGCCGTGCTTGATCTACTCGGCGACGTCAACGATCCGGCATGACTGCGGTTCACTTCGGTGCCGGCAACATCGGGCGCGGGTTTATCGGACTGTTGCTTCATGAAGCTGGCCACAACCTGGTTTTTGTCGATGTGAACGGTCCTCTCATTGCCGCTTTGAACGCGACCGACAGTTACCGGGTTATCGAGATTGGGCCTGGCGGTCGCGAGCACGTCGTCACGGATTTTATTGCCATCGACAGTTCAGTCAATCGCAGTGCTGCAGTCAGCGCTGTTGCCACGGCTGACATCGTTACAACAGCTGTGGGCCCGACGGTGTTGCGTTTTATCGCCCCCGTCATTGCAGACGGTTTGCGGCAGCGCCAGGCGGCCGCCGCGCCCCTGGTCGTGATGGCGTGCGAAAACGCTTTACACGCCACTGATTCGCTGCATGCTGAGATCGCTGCGCTTCTCGCCGATGCTCCTGAGGTCGTAGAGCGTGCAACCTTCGCTAACACGGCAGTGGATCGCATCGTGCCCACCGGTGATCCGGCCGACGGTCTCAACGTGCGAGTGGAGCCCTTCTGTGAATGGGTTATCGAAAGCGGGCCGTTCGGTGATGCCCTGCCGAGTCTCCCTGAAGCACACTTCGCCGACGATCTCACTCCTTACATCGAACGCAAGCTGTTCACCGTCAATACCGGGCATGCAACGTGTGCTTACCTCGGCTTCGTGGCTGGCCACCAATTCGTGCACGAGTCAATCGCCGACCCCGCCGTGCGTGCGGGGGTCGTTGCCGCCCTTGAAGAGACTTCGCACCTGCTTGTGCTGCGCCATGGGTTCGATCCAGCAGCGCAGGAGGCCTACCGAGCGACCACACTCCAGCGGTTCGCAAACGTTGCCCTCGCTGACCCTGTCACGCGGGTCGGTCGTCAACCGTTGCGCAAACTCAGTCGCCACGAACGTTTCGTTGAACCTGCCGCGGCGCTCGCCGATGCGGGCGTCGAACCCGCGGGCCTAACTGCAGCAATCGGAGCCGCCCTGCTTTTCCGAGCTGAGGACGATCCCGAGAGCCTGGCTTTGGTGTCGCTACTGCGTGATGATTCTGCGCCGCAGTTCGTTGCGACGGTGATGGGGATTGAATCGGGACATCTGCTGTTCGACACGCTTGTTAACGCCGTCGCTCATTCGCAGGCCTAGCTCCCCGCTGAAGACCTGCTGCACCGCCCCGGCGCCTGCCGCGCCACCTGTGCTCACGCCCAGAGAACGCAAAGGGTAAGTCGTGAAATCGGCGCACACTCGGTGCGAACGGATATGTTCTCATTATTCCTTCGCGACTAGGGGTGGACGCAAAGGACAAGGGGGTCGGCTCAGCCGGCCCCCTTTTCTTATGCCTGCGAGGGGCATCCGCCATACTCGGGCCATGGCGTTCAGGTGGTGGTGGCAACCAGATGCCCCCCTGTTGTCGATCACCAGCGACACAGGTACCGGGCCCGTGGTGGTGATGATTCACGGCATCGCTTCGTCGTCGGTGACTTTTCATCACCTGGTGCCGCTGCTGGAACCGACGCACCGGTGTATCACCATCGACATTCTGGGCTTTGGCACGTCACCGCAACCCGTCAACGCCACCTATTCACTCGATGAGCACGCGGCCGCCCTCGACCACACAATCCGCTCACTCGACTTGGAAGAGCCGTTCATCCTGATCGGTCATTCGCTGGGCGGCATTATTGCGGCGCGATACGCCGCCACGCATCCGCGAAAACTGAGTCGGCTCGTGCTGGTCGGTGCCCCGGTCTACCTGCCGCCGGCGATGCTCGGTGATGCGGGAGACCGCTCGACGATGGGGGCCTACTTCACGCTCTACGACTACATGCGGTCAAACCCGGGCCTCACCCAGCGTGCCGCCGCTGCCCTGGCGAGCATTGCCCCCATCAAGAACGTTCTTGAGCTCACCGAAGAGAACTGGGTGCCGTTCACGCTCTCGTTGAAGAACGCCATCGAATCGCAAACCACCCTGGCAGACCTGTCGAGTGTGCAGATTCCCGTCGATTTCGTGTTCGGTGCCCTTGATCCGTTCCTCGCTCCGGGCGCTGTCGCCATCGTGCAGCAGCTGCGTCACGTGACAACGCTGCGAGTGCCGAGGGTTGCCCACCTCCTTCGTCCGAGGCTTGCCGAAGCAGTGGCGCGCGCGGTCGATCGTGAGCCAAGTCATCCCCCTACAGTTGAGGCATGAAGACTTCCATCTTGGGTCGCACAGGCGCGACCGTATCCTCTATCGGCTTAGGCACCTGGCAGTTGGGCGCCGACTGGGGTGACGTGACTGAGGCGGATGCCCACGCCGCGCTTGACGCCGCCGTCGAGTCAGGCGTCACCCTCTTTGATACTGCTGACGCCTATGGTGACGGACGCAGTGAGCAGCTCATCGCCCGCTACCTGAGTTCGCGCCCCGACGTGTCAGTGTTTGTGGCAACCAAGATGGGGCGCCGGGTAGAGCAAACCGTCGAGAACTATTCGACCGAAAACCTTCGCGCCTGGAGCGACCGCAGCCGCCGCAACCTCGGCGTCGACACCCTCGATCTCACGCAGTTGCACTGCCCGCCGACCGCCGTCTATTCGATCGACAGGGTTTACGACGACCTCGACAGGCTGGTCGACGAAGGCGTCATACGGCACTACGGCGTCAGCGTCGAAACGGCTGCTGAAGCTCTCACGGCGATTGCCCGCCCCAACATTGCGAGCGTTCAGCTGGTCTTCAACGCCTTTCGTCTGAAGCCGCTTGAAGAGGTGCTGCCGGCCGCGATTGAAGCCGGTGTCGGCATCATTGCTCGTGTTCCCCTGGCGTCGGGGCTTCTCAGCGGTCGCTACACCGCCGACACCGTGTTTGCCGAGAACGACCACCGCAACTTCAACCGCGAAGGCAAACACTTCGACGTTGGCGAGACCTTTGCGGGTGTCGACTACACCACGGGCGTCGCGGCCGCGCACGAGTTTTCGGCGCTCGCCGCCGAGTATCAGCTCGAGCCGGCCACAGCAGCCCTCGCCTGGTTGGCGCAACTGCCCGGCGTGAGCAGCGTGATTCCGGGTGCTCGTTCACCCGAGCAGGCACGCGCAAACGCGGCCGCGGGCGACGTTGCCGACCTCGGGCCCGAGTTTCACGACCGCGTCGTCGAACTCTACGATCGTCGCTTCCGCGCGGCAGTGCACGAGCGCTGGTAAAAGGTTTCATGTCGTGGCGGGAATCAAATTCGAATTTGCAGGGTTACTGCCGACATGACTCGAATGATGATCGTTGTTGGAAGTGTTCGCCCCGGCCGTATCGGCCTCCCCATTGCGCAGTGGGTGCGTGACCGCGTGGAAGGCGCGGGGCACGAACTTGACTTTGTTGACCTGGCCGAACTGAATCTGCCGTTCATGGATGAGCCGGAGCATCCGGCCAAGCGCGCTTACACCCAGCCGCACACGCTCGCGTGGAGTGCCCGCGTCGAGCAGGCCGACGCCTTCCTGCTGGTGACCCCTGAGTACAACCACAGCTACACCTCCGCGCTGAAGAATGCCCTCGACTTTTTGGCGCAAGAGTGGCAGGGCAAGCCGGCGGGTGTTGTCAGTTACGGCGGAGCATCCGGTGGCCTGCGTGCCGCCGCCGCCCTCGCGCAGGTGCTGAGCGCGCTGGGGCTCGTGCGCGTGCCCGTCGATGTGGCGATCAACGGACCCACGGCGTACCTCTCTGACGGAGTCTTCACCGGCGACGCTAAGCACACCGCGACCCTCGACCGCATGCTCGAATCACTCGTGCGCTACGACGCAGCGTTGCGCCCGCTGCGCCCCTAGCGCGGCCCGCCCGCCCGCACCCGCGCGCCCGCTCACGCACATGACGCCGAATCTGCCGTTTGTGTCGAAAATGTAGGTACGTAAGTGCCCACTCGACACAAACGGCATTTTCGACGCGCGACTGCCCCCTTGGAGCCACCTAGGGCGCCGCTCCCGCCGCGCCGGCGGGGAGTTCGCTAGCTGACGATCTGCACCGGTTCGGTGTCGGCGAGGGGGCTCGCGTCACGCCCGCGCAGGTCGGGGTGCCAGCGCCTGAAGGTGAGGGCGAAGAGCACGCCAACCGCGGCAAACGCGAACGAGACGTAGAAACCTCCGACCGACCCGAGGGCGTCGATGAGAAAGCCGGCAATTGCTGAGCCGAGGGCAGCGCCGATGAGTTGGCCGGTGCCGAGCCAGCCGTACGCTTCGGGAGTGTCGCTGAATTTGACGCTCGCCGACACGATGGCGAACATGACTGCGAGTACGGGTGCCATGCCGATGCCGGCAACGACCAGGGCCAGGGCGAGCCACCAGAACTCGAGCGAGAACGGTGCGGCGGCCATCCCCACGGCCACGATCGCGAAGCGGCGGGTGAGTGCCCACGGGCCGATCGGCAGGTGCCCCATTGAGAGTCCGCCGACGAGCGAGGCAATTGCCCAGATTCCGAACAGGATGCCCGCCTCGGGGCCGCCCTCGCCAAACACGGCGACGACGCCGACCTCGATGGATGCGGCCGCACCGATGAGCAGAAAGCCGCACACGGTGGCGAGTAGTACAGCGCGGTTTTTGAGGATGACGCCGATGCGGCGTTTGCTGACCGGTATGCGCACTTTGCCCACCTCGGGGCACGCGATGAACCAAATGCCGCCGCCCACCAGAAACACGCCGGCGGTGGCGATGGCGGCGACTGGCGATACCTGGAGGGCGAGCACCACTGTCGCGAATGGGCCCATGATCCAAATGATTTCTTGCGCCGAAGCGTCAAGGGCAAAGAGCGGGGTCAGCTGCTTACCGGTCACCATTTTTGGGTAAATGGTGCGCACCGCCGGTTGGATGGGCGGGGTGGAGATACCGACGAGGAAGCCGACGATCATGAATTGCCACAGCGGCATCATGACGAAGGCGATGAGGGCTAAGCCTGTGCTGCAGATGACGAGCGTGGTGATGAGGACGGGGCGCATGCCGAGCCGGCCCATCCATCGGCTGGTGAGGGGCCCTGCGATGGCCTGCCCGACGCTTGTGGCGGCGAGTACTAGCCCGGCTGCGCCGTACGAGTCAAAAATACGCTCGATGTGAATAAGGAAGGCGAGCGAGATCATTCCTGAGGGCAGTCGAGCGGTGAGTTGCGCGCTAATAATGCGCGCCACTCCGGGCGTTTTTAGGAGATCAGCGTAACCACTCACAGTCTCTCCAGCCTACGGCGTGACCAGTGTCGGTGGTCACCCCCAGGCTGGGGATAACCCGGCGAACTTATCCACACCTGTGGACGACACGCCCAC
>Ga0306871_1000580_pt1 | contig 14017 bp, 10 predicted proteins | sample AntRauMeHopE1497_FD_190447 | JGI IMG/M metagenome (GOLD analysis project Ga0306871, IMG submission 190447) | Saline lake microbial communities from Rauer Islands, Antarctica - Metagenome Hop E1 #497 (v2) (version 2) | ecosystem: Environmental > Aquatic > Non-marine Saline and Alkaline > Saline ... | reverse complement strand
ATTTGGGTGACGCGCACCCCTACGGTTTCGACGACTCCGCTGATGGATCCCTGAGTCGACTGCAGTTCGACGATGTCGCCGACTCCGAGTTGGTCTTCAAACACCATGAATAAGCCATTGAGCATATCTTTGACCACGTTTTGCGCACCAAAGCCCAGCGCGGCACCGAGAATGCCCGCCGAAGCGATCAGGGCCGTCACCGAAAAGCTGAGTTCGCCCAGTATCAGAACGATCGCCACGGAAACAATTGCCCACGTCACAAGATTGTTCAGCACTGTGCCCATCGTGCGGGTGCGTTGCACCACACGCACTGCGTGTAGCGGCGATGTGCTGATCTCGACTGTGTGCTCGACGTTTTGGGCTTTCTTCACGCCCGAGACGACGCGATCAACAACTCGGTGAATCGTGACGACCAGTGCCCAGCGCAAAATGACGGCGCCGACGATCACGCCGACGATGCGAATCGGCGCCTGATAGGTGGTCAGAAAGCTGACAATGTTCGCCCACAGTTCGGCCGCGCTGAGAGCCCCGTCGTCAACCATTACTGGCCACCACCACTGTCAACCAGGGCTGTGAACCATGACTGCGAACCATCAATGTAAACCATTGCCGTCATCGGCTGCAGCGTTCGACCGTGCCGCGATCGTGTGCGCACCATCCGCTAGACCCGGTCGCGCGCTTGAGCTGCCAGGGCACGTTCGACGCCGGCGAGATTCTCGCCAACAAGTCGCCGCAGCGCCGAGGCCGCGTCGTCGTTAGCGTCAAGCCAGGCGCGCGTGGCATCGACGAGCTCTTGTGAGGCCAATGGTGCCGGGTACAAGCCCAGCACGATGTACTCAGAAATGGCGTGCGTGCGGCTTGACCACACTTCGGTGAGGGCGTCAAAGTAGCGTGCGACCAGGTGTTCGAGTGAGGCCGGGTCGTTGACGTGCGTGTAGCCCATGGTCGTCATGCGCACGACGACGTTGGGCAGCTCGTCACTGGCAACCAGCGAATCGAACGCGGCCCGCTTATCGTCGGAGCTGGGCAATGCCGCAGCACTGCGAGCCGCCGCCTGCTGGCCGTTTGACGTGTTGTCGCGAGCCAGCGCTGCTTCGATTTCGCTGCGGGATGCTGCCCCATTGAGGGCCAAACTCTCGAGCAACTCCCACTCGAGATCGGTGTCGATCTCGACCCCGGGGAGTGTGACCGAGCCGTCGCGTAAGCCGCGCAGTGTCTCGACGTGGCCCGGTGTGCTGGCAATGTTGGCGAAGAATTTGACGAACTGGAATTGGCTGTCGCTGCCTGCTTCAGCCTGCTCGGCGAGTGACCACAGTGCGTCGCCGATTTCAGCAATGGTGCCGGGGCGCGCGGCGGGGTCGACATACATGCGGGCGACGGTCAGCAGTTGCATGAGAGTGGTGCGCACCGTCGTCGATTCGGTTTCGGTGGCAATGTTGCCCAAAACGAGGCGCACGTAGTCGCGCGGTGACGTTTCGGCGTCACGCGTCGAATCCCACGCTGAGCCCCACACCAGCGAGCGAGCGAGCGGGTTCTCAATCTGCGCCAGATTCTTAATCGCAACGGTGAGCGATGCGTCGTCGAGGCGAATCTTTGCGTAGGCGAGGTCGTCGTCGTTGAGCAGAATGAGTGCGGGGCGCTGCATACCGACCAGTTCGGGTACGTCGGTGCGCGTGCCGTCGACGTCGAGTTCGAGGCGGTGAGTGCGCGTGAGTGCGGCATCCGACATGTCATAAAAGCCGATGGCCATTCGGTGCGGGCGAATAGTCGGGTAATCAGGGTGGGCGCTTTGCAGCACTGCGAAGCTCGTAATGACGCCGTCGTCGTCAACCGTCAGTTCGGGTCGCAGCGTGTTCACGCCGGCTGTCTCGAGCCACAGTTGTGACCACTCAGTGAGCTCGCGGCCGCTGGTGGCTTCAAGTTCAGTGAGCAGATCGCGCAACTCAGTGTTGCCCCAAGCGTGCTTCTGAAAATACTGGCCGACCCCGGCGAAGAAGGCGTCTTGCCCCACCCACGCGACGAGCTGCTTGAGCACGCTGCCACCTTTTGCGTAGGTGATGCCGTCGAAGTTGACCTGCACATCTTCGAGGTCGTTGATGGTGGCCACGATGGGGTGAGTGCTGGGCAGTTGGTCTTGACGGTAGGCCCAGCTTTTCTCCATGGCCTGAAAAGTGGTCCACGCTTCGTGCCATTCGGTTGCTTCAGCTGTGGCAATGGTTGACGCCCACTCGGCGAAGGATTCGTTCAGCCACAGGTCGTTCCACCACTTCATGGTGACGAGGTCGCCAAACCACATGTGAGCGAGCTCGTGCAAAATCGTGACGACGCGGCGCTCTTTAACGGCGTCGGTCACTTTGGAACGGAAAATGTAGGTCTCGGTGAACGTGACGGCACCCGCGTTCTCCATGGCGCCAGCGTTGAATTCGGGCACGAAGAGCTGGTCGTACTTCTCGAACGGATACGCCACACCAAACTTCGACTCGAAATAGTCGAAGCCCTTGCGTGTGATGTCGAAAATGTAATCGGCGTCGAGGTATTCGAACAGGCTCGCGCGGGCATAGATGCCGAGCGGGATGCTGCGGCCATCACTACTCGTCAGTTCACTGTGCACGCTCTGGTACGGGCCAGCGATGATCGCGGTGATGTAGCTCGAAATGCGCTTTGTTGGTGCGAAGGCTGTGGTTGCTGTTGCAGCGTTTTCGGTGCGCGTTTCGACGGGAGCGTTCGAGACCACGACCCAACTGGCCGGAGCGGTCACGGTGAACTGAAATGTGGCTTTCAGGTCGGGCTGCTCAAACACGGCGAAGACTCGGCGGCTGTCAGGAACTTCAAACTGCGAGTACAGGTACACCTCAGCGTCGACCGGGTCGACGAAACGGTGCAGGCCTTCGCCCGAGTTTGTGTATTCGTGGTCTGCGACGACGGTGACGACGTTGTGCTCGGCAAGACCATCAAGTGCAATGCGAATGCCATCTGATACCGCCGCCGCGTCGAGCTGTGTTCCGTTGAGGGTGACGCTGTGCACTGTGCGGGTGATGGCGTCAAGGAAAGTGCTTGAGCCTGCTTCAGCCGAAAAGCTGATGGTGGAGGTTGATCGAAAGATTTCGTCGCCGGTGGTCAGGTCAAGGCTCACGCGGTAGCTTTCGGTGCTGACGAGCGTCTTGCGCTCGTGAGCTTCAGTGCGGGTGAGGTTCTCTGCGGGCACGGCGGTGGCCTCCTTGGGAAGCGGTTTTACGGATGCGCGACTCGTGGCCGTGCAGGAATCTCAAGCCTAGACGCGTAGCCCTATAAACGCTCGGCCCCACAAGCAGCCGGCGGTTCAGCTGGTGAGGTGTGTGGCGGGTTCGGTGCGATAGGTGCGACCGCTCGGCGCTTCCCATTCCAACGCGCCACCACCGGCATGGTTCACACGCCAACCAGTGTTGTGTTTCAGCCGATGATGCGGCCGACACAGGTGGGCAAGGTTGTCGTGTCGAGTGGCCCCGTCATGCTGCCAATCAACCGTATGGTCAATGTCTGAGTTGGCTGCTGCTCTGGCACACCCCGGAAAGCGACACGTTTCGTCTCGAACGCGCAGCCACAACTTCAAGTCTTTCGGAACCGTGTACCGGTCCCGGCCAACAGAAAGCACCGCACCGGTTTCGGGGTGGGTGAGTAGCCGCACGAAACTCGGCGCGTGTGCTGCAAGACGCCTCGCGACGTCGTCACTGATGGGCCCGTAGCCTTCCAGCGTTGCCGGTGCCGGTGCCGTTGCCGCTGCCGTTGCCGTTGCCGGTGCCGAGCTAGAAGAACCGCGGTCAAGCAGCGTCAGCACAGGAACAGTCACTAACACTGTGCCGCGCACCCCTCGACCGAACCCCGTGTTCGATGCAACCCCATCGATAAGCAGGTCGGCAAACACGTCCGCTCGACGCTGCGCAAGCGTGCGCGGGTCATCCGCCGCCTCTAGCCCACACGCCATCTCGGTCAACCGTTGATACGCACCAATTGCCTGCTCGGCCGGCAGGTGGGCGGTGAGCAACGCCATCCCGTCACGGCCAGGTTCCAGCCTCACCGAGCGCCCATCGACAGCATCGCGGCGGCGTTCATCAATGGAGGTGGGGTGCTGGCGTTCGCGCACGATTCGGGCACGTTGGCGAAACCCGGCAGGCGTGCGTGTTTCAGCCTCCGGCAACGCCACAGCCTCAAAAGCCGCCCACGACTCAGCCGGCAACGAGCGTGCCTCGTCGATCAGGATGCTCGCATGCCGATAACTAACACGACCCGACCGCAAAGCGTCAAGGGTCGCCGGCAGATCTTCGACCAGGGTGGTGCTGTCGGCCACAAGCTGTTGCGCTTCACGCTCACTGATGCGCGTCGCAACAGCAAGTTCGCTGGACGCAATCCGATGCGCGGCAATCTTCGCCGACCACGGTCGGCCAAACCCAGAACGGTCGGGATTCTCTGCCACGAGTGCAAGCTGATACAGCTCGTTGATTGCCACCGTGCGAGACGCCATCAGCGACGCCATAAGCCGTTCAACCTCAACAATCGCCTCCAACATAAAACTGACAGCGCTACCAATCACAGCAGCGGCGGCCAGCGGCGGGGTCGACGAAGCCGAAACCGAAGGAGCCGAAACCGACGGGGCCGCAACCGAAGGAGCCGCAAGGCCAGAGAATGGCCTCTCAGCAGTGGGAGCAGTGATCGTCGACATGCGTCAACTCAACACCCGACCACCGACATTCAGCCCGTCTGCTCCGAGGCCTCCGAGAAGCTGTGGATAGCCCTCTGATCGGCTATTTTGTGGAGGAGTCACCGGCAGCCCCGCCACGCACTCCGCCCCACCCGGCCGCCAACGAGCAGCCGGCTCAGACGCGCAACCAGACCACGCCGTGGGCGGGCAGGGTGAGGTCGGCGCGCAGGTCGTGGCGGGCATCCGTCAGCAGGTCGATCGCGACCGGCGGCAGCCCAGAGAGCGTCAGTGACGTGACGAGCTGCGGATCTTCGGCAAAGTTGGCGAAACAGACGACGAGCGAGTCGACCAGCGATCCGCCAGCCACACGTTCGACCAGACCCGCATCCAGCCCACCCGCGGAGGGGCGCTGATACCCGAGCACGTGCGGGTTCTTCGTGTCGAAGCCGAGGAGCGTGCCACCCGAAAACTCGGGCGTAGACCGTCGAACGGCGAGCATGTGCTGCAACCCGGCGAAGATGCGTCCGGCGTCAGTGGCCAAATCATTCCGCCGCGCGTATTTTGCCGCCGGATAGCGGGGGCGGTGCGTCCAGCGGCTGTCATCTGCATGCCCCGGCTCGTCAGCCCAGTGCGGGTCGTTGAGTTGGCCGACCTCGTCGCCGAGGTAGAGCAGCGGAATGCCGCCGGTCGAGAGCACGATCGAGTGGGCGAGCAAAATGCGCGCAATGGCGTGAGCATCGCTAGCCTCCAGCCCTGCGAGTGAAGCCGTCGTGCCTGAAATGCGACAGTCGCCGGCCTCGGGGTTGTCTTGAAAGGGGATTCCGCGGGCAAAGCTGCCCGCAAACCGCCCCACATAGAAGCTGTTAAGAAACCGGCGGTGATCGAAGCCATTGAGGCCCAGTTCGGCCGCGTCGTCGTCAGAGAAAGTCCAGCCGATGTCGTCATGACTGCGCACATAGTTCACCCACGCAGTGCCGGCCGGCAGGGCGTGACGTCGGTTGAGGGCCTGCTGCAGTAGCTGGGCATCCCGTGTGGCGAGCGAACTCCAGATGAGCGCCATTTGAAGCGGGTTATACGAAAGCTGGCACTCGTCGAGCGAAATATATTCGATGACCTTATCGGGGTGCACGATTGCTTCGCTTTTGAACAGCACGGCGGGGGCGGCAATGCGCAGCATCGCGTTGAAGGCCTGAATGAGTAGGTGCGCTTCGGGCAGGTTTTCGCACGTCGTGCCCATGCGCTTCCAGATGAACGCGACGGCATCCATACGCAGCACATCGATGCCCTGATTGGCCAGAAAGAGCATTTCGCCGGCCATGGCGCGCAATACGGCGGGATTCGCATAGTTGAGATCCCACTGAAAATGGTAAAACGTGGCCCAGATCCAGCGCTTCGCCTGCTGCCGACTCGGGCTTGTGCCATCTGGATGCGGAAAAGGCACAAACGCCCCGGCATGATCGTCAGGAAAAATTTCGCGCACCGTCTGCTCGTAGGCGTCGGGTTGTTCGCGGCCGTCAAAGATTCGATAGTAGTTTTCGAATTCTGTTTCGCCGGCAATCGCGCGCTGCGCCCACTCATGCTCGTTCGACGTGTGATTGAAGATGAAGTCGAGTACCAGCACGATGCCGTTCGCGCGCAGCTTCGCGGCGAGGTTCGCCAGCTGCTGCATGTCACCCAGCGCAGGGCTCACGGTGCGGTAGCTCGACACGGCGTAACCACCGTCACTGTTGTCGTCGGGAGCGGCGAAAAGTGGCATGAGGTGCAGGTAGGTGAGGCCCAGTTCTGTGAAATAGGGAATCCGCCCAACAACTCCCTCAAGGTCAGTGGCAAAGCGGTCGACGTAGCAAACGCCCCCCAACATCTGGTTTGACTGAAACCAGTCAGGCGCAGCAAGTCGGGCAGTGTCAAGCGTGCGCAGGGCGGGGGAGCGCTGTTGCCAAGACTCCGCCAACTGGATGATGAGCGCTTCGAGTGTGTGCGCCGCGCTCTCGCCGTAGATTTCGTTCAGCAGCCGTGTAAGCCGGGGTGCCTCGTGGGTGACGCGGGCGACGAAGTCAGCCCACTCGGCGGGGTCAGTGTTGGGGTGGCGCGTGGTGCTGAGCGAGGGCATCCACGACGCGGCATCAGAGGCGGCATCAGCAGCAGCAGACGCGGCATCAGACATGAGGATCAGTCTAGGTTGCGAGGGTCAGCTCCGCCGAGTTGTTGTCCAACCGGACAACTCGTGCCAAGATGGCACCATGCACACCACGGCATTCGAACGCAACAGGCCCGACGCGCGAGTGATCAGTGACAGCCTCGATGGCTCGCAGCTGAGCCCGTTCTGGATTGACGACTTGCCCGATCGGCCAGCTCACGCAGCGCTCTCGGCCCGAATCGTGGCTGACCTCGTCGTCGTCGGAGGTGGTTACACCGGCCTGTGGACGGCGTTGCTGGCAAAACAGCGCAACCCCGACCAGAGCGTGGTGCTACTCGAAGGCAAGCGCATTGGCTGGGCTGCCAGCGGTCGCAACGGCGGATTTGTGGAGGCCACCCTCACCCACGGGGCGAAAAATGGTGAGACGCGCTTCGCTGATGAGCTCGACACGCTCGATCGGCTGGGCATGGCAAACCTCGACGAGATTCAAAACACGGTCGAGCGCCACGGTTGGGCCGTCGACTTCGAACGTGTCGGATCATTCGCCGTCGCCACTGAAGCTCATCAGGTTGCCGACCTGGCTCGCGCACACGACGGCGAACATGAGTTGTTTTACGACGCTGCCGCCATGCGAGCGCAGATCAACTCACCCACCTATGAGGGCGGGCTGTGGTCGCAGCGCGATACAGCGCTCGTGCATCCGGGCAAGCTCGCCGAAGCTCTGCTCACTGCGTGCCTGGAGGCTGGGGTGCAGGTTTTCGAATCGAGCCCAGTGCTCGGTGTGAAACCTGAGCGTGACGCCGTCGAGCTCAGCACCCGCAACGGTGGCACTGTGCGCGCCAAGCGCGTCGCCCTGGCCACCAACGCCTTTCCGTCACTACTCAAGCGCTACCGACTGCACACCGTTCCGGTCTACGACTACGTGCTGATGACTGAGCCGTTGACGGATGCCCAACTCGCCTCAATCGGATGGAACGGCCGGCAGGGTGTCGCCGACAGCGCGAACCAGTTTCACTACTACCGCCTCAGTGCTGACAACCGCATCTTGTGGGGCGGATACGACGCTGTCTACCACTTCGGCGGGCGCATCCGTTCAGAGTATGACGACCGGCGCGAGTCGTACGAGGTGCTCGCCAGCCACTTCTTCACCACTTTTCCGCAGCTCGAGGGCGTGCGGTTCAGCCACCGCTGGGCGGGCGTGATTGACACCAGCAGTCGCTTTTGCGCTTTTCATGCCACTGCACACCAGGGGCGTGTGGCGTATTCCGCCGGATTCACCGGACTAGGGGTTGCCGCCACTCGGTTCGCCGCCAACGTCATGCTCGACCAGTTGGCGGGGGAGATCACCGAACGCACATCGCTTGACATGGTGTCGTCGATGCCAATGCCTTTTCCGCCCGAGCCCGCCACGTATCCGGCCGTGCAGTCGGTGCGTTGGGCGTTGAATCGCGCCGACCACAACGGGGGCAAACGCAATCTGTTTTTGCGCACGCTCGACAGGGTGGGGCTGGGGTTTGACTCATGAGCCTGCCCCTCGATTCGGCGACCATGGTGCACGCATTCGAGATCGAACTGGCCCACGAACGGATTAGTGCCGCAGAGACGGTGGCCGGATCGCCCACGGCCGGGTTCGTGGCTCTCACCACGGTCGGAGATCTCGAAGTGGGCGTGTGGGAGATCACTGCCGGAGTCGTGACCGCGGTCGAAGAAGCAGAAATCTTCATCGTGCTGCGCGGACACGCGACACTGCGCCGCGGCGATGGCACTGAGATTGAACTCGCGCCCGGCAGTGTTGCGCGCCTCACCGAGGGTGAAAAAACTCAGTGGACCGTGCGCGAGACACTGCGCAAGGTGTACCTGGCCTAGCGGTCAGTGGGCCAGAAGACCCGCCAGGAACCGAGGCCTGAGTCGCGACGCTAGGAGTCGATGCTGCGCGGGCTCCGCGCCACCCAGGTGTCAGAGGTGACTGGGGTGGTGTGAGTTTCGGTCGAGAGGATCAGGCGCACCTCGGCAGAGTACGATTCGAGTGTCTTTTGGCGATGACGTGCCTCGCCAATCTGCATCTCTGCCTCTTGCATCATCTTGCGGGCGAAGGGCTCCGTGGCTGAGGCGATCGCATTCGCGCGCGCGACGGCGCTGGACTCCGTGCGCTGAGCGCTGGCTCTGGCCTGCTGCATATAGTCAGCCGCAAGCTTTTGAGCGTTTGACAAAACTTCGTCGGCCTCGTGGGTCAGCGATTGTGCCCGCATGGTTGCCGCCGCGATGTGCTCTTCCGCAACTGTGTAGGCATTATCGAGCTGAGTTTGTGCACGCTCGTGAAGCGACGCTCGCTCAGTGGCAGCCTCCTCGTTTTGCTGGCGAAGGTCGAGTTCAGCGTCAGTGACCGCTGAGCGCAATGAGTGCCACTCTCTCTCGGTCTGTGAGCGAACTCGTTCTGCTTCGGCGCGCGCCTCTGCCGCAATCTGTCGAGCGGCGCGCTGATCAGACTCTGCCTCACGACGTACGGTCTCAGCGGCGATAGTGGCCTGAGACACTATTTCGGCCGCTCGTTTTCTCGCACCGTTTTCAGCGGTGATCGCCGCACGTTCACCGCGGAGACGGGCGTTCTTTGCCTTTTCTGCTTCTTCTTCGGATGCTTGAGCGCTCGCCGCGCGCACGCCCTCGGCCTCCAGCAGCAGTGCCTCAGAACGCCGGGTGCTTTCTGCCATGACCTCTTTGCTGTCCCAGTGGGCCCGGTCACGAATGAGGTCTGCCTGTGTCCGGCCCTCAGCGACGAGTTCGCGCGCGTCTCGCTCGGCTTCGGCACGCAGCTTCGTCGCCTGCTCTTCGGCCAGTCGCAGAGCCGACTCGAACTCGGTGCCCAGGTCAGAGAACGAGCCCGAGCTGCGTGCGAGTCTCTGGTTTGCATCGGCAAGTTCGCGCAGGGCCTGCTGCAGCGCGCGTTCGCGTTCGTACAACTTGTCTTCGGCTGCGGTCACTCGTTCGGTGAGTTCTATGACCGTGCCATCGACTTCTTCGGTGTCGTATCCGCGCAGCGACCGGCGAAACTGCGATGCGATCAGGTCGGTCATGGGAACTCCTTGAGTGGGTGCGAACCGAAGAAAGCGTGTGCTCCGGAGTTAGCGTAATTGGGCCTACAGCCAAAAACTTGGGCGCGAGCATCCTCCCTGCCCTCGGCATGCGTAATGCGAACATCAAGGCTGAATCGTCGTGTCGAATTTCCCCACAGCCGTGCCATAGCGGGCGAGTTCAGAGCCATGCCCATGTGGTCATCGACCATGGCCCGGCCAGCTACGAGCAACTTGATGGCTGCCCGAGGTTTTGCATCAGGGCGGCCCTGATGTGGCGGGATACCACCGTGCTGGGGGCGCATACGATGCCGTCGACCACTGTGGTGGGCTTGCCTGGTCAGAATGTGACGAATGGCCCGAGTCGCGCGGTTTGCGTGCCAGCGACCCTTTTACCACCCAAGGACGGACTGCGATTCGGCGCTGCGGGAGCCCCGCGCCTTTTTGGTTTTTTTGACCTTAGCGAGGAGCGCTTGAGCGCGCCGTCTGCCCTCTGCCAACACCTCTTGGCTCTCCCAGTGGGCTTGGTCGCGAGCAAGGTCAGCCTGTGCACGACCCTCTGCGACCAGTTCGCGGGCTTCGCGCGCAGCCTCACGGCAAATTCTTTCAGCCTGCATCTCGGCCTGCCGCAGGGTCGAGGCGAAATCGGTACCCAGCTCGGAGGATGCGCCTATATTGCGCGCGACTTTCTGGTTCGCATCGGCTAGCTCGCGCAGGGCCTGCTGCAGCGCCCTGTCGAGCTCGTACAGTTTGTCTTCCGCGGCGGTCACCCGCTCGATGAGTTCTTCGACGACGCCGTCAACTTCTTCGGGGGCGTATCCGCGCAGTGACCGACGAAGCTGCGATGCGATCAGATCTGTCATAGATACTCCTCGAACGGGCGTGAATTGAGAGAGCACTGCTCCTCTGCCGTCATGCTAGGGGCGCTCACCGCTCCCGCGCACTGGCCCATCGAACCGTCGCTCTGCAGAAGTGCGAAATGCGAACATGCGGGCCGAATCGTGGCGTCGAACACCTCCGCAGCTAGGCCGCTCGCGGTCGAGTTTAGAATCATGCCCATGCGCATTCATGTGGCCACTGACCACGCTGGCCTTGAGTTCAGCACCACCATTCGTCAGCACGTTGCGGAACAGGGCCATGAGGTCATCGACCATGGCCCTGCCAGCTACGAGCCACTTGATGACTACCCAAGTTTTTGCATCAACGCGGCCCGTGCGGTGGCCAGGGATCTGGTGGGCGGCATCGCCGCGCGAGGCATCGTTTTCGGGGGGTCAGGAAACGGCGAACAGATCGCGGCCAATAAGGTGCCGGGCATCAGGGCGGCCCTGGTGTGGAGTGACGCCACTGCGCTGCTGGCGCGTGAACACAATGACGCCAACGTCGTCTCGATCGGAGCCCGTCAACACACCGTCGACGAAGCTTTGCGTTTTATCGACGTCTTTCTTGCGACGCCTTTCTCGGATGAAGAACGGCACAGCCGACGCATCGCGCAACTCGCCGAGTATGAGCTGACCGGCGCCATCGCCGGGCACGAGATCGTCTAGAGCTGGCATGCCCGAGGGTCATTCCGTTCACCGCATTGCCCGGCAATTTGCGCGCCAGTTCGTTGGTCAGCAAGTTCAGGCCAGCTCACCGCAGGGTCGTTTTGCCGAGGGTGCCGCAATTCTCGACGGCCGCACCATGACCGATTCCCACGCCGTCGGCAAGCAGATGTTTCTCGAATTCGACGAGGCGTTGTGGTTGCGCGTGCACCTCGGCATTTATGGGGCATGGGATTTCGCGGGTGATGGTCGTCGACGTGCAACGAAGCCGCGGGTGGCACCCGCCGATTCAGGGTTAGTGGTTGGGGCGCATGAAGAATCTCTTGCGTCGATCGGGGCGCCCCGCCGCACCCGGCTGCGCATGGCTGAGGCTGAGAAAGAGAGCGTTGTTGCCGGGGCTGGCCTCGCCGGGTTTCCGCCTGAGCCGATCGGTCAAGTGCGCGTGCGCTTGCTGACTGAGCGTGTAGTTGCCGACTTGCGGGGGCCCACCGCGTGTGAAGTGCTGGATGCTGCAGGAGTGCAGCGGGTAGTGGACAAGCTCGGCCCTGACCCGCTCATCGACGAGGCCAAAGCGGGTGAAGAGCGCATGCTGGCGCGCGTGCGAGGCCGCCGCGTGCCGATTGGGCTGCTGCTCATGGATCAGTCAGTGGTCAGCGGCATCGGCAATGTGTATCGAGCCGAAATACTCTTTCGGGCTCGACTTGACCCGCACCTGACCGGAGCATCTCTGACTGACGACACCATTCGCGACCTCTGGCGTGACTGGTGTTACCTGCTCGGCGTCGGAGTGGAAACCGGCCAGATGCTCACCATGGACGGGCTCGATGAAGAGGCGCAGCGAGCGGCTCGACGAAACCGTGCAGACCGGTACTGGGTATACAAGCGTGAGGGGTTGCCGTGCCGCATCTGCCGTACCCACATCGCACTCGAAATGGCTGCAGCGCGCAAGCTCTACTGGTGCCCAAACTGCCAGCAGTAGTGCCGCGGCCAATGCCTTGTCGCTGCAGGCTCCCTGCAATCGAGGCCCTTCGAGGCAACACCCGATTAGGGCACGCATGAGGCACACACCGCACTACCTGCTGCACGACCGCAGTGAGATTCGACGGCTGATTCGTGAAAACCCCTGGGTCACTATCGTGTCGCACACGGCAGAGCGCGGCATCGTCGCCTCGCACTACGCTTTTCTGCTCGACGAAAAAGCTTCCACAGGCTATGACATTGTGCTGGTGGGGCACGTGGGTCGGCCCGATGAGCAGGCGCATGAACTCGGGCAGCACGAAATGCTAGTGATCGTGCAGGGCGCCCACGGCTACGTTTCGCCGAGTTGGTACCCCGAGGGCAGCATCATCCCCACCTGGAACCACGTGACTGCGCACCTCTGGGGCATCCCTGAAATTTTGAGTGACGCCGCCAACCTTCAGGCGCTCACCGAGCTCACCGACCACTTCGAACGGCCTGTGGCCAGCCCCCGTGGCTTACACCTTGACCCCGAATACTCTGAGCGCATTGCACGCGGAACTGTCGGCATTCGACTGCGTGTGACGCGGGTCGATGCGCGTGCCAAACTCAGCCAAGACAAGCCTGCCGACGTCGTCGAGCGCATCATTGACGAGCTTGCCGGCGACGGGCCGTACAGCCAGCCTGGTCTCGCCCGCGAAATGAGGAGACACCATGGTTCGAGCGATTCGTAACGCCCGCCCGCTGAGCGGTGATGAGCTCATCGACCTGCTGCTCGACGACGGCGTGATCACCGCTATTTTGCCCGCGGGCTCTCAACCGGTTGGGCCCGATGAGATCGACCTTGAGGGTCGCTTCATCATGCCGGGGCTGTGGGACGAACACGTGCACTTCACCCAGTGGGCGCAACACCGTCGACGCGTTGACGTGAGCGAGGCCGCCAGCGCCGCCGAAGCAGTCGCGCTGGTGCGTGCGCACCTGGCGAAAGACGCGGCGGATGCCGGAGATCCCGCCGCCGCCTCCGCCTCCGCCGCGGCAGTCGTCGTCGGAGTCGGTTTTCGTGATGCGTTATGGCCGGATGCGCCCACCGCGGCACTTCTCGACGCCATCGCACCGCACCGCCCCATCGTGCTCATCAGTGCCGACGTGCACTGTGTCTGGCTCAACACTGCGGCGCGAGAGCTGTTCGTCGCACCGAGCTCGCCAGACGGCAGTGCTGACGGCAGTGCTGACGGCAGTGCTGACGCCAGTGCTGACGCCAGTGCTGACGGTGTGCTGCGCGAAGATGCGGCGTTCGCCGTCACCGTGCAGCTCGACGGCGCATCCGACGCGGAACTTGACCGCTGGGTTGCCGAGGCCGCGACTCACGCCGCAGCACGGGGAGTGGTCGGCATCGTCGACCTTGAAATGCGGTGGAACCGTGACGACTGGCTGCGTCGCGTCAACGCTGGGTTCGCGGCGCTACGAGTGGAGTTCGGGGTTTACCCACAGCACCTCGACCGCGCAATCGAATTGGGCCTGCGCAGTGGTCAACCGGTGGCAGGCACCGTGCGGGTGGGCCCGCTCAAAGTCATCACTGACGGCTCACTGAACACCCGCACCGCCTACTGCTGTGATCCGTACCCCGACACCCCAGACG
>Ga0306871_1000577_pt1 | contig 14054 bp, 6 predicted proteins | sample AntRauMeHopE1497_FD_190447 | JGI IMG/M metagenome (GOLD analysis project Ga0306871, IMG submission 190447) | Saline lake microbial communities from Rauer Islands, Antarctica - Metagenome Hop E1 #497 (v2) (version 2) | ecosystem: Environmental > Aquatic > Non-marine Saline and Alkaline > Saline ... | reverse complement strand
GTTGCCCTTTCCCCGTGCCGTTAGAACGCTGCCACATGTTTTTGTAAGTGACTTTTCGCTGCTTAATGACAGGCATAGTTGTTGAACAAAAAAAGAGCAGCTAATGCTACGAAGTTGGGAATATAAACGAGGGTATAGAAACGAAAGCGGTATCAGAAGCAGAACACACTGCTGAATTGCTTGAGTTTATTATGTTTGGACGATGGCTAGACCTTTATATATAGGGATACCTTCTACACTTGCTCGCTCTGTTTACATTAGCAACCGGAGCGGGTCCTGTTCCCTTAGCAATGTCCCAAAAAAAAAGCGGTTAAAAAACCGAAAGCGCGCGCGTTGAAGCACGTGACAACTACTGTGTTACTAGTATATATACACAGTACTTAAAAAGCGGTTGTAACACTGCGTGTTAACGGTAAAAGCGTGTGTAGATGTTGGTCCTGTGTCTTTCGAAGCGGACTATAGGACTCCACTGTTTTCGCTGGCGGTGACATGGGTTCGTCTAGCTCGGACGAGGATGACCACATACCAGAGGGCGAAGAGGGTGGTGACTCTGCTACGGGCGTCAACGAATACGTAGGTGTGAAAGACAAGCGGCGGCGAAGTCGGGAGAGGGCGATCGAGGTTTCAGGCAGGCTGGCGCGACGGCGTTTTATCGGAGCTCGCTCCAAAGTCCGTGGCATAAGGGTGTCTGTGCTACGGTTCAAAAAAGACGGACTGGCACAGTCGGTCATAGTGGATGTCACAGCAGCAGCAGCAGCGGTGGATGGGGGTGGTGGTGGTAACACGCTCCACGGTGCTTCCACTATTTTACACTGACGTAGTTTGGTCAAAGCCGAAGTGATTGCAGCCTCGAGTGCCTCGCAAATGCTTGCTATGTGTCCCGACTCAACAATAGCAACGGCAAAACCTTGCTCTTGACATTCAGTACCATCCGAAAAAGTTGCACAGACAGTTGCACGCGATAGAATGCTTCGAGATGTAGCTGACGCTTCGGATAAATTCATCGCCGGTTCAGTATCATAGGACGTCTCCAGTACCTTATACCCTGTCATTGTGACGGACGTGGGAGGTGAACAGTCGATTGCGTGGGGGGCCATTCTTAATAAGACGACGAAACACTCTTTGACACTTCAAGTGAGTGGTAAAGACTAACTATATTTTCAAGGAGTGACACGGTATATATATATATATATACACCTCTGGGATGAGCGTCATTTTTTTTTGGACCAACGTTCCATATCGTAATGAAGTGACGTGACTGAAACTTTTTTACATATCGCTACGATTAAAAGTATCTACGGCCTGCAAACGTTCAACATATCCAATATTTACACTGCTTCTCTAATTTCATTTTCATTGTTGAGCGCTATTGTATGTACATGGACCCATTCGTCTTCGCGTATGATTGTAGATAGACGACGACGTGCAAACGATGCTATACTAAAATGAATGGCAAACAACAGCACAAAGAGAACATAATACCACATAGTGACACGTTGCCAAACTGCCTCTAGTCCAGCATCTTGCCCGTGCGATAAAACCACGCACCCCATTAAGCTTATGAAGCCTGTGACTAGACACATGCCCATTTGCATGGTATAACTTAGTTCAAATGACGTACGATGTTCGGTAACGTCTTCGAATGCCACGAACGTTACAGAAAAATGTACCACTAACAAGATATTGTAAATGATCCAGGCAACGACGATATAGATGTCGGAATACGCCAGCTTAGAATCAGTGGTCTCATTGTTCACGATGCTTTGAACGATTTTAAATATACGGTCAAGCGATGCGATAGACAATATAAAAAGTGGCATGTAGAGTATCATGAACGATACCAAGCTAGATCTGAGCAGTAAATAAGCAACACGCGAAGGCGAGCGTGGATCAGCCATCCTTCCCGGACGTCGTAGCGACGCAGCTATAATTCGTCCATTTTAACAATAGTAGCGTATAATAGTGTACTATGTTACAATGCGCGCGCAAAAACAAACAAACATATGTTACTTTACATTCAACACACATGTTTCAACTGTATGGTCTTGCGATGGCGTCGCTTCAGACGGGGCGGATCGGCGTTGTCGATGTTTCAAATACAGTCTCAAGACTAGGTATAGTACTTCAGCAGATGCAACAGTGAAGGACAACGACACAATGAGATAGGGAATGAGCGTGCGATGACTGTTCAAATAACCAGGGCGCGGGACGAACACTAGGTGTGACCAAGATGCGTCCGTATGTTTCAGTGTCAGATGTGTCTGTTGCGAAAGTGGAAGGCTACACGTTGCAAATAGTAGCGAGTATAATAATTTGATACGTGTATTATAATAAAAAGGGTACTAAAAGAAAAATAAAATCATTTCTCAGGATTAAACAGTGCCAGAAGTTGCCTCATCTGGTCCATGTTAGCCCCGTACAGTGCAGTGTACGCACTGTCCGCGTCCATGGCGACCCAGAATACAAGTTGAATACAGCTTTGAATACGTTTCATTTGACCGCGCACAACGGCGATGTTATCCGAGTTGATGTCATTGGCCACCGCATTAGCAATGGATTGTATCTGAGGGAATCCTATGTCCATCGCCTTCTGTAACTGACGGGCCAGAGTTGCATCAGAGTTGCTCCGTGTAGCTATCCGTCCAATAATGTCGTCTGTGGTAGGAGCCGACTCCCACGTAAAACTCATGAAACGCGATAGATCTTGCACTTTCATATACGTGATGACTGGAGCCGATTCCTTGTGCAGAACATACTCTTCAGGGTGCTTTCCTGTTTTTTGCGCTGTACATACCCTATCTCTAAGTCCAGAGGCCAGATATTTCCCATGCGTTACAAAGGGTGCCATATCCACTGCCACCGACGTGGCCAGATGCGTCTTCGTATAGTTGCCACCCAAGCGCCTGACCGCGTCATACTGTATAGGCGCATCCAGTACGGTTTTCTGAGTATACTCGAGGCGCTTGAGCCAACCGTCGCACCGTGAACTCAGATGCATCCATCCAGGCGTTGCTTGCACCGTCGTGAGCCAGTTACTCAATGCTTTCTGGTCGATAGACTTCCGCTTGGGTCGGCTCTTGCATACGACTTGTAGGGAAGTATCCAAGTCTTGTAATGCACGTACCACGTCTGTCCACGACGACCATGTACAGTCCCAGTAGAGCCGCAGCAGAAGGGGAGATAAGTCAGGGGCCAGAATAGGATAAGTCACTGATGGGCGACTCTTGATGGATCCGACAGGAGAGACTACACCCGCTTGGATGATCTGGGGTGTTTGCGAGACAAATTCGCTAAACACGGTGGGTGACCATACAGGTTGTGTCATTGTTGTTTTGCAGACAATAATAGGGACCGTAAGAGGCGTAGTCACCCCTAGCGCTTTCAAGAGCGAATCCAATGACGTGATTGCTACCGTCGAAGTCGAAGTCGAAATGGAAGAGGGTACAAGCCATGACGTCTTTAATCGACAAACAGGCCAAGACGAAGAAGTCATGTTTTGGGGGGGGTCTAGTGTATATTTAAGAAAAGCCATGTCAGACAAAAAACTACTAGAAATTCTACATGCCTACAAGGAAAAAAAAAATGAAAGTCTATTCATACTAATAATCATAGTTCCCTCTGTACACCCTTCCTTTCACATACGAGACAATATATATGGGAGGGACTTATATTATAGTATTACCTATCATACGAACTGCGTCGCTTCTTCTTCCGTCAATCACCACATTACGGGTACCCGATGGAGGGTGACGTCCATCGCATTCCTCTTTCTCCTCCTCCTCTTCATCGCTAGTGGTATCAAATAGATTGGTTGGAACGTCGACTACGATTTCCTCCTCTTCAGGCTCGGCTTCAGGCTCGGCTTCAGGCTCGGCTTCAGGACCGGCTTCAGGACCGACTTCAGGACCGACTTCAGGACCGACTTCAGGCTCGACGTCGGCTTCAGGACCGGCTTCAGGCTCGACTTCGGCTTCAGGATCGGCTTCAGGATCGGCTTCAGGATCGGCTTCGGGCTGGACGTCGGGCTCATCGGCTCGCTTCCGTTTCATTTTCGCTGCCACTAGCAGTTGTGGCGAAATGTCGATCACCGACGATGAACGTAACATAATAGGCGCACCCGCCGTGAGGGGCAGCGAGGAGGAATCCAACAATGTCAGTACACGCTGGTCGATGGCGTCAATGGATACATGTAGCTCCCGGACATACTCCACTAGACTCTGTGAGTCCACAGTAGAAGGTTGACTGCATCGAGAGACGGCAGAATCACAGAGCCACTGGAGCCACCGAACCTTTCTCTGCCCTCGGTTAGTATCCGAGGCAAGCAAGTGTGCCGCTTGTCTGAACACAGAAAAGGGCACTGCATTATCGAGGCTCGGTGGCATCTCAACGATTCCGCAGGCACCCATACCTCCCGATGCGTTAGATTGCGGGATAGTCGGCCAAAGTGCAGCTCCCCACTGGGCCGGTGATTGGGATAGCGTCGTACCACATCCTATTCCGTACTCGAGCTGATTCCCTGCAATCTGTAGCGTGCCATTCCATTTCAGGAGGCGACTGAGCCACGTCTCGCAAAACTCGATGAGTAGCGACACATCGGCACGTAACGTCCCTGAACTCAAGGGTACAATGCCCAGCACCAGTGACGCTGGTACACTACTTGAGGCAGAGTAGCCATACTGCAGAAACCGCTTGGCTAGTACTGCAGGTAGCGACGACACGGATGTTTTCAGTATAGGCAGCACAATCCGCACATCCGTCGCCCCTAGGTACGTTGTAAGCTGGTCGGCTACAACCAGCGGCGATGGCGGAAGGTGTGTCCATACACTATACACAGCGCGAAGTGTCGGCCAGTGTATGGATTCTACGACCCTACCAACGTTCCGAGCGTGCTCAACATCCGCTTCCGTATCAACCGGTGCAAGGGGCGCACGCTTTCTGCGTTTACCTGTAGGTGCAGCTGTCGTCGGTGCGGGCGCATGCGATTTCGGTCGTGTCACCACTTTAAGATCACGCAAGACGACGTGTCGATACGCGTCTTGGTCCGCCTGACTCCACGCCGTCTGCAATGGACAGGTCACTGGACGGGGTGTCTTTTGCTTTTCTGCGAGTTTCGCTAGGACCCCGCCTAGCTGGTCTGGCGTGGAGCAGAGGGGGAGGGGTGTGGCACCCGCGTCCAGCACATGGTCTGGAAGGACTACATCCGTAGTGATCCCTAACGCCTTTGAATCCATCTGGGCTAAGCTCGGGAGAGCGTAAAGCGCTGGATGCCCGAACAGCAACTTCAGAGACGTGCGTTCAGGGACCGTCGCTGCCATAGGCGAATACGTATCGAGCCAGAAACCACTTGACATCCATTGTGTCTTGGGGTGCGTCGCTAACTCCACACCTTTTTCAAAGGTCTCTTCCAGCGCCTCGAGCTCTTTAGTGGCTGTGGCCGAGCCAACCAGGGGTACTGATAGTTCCAGCCACTGGCAATGGGACCCGCGCCAGTTGGCCATCATGGCCATCAGACTCTGAAGGCAAGCGTAGTTGGATCCGCGAGGTGACGTGGTTTTCAAGCTCCAGAGACTAGGTACAGGGTCGTTTGGACATCCCTGAGCAGTCCACACCTCGATCGCTGCGTGAAACCGAGTAACTGGTTCTGGAAGCACATTTGCTAGCCCATATTGAATTCCGTTAGCTAGGGCAGGCGAAATGCCGACAGCAGCAGACAGACAAACGTCCATGTAACTGAAGGGTTGCAATGACGCCAGACGACCCGTCCGTGAAAAGGAAGGTACCCACTCAGTGCGCATATTCAACACATGTTGTGCGAGCACCGTTTCTTCCAAGTCCTCAGGATGTTTCGTACACTGCTTCGCAGTGTAGTGTGAAAGGTACTTGGGTAAACAGCATGAGCGCGGTAGAAGCGAGAGTGCTTCCAAAAAGGGGACTCGCACACCACTCAGTACTTTATCCAAACGAAGGCGCGCGGCAGTGCAGCGAGATACGAGTAGCATCAGAGTCTCAGGTGTGGCTGATGGACGGTCGTTGGCGTTAGGGTTAGGAGAGGAAGACGTTACACCGGTAGTATTGAGCGTTCCCACAAGAGTATCCACAACGGTTGTGAGACGGTCGATATACACGATGTAGTCTTGCAGCGCGGCATACCCCTCTCCTTTCAACTGACGGGCAACAACTGTAAGCTTGCTCGTCAGCTGCGCATACAGTTGCTGGCCCGAGTCCGAATACCCCCCCCGCATTTGCTGTACCATCCTTACACGGCTTTTCACAAAGTCGTGTAAGATCTGGCACATGACAAACCACCGTTCGAGCCCTCGCCAGCGTACTTCTTGGTCACACCATTTGGCCCAGTTACTGCGGTCAGCGGGCGTACCTGTCTGTAGTCCGTCTTTTTGGACCAGACTATCCCGCAGCAGGCTGAACCAATACCGCGTAAAGTGGTACGGTGTGGGGCGACACAGTTCACCAAGGGATGAAGTTGACGGTGAGGCGATGCCGTAATGTATATATCCTTCGACAGGACAGGAAAATAACCGGTGTTGTTCGACCGAATGTTGAAGACCCATGCTAATAGAGATCCAGTCTTGAACGGATCCATCGGGTCGGACATAGACAGCGGCTTCTTCTGCGGTGGGACATCCGAGCCCGAGAAGAAGAAGCGACGCCGTGACGGCACGGCCCACGGTACGTGCTACGGATGCCAGTTCATCGCACAACTCGCGCTCTTCACCCTTGAGGGACCGGGTGACATCCAAGCACACCCGTTCCAGTTCAATGAGAAGGTGTAAGAGCGAATTGGCGCCTCTAACAAAGACATCCACGCTGAGTCTTCCAAATAAGGACCGCCAATACTCTTCGGTCGCAGACAGTGTACACGTGTACTGTTTTGACTCAGCCGCTCTTACGGACTTAGGACGTACAGACGCGCGCGCTTGAATGCTGACGGCTTCGTCAGGCGTATCGCCCTTCTTGGGCTTGCCTTTCGCCTCTTTGCGCTCCACCTCACTCATCAGCTTGAAGATGGCAGCCGCCACCGATGCACGTTGTTCCTTAGAGACCGTCGCAATGTCGGCCTCCTCCATCCAATGAGGCACGAAAAAACGCCCTGGATGTGTACGGCCTCGGGGCTTTCTGATCCGGCTCTCCAGCAACGCTTGATGGCGAGTCTCGCCATACATAGCACACAACCGTGCCAATGTGAGGGGCAAGTCTGTGAAGAGACCTAACAGATGTGTGTGCGCCCGCAAGCGCGCATTCGGCAGATCTGCCGAACTATGAAGCCCCGCTCGAGCGGCCGTTACCGATGTTGAAGCTACAACGGTCTTCCATTCCGCGAACGTGACGGCGTGTTGATGTGTGCTCGGCCAAAACACCTTCCACCCATTGACAACACCCTCATCACGGGGCGGTTCAGGGACAGATGGCGTATCCGCTTCACTGCTGCGAAACTGCGCAATGCGTGCCAACCGTTCCGCTTGCTTAGTAAAGCATTTGAAGGGGTCCACATGCTCAGTGACCTCGCACCATGCGAGAGACAACAGTGCCAAGTGCTGACGGGATGCCGGTAGCGTCTGAAGCTTTTTGATAGCATCGTCTACGTAATTGGCGAGATCACTTGTGACCAGAGGACGTATCTCAGGTAGCTGAGGTGTATTTACACCTGCTGCAGTGGCGGGTCTGCTTCCTAACCACACCGTCGCATCTCCTACCAGCTTGATCACAGCGGGCGTGTGGTCGCTCCATGTGTCACGGGTCGCAACGCTATACAGGTAAGTTCCAGTCGGGTACACAGGAAGAAAGGGAAATGCGGAGGACGTCCAGGTCGCTGTCGCTGTCGCAAGTTCAACTAGATCGTCGAACGCCACTTTCTCGAGGTAAGCACCGCGTGGCGTGGTCAAACGTACAAGATCCGGTGCTGCATGGCATACTCTCCCATCCTCTAAACTTGAAGGCGACAGCAGTGATGCGACAGTTCCATGTATAGCACCGGTATCTGACACAGGCCGGTGTCCTTGAAGCAATGCATCGCACAATGGTTGCGCTTGAAGAGGACGTATCCAATTGGAACCACGGCCGTTGTTGTCGTCGTCGTCGTCGTCACGGGGCTCGGTAAACTGTAAAAGCCAAACAACAGCTGACGAGAGCAGGTAAGGAGTTTTTCGAACATGCGCTGCACGTACGTCCTCCGCAACAGTCTGCAACCATGTATCCAATACCTTTACCAAGCGTTGCATAACACCCACTTGACTCGCCTGTGGGGTCTGGTGCCACATCGTCATCGTAGCCGCATCAATGAGGAGGTAGATACGGGGAACAACTTCCACAACCGATGCCGAGTGCCAACTTATATTGACATCTTTCAGACGTGTACAGAGTTCCCAATCCAAGACCGACGCGCTGCTGGTAAGAATCGGCGACAGATGAAGGTCTGTGCTTTTCGTTTTCGTCTTACTCGACGCGCTGGAGACATTAATAGGTGTCGCACGGGTAAAAACAACCGCTGTGGGTTGCCGTGACGACACCGTGGTCATCGTCGCAGTACAGGCCGTATGATACGCCAGGGATTGGTGCACCAAGTCGCCTGGGAAGTAGGGGGTAGTCTCCAGGGTCCATCGCGATAGACATAGGACAGATGAAACGACATTTCGAATCGATAGAGTACCCGATAGGTCATTCATACGCGCCTCCCACCGCTGCCACACCCCCTCCACTCGCTGCATTCGCCGCATTCGCCCGTCTCGATCGTCGCAAGCTTGCGATACTGGCCGTATATGTGGGACGTTCACAGGGTACCGCGGAACTAGACGTCCAGGGAAGCGTTCGAGTGTTGGACTGTTGAGCGACCTTTTGAGTAACCAACGGTACGCAGAAGCTATGCAGGCTCCTCCAGCTGTACCGGGAAGCTTAGTTGTGTCCGGAACCAAGCCACAGAGTGTCCATAAGCATGGCATGAGATGGGTGCTAGACGGCAGGACCGAGGCGGGCGAAGCGGAGCATGCTTTGTCCACCAACCACGCGACATGATCAGCGATCTCAAATTGCAGTGCCAGTTCACGTTGCTCCTTTTTCGACCATGAGGTCGTTTCCGGCATTGACCAGTACGAATTAACAACGCCGCGTCGCTTCCGCTTACTGAACACCGCGCTCAACATAGCCACTACATTATCGTCGCTCGGAGTGATAGCAGAACGAGAGTTGGATAATGTAGTGGCCACGCTCTGTCCCGACAGCCAGTTTTCAGTGGAATACTGGATGTTGGTCATGAAAGACGTAAAGTCATCCACGAGAATTGACAGGTGAGCTACTGTAGTCCGTAGCTTCTTTCGTTGTTCGTCGTCCTCCACAAACAAGACATCCGGATCACTGGCGTCTGCGGGTACACAGCTCTTCAATCCTTCGATCAGAGAAGATAAGGTACCATCGATAGTATCAACCACACACCATACAGCCATATACTGTATGGCTGTTCCGACGCACGAGAGAACTAGCGACGGAAACCATACTAACGCATGGCCATTGGGAAGAGATGCTTCACTATGACGGTCTGGATGACTCCATTTCACGACACGTTCAAACAGTGTGAGATCCGTATCCGATGGATATGCGCCAATGTAACATGCTTCTACATCCGCCCAGGTAGAAGTATCAGGTAGCTTCCCGTTCGTGCGTTGTACCAATGGCACAGACCTAAGTCGTTGATAAAGCACAAGGTCTACGAGATCCCAAAATAGGCTATCCACCTTATCCTTGTCACGCGCATACGACTGTTCGTCCCCTAAATACTTGGTAAGTGTGTGGAGAATGAAACTCCATGTGTCTGGGTTCTCCGAGCTACCATTCTGAGAAGCCGCTGTCTTCTTCACATTCTTGAGGCTGATGTACGCGGTGGGGAGTACACGATTCACGGTACTCTTCCACTGCTGCATAGTCTTTTGGATAGACGCACTGTTCACTCGGTCACTGAAGACGCCTTTGGGTGTAATGTCAAAGCTGCTCAAAAGCTGGACCACCTTTTTGGTCAACGGCTCCAGTAGTTGTAGGTCAGCAGTGTACCACGTATCCCAATGTGCCATCTCCCCCACCGAAATATACCAGCCGACGGAGACAGCACGGGCGAGGTACATGGAGGAATCAGCCGTCGTCGTGGATGTCACTGTCGCAGCCGGGGCTACGGAGGCTACCAGGTGTGGTTTATGAACCAGCGTACGCGCTACTGTCTGTACAATAGCCATGGTCGCTGGATCCACTGCCCACTCGGGCATTTCCGACCACTCTCGACCAACGTGATGCGATGGACCCCTTGATTCATCCTGCGACTCCAGAAGCGGGCGCTGCGACGCCGTCGAAGAGAGAGGGGCAACAGAGTACACTGGTAACTGTACACGCGGCAACATCTCCGACACATAGGGACCGATGGCTTGGATGTACCCGCTCATCCATGCATCCAATGAGGTAGACAGTACCGGTCGCCCTGGGCGGTTCATCTGAGTTACGTGGTCACGTAACACAGCCATGCCTTTACGGTGTTGTACAAGGCACTGCTCTGTACCGATGGATAGTGCGTCTTCTGTCGGGGACCCGCTGTATGCCCATAGTCTACACTCCTCGTCCAACTCGTTGACGGGACTGTCACTATGCAGCCAGGTCAACCAATGGGTTGTGTTGATGGCTTCGTTGTCCAGATACGTTGACCGTGTAGTTTCGTCACTGGCATCAACATACAGGGTCGGAAGAGGTGCGCTGACAGAACCTGAGGGAGCCTTCGTTGCGTCGCCATCGATATCCATATCCATATCCATAGTAGACGGGGCTTCTAATGGCGATGTTCGTACGGGCTGGATCTGTTGTTTCCAGTCTACAGGGGGGTGGGTTTGCCGTGCTTTCCGCGCCTGTTCCGCGCGGCCGGGTAATTCTAACAAGAATTTTACCAATCCCCACTCCAGCTGTATACCTGCCATCGATACTCCCGATGCCGACATATCCATGGCCTCGGTTCGTACAGGAAGATACGCGTCAAATATCGCCAGCCACCCTTCGGTTACAGCGCTTATGACCGCGGTACGAAAGGACCGAAACATTCGCACCCCGGCAGTGGGTGGTTTTGGAGGTGAGACGGGCGGTGATTCTGCAAACTCCAAAGCCCCCCAGGCTTGCACGACAAGATATAAGGCCAGCATACCTTGAAGTACGTCGCTGCAAGGTCGATACAAGGCGATTGCACGCGTCGACGGATCTGTCCATGACGACGTATGTAACCATGTATGTCTTCGCTCTAGGTAGCGCTGTAAAGCACCCCCATGGCCTCGCATCAGCTCATGGTTCCATACGTCGTCATGGAAGAGACTGGTAACATCATTGTTGTTACCACAGCCAGACATCAATGGCTGTGTCTGCATGGGCTGCGTCTCCAGCATGTCAATATCTACGCGTTGCGACTCCATACATGGCGACTCCATAGATGGCGACTCCAGCATGTTCAAGTTCGCCTCGTTGAATACACGCTTTATACAGTCACACGCGTGTATGAAGACCGTATTCAGGGAGGCGTTTCCCGGAGTCGCCATTTCTCTCATCAGTTTTGTGTACGACGAACGTAGCTGATCCACCGATGATTGTGAGAGTCCCATGTTGGGTGGTGGTGACGACTTTTGACAGTCCATTATCCACGCATCCAACGAGGCCGAATCGCATCGTTCGAACGGGTCCGCCTTGAGCCGTGACACAACCGATGGCTCTGGGTCATCGCCATCCTTACCGCATTCTACCATAAGAGCGCGTTGAGGTAGAGATGAGGCTTGTATCCATGGTGCTATTTTAGCCAGACTCACGTAAACGCAACGCAGCCATGCCCCATGTAGCACAGATGGCAGCCCCGTCCATTGGATGCGAGCGACGTGTTCGTGGATGACGAATAATGGCAGCGGGAGTTCACCAAGCACCTTATCCCAAGTCAATGGTAGGTATGCTTCCCCCCGCGAATACGCCAGGGCAAGAGCAGTATCATCCCGGGCCCCAATTCCACGTTGTTCTTTCTCTGTAGAAGACAGCGTAAAATTTAGTTACTTAAACTATGTATACATAAACACAAGAAGACTTACCTGAACGAAAAAGATAATCGTAAACGAAGTCGTTCATAGACGATAACGACGCGTCTGTACACGCATCCACTTTGGCTCTGTAGACCCACTCTAAGGGAAATGCGGTCTGTGCAGGATCGACTGATATTAACGCGGTACTGATCCTCCCGGGGAGAAGAGTCATCCAAAGTCCTGGAGCCTGCCTGAGGCCTACGTCTTCTCCCGTCTTTCCCATGGTATTGGCGGTGACAGCCGACCAGAATAAGCGATATGCTGGTGTATCCATGTCTGCATGCGAATGAGTTGTCGGTGATGTGGATGCGTCCAGACGAACTCCCCGTTGTACCGACCGGTTGATAACAGACGTAGACAACACCTTCAAGTTGCTCTTTATTGTTCTCTTCAGACGGGGGATAACCTCGATACATGCCAGTGGATCACTTTGGAGTCTTTCCAGAACAAGCTCCAACTCATAGTTGTTAGGTATACCAACCGTACACCGTAACACCAACGCATGCATCGCCATATGTCGCGCACACGACCCAAACGCTTCGATCAGACTCAATGGCCTCCGTGCCTGGTCGCTGCTGGTCGCTAAATCCGTTGGACTTGCATACGGAGGAATACCAATGACATCGGGAAGAGCGCGTGTCTTCGCACGGGGGTCCAATGCAGCCTGGCGAGATGCCTCCATAAGGCGAGCTAAGCCCTTATCCTTGTACAAGGACTTGGCCATTTGGATGAACGCAGGTTGGAGGTGGAACGGCTCTCGAAGCTTGGCCATGTAGTGGACCTCCAGCTTGGCAAGGAGTTTGCGTGGTTGTAAGCCTTGCGAACTGCTGGCGACGGTCGATCCGGTCGACACTTCTTTTCCCGTCAGCGAAGCCACGGCTGCCGTATCCTTGGCGGACGTCCAAATACGGGACGCCATTCGACGCCATTCGCGATGCACTCGCTCGTAGTCGGAATTGGCGTCCAGGTCGGAAAACACCATCCTATCAAAATTAAATAGGAGTGAGACCCTGAAAACGTGTCCTAGTTGAGACTACTGTATGCCCATACCTGCGTGAAAAAATGTACCTAACCCTATGCGGGTCGGTTGATATCCATGAATAACGTTCGTCAGCCAAGAGACTGTAGATACTCCAATGAATCGTCTGACGTTGGTACGCTTCCTACGTTTCACGGTCAGACATTTGTTTATCTCGTCAAGCTAACCAAGAGAAAGAGAGAGGAGAGAGAGAGAAAGAGAGAAAGAGAGAAAGAGAAAGAGTCAGAGTCAGACACCAAAGAAGGAAGAGTCAGAGTCAGACACCAAAGAAGGAAGAGACAGAGCTACATTGGACAAGGGTTACTTACTGTTGTTTAGTCCTAGTGTTTGTTTAGGTTGCGGACTGGTTCGTTTGTAAAACTCAGTGCAACATTTCGACGATGCGGCTATGCTCAACCGTCTACTCACGCACGTTCATAAGCCAACTCACCGTCTGAATACTACACAGGCGAAAAGACTATCTTTATAGTCTTATTTGTGTGTAACGAAAGGCAAGAAATGCTCAGAAGAACGTTTCGAACGACAACGACCGTGGCGGAAGGCAACACCCTCCAGCATAATGAAGTGAAAAGAAAGGACTCTCTGAAAAACGAAAACAATGTGACATTTTGAGGGGGCGAGTCACTCCTCTCTACCCTGACATGTACTATCCCCTACGCAGGGGATTTAATGTACAACTCTCATCCCTTGTCTTGGGGTTTTCATATATCGTATCCCCCCTCCCCCCAAAAAAAGTCCATGAACATGGCAAAGTGAAAAGAAAAGAAAGGACTCTCTGAAAAACGAAAACAATGTGACATTTTTAGGGGGCGAGTCACTCCTCTCTACCCTGACATGTACTATCCCCTACGCAGGGGAGTTAATGTACAACTCTCATCCCTTGTCTTGGGGTTTTCATATATCGTATCCCCCCCCCCCCCCCA
>Ga0306871_1000576_pt1 | contig 14059 bp, 14 predicted proteins | sample AntRauMeHopE1497_FD_190447 | JGI IMG/M metagenome (GOLD analysis project Ga0306871, IMG submission 190447) | Saline lake microbial communities from Rauer Islands, Antarctica - Metagenome Hop E1 #497 (v2) (version 2) | ecosystem: Environmental > Aquatic > Non-marine Saline and Alkaline > Saline ... | reverse complement strand
GCGCCGCCCCCGCGCCCGCGCCCGCGCCGCCCCCCCTGACCTTCCGCAGGCGGTGAAGCACCACCATCGCGGCGCTCGCCATCACGCCGCTCAGGCCTCCACTCGACCCACCACCACCACCCTCCTCCTCCTCCTCCTCCGCGTCCTTTCCTCCCCCGGCCGACGAGCCCGACGAAACCGCTCGCCGGAACACCCCGCCAGACGCGTCGTGCCCAGGCCCGCCGCCGCCCTTCCCCTTCCCCTGCCCCCTCGACACCATGTCCGCGGCCGTGAGGCGGACGGGCGACCGCGCCGTGCCCGGCGTGAGGTCCCGCGGGAAGCCCTCGGACTGCGCGAGGACGAGCAAGTTGGGCGCCGACCGCTGCTGCGGGCTGTTCCGCTTCGTCTCCCGGACCCGCAGGTCCAGGCGGGACGCCACGTCCACCCCCGCGCCGTAGCCGCCGCCGCCGTCGTCGTCGTCGTCGCCGCCGCCTGCCCCCGTCCCGAGCGCCGCTGCGATCACCGCCGAGGCACGGTCCGCCGCCACGGCGTTGCGCTCCGACCCCCGCGCCCCGCTCCCCACCGCGCGGGCCTTGGCCGACATGGGCCGAGCGCGGCGCGTAGACATCGACGGGCCGCCGGGGCCGGCTCCAGCGCCGCCGCCGTCGCGTCTCGCTGGGTGGGCCTGCATGGGGGACCACAGCGGAGACGAGGACGACGAGGCCACGCCCACGGGGCCGCCGACGGACACGCACGACGCGACGGCGTCGATGCCCGCGGCGCGAAGCGGAGCGGCGCGGACACGCCCGCCGCCGCCGCCGCCGCCGCCGCCGCGCCTCCCGCTCCCGGACGGGGCGGGGCCGGCGGGGGGCACGGGGCCTGACGCCACCGGCCTCCGCGTGTGGCCGCTCCGCGGCCCATGCTGCACGGTCCCGCCGCCAAAGCCGCCGGCGGACGACGGGACGCGAACGGGCGCTCGGCCCGTGAGGCCGCCAATGCCGCCCGAGGAGTCGGAAACCGGAGAAATCGCTGGGAGCTGGCGCCCCTGGCGCGACGGGAGCAGGTCGGACATGGGCGGCGCCCCGGGAATGCCGCGGAACGACCCGCCCTGCGGCCGGAGCCCGTCGCCGGCGGCCCGGCCGCCCCCCGACCGCCCAGCCCCGCGACGGCCCTGCCGGCCCGGCGCGGCCCCGCCCATGAGTGAAGTACCAGAAGCCTCGAGCGCGCCGCGCTCCCGGGACGTCTGGGAGCCGCGGGAGCTACCGCCGTCGTGACCGCCGAGCGGGCCTCGCCCCGCCTCGCGGACGCCCCGGGCGGAGATCCCCGCCTGCCTCCCGCGGGGAGCCGCGGGGATGCGATCGAGCCTAATAGGTCCGACCGGGTCGGCGGCGTCTGCGTCAGATCCGGGCGGACGACGCGGCGATGATCTTGCGCCGTCGCTCCCGCGGACAGCGTGCAGCGCGCGGCCCCGGCGAGGCGGCGCCTGGCCGCCTGGGCGCGACGAAGGAGGAGCAGGGCCCGAGCCCACGCCCTGGACGTGGAAGCCGGACGTCATGCCCGGCAACCCGGACCCCGCGGCGCTTCCGTTGCCGGCTGGCACAACCGGCCTGAGAGCCCCGCCGCCCGCTGCGGAAAGCGGCCCCGACATCACGAGGCGCCGATCAGAACGAAGGTGGTCGCTGACAAGCCTGCAAAGGCTCCGGTCACGTGGGGGCTGGCCGATGCACGGTGGCAGGGGTCCGGGAGGCGCGACGGCGGCGTCAACCCACGGGCGGGCATGTCGCTCTGCTCGCGGTCGGCGACTGCGTGCCCGCCAGGCCTCCAGCGGCTGGTACCGCTGCTGCGGTGAGCACTTTGGCACGTTCGCCATGGCAGCAGTCACAGCGTTTGCCGCCACTCCCGCGATGCTCGCGGCTGGAGCGCGGGCGGCTGCGAGCTCATCGCTGAAGCTGCTCACCCTCGTGCTTGTGGTCCAGGGGGATCGCGTCCTTCTGGGAAGGAAGAAGCGCGGCTTCGGAGAAGGTTCGACGGCCTGCCGGAGGACGACCACGCTCGCGCGCCAGCGACGATTCAAAAACGCCTTGCCCCCGACCCCGAACGACGGCACATGACCTTTCTGTCTCTCCATCTTGCAGGCAAGCTCAATGGGTTCGGTGGCAAGGTGGAGGCGGGAGAATCGGTCCTCGAGGGCGCGCTGCGAGAGCTCGAGGAGGAGGCAGAGATTCAGGCCAAGGACGCACGGCCCCGCGGCCGCCTGCTGTTCGAGTTCGAGGGCGACGAGACCATCCTTGATGTGCGGGTGTTCTCGGCCACGGAGTTTGACGGCACTCCCACGGAAACGGAGGAAATGACCGCGGAGTGGCACTCGGCCAAGGCCATGCCGTACGACGAGATGGTGAGACCCAGCACGCCGCAACCCTCGGCCTGCATGCCGCCGCACGAGCCTAGGCCAGCGGTGGCATCTTGCACGGCCGCCGCCGTCCAGCCGTGCGTGCCTCAGCCGTCTCGTCGCTCCCGCTCTCCCCTATGCAGTGGGCGGACGACAAGCACTGGGTGCCCCACCTTCTCGCGGGGGACATGTTCCGGGGATACTTCCTGTTCCGCGGGCACGAGGTGATCGTTGATGGCGTCTTTCAAGTAGTGTCGGAGGAGGCCGACATCGTCTCGCCCGTGCACGCGTGACTCCGCGCGTGATTGCCCGGGGCGCACCGTTTCACTGGTATTCTGTCATTGAGCGCGCATCTCGAGCGCCTGAACTCGCAACAGCAACCTCGTGTTCTCGAGCTTGAGCTCGGCCCATTGCTTCATCCACGCCTCCTGCGCGCGCGGGGGGGATCAAACGCCATGGCAAGGCTTGGATCGTCGCTGATAGTGCATCGCAGGATGCCGCAAGAGCATGCTCACCTTGTCGACGGCGTACTGTGCGGCCAGCTTCCCAAGCCTGCCCTCTGCGTACTCTCGAGCGGCATCAATCGCGCCAATGTCCTCCACCAAGGATGCTCGAGCCTGATCAGAGCTCATGCGCGCGTCCCTGACCTGCCTGTCCCGTTTCACCAGCTCGTGTCTCAGAGCATCGACCTGTGCACGCAGGAGCTCAATGTGACCCCGCAGGGCCATTTCGTCGGCAACGAGCAGCGGAAGCATTTGCGCTGTAGTGGTGCCTGTGCTGGAGGCTTGTCCAATGCCCGGCGTGGTCGCCATGCGAACCTGTACTCTCGAGGCCGTGCGGGCCAGCCGGGCGAAACAGGGGCCGATTGTGGCAAGGGTCAAACGCTCTGCCTGCAGCAGCTCTCGCGGCTACCTTGTTAGCCATAGCCGCATGCCCGGTCGTGCGTTCTCGCACGCACAGCCAGCTTCGACAGCGGTGATTGCACGCGGGCGGCAGCACCGCCGTCGGTTGAGGCACATGGGCCGACGGGCCAGTTTCGCCCATCTCAGTGCGGCGGCAATGCCTCGGTCGCGCTTCTGTCTTCCGTCTTCACACAGTGGCCAGTTCCAAAAAGCGCTGCACCCTTGTGGCGATCGGGGCCGATTGAACGCGCAGCGCTAGGCTACAAGCTTGGAGCCGGCTTGACGGCAGGCTTCCTGAAGCTGACGGTTGCCAGCCCTGTAGGCCATGGCGGAAATATCTTGGATAAGGTGCGGTGCACCCAGCCGGGTGGCATGGGCCCTCGCCTCTCGGAGGTGGAAAAGGGTCGAGAGCGCCCCAAGGGCAGCGCTCGCCACCTGGGTGTCGCCGCGGTACATGAACAGGCACGAGAGGAGCGCGTCCACGCCGCCGGCGGTCAGGACCGCCCGCTTGACGTCATCGCCCCGTCGGGTGTGCACGGCGAAGATCTTGAGGGCGTTGCATGCCTGCTTCTGCACCTGAGGGGCGTCGCGGAAACGGCCCATGCAGTGAACGGCCAGCCCCATCGCGCCGCTCTCGATGATTCGGATCTTATTCTCGTCGTTTTCGTACGCCAGGTGGCGGAGCGCCACGATGCCGTCCTTCACGGCCCGCTGCTGGTGCCCTGCGTCATGCCGCAGGCACCCAGCGATGGCCTCGATGCAGCCCGTGTCGCCCAGGCGGGCCCTCATGACCTCGTGCATCCCCAGGTTCGTCACCGTCTGGAGCGCGTACGTCAGCGACAGCGGGTCCCTGTCCATGGCCACGCGGAGGGCCATGGCGGCCACGTCGGGGAACCCGGCGTCCATCATGGCCGCGAGAGAGTCGGCGTTGCGCGTGTGCGTGCGGTCCTGGAACTCGCGGAGGGCGTCGCGCAGGCCGGAGGTCTCGGCGGGGAGGGACGGGTCCGCGCACAGGGCGTGGACGTGCCGAACCAGGCCTACGGTGTCGAGCCGGCGGCACTCGGCCCGCGTGAGAGCCGGGCCCGGCATGGCCATTTGCATGACGGGGAGCGCCCCCGGGAGCGGTGCGATGCCCGGAGGCATCGACACCATGCCCGGGGCGGATTGGCCCGGCATGACCATCGGTGGCATGGCGCCGTGGCCGAGCGGCGGGGCGAGGCCGTCGTAGGCCCCGGGCATGCCGTGGGCGGCCATGGGGGCCGGTATCCACGCCGGGGCGGAGCTGCTCAGCGACGTCATCGGAGTGGGAGCGAGGGCGGGGACGTGGTCGGGCCACGCGCCCGCAGGGACACCGCGCGACACCGTGGCGGGGGGTCCGCCGTGGCCGATCTGCATCATGACCCCGGCGGAGATGGGCGGGGCGGTCATTGCCGCCGGTGCCATGCGAGGGGACGGAGCCTTGCGCACGACGGGGTCGGGGTACGACGCCGTCCGCGGGGTGCGGGACGCTCGCTCGCCCGGGAGCGTCGGCTGGGAAGTGATGTCCACGACGAGGACGGCGCAGCACGGGACGGCGGTGCCGGGCAGGGCGCTCTGGTCCATGGGGCGCAGGCGCACGCACCGCGTGCCGGCGACGAGGCGGTCGGGGACGGCGCTGCTCGGGCCGAGGACGCGAGCAGGCGGGGACCCGTCGGCGTCCGCGCCGACGCCGAAGCTCGGCCAGGCGTCCGGGGCCACGAAGGCGGGGAGGATGCTGTCGTCCGGCGCCCCGACGGGCACGTACAGCGAGGCGGGCACTGCCTCGCCAGAGGCGGAGGAGCGGTGACCGAGAGAGCTGCTGTTTATGGCGGGGTGACCTGAGCCGGGCATGGCGGGGCGGTGCGCAACGGGCGAGGCCAGGAAGCCGGCTCCGCACGCGCGCAGGACCCTGACAGCGAGACCAGCGATCGTCTCACCCGGCACCGCCGTCACAGCGGCCCACCCGAGTGTGCCCCCGAGGAGCTGTGGCAGCGTGAGCACGGCCCCACCGTCTCCACGGCGCGCCACAACGCCGATGCACAGGAGGGGAGCGAGGCCGGGGCAGCCGCTGCGCCGGAAGGCGTCGCCGTTGGTCGCCTCGGCCGGGCCGGCGGCTCGGATGGACAGGCCTTCCCCCGAGGCGCCGTCGATGCCCGCGGAGTGCACCGTCGCGGTGACGCCCCGCACCTGCGCGTTCAACCGCTCCAGGGCCGCGTCGAGCGTGGCGATGGTCTCGGCCCATGTCGCCCTGCCGCCGTTGGCGCGGGAGGCGGCGGAGCGGAGCGCGGACGCGGCGGCGTGCAGCGGCCCGGACGCACCCACGCGCGCCACCCGGCCCAGCTGCACGGGGATCGCCGGCCCGCCGAAGAGCGAGTCTCCGCCCGTGCTCAGCGGGCCGAAGAGCCCTCCAGAGGCGATCCCCTGCGGGGAGGACCCGCCGTCCTCGCCCGACACGCCCGCCTCGACCTCCTCGGCGCGCGTGGCCGCGGCCTCCATCAGGCTGGCAGCGCCGCTCAGCAGGATGAGCGACGCGCTCACGGTGCCGGGCGCCGCATCGTCGTCAGCGAGCCGCACGAGGCCTGGGAGCACCGCCCGCACCGACGCTGCGGGGCGGTGGTCGGCAGCGGCCGCTCCTGCAGTCGTGTCAGCGTGGGGGATGGCTGCGGCCGCGCTGCCGCCCGACCGCGTCGACAGGTCTCCGGTGTCGTGCAGCTCCGCGAGCCCTGCCGAGGCGCGCCGCGCCGGGGCAGAGCTGGCAGGCCGACCCCGCGCGGCATCGCCGGTCAGCATGTCCCATTCCATGTCGCTGGAGCCCGGCCGATGGTGGTTTCGGACGCCGCTGGGCGGGCCGCTGTCGCCCCCCTCCGCAGCGAGGGCCTGGGCCACGAGGGCCTCACGCATGGTTTCGTCCAACGATTCCATGACCTCCGCCACCGCACGCTGGACGGAAACGGACGCCGTCGTGCTTGCAAGCGGCGAAGCGGTCGGCACGCCGCCTCGCGACGACTCGGCCGAGGCCGTGGTGGGCGCCACGCCCCTGGACGACCTCGATGCGGCCACACGCGACCCAGGAGAGGTCTGCTGGTCGCCTGAGAACCCCACGCTGCCGGTCGCGGAGCGGAGCTCGGCGCATCGCACCACGGCCCGCGCAACGTCGCAAACGCGGCATTCCGCGACCTCGCCCGAGCCCGGTGGGGCACCGTGATCTCCACGAGGGTCATATACCGGGACGCAGGTGGCGATGCTGGACCATGCGGCCCGCGACGATTCCGTGTCGCAGAAGCCGTTAGCGAACGGGCCGACGACGACCACGCCGGCGCCGGCAAGTTGCAACAGGGCCTGCGCCAGGACAAGCAGAGGAACCGCTTGGCCGAGATAGGATAAAGAGGGGCACCGGGCCAGGCACGCGGCGGGCAGGAACATGCACGCGACGAGCAGCGTGGCAGGACGGCGAGGACAACTTATGTCGCCTCCCGCTCAGGCTTCACCGCTGCTTCGTCTGAGCCGCCCAGCCGAGGGCGGCCGGGGTGCAGCGGGCTGGGCACAAAAGCAATGCAAAGCCATGTACGAGGCGCTTGGCGCGCCGAGGGCGCATCAGAAGTCGGTAGGCACGAAGAGGGGGGAGGGGAAGACAAGCGATCATTCCGATCAAGGGACCGGACTCACATCTGCCGCTGCCGCTGCTCCCTCCGCGAATGTGCGGCCCTGACGCACTCCCCATGGAGTTACGGTTGACAGTGCCCCGTGGGTTTTCCCGGCCCGGCCGGGGCAAAGGGTGGCGGCGGCGACGAGGACGGTGTTCTTGCAGCGGAGCGAGCGAGAAAGGACCATTGCGTCCGCATGTCGCGGCGGCTCGAGGCGCTCCACGGCGACCCGAGGCCCTCCCCACGGCAGTGATACGATCTCTGCGCAGCGACTGGACGCCCACGGACCGGGCTGGCCGAGCTCGGGCAGCGAGCCCAAGGCCAGCTGCGCGGCCAACATTCCTCCTGTCCGGCACGAGCGAGCCGGCCAGCTGGGCCAGAGACCGCGCCTCCTGCCTTTGGGGTGATCGAGGCCGCTCGTGTGACACCGGGGTCCGGGCAGGTGTGCGGCTTGATGCCAGAGTGAGCTTCAGGTGAATTGTTGAAGGTCACTCCACCCCCATTGCAGAGGCAGCCGGCGATGTGGGAATTGCCTTGGCGGAGCGGCTCGAGTATTGACCGAGAAGGCGGCGCGTGAATCGGGGCGGAGCTTCGCAAGCCTGATCTTGCTTTCGTTGGCGACCGGTCGCATCGCCCAATACTTGGATCCTATCAAATATAGAAGCAGAGCATTCGGTCGCCGAATCGCACGGATCGGCGTGGCGTCTGCCACTCGCGACAGGTGGAACGCCCCTGGACGGCAGTCTGAGTCAGCGATGGCCGTCACCCGTGGACCCACCACGCGCCGCGTCGCTTACACGTATGACCCGGAAACGGGGAATTACAGCTACGGCCTTCAGCACCCGATGAAGGTGAGCCCCTGCCGCGCCCGTGCCCGGGCGGACCGTGGCACCATGCCCAGCGAGGCGTGGAATACGCCAGCAATCAGCCGCGCGGGGGAAGCCAAGCCTCGGAGAGCCGGGTCATGAATCGGCCGCCGAGGCACTCTCGCCTCCTCTCGCGGGTTTCCCTGCGAGCCTTTCGTCACCTGGACGGCCCTGAAGGCATGGTTCCCCCTCGCAGCCGCATCGCATGCGTATGGCGCACAACCTCATCGTGAACTACGGGCTTTACAAGCACATGGAAGTCTTCGTGAGCACCCAGGCATTTGGGCTTTTGGGACGGTCCCTCAGCGCCCGTCGTGCACCCGCCAGCATCCCCTCGCGGCCAACTGCTCTCTGCGAACCGCAGAAGCCCGTGCTAGTCGATGCCATGGAGATGACGCGGTTCCACACGGACGACTACGTGGATTTTCTTCGCTCTGTGACCCCCGACAACATGCACGACCATCTGCGGTCCCTGAAGCGGTGAGGCTGAGAGTATCCGCTTGGCGATAGTGCTGGCATTGTGTGCTCCCCCGGCGCCCGGTCACCCGTGCGTCCGGCTGCCTCTGTCGCAGGTACAACATCGGCGACGACTGCCCGGTGTTTGATGGCCTGTTTGAGTTCTGCCAGGTCAGCGCGTCGGGCTCGTTGGGCGGGGCGGCCAAGCTGAACAGCGGCGACACGGACGTGTGCATCAACTGGGCCGGCGGGCTGCACCACGCCAAGCGCTCTGAGGCCTCGGGCTTCTGCTACGTCAACGACTGCGTGCTGGCCATCCTGGAGCTGCTCAAGTGAGCGATGCGCAGCAGGTGCTGCGCGCTGCCTCCCACGGGCAGCGTCCGGCACGCCGCTCGCTGCCCCGCCCCCCCCGCCGCTGTCACTGCCACCGCCGCTCACGCCTCCCGCACTCGCCGCCTCCTCCCCGCAGGGTCCACCGCCGCGTGCTGTACATCGACATCGACATCCACCACGGGGACGGCGTGGAGGAGGCCTTCTACACCACGGACCGGGTGATGACGTGCTCCTTTCACAAGTTCGGGGACTACTTCCCCGGCACCGGCCACCTGGACGACGTCGGGCACGGCAAGGGCAAGCGCTTCAGCGTCAACTGCCCGCTGCGGGACGGCATGGACGACGACAGCTTCCGCGAGGTCTTCCGCCCCGTCATCGGCACCATCATGGAGCGCTACCAACCCGAGGCCGTCGTCCTGCAGTGCGGCGCCGACTCCCTCGCGGGCGACCGGCTCGGGTGCTTCAACCTCAGCCTCAAGGGCCACGCCGGGGCGGTGGAGTACGTGCGCTCCTTCGGCCTCCCCACCCTCGTGCTCGGCGGCGGCGGCTACACCATGCGCAACGTCGCCCGCTGCTGGACGTACGAGACGTCCATCCTGACGGGCATCGAGATCGACGACGAGCTGCCCTACAACGACTACTTCGAGTACTACGGCCCCGACTTCCGGCTGCAGATCGAGACGTCGAACATGGAGAACCTCAACAACCGGAGGCAGCTCGAGCAGGTCACCGCCTCCATCCTCGAGTCCCTCCGCGGCATCGAGGCCGTGCCGGGCGTGGAGGTCCAGACCGGCTCGAGCCTGCGGACGCCCCGCGTGACGGAGCTGGTGGAGGAGGCCGTGGACGAGGAGGAGAGCGAGAGGACGGGGCGGGCGGACACCAGGCGCCGCCAGCACAAGGGCGAGTACTACGACGACGTCCGCGACCACGACCACGACGGCGACGAGGGGGACGGCCCCTCGTACTCGTCCTCGTCCTCCGCCGCGGCGGCCGGGGGCAGCGCGTCGGCGAGCTCCTCGTCCGCCGTGGCCTGAGCGGCCGGTCGGCGCGGGGCGGCAGACCCCCCTGCCGCCCGCTAGCGTGCCTTCATTGCGTGCTCCTGGGGGCACTGTCCTGTGCTGCGTGTGCCGCGACTGGTTTCAAGTTCACGCCGTTCCGCCGAAACGCGCCAGCCTCGCAGCCCTGCTCACTCGTCCGCCCGCTCGGCTGCCGCGAGCAGCGCGTCGTCGTCGTCGTCGTCGTCGTCGTCCGCCTTGTCGCCCGCAACCACGATCACGACCTTGCCTCGCGCCCCTCCGGGGTGCGACATGACGTCCACGTGCGCCGCCCCGGCCATCGCGAGGCCGTCGAACGACGAGCCGACGACGGGGGACGCCCGGAGGTTCCCCGCCCCGCACAGCCAGTCTCCGATGTCGTCCATCATCGCCGCCACGTCGGCGTCGGTCGCCATGGCCATCGCCACGCCGTGGACGCTCGCCTCGCGTGCCATCAGGTCGCGGGGGTTCACCGTAACCTCGCCGCGGCTCCCCACCACGGCCACGCGCCCCCTCCGCGCCAGGAGCGCGAGGTCCGTGCCCAGGTTGGCGCTGGCGAGGTTCTCCACGATGACGTCGAAGCCACGAGGGCCGCCGGCGGTGCCGGGTGCCGCCCCTTCCGGGGCAGCCGCGGCCGGCGCGGGGGCGGCGCCGCCCTCCACGGGCCCGCGCAGCGCCGCGACGAGCGCCTCGACGTCGCCGTGGCCCGTCGCCGCGACGGCTCCTGCCTCCACGACCGCGGCCAGCCCGGCCTCGGACGACGCCGTGCCTACGACACGGCAGCCCATGCGGGCCGCGATGGCGACGGCGGCCAGGCCCACCGCCCCGCTTGCGCCGTGGACGAGCACGGCCGAGCCCTCGGCGATGCCGGAGCCGGCCTTGAGGGCGCGATACGCGGTGAAGTAGGGGGTGGGGATGGCGGCAGCCTGGGCCCACGTCAGGCCCGGGGCCGGGGAGGCGGCGGCGGCGTCGGCGGCGTCCGCGAGGGTGAAGGGGAATGTCCGGGCGAGGGGAGCCACGGCGTATGCGGCGTAGGATCCGGACACCGCCGCTGAGGTGAAGACGGGGGTGCCGGGCTCGGCCCAGTCGGGGAGGCCGGTGCTGGGGCTGTCGGCGTCCTCGTCGTCGTTGGAGGGCGCCGGGACGGCGGTCACGAGCTCCCCCGCGCAGTCGAGGCCGGGGGTATAGGGCAGGGCGGGGAGGCGAGCGTAGGCGCCGGACCGGACGTACGTGTCCACGGGGTTAACCCCCGCCGCGCGGACGCGGATGAGGCACTGCCCGGGGCCCGGCGTGGGGACGGGGTGGTCCTCAACCACCGTCATGGCCTCGGGGCCGCCAAAGGCGGCGACGACGACCGCAGGAGCCGTCTCCGGCACGTGGCTCGCCGCGTCCGTGAGCTGGTTCGAGGGCATGCGGGCCAGCCCGGACCCCCCGCGCGGTGCCGACGCGGCGGATGCGGCCGGACCGTCCCGGGCGTTAGCTGCGGTCAATGGCGGCTGCGAGTCGAGGAGCGTCGCGATGGCATGTTTCAGCTCGGCCGCCGAGGCGTCGAGCTCTTCCTCGCTGCAGGAGTCGCCCGACGCGACCATGACGCACTGGGCGTCGATGGACCGCGCAAAGTCCTTGGTATCCACGACGCGGGGGTTGAAGCTGGAGTCGGCGCTCAGAACGACCACGAGCGCGCGAGGCGGGGCCGAAAAGCCCAGCATGGCCTCGTCCAGCCACAGCCGCACCGACTCGAGCGAGTCGGGGCTCCCGGCGTCAACGCAGAGCATGAGGCCAGCGGCGCGGCGGGCGAGCATGGACGCGAGCGGGCGCAGCTCGGTCGCGTCGTCCACGCAAGTGATCTTCACATCCCGTGCCGCGTCAACTTCACCTACGGTGATGATCACGTCCGTGGGCTTCCCGCCTGCGCGGAAAATCCGTTCGCGCGGGTTGGGGAGGGTCGCGCGCAAAACAACAAAGCAGCGGAGCCGGCGGCCAGCGGCGACCAGGGTGCATCAGGTGCGCGCACGCGGGGGAAGGTTCATCATTCGCATGATGTACAAGGCGCATGCACCGAAGGGCGCGAGTTTTGACGCTGGGCAGCAAGATCTGGCAAAGTCCAGCCCTGATTCCACGGGCCCCAGGGCCGAGCCTAAGCGCACGACTCACCCGACGAGGAAGTTGTCCCGAGTTCGGGCGGCCCGCCGCGCGCTGGTCCGGTTGCCATGCCCTCTACGAGGTCGAGCTTGGCATCATCGCCAAGAAAAAGGAGATTGGGAAGCTTGCGGCCTGCTGTCGCGGATGCCGCCGCTGCTGCTGCTCCGGGTGCTGCCATGGTGGCTTATGGGTGCACCTGGTGTGGCTCCGATGTCGCCCCGATCAGTACTGACGTGCGAGCAGGGCAGAGGCGGGGCGAGTTCACATCAGCGGCGTCATCAGCCTGCGTCAGCTCACAGTCCGGGCGGGGTCCGGGTCTGATGCATGCGCTGAGGCGCACAATCTGCGTGGGAGAGGCCCGCGCCTCGGTGGCGCTCGGACGCTTGCCGCTTGCTCGCGCGGCTTCGACCGCCCCACGCCAGCCGCCGGCAGCCGACGTGCTGGAGCTCCTGGCTTGCCCCATCACCAAGACACGGCTGCGATACGACTCCGAAGCTCATGAGCTGGTGTCAGACGCCGCTGGGCTTGCGTTCGCCATCACCGAAGACGGAATCATCAACCTCATGGCTTCGGACGCGAGGGTCGTGCGCAGGATTTCCGGCGACAAGTGACGGGTTGCACCGAATGCGTTCAGAGAGGCTTAGTTCGGGAACCGCGTGACGAGCCGCACGAGAATCAGTTTCTGCTGCGCTCGCACTGTGCGTCCACGCGCTCACCCATCGGCGCACCCGCGTCCCCGAGCCTGGGGTGGCCGAAGTCCGTGACCACCCAGCGCGGCGCGTCGCCGATGCCGCCGGCAATGCGCATCCGCGCGACGGCCTGAGCCTCGTCCGCGGTCAGCGCCGGCGCCTCCTCCCTCGCCGCGCCGGCCTGCCGTCTCAGGACGTCGGCCGCGCGCCGCTCAAGGACGCGGATCGTGGCGACCCGCCGCAGGAGCGAGGACCTGGCCGCGACGGGGCTCGTGAGGACGTATGCCGCGCCGAGGACGACGGCGGCCGGGGCGGCGGCCGAGGATAAAAGGTGCGCTGCGGGGGCATGGCGTCGTCCAGAAGGTGTGGGCGCGGGGTGGGGGCAGTCAGCGGCGGCAGGCAGGGGCGTGGCACCGCGTACGGCGAACTCTACGCCGCAGGCGGGCGGGCCGCGGTGCAGCCAGCGCAAGGACGTACATGCCCAAGCGCGGGCCGCGACCAGCCGCACAGGTGTGCCGGGCGGGCCCCCAGGAGGCGGGGAGCGGGCCTCACCTGGCAGCAGCGATAGCCTGGCGCTCTGGTCCACCCCGCGCCGGTGCTCGCGGCGCCACGGAGTGAAGACGTGGGCTGAATCCTCCAGTGCCGGGTGCCAGGTCTTGTCGGCGTAAACATTGGCTGCCAGGAACGGCACGAGGACACAGTAGCGCAGCCCAATCAGCCCCAAGCAGCCCACGGCCAGCGGCCTGCGACGGTGCCGCCAGCGCATCGCAAGAGCTGAGCCCGCAACAGCACCCACCACCGCGGCGGACGTTTCAACGCTGTGCGCAGCCTGCGGGGGCCAGGAAGCGAAATCGGGCGATCGCCGTCAAGTGCTACTCTCCCATCCAAACGACTGTGGCTGCCCGCCTCCTTTCCAGCACGCTTGGTCTTGTGAAAAGGAACTCTCACCAGAGCAGCGTGGGCCATCGTTCGCAGGGGCGACCACGCGTGCGGGTCGACATTCCGAGTCACCCAAAGCAGCTTGGCCCGCTCCCAGTCAAGAGTGGTGTCAATCGCAGCGCCCGGCCACGGCTTCTGGATCAGGTACCATGAATGCTCGGCGGCCTCTCGAATTCTCGTCCAGTCCAGCAGCGGACGCTCAGGTCGCTGCCGGATGCGGCGCAGGCGGGGGTCCTCCATCCGCTGACCGTCCGGGAGTAAGAGCACACTGCCAAAGAAAGGTTTGAGCTTTGCCTAGGTTTGGAATGTGCAACGGGACTGTGTGTCGCTGAGCGGAGCCGCGCAGCCCGGCGGAGCAAGGCGACATGTATTGACCGCGCACGCTTATATTTCGAGAGGCGAACACTCCGTGACGATGCCCCCCATGCCCCCGGCCTGATGAACAGAATGCCCGGATGCCCCGCAGCAACGCGCAGAGGTGTTCGGGGCCGTCGGCGGACCAGCGCGGCATCGGGGGGTGGACCATCAAGTTTGAAGGCTTTCCGGACCTTGGTGGTTCAGTGCTCTGCACGCTGGCCTGCTACATTCATCTCATGCCCCATGCGGACCGGGGCGCCCCAGCTCCGTCTCAAAAGGGCTCATCATGCCATCTTTACAGGGGCTGAGAA
>Ga0306871_1000572_pt1 | contig 14106 bp, 11 predicted proteins | sample AntRauMeHopE1497_FD_190447 | JGI IMG/M metagenome (GOLD analysis project Ga0306871, IMG submission 190447) | Saline lake microbial communities from Rauer Islands, Antarctica - Metagenome Hop E1 #497 (v2) (version 2) | ecosystem: Environmental > Aquatic > Non-marine Saline and Alkaline > Saline ... | reverse complement strand
CCTCGGTACATTTATTCGCAGCGCTCATAAACACTCGGGCTACGTTCGATATCAGTATGCAGCGAACGAAGTGAGTAATGCCGCCCTCGGTACATTTATTCGCAGCGCTCATAAACACTCGGGCTACGTTCGATATCAGTATGCAGCGAACGAAGTGAGTAATGCCGGCCTCGGTACATTTATTCGCAGCGCTCATAAACACTCGGGCTACGTTCGATATCAGTATGCAGCGAACGAAGTGAGTAATACCGCCCTCGGTACATTTATTCGCAGCGCTCATAAACACTCGGGCTACGTTCGATATCAGTATGCAGCGAACGAAGTGAGTAATGCCGCCCTCGGTACATTTATTCGCAGCGCTCATAAACATTCGGGCTACGTTCGATATCAGTATGCAGCGAACGAAGTGAGTAATGCCGCCCTCGGTACATTTATTCGCAGCGCTCATAAACATTCGGGCTACGTTCGATATCAGTATGCAGCGAACGAAGTGAGTAATGCCGCGATATCGACGAAGTCGAGAGAGTACTACCCCGTATTAACTCAACCTTGTCTCATATTCATCATATCCATACTCTTTTAACAAATCAAAAGAACCATCTTTTCTGAGAATACCAATTGAGGGAAGGTTAATACCGTTAAAAGTGGTGGTTTTAACCATGGTGTAGTGAATCATATCATCAAAAATGATTTTGTCGCCTGCAGCTAAAGCCTTGTCAAAACTGAAATCACCCATGAAATCGCCAGCTAAGCAGGTCATCCCACCAAATTTATAGCTGAATTTGCCGCCTTTAAGCTCATTGCGTACACGTGGCTTATAAGGCATTTCTAGCGTATCTGGCATGTGAGCAGAAAAAGAGGTGTCTAGCATAGCCGTTTTTTGACCCTGATTTTCAAATACGTCTAAAACAGTGGAAATAAGAACGCCCGCGTCCCAACCTACAGCGCTACCAGGCTCAAGAATTACGTCAACATCGTACTTTTCCTTAATTCCTTTAATCAAAGAAATTAGCAACTCTACATTATATCCTTGACCCGTAATCCAGTGTCCACCACCCATATTTAGCCACTTTGCTTGGTGCAGTAAGGGCCCAAATTTTTGCTCTACATGAGCTAATGTACGTTGTAAGCTTTCCGCACTACTTTCACATAAGGTATGAAAATGCAGCCCTTCAATGCCTTCAGGAAGGTTTTCGCCAAGATCTTCTGCTCTTACGCCAAGACGAGAACCTGGCACACAAGGGTTGTATAAATCGGTTTCAACTTCGGAGTATTCCGGATTTATGCGAATTGCACAAGATACTTTTTTGCTGGAAGCGGCTACCTGATCTTTGTATCTATCCCATTCTGATAGTGTATTGAACGTAAGGTGCTGGCAAAGCTCCAACATTTTGGAAAAAGTACTAGGTATATAAGCCGGACAATAGGCGTGAACTTGTCCACCAAATCTCGACTGACCAAGCATAGCTTCGTGTAAAGAGCTAGCGGTTGTACCGGGTAGGTATTGGCGAACAAGAGGGAAAGTCCCCCAAGTGGCAAAGCCCTTTAGCGCACAAATAATGGTGCAATTAGCCTCTTCTTGAATGCGTTTTAAGAGCATTAAATTACGTTCTAAAGCCGATTCTTCGACTGCAAAACAAGGAGATGGGATATTTTCTAACTGATTTAATAGAGCGCTATTTGCCATGGATACAATTTGGGGATTAAAAAGTTAAAAATTTTATGAGCCAGCCAAAGGCTAGCACTTTGTTAAACTAAAAATATCTTTTCTTCGATCTTTTAGGTTTCTAACGCTTCCATGATGATGCAATTCTGTAAGTAGATCAACATCAACATCAGCTATTAAGATCATTTCAGCATTTGGTGTGGCCTCTGCTTTAATTCCATTCGCAGGGAAAGCGAAATCGCAAGGCGTAAATACCATAGACTGGGCATATTGAATATCCATATTATGAACATTGGGCAGGTTACCAACGCTTCCCGCAATAGCCACATAACATTCGTTTTCAATAGCTCTAGCTTGAGCGCAATGCCTAACTCTGGAATAGCCATTTTGGGTATCTGTAAGGAAGGGCACAAAGAGAATCTGCATGCCTTCATCGGCTAAAAGCCTACTAAGTTCAGGGAATTCGACGTCGTAGCAAATTAGGATGCCAATTTTCCCGCAATCTGTGTCAAAACTTTTGATTTCATTTGCGCCTTGCATACCCCAAATTTTGGTCTCGTCAGGGGTTACATGAATTTTTTCATATCTATCTAAGCTTCCATCTCTTTTGCACAGATAACCCACATTATACAAACGCTCATTTTTTATTTCAGGCATACTACCTGTAATAATATTAATGTTATAGGATATTGCTAGCTCAGAAAAACGCTTGACAATAGCTTCTGTGTAGGTGGCTAATTCGCGAATAGCTTGAGGTTCACTAAGATGGTTGTATTTGGCCATAAGCGGAGCATTGAAAAACTCTGGGAACAACGCAAAATCTGCTCTGTAGCCAGACACAGCGTCTACAAAAAATTCGGCTTGTTGAAGCAAATCATCTAAATCAACATACTTTCGCATTTGCCACTGAATAAGTCCAAGGCGTACAACCGTTTTGTTAGCTTGTGCCTCAATCAGCGGTTTTTCGTAATAAATATTATCCCAACGCAGCAAAACGGCATATTCATTTGAAGCTTCATCACCTTCTAAATACCCTTTCAGTACTTTAGTGGGTCTAAAGTCGTTCGACATCTGAAAGTTTAGCACAGGATCATGGATTTCCTTGCGTTTAACTTTCGCTAAATATTGTTTTGGACTAATATCAGCGGCGTATTTATGGTAGTTGGGAATTCTGCCACCAAATATAATAGACTTCAAGTTCATTCGCTCGCACAACTCTTTTCTGTAATCATACAAACGTCTTCCCAGGCGTAAACCTCGGTAATCGGGCTTAATAAAAACCTCTATGCCATAAAGCGTATCGCCTTCACTGTTGTGGGTGTTAAAAGAGTAGGCTCCGGTGATTTCTTTATAGGTATGGTGATCTTCAAACGAATCGTAATCAACAATTAAACTTAGAGCGCATCCAGCAACTTGGCCGTTTACTTTAACTACAACTTGGCCTTCTGGGAAACGATCTATCAGCACTTGAATATGCTCTTCGCTCCAATACGCATTTGGCATATTAGCATAGGAAGCAATCATCGCTTGTTTTAGCGAGTGATAATCGTCCATACTCAGATAGGTTAGCTCAATATTGTCTATTTCGCTCATAAAATTCGTTTACCAGAACTTTTTAAATGGTTGATTGCAGAAAAACTGCACAAAAGCCTATTAAATTACGCATTTGTTGAATCATACGATGCTATTAAGCAAACATAATTAGTGGATAAAATCAACAACAATCAGAACTTGTTGGTTTGTTAATAAAATCTATGTATATTTAAATCTGTTTTGCAAGACTTGAAGCCTACATAGTACGAGGGACGTACACTACTCATTCCTAAGGGAATGATAATACCGGGCACGAGTCGCACAAAACCTGAAACGCAGAAGCGACGGCGTGTACCCAGCGATGGTGAAAAATAAGCTTATTAAAGAGCTATGTTCATTTCACAAATATCGCGTTTATCTCCTTCTTTTCTGATTTGCCCATTCTGAGGAAATCAACAGCATATCTTTTTACAAGACCTATTTTTTTACGCAGATTGCACACGGCTTATTCTCTGAGTTCTGTAAACCACTAATTATTAGCGGTTTATACAGAAATTGAAACACCTTATTTACGTTTTCTTTTTTATTTACACAAATCACACACATGTCTGAAATTACACCTGAAATTACTTTTAACGACTTAAATTTATCTGAAGATCTACTTAAAGCACTAGCTAAAGTAGGTTACGAAACGCCATCTCCAATTCAAGCAGAAACTATTCCGATAGTTCTTGCGGGCAGAGATATTGTTGGCCAAGCGCAAACAGGAACTGGAAAAACTGCAGCTTTTGCCCTTCCTCTACTATCGAAAATTGATATTAACCAAAAAGAACCACAAATATTGGTTCTAGCACCAACGCGTGAATTAGCTATTCAGGTTGCAGAAGCTTTTCAAAAATACGCCAACTTCATCAAAGGCTTTCATGTATTGCCAATTTATGGTGGACAAGACTACACTGGTCAAATTCGTGGCTTAAAAAGAGGTGCTCACGTTGTTGTGGGAACACCTGGCCGTGTTATGGATCACATGAGAAAAGGCACGCTGAAACTAGATCAACTTAAAGCCTTAGTGCTTGATGAAGCTGATGAGATGTTGAGAATGGGCTTTATTGACGATGTTGAGTGGATACTAGACCAAACTCCATCTGAGCGTCAAGTAGCACTTTTCTCTGCTACCATGCCTAAAGAGATTCGCAGAATCGCTAAAAAATACCTGAACGATCCGGTTGAAATTACTATCAAAGTTAAAACGGCTACAGCCAATTTAATTCGTCAGCGTTACTGGCTGGTTCGTGGAACCCACAAATTAGACGCACTTACTCGTATTCTAGAAGTGGAAGAGTTTGAAGGCATGATTGTCTTTGTACGTACCAAAACAGCTACAGTTGAACTTGCTGAGAAATTACAAGCTAGAGGGTTTTCCTCCGCTGCCTTAAATGGTGATTTATCCCAAAATCAACGTGAAAAAACTGTTGAACAACTAAAAAACGGGAAACTAGACATTGTTATTGCTACCGATGTGGCAGCTCGTGGTCTAGATGTTGAGCGCATTAGCCACGTGGTAAACTTCGATATCCCTTACGATACCGAATCTTACATACACAGAATTGGCCGTACTGGTCGTGCAGGTAGAGAAGGCGACGCTATTCTTTTTGTTGCACCACGCGAGCAAAGAATGCTTTCTTCTATCGAAAAAGCTACTGGTAAACCAATTGAACGCATGGATTTGCCTACCACTGATATAATTAATGATATCAGAACCAATCGGTTTAAGGAAAAAATTACTGAAACACTAGCTAATCAAGACCTAGCATTTTTTGAAGAAATGCTAAGCACTTATTGTACCGAAAGTGAATCTGATCCAACGAAGGTTTCTGCAGCTCTAGCATTCATAATGCAAGACGATCAGCCATTCTTAATGGACGATAAACCAGGACCGATGTTTGGAAACAGAGATCGTAGTGGTGATAGAGGCGGCCGTAATGAGCGTGGCGGTAGAAGTGACCGTGGTGGCAGAGATGACCGTGGTGGCAGAGATCGTGGTGGTGACAGAGGCGGCGACCGTGGTGGCCGTTCGAAAGAAGCACCAGCAGCACCAGAGTCTGGCATGAAAAGATACCGCGTTGGGGTAGGTTATTCTGATAAAGTTAAACCAGGAAATATCGTAGGTGCTATTGCTAATGAAGCAGGCATTGCCAGCGAATCGATTGGTAGAATTGAAATATTTGATCGCTACGCCCTTGTAGATTTAACCGCTGATTTACCATCAAAAACCATTGACCATCTGAAAGAAGTTTGGTGTGGTGGTCGTCAGCTACAGATGCGTGAATGGGAAGTTCGCGATTCTGGTGGTAGCAGAGGCGGAGACTTCGGCGGTGGCAGCAGAGGTGGTGACTTCGGTGGCAGCAGAGGCGGAGACGGTGGCGGAAAAAAACGCTACGGTAGAGGCGAAGGCGGCAGCGGAAGAGATAGCGCAAGCAAAAGTGGCGGCGGAAGAAGTCGTCCAGGAAGCTTTGGCGGAAAAAAAACGTTCAAAAAAGCTAAGAATGACTAACGCTTAGTTAATTTAGTTTTTATAAAAAAAGGGTGTCTATTTTCAATAATAGCACCCTTTTTTGTTTATTGCCTATTCAAAAAGTCTACCCTTCACAAGCAAAAGCCAATTTCCCAGAACCAGAAATATGGACTTTTGATGGGGGCAATACCGCAGATTCTCCAGCCATTAACTGGCCCTTTTTATCTGCATCAACTATTGTTACTGAACCTGAAATGCACAGCAGTATTCCCATGTCTTCAGTACTAAGTATACTATCTACAGCGGCTTCTTCTTGGTGAATTACGCTTAGTTTGAAATCCTCAACAGGAACAGGATAGTGGTACAAATTCCCGTTCTCTATTTCAGCATTGGTTAATGCAATCTTGTGAGGACCAGCAGTCATGACTTTATCAAGCTCTTCCATGTCTATGTATTTAGGAGTTAAACCACCACGTAATACATTATCTGAAGATGCCATAATTTCTAAACCACTTCCACGTAAATAAGCATGAGGAATACCTGCGCTCAGAAATAGTGCTTTTCCTGGTTCTAAATGATATAAATTCATAAAAAATGGCGATAAAATCGCTAGATCTCCAGGATAAGACTCATTCATAAGCAAACACTCCAAATACGGGCTAAGTACGCTTTGATCTTTATAAGCGACTAGCTCTTTATTGGTAGGTCTGCTTGAAATTATCCGCTCACAAGCAACAACCAACAGCTCGGTTTCCTCTGTATTTTTTCTCATCAGCTTTAAATAGAAACGTTTTAACTGCACATAAAATGCATCATTACTTTCTAGGATAGCTGAACGCAAGTTGTCGATTTCCTCTTCTAAAAAAACTAAATCAAGGCTTTCTAAAAGGCTTAATACCTGCTCTGCTGGCCTAAATCCACACATGGCTACAAATGGTGTTAGCGCACAAATAAGCTCAGGTTTATGATTTTCATCCTTATAATTTCTATTAAATGCATCTAGGGCTACACCTTTTTTCTGCTCGTGTTGATAACCCGAAATAGCTTGTTCTTTATTTGGATGTACTTGAATAGATAGTGCTTTGTCTGCAGATAAAACTTTGAATAAAAAGGATAATGATCTGCTATTGCTAAGTTTAGTGCCAAGATGTTCGGACTTAGCTGTTTTTATCCATTCGTCTAGCAAAAACTCTTTTCCTTCAACATTAATTACTGATGGCGCTTTACTATGTGCACCCATCCAGATTTCAGCTCTGGGTTCATTTTCAGGATTTTCCCAACCAAATAGTGATGTAAACGCGTCTTTGGTTCCCCATTCATAGGTTTGTATTTGATTTTCAAGTCTAAAAAAGGGCTCTTTTATCATACTAATTTGCTAACAGTTTTGGTAGATCGTTATAATGAGAAAAGAGTACCAACTATTATTTCAAATTGAAACCCGTATTTTTCCATGTTTTCCACAAAATATAGCTGAAGGAAGGCCACCAAAAGAAATCGTTTGTAATAAGTGTATAGAAAAAGCCAAAAGGTACAGCACCTTGAAAGTAGTTCACAAAGAAACCAATAGGCCCAAAAATTTTACCCAACATGCCTACTGCAACTATGGGCCAATGCCTTTCAGGGTTGAAAGATGCCCACCAATATCCCAAACCATAAACCCCAATAACCATACCCATACCTTGCCAAATCATGGGGTGGTTTAGGCGTTCCATGCCGGTTAAGTCAAACAAATGATGCGGGAACAATACTACCCAAGCACCCCATAAGATATTATAAATAGCGGCAGATTTTAACCAAAGAGATGAGTTCATAGCGTAATTGTTTAATGATATGGCCTCTATTACATTTTTGTGATCAAAAACATTCTTTAACGCAGTATTATTAGGCCTTTAGACGAAAGAAATATGGGGAATTAGCTCATAAATAAAGCATAGATATTTTTCATACTAGCTATTTAATGTCGTATTTGTGCGTAATTTGATTGACCTATAGTACCTCTAATCCCGATATCAACATGCCTCAAACAACCATTGTAGTAGATTCTTTAGACGATTGGAAACCTTACGCTGCCTCTAGTGAAGTGGTAGAAATGGAAGCATTCATTGCAGAAGACTTAGACACGAGTACCAAGCGTCAAATCATAAATTTATGCAGCGATTACACCTACTTATCTAAAGGCTATTATTGTAGTTTATCGGCTGAATCAAGAGGCTTCAGGGTTACTCCATCTTTAAAGACCTTAGGCTTTCTAAACAGACCAGAGGGCTTAAATGTAAATTTACCTAGCTTGGCTGTACTTAGTAAAACTGTTAAAGCTAAAGCAGAAAATGTAACCGAATTAGAAACTTTAGTGGTTTTTGGCTACGCGCAGGTAGAGCAGTTTTCCCGCTTGGCTAGAATGGCGTATGAGTGGTGCAATTTCCCGATAATGCGCATGAAAATTATACAACCTAAGAGCCTTAAATCTAAACAATGGCGTATTGAAGCGCTTGTACCAGCCTCACTTAAATCGTTAACTGAAATAGAGGAAGATTTCTTTGCATCTGTGATGGAGAAAAATGCATCCGGAATTTGGCGACAATCAAAGCTCAGAAAAGAATCGAAGCTTAGTCTGGCTATTTTAGTTGATCCAAACGAAGAGTTACCGCCTTCCAACGGAAAAGCTTTAAAAAAAATGATGGCTTCTGCGCAAACTTTAGGTTTTGAAACAGAACTAATTACAGAAGCTGATTACACCAGATTGGGGGAATTTGACGCCTTATTTATTCGCACTACCACCGCCGTAAATCACTACACCTATGCTTTTGCGATAGAGGCTAGAAGACTCGGAATTATAGTGCTTGATGACCCAGACTCTATATTGAAATGTACCAATAAAGTGTACCTAGACAGATTGTTGAAAAAACACAAGGTGCCGATTCCAAAAACCAAAATTATTAGCAGAGATCAATACCATCTATTAGATTTGGATAGTATTGAGTTCCCTACCGTGCTAAAGATACCAGATGGCTCATTCTCTAGAGGGGTAAAAAAAGCCTCGAATAAGGAAGAATACAAGCAAAAAATGGACGAGTTATTTAAGGGTTCTCACTTAGTTCTGCAGCAAGAATATTTATACACCGAATACGATTGGAGAATTGGGATACTGAATAAGAGTCCGATATATGCTTGTAGATACCACATGGCTAAAGGGCACTGGCAAATTCTAAATCACGACAAAAAAGTTACAGAATCGGGTGCTTTCAAAACTTTGCCAATGAGAGAAGTGCCACCAGCGGTTGTTAAAACGGCTATAAAAGCAGCATCTTTGATAGGAGACGGACTTTATGGCGTTGATATTAAGTGGTTTAACGACCAAGCTTATGTAATTGAAGTGAACGACAACCCAAATATTGATTACGGCATTGAAGATCAGCTTGTTGGCGATGAACTCTACAGAACCATAATGCTAGATTTCCTTCGTCGAATTTATCAAAGACAGAATGAGCGATAAGGATTTTTTATCGAAGTTAAAGGTTGTTCAAGGCTTAAAGGAGCATATTCCCGAAGCCTTAGGCATTGAAACAGAATCATTCTTTTTAGGTGATCAATTTACTCGGAAAACCTACCTTCGTGCGTTAAATAGGGCTAATTCTTGGTTTGTTGTATTATCACCAACAGATCAAGTTGCGGCCTCTTTTATGCTTTTAACGAGAAAAAAGTCTAGAAAAATTAGGTTGTACTCCATAGCTGTTGCAAAAGTCCACCAAGGAAGGGGGATAGGTTCTTTTATCCTATCTTGGTTAGTGACTTATGCCAAAAATGAACACTTTAGCGGAATCTCGCTAGAAGTAAATATTTCCAATGAGGCTGCAATCAGATTATACCAAAGCAAGGACTTTAAAAAAATGTCTTTGGTGCAGCATTATTATGCTGATGGAAGTGAAGCGATTAAGATGGTAAAAATGATAAAATAAATAAATCTAAATTTGTATTCATTTTAGTGCTTAGTATCTTATATACAATCAGCATATAGTTAGTATTCTTTTATATAAATCAAAAATTTTAGATCATAATGGGTAAAATTAAGCCAACATTAGTAGTTCTAGCAGCAGGCGTGGGTAGTAGGTTTGGTGGGAATAAGCAAACTGAAGGTATGGGCCCATCAAATGAAACTATTATGGATTACTCAATATTTGATGCCATAAATGCTGGCTTTGGAAAGGTTGTTTTTATTGTTAGAGAGCATATGAAGCAGATGATGCAAGAGCAGTTTCTAAATCAATTAGCGGGAAAAATTGAAACCGAGTTGGTTTATCAAGAACTTCAATACTTACCTAAGGGCTTTAATGTACCTGATGGAAGAGAAAAACCATGGGGAACTGGTCATGCACTAATGATGGCTAAAGAAGCTGTTCCCGGAAACTTTGCAGTAATAAATGCGGATGACTTTTATGCTAGCTCAAGTTTTCAGAATATGGCAGATTTTTTAAATACAACAGACCAAGCAAGCAAGGTACACGCCCTAGTTGGTTTTGAACTAGCCCAAACTTTATCAGAAAATGGCGGTGTTTCTCGAGGTATTTGTACCGCCGATAACCAAGACTTTTTGATTGACGTTGAAGAGCATCATAAAATTGAACGTCAGCCAAGCGGTGTAATTAGTGGATTAAACGATCGGGAAGAAGTAAAAGAATTTGAGGAAAAAAGACCTGTATCTATGAATTTTTGGGGTTTTACCAAAGGGTATTTTGAAGATTTAGAAGCTGATTTCGTTTCCTTCCTGAAAGATAAAGGGCACGAAATGAAGAGCGAATTTTATATACCACTTTCGGTCAATGCCGCAATGAAAAGAGGTGATACCAGCGTGAAAATGCTGTACTCTGCTGATAGATGGTATGGTGTGACTTACAAAGAAGACAAGCCTGTAGTGCAAGCTTACTTAAAAAAATTGGTTGACGCTGGCAAATACCCGTCTCCATTATGGTGATAGTAGCATTAAGCCCAGTATATAACCCAACTATCTAAGAAAAACACAGTGGCTAAGTATTTTCTCAAATGAGAATGAAAAACTACTTTATATTACAGCATGCTTAAAAAAATCGATAATGTTTCCCTTCAAGAATACGAGAGTCTAGCCAAGGGCAATAAAGGCTTCATCAAAATATTGCTTGAAAAGGTTATTCGTCAATTAGAAGAGTTTGAACCACTAATTCTTGACGATGTAGAATACTATAAGCTTCAGGAATTAAGAGAGCATACGCATCATTTAAAGCCAATGTTGGCTTCTCTTAGGCTTAACACGGTTCTAGATCTTTTTGAGGATATAAAAAACGATTGCCAAAATGAAGCCTTTGACCAAGAGTTGAAGCAGCAACGCATAAGCTATATCAAAGCGTCTTTTGCTCAGGCAAAGAAGGAACTGCGAAACCTCTTAGACGGATAGGCCTCTGTGCACATTGTGATTAACTAAAAAAAGCCCATAAGAATTGACTTATGAGCTTTTTTTGTGTACTGCGTACGGGATTTGAACCCGTGTTACCGCCGTGAAAGGGCAGCGTCCTAGACCCCTAGACGAACGCAGCGTTCTAGAGTACTGCGTACGGGATTTGAACCCGTGTTACCGCCGTGAAAGGGCAGCGTCCTGGACCCCTAGACGAACGCAGCGGGGAATCTCCTGTAAGGGAAATAAAAGTAAGAAAAAGAGCTTTTGCTGGTATCTTTCGATTCTAGCAAAGAACCGTAATATACGAACAAGAAATTATTAAACACAACAATATCAAAAAAATGGGAGCCTGGTGGGGTTCGAACCCACGGCCTCCGGCACCACAAACCAGCGCTCTAACCAACTGAGCTACAAGCTCCATAAATTTGAAAGTGTTCTGCTGAGGCGACAAGCGGATTTGAACCGCTGTACGAGGTTTTGCAGACCTCTGCCTAACCGCTCGGCCATGTCGCCTAATTGCAAGACTGCAAATATAAGTTTCTACTAAGTAACAAGCAATATGGTGGTTGAAATATTATGTATTAAATCCTTGGTGCCCAAGAAAAGTATTAAAGTAAAAGAAAGCTAAATAACCCATAAGCCAACCTATTTTTTGAATTTTACCATAAAATGCTGCTAAAACCCTATAAATTGAGCTTTCGCTATTCATTAGTATTTTAGTCAGACAGCAAAGGTATTAAATGAGCGTTTTTTTTAATACGTTACCTATTGAATATTTAACCCTAATATTTGAATGGTTGCTTTAATTGCTCTCTTCACGCTTTTTGTAGTTATCACCTCATGGATGCTTTATAGCAGTGTGATTGCTGAGCAGAAAGATAAATCAGTAGACTTGAAGTCTGAACGGGATGCACAAAGAGCCGCTATGAGTGCAAAGCGTCCACGTCTGAGTTTGCCTAAACCAGCTTCAAGAGGATTCGAAGAATGGCTGATGAACCCTTCAATGCCACTTCGCTTAGTAGTTAAGGGTCTACGACAAGAGCATACAGAGAACTTGCACAGATGGCTTAACGACGAGCAGTCTTTTTTTGTAACAAAAGAGCGAAGAGAGAAAATTTTGAACCTTTTTGGACATAATGGTGCTGGGTTCCCAGATTTGGAAGCCTACTTAGTTAGCCATGGCAGTAAGGTTCGCGATTTAGTATCTCAAAAAGAGGCAACTTCCGAAGGTTGGGACATTCTTCCACCTATTGAACAGACCGTGAAACAAAAAAGCTGGTTTTCTGAGGTGCAAAGTGAGCTTGACGAAGCTGTTTGCATGGATATTTCCAAATTTCAGCCGCTAAATGAAGCCCAAAAAGCTAAAGCTGCTGCCTTCAATAAACGGTTTGGATTTCAAAATTTGCGATTTTATGCCACCATAGAAGATATTGGGGTTCCCAAACAAGTAGAAATGAATGCTGACGCTAAGGCAGCTTATGAGCAGCTCTATCAAGTTGGTTTGGCCAAAAAAGGTCAGGACATTCGTATTGAAGATTATTTAGATACTTATAGTCTCAAGCAACTATCTGATTTGGCCGTTACCAATAACGGAATTTTTAACAGTAAAGAAGACGCAATTAATTACTTAATTCAAGATGTGTTAAGCATGGAGCAGATACAGAAAAAAATCAACATCAAAACAATTTATCAGTCCATTCCAATAGAGCAGGTTGTTGAGGATATTGATACAGAGGCACTCGTATTGTATAGTAATTATTATGTGACGCTCACAGACCTGTTCATATCAACTTATCAGAATGGAATGATGGCTCAATTATTCAAGTATGATTATGAAGAGAGCAACGCCAAGTATAAATTTGATGTGAAAAGAAATAACTCAGTTTGTCTCAATAGCTGCAAAAAAGCTAAACTAATGGCAGACAAAACTTATAGATACGGCGAACTCCCTGACTTACCCGTTCATTATGGCTGCACTTGTGTTTTCAGTGAACATGTGAAGGGGTGATAGTACTGAATCGATAGCTAAGGTTTGAGCTTATAGGTGTCGCTTCGCTCAGGTTTGATTGGGAATACTCACTTCGCTCGTGGGACTTCTAGATTATGCGATTATACGAGAATGACGAAGGTATGAAATGATGCTATCGCAGGCATAGAGCCATAGAAATTTTTCTCTTTTTAAAACGTAAAGCCTAACCGCAGATGTAAATTGAAAATGATTCCCCTATCACTTCTACGGAAATCAAGCGCTCTTTTGATGGTATAATTATACCCAACACCAATGCCTGTTTCAAATGTAAAGTGATTGCCAATGTCTCTTCGTATTCCAAATGTAGGAACCATAGAAATACTACTATAAACAACGTTTTCAGTAGACCTTGAAATAGTAAACCAATCTGGATGATAACTTGTGGCAAGTGCAATGAAGCTGCTACGATTGCCGCGAATTTTACCGGATCTTTTTAGACTATCACCAAAATTAAAATAAAATCTTGGCTCAAGTCTAAACACGGGAGCGTATAGATACTGAATTCTATCAGAAGTGCGCTCTTTGTACTGTAGGCCATCTAAACCAACTTCAGTACGCAAAACGGTGTTACCTGCAATTTTGGCCTCAGTATGTGCCCAAACTCCACTTATCCAAGCTTGTATACCATAAGTAAACTGCTCAATATCTTGACTTTGCGCTACAAAGGTAAATCCGCATAAGACGGCTGTTAAAAAAGTTTTCTTCATTAACCAAAGTATGGTATTTATAAGCAAACGATTAGGGCGAAATGGGAAATTATGAAATGGGAAATTGGGAAAAGAGAAAACCGACCAAAAGTGTCATTCCCCAACCAACCCATCGACAAGCTCAGGAACCACGAGGTGAGTGCAGGGAATCCGTTTTAAGATATTGGTTTTTATTGGTATGCGATTATACGAGAAGGCGATTATCTGATTAGGGGGAAATGGGAAGTCTAC
>Ga0306871_1000571_pt1 | contig 14109 bp, 13 predicted proteins | sample AntRauMeHopE1497_FD_190447 | JGI IMG/M metagenome (GOLD analysis project Ga0306871, IMG submission 190447) | Saline lake microbial communities from Rauer Islands, Antarctica - Metagenome Hop E1 #497 (v2) (version 2) | ecosystem: Environmental > Aquatic > Non-marine Saline and Alkaline > Saline ... | reverse complement strand
CGAACCAAATCTGGTGCATGCGAAACAGCATGACGGCGACTGTCAGCGAGGCGGTCCCCATCACAACGGTTGCCCAGCGGGTGCGGTCGATGAACGCCCAGGCAATAGCCGCGAGCGGTAAGACGAAGGCCACCACCAAATAGATCCACCATTCGACAATGTCACCGGTGGGTTGATTTCCGCCGAAGGGTGCTGCGATGCCAATCACCATCTGCACGATGAGAGCCACCGCGACCGCAGCCGTCGACAGCACGCTGAAATCGTCGGGCTTGCGTCCGATACCGCCCAATACAATCGCCAGAAGCCCTGCGACGACAGAGACGATGATGGCTGTCGTCGTGAACCAGTCGATCACGTCGCTACCTCCTGAGCTTCGTGTGACGGAAACCCGACCAGGGTACGGCCGCGCCCATCGCGCACGCTGATGAGGGCAACGAGTCGATCACGATGCTGCCCACCCGCTCCCCGCTGCACCGCGGCAACCGGCTCGGCGTCAGCGTGCCCGGGCAGTGCAAGCAGCTTGCCGTGCCCGAGATCGCGGGCTTGCACAGCGTCAATGTCGACAGTGGCAAACAGTTGCGCTGCCACTGATGCCGGCGACGCCAGAAGGTTCACGCCCTGTTCGTTCAGGGCGTCGAGATCTACGGCGCTTGCGACCTCGAATGGGCCCACCCTCGTGCGCCGCAGCGCGGTGAGATGCCCGCCGACGCCCAGGGCCGCCCCCAGATCGCGGGCAAGCGCCCGAATGTAGGTACCTGAGCTGCAGTCGATGCGGGCATCCACTTCGATGACAGGACCGGTACCTGCTCCGGCGCGAGCAGAACGCACCGTGCGCCGCACCGTTAACACTTCGAAGCCGCTCACCGTGACGCGCCGCGACGCCAACTCAATTTGCTCACCGGCGCGCACCCTCTCGTACGCACGGCGCCCGTCGACTTTGATCGCACTGACCGCGCTGGGCACCTGATCGATGACCCCGGTCAGCGCGAAAATCTCTTGCGCCAACCACTGGTCAGACACTGCGGCCACTGCTGCCGCATCGGCAACCTGCACCACGTCACCCTCGGCGTCATCGGTCGACGTCGCCACCCCCAGGCACATCGTCGTCTCGTAGGACTTATCGAGACCGACGAGGTAGGTGAGCAGGCGGGTCGCCGAACCCACGCCGAGCGTCAATAGCCCTGTCGCCATGGGGTCGAGGGTGCCGGCGTGGCCGATCTTGCGAGTGTTGAGCGCGCGGCGAGCACGCGCGACGACGTCGTGGCTGGTCAACCCCTGCGGCTTGTCAACGAAAAGCATGCCGAGGGTCATACCCTCCACGCTAGCGCGGCCTTGTGGCGCGAACGTTCCTGCGATCGACGCGCCTAAGCTGGCAAGCATGCGCATCGCAGTGATCGGAGCGGGCGCGGTCGGCGGCCTCTTGGCCGCCCTTACCGCGCGCGCGGGGCACGAGGTGCTCGTGACGGCACGCGGCGAGCACGCGGCCGCGATTGCCCGCGGTGGGCTGCACGTCGACGGCGGCTGGGGCGAGTGGGTGGCCGCGGTCGAACTGGTGCACAGCATCCCGGAGGCCTCCGAAGCACCGGTCGATCTGTTGGTGCTTGCCACCAAAGCTCACGACTCTGCCGAGGCACTCACCCCCTGGGCCGCGCACGCCGGCACGCCCGTCCTTGCGCTGCAGAACGGACTCGGGGGTGAAACGGCGGTACGCAATGCGCTGCCGACCTCGCCCATCGCCATTGGCCTCGCGCTGTTCGCGGTGTCGCTCTCTGAACCCGGCCGAGTCAGCGTCACTGGCCCCAACGGGCTGACCCTGGGTGGTGATGCGGCCGCCGTTGTCGTCGCAGAACCGCTTCTGCGGGCAGTGCTGCCTGCAGACCTGGTCGTTACTGACGAGATTCGCGGAGCCCAGTGGACAAAACTGCTGATCAATCAGCTCAACGCACTGCCCGCGATTACGGGCCTGAGCGTGCAGCAAAGCGTTGCCCACCCCGGCCTGCGCGCAATCATCGCCCGCGGCATGCTCGAGACGATCACCGTCGGTGACGCGTCTGGCGTGCACTGGGGCTGCATCGGGCCAGTGGATGCTGACGCCGTAGCCGCCATACGCGCCGGCGGCACAGCCGCGGGTGAGTGGCTTGCCCAGCGCCTGGCTGACGGCATGGGCGACACGCCCAACCCCGCCTCAATGCTGCAAAGCATTCGACGCGGGCGTCTCACTGAAGTCGATGCCATCAACGGCGCTATCGTCGACTTTGGGCTTTCTGCGGGCGTGTCAACGCCAGTGAATACTGCGCTCATCGGCCTCGTGCGCTCAGCGCAGAGCGGTTCCCTCCCGCTGACCCCGAACGAGGCTCTCGCCCGTATTCCCATGGGGCGCTAGTTGCCACCCGTTAGCTGACGAGGCGGTGCGGCAAAGCTCAGCCCGATCAGCTCAGCCCGATCAGCTCAGGTCGATCAGCTCAGCCCGATCAGCGCCACACCCGCGACGGCGAGAAGCCCAAAAGCGACCCCCCACAGAATGATCGAAACGATTTGCCAGGCAATTACTGCTCGGCGGGAGGCCCCGAAGCCGACCATCAGGGCTGATGTGATCTGACTGGGCAACAGAGTCTGGCCGAGTAGGCTCACACCGGCAACACCCCAGCGGTCAAAGCGCTGCTTAAACTTTTGCTGCCGCGGCGATCGCTCACGCGCATCGGCACCCGTCGCCGAGCGCACACGGCCGGCAATAAGCACCACCACCAGCATGGAAATGACATTGCCGACGATTGCGGCTGCGATTGCAAACGCCGGCACCATGCCCGCCACAATGCCGAGCGGGCCGGCAAAGTACGACTCCACGAAGGGGACCGCGCCAGCGATCATCACTACCACCCACTGCCAGATCGGCTCAGTGGCTGTCGTCCAGTCGCGCAGTGCGTCAAGCATGTCTCTCCCCCATCAAAGCCGCGAAAGCCACTAAAGCGAGCAAAGCGACTACATCATCGACTTGGTGTGCCAGACCGTTTTCGTCTCGACGAAGCTGGTGATGCGCTCAAGCGCCGGGCGCGGGATGCCGACCACGGGCGCCACGACGCGCTTCAGCGTTTCGGCTGCGGCCAGCTGCAGATCGACCCAAGTTTCGCCCTTGGGCCCCGACATGGAGCCTGCCCCCGCGAGGTCGAGTGCGTTCACGTCGGCGTGCGAGGCAAGCCACGGCATGATCTCTTCCGGCGAGCCGGTGAGCATATTGATGACCCCGCCGGGAACATCTGAGGTGGCCAAAACTTCACTGAGCGAGATGGCCGACAGCGGCGCGTGCTCATCGGCAACGACGACAATCGTGTTTCCGGAGAGGATCACGGGGGCGATGACAGACACCAGCCCGAGCAGTGAGCCACCCGTCACACCCTGGGGTGCCACCGACGCGACGACACCCGTCGGTTCGGGTACCGAAATATTGAAGTAGGGCCCCGACACGGGGTTTGCGTTGCCCGCAACTTGCGCGTACTTGTCGGCCCATCCGGCGTACCAGACCCACACGTCGATAGCGCGGTCAACCTGCGTGCCAGCCTCGGCCGCGCTCACGCCCTCGCTCGCGGCGATCTCGTCGATGAACTGCGCACGACGGCCCTCAAGAACTTCGGCAATGCGGTAAATCACCTGACCGCGGTTGTAGGCGGTGGCCCCTGACCAGCCACCCACAGCCGAGCGAGCGGCGACGACGGCGTCACGAGCGTCCTTTCGCGACGCTTGCGCGGCGTTGGCGAGAAAATCTCCTGAGGCTGCCACTACTTCGTAGGTGCGGCCGCTTTCGCTGCGCGGAAACTTGCCGCCAATGTACAGCTTGTAGGTTTTGGGCACGGTGAGTCGGCTCATTTCGCGGCCGCCTTTCGGGTCTTTTTGGGCGTTGAGGTTGCCTCTGCCGGAGCGTCCCAGCCGCTGGCTTCAAGGTAGGCAGTCAGCCCATGGCGACCACCTTCACGGCCGTAGCCCGACTCTTTGTAACCGCCGAAGGGTGACGCGGGGTCAAAGCGGTTGAAAGTGTTGGCCCAGACGACGCCGGCTTTGAGCTGGTCGACGAGAGCGAGCATGCGGCTGCCCTTCTCCGTCCAGATGCCGGCGGAAAGCCCGTAGGGGGTGTTGTTGGCTTTCGTGATCGCTTCGGCCGGAGTGCGAAAGGTCAAAACTGAAAGCACGGGGCCGAAGATTTCTTCGCGCGCAATCGCGTGGGCAGCGCTCACCTTCGTGAAGATGGTCGGCGCGAACCAGAACCCCTTGTCAGGAATACGGCAGTCGGCCGTCCACCGCTCGGCACCTTCGCCCTCGCCTGTGTCACTGAGAGTGCGAATACGTTCGAGTTGAGCTGCCGAGTTGATGGCACCAATGTCGGTGTTTTTATCGAGCGGATTGCCCATGCGCAGCGTGGAAAGTCTCGCCTTGAGCCGGTCGACGACCTCGTCGTGCACGTTCTCTTGCACGAGAAGGCGCGAGCCGGCGCAGCACACGTGCCCCTGGTTGAAGAAGATGCCGTTGACAATGCCCTCGATCGCTTGATCCATGGGGGCATCGTCGAACACGATGTTGGCGGCTTTACCACCCAGCTCGAGGGTGAGGCGCTTGTGGGTTCCGGCGACTTGACGCGCAATCATCCGACCCACACCGGTTGACCCGGTGAAGGCGACTTTGTTCACATCGTCGTGCGTCACGAGGGCTTGCCCGGTTGCTCCGGGGCCGGTGACAATGTTGACGACCCCGGCGGGTAGGTCAGCCTGCTGCAGAATTTCGGCAAACAGCATCGCGGTGAGCGAAGTGGTCTCGGCGGGTTTGATGACCACGGTGTTACCGGCGGCCAGGGCCGGGGCGATCTTCCACGCGAGCATCAGCAGCGGAAAGTTCCACGGAATCACCTGCGCAGCGACCCCGAGCGAGCGCGGGTTGGGGCCGACGCCGGCGTGCTCGAGCTTGTCGGCCCATCCGGCGTAGTAGAAGAACCAGGCGGCGACGAGCGGCACGTCAACATCACGCGTTTCACGAATCGGCTTACCGTTATCGAGGCTTTCGGCGACGGCCAGCTCGCGTGCGCGCTCTTGCACGAGCCGCGCGATGCGAAACAAGTATTTGCCGCGATCAGAGCCACTCATGCGCGACCACACGCGGTCGTAGGCGCGGCGGGCGGCCGCCACTGCAACATCGACGTCGCCGGGCGTAGCCTGCGCGATGCGGGCAATGACCTCTTCGGTGGCCGGTGAGATGGTCTCAAAAACGTCACCGTGGCCGTCAACGAACTCACCGTCGATGAACAGGCCGTACTGCGACTTGAGGTTCAAAATCGACGTCGACTCGGGAGCCGCTGCGTATTCAAGAAAAGCCATGATTAGTCCACCGTCACGTAGTCGGGGCCACTGTAGTGACCGGTTCGCATCTTTTGGCGCTGCAACAGCACGTCGTTCACGAGGCTTGAGGCACCGAAACGCCACAGCTGAGGGGTGAGCCACTCTTCGCCGACGGTTTCGGCGACGGTGACCAGGTAGCGCACGGCATCTTTCGATGACCGGATGCCCCCGGCCGGCTTCATGCCGATCTTCTCGCCGGTAAGGCGATGCCAATCACGAATCACCTCGAGCATGAGCAACGTCACCGGCAGGGTGGCCGCGGGGCTCACCTTGCCGGTCGAAGTTTTGATGAAGTCGGCGCCGGCGAGAATGGCCAGCCACGATGCCCGCTTGACGTTGTCGTAGGTCTGCAGCTCACCGGTCTCAAGAATGACTTTGAGGTGCGCCGCACTGCCGTTGGCACGCGTGCATGCCTCGCGCACGGCGACGATCTGGTCGAAAACGACACCGTACCGACCGCTGAGAAAGGCGCCCCGGTCGATAACCATGTCGATCTCGTCGGCGCCAGCGGCAACCGCTTCTCGCGTGTCAGCCAGTTTGATGGCGAGGCTCGCGCGCCCGGAGGGGAACGCGGTTGCCACGGCAGCAACCTGAATTCCTTCGCTGCCACCGGCGGCGTGGTGACGGCCCAGGGCAGTTACGGCGTCGTGCACCATGTCGCCGTACACGCACACTGCGGCGACGCTGGGCGTGGTCGGATCACTGGCGTCGGGGGTGATGGCTTTGGCCACCAGCGAGCGAACCTTGCCGGGCGTGTCAGCACCCTCCAACGTCGTCAAATCGCAGGTGCGAATGATCGTGTCAAGCGCCCACGCTTTCGATGTGGTCTTGATCGACCGAGTACTGAGGTCAGCGGCGCGCTGTTCGAGGCCGACAGCATCGACACCGCTCAGACCGTCAAGGTGTAGCCGCAGGGCTGTTTCGGTGAGATCACCGCCGAGCAGTCGCACGGCACGCTGGGTCGGGTCAAGACCCACGGGGTGGGTGATGGTCATAGCGCGTCCTCTCGGGATGCAGTGGTGGCGGTCAGTAGTGCCTGTGCGGTGTGCGCGTCAGTAACGATTACCGAGCAGAGGCCACTGGTGACGATGGCACGGGCAATGGCGTGTTTGGTCTCACCGCCGATCACGAGAATGCTGGTGTCGGCTGCGCGTAACTCTTCGAGACCGAGCCCGAGCGTGCGGGCATCTAGTTCAGAATCTGCAATGGTGCCCTGGGCTGTGATGTAGCGACCCATCACGTCGCCGACGGCACCTTGCGCGACAAGGTGAGCAATCTCGTTCGCTGTGAGATACCCACTATCGACGTGCACCGAACTGGTGTCAGCAACACCGGCACTGTAAAGGTAGGCCGAGGCTCCCCGGGCCAGGCGGAGCACACCGCCGATAGTCCGATCACCTTCGATGGCCTTCTTTGTCTCGAGTCGCTCAAGAATGGCGGGGCTGGGCAATAGCGTGGCTTGACCACCCGCTTTTTGGGCGATCATGACGGCGGTAGCTGCGGCGGTGCCGGGCCGGTTGCTGAGGCTAACGCCGCCATTGACTTGCACCACGTTGACCGCAGTGGCCCAGCCCTGTGGCAGAGCTTCGGCCACCTGATGCAGGGTGCGCCCCCAACTGACCCCGAGCAGGCGCGGCACGGGCCGGCGGCTGACCAGGTAGTCAGCGGCGGCTTCGCTCACGCGCATCTGCAACTCAGCCTCATCGGCGCCCGTCGGCACCACGACCGCGTCTTTTAAACCAAACCGCGCGGTCAAGTCACGCTCAAGACCGAGGCGGCGTGCGCGGGGGTGCACTATTTCGATGCGAATGATGCCCCGCTCGCGCGCCTGCGCTAGCAGTCGGCCGACTTTCCAGCGGGTGACCCGCAAAATCGCGCCGATCTCGTCTTGCGTTTTGTTCTCTTCGTAGTACAACTCGGCCGCTCGCACTGCCAAAAGCTCTTGCGCGGCAACAGTTTCGACGGCAACCATGACGTGCGCGTCCTTATCTGCGAGGGAGAGGTGGCTTCTCTCAGAATAGAGCGGCCTTCGACAGCAAGCAACAAATGTTGGTGATAACGCTCACATGAGCATCCCGCGACGTGGTGCCGATACCCGCTTGGGTACGCTGAGCATGGTCGAACGCCGCCCCGCCCCCTCCTCGGCACCGACTCTGCCCCGCGTCCACCCCACAAAGGATTCTCTGTGACTCAGTTCGCTCTCGCCGTTGACCTGGGCGGCACCAAAGTGGCCACAGCGCTCATCGACGCCGCCGGCACGCCACTGCCCGGGTCTCGCCACCGACGCGCCACCGGCGCCGCAGCCACCAGCGAGCAACTCGCCGGCGCCGTAACCGAGGCCGTGCAACTTGCCCTCGCAGCCTTGCCCGTCGACGCCGAGCTGCTCGGGGCCGGCGTCGGAAGCGCTGGACCGATCGCGGGCACCACGGGGAACGTTTCGCCGCTCAACATCGCTGCCTGGCGCGAGTACCCGCTGGGCTCTCTTGTCGGCGAGCAACTGCCGGGCCTGCCAGTAACCGTGCGTATGGACGGCATCTGCATCACCCTCGCCGAAGTCTGGCTCGGCGCCGCCCGCGGCGAATCAAACGTCATGGGCATGATCGTGTCAACGGGTGTGGGCGGTGGGCTGATCCTTGACGGGCGGGTCATTGCAGGCCCCACCGGAAATGCGGGGCACATTGGTCATGTAGCGGTAGCCGGTTTCGACGACGAGTGCGCGTGCGGTGCGCGCGGCTGCCTCGAGGCAATCGCGTCTGGCCCCCGCACTGTCGCCTGGGCCCGCGCTCACGGCTTCACCGGTGACACGGGCGAGCATCTCTCTGCCGCCGCGGCGGCCAACGATTCTGTCGCGCGCGCCGCAATCGAGCGCTCTGCTACCGCCGTCGGTCGTGCAATTGCCAGTGCGAGTGCACTCGTCGACCTCGACGTCGCCGCTATCGGCGGGGGTTTCAGCCAGGTGAGCCCCGACTACGTCACGCTCGTGGGCGATGCAGTGGCGCGACACAGCAACTTTGGTTTCGTCACAAAAACTCGGGTTGTGGCCTCCGGGCTCAGCGGCGACGGGCCCCTTGTGGGCGCAGCAGCGCTCATCCATCGCGCCGATCTCGTCGGCTAAGCACGTCTGTCTACTGGGCACACCTGTCTACTGAGCACACCTGTCGACTGGGCACACATGTCGGCTGAGCCGCTGATGGCGGCGAAACACACACCACACTGCCGATGTGGGCGTTCTAGGCTGTTGACGTGAGCGACTGGGCCCGTTTTCTTCCCCTGAGCAACCGCGACCGCGCCGGTGATGCTGCGGCGAACCGCGATTGGTCGAGTGCCGCCGCCGCTGTGCTGCACAGCGTCACTTCGGTGCTGGATGCGCAACCAGAGCTCCTCACCGCCCCCACTCTGCGCGGCACGGTGACGACTTCGGCCGCGGTGCGCGACATGCTGACCGAGCTCGGTGCCCCATGGTGGGTTCGTTGGGCTCAAGCCGCTGGTGCCGCCCCATCGCCGAGTGTCGCCGTAGCGAGCATCGCCGATGCCGCGCTGGCGAGTGTTGTTCGCATGCGGGCGAACGAGCTGTCAGCGCCGGGGGGTCGCGCGAGTATCCGTGACCTGGGCGCAGTCGTCGTTTTGGCCCTCGACCTGAACGCCGCCCAGCGACGTGGGATCGCCGTCGACCCTTTCCTGTGCGGCGCGGTCGCGCTCGATCTGACTCTGCGCGCCCGTCAACCACAGCGCAGCATCATCACCGCGCGCACCTTTATCGCCGTTGACAGCGACTGGCAGGTGGGGCGGGGGCCTCAGCTTCGGACGAGTGCGGCCGCCGTCGTGCTTTTTCTCGCCGGGCGCAGCGGCCTGCCCGCCGAGCACGAAACCCTGGGCAGCGAGGCGGCAGACGAGTGAGCGACAGGGCGCGCGCGCTCAGGAGCTGCGCGCAGCATCCTCAGTCAGTACCGGAGGCTGCAGTTTCGAGAATGTCGCGAATCTGCAACTCGTCGAACCCCATCTGTGTCGCCAAGGCTTCGGCTGACTCAAACTTTTGCATGGGTCTGATGTGGCGCACAAACTCGAGCTCGACAGTGCTGCCATACAAATCAAGGCTCACATCGAGTGCGTGTGCTTCGACAGTTTTCTCGGGCACGTCGCCGAAGGTGGGGTTGTTGCCGATCGACACGGCGGCCCCGTAGCGGGTGGCCGCCACATGCAGCCAGCAGGCGTAGACGCCGTCAGCGGGAATGTAGCCTTCGGCGTCGCGCGCCAGATTCGCTGTGGGGTAGCCCAATTCGCGCCCGCGCTGGTGGCCCGGCACGACGAGGGATCGAATGCGATGCAGACGCCCCAGCGCGTCGGTCGCGTCATCGAGGTTTCCTGCTTCGAGTAGGTGCCGAATTCCGGTCGACGACACGCGTGTACCGTTCGTCTCACGCACATCATTGACGAGAGCCACCACGAAGCCGGCGTGCTCGCCCGCTGCCCGCAGGGTGTCTGCCGTGCCCGCTCCGTGAGCTCCGTAGCGAAAGTCCCTGCCGATGAGCACGTAGGTGGCATGGAGTCCGCCCACGAGAACCTGGTCGATGAAGGTCTCCGCACTGAGCGCGGCAAACTCTGCCGTAAAGGGCAACACGACAACCAGGTCGATGCCCGCGGCGATGAGTGCTTCAGTTTTTTGCGCGACGCTCAACAGCGCCTCGGGGGCATCTTCGGGGTGCAATACCGACGCCGGATGCCGATCAAAAGTCACCACAACGGTGCGACGCCCCTCGGCGTCAGCAAACAGCCGATCCAAGACAGCCCGATGCCCGCGGTGCACACCATCAAACTTGCCGATGGTGACGATGCTGGCCGTGGCATCGTGGGGCAGCTGATCGAGACCATACACAACGCGGCCGGTCATCACTTGCCTCCGTTTTCTGCCGCGCGAACGCGGGCCACTCGACGTAGCCACAGCAACCCAAGTATGGGCAAAACGAGGGGCACGAATGCGTAGCCGCGCCCAAACACGCTCCAGACCGTGTCGTCAGGAAAGAGTGAAGAATCTACGATGCTGAGCGTGCCGACGACAACCACTCCGACTAACTCGAATGCGATGGCGAGAACGGCCACTCGAAACCACACCGTCCCCTGCGCGACCAGTGCAACCGTGGCCAGCACGTAGACCGCCGCCGCCAGTGCTGAGAGCGCGTATGCCACGGGCGCTTCGTCAAACTTGGTCAGAACTTGATACACCGAGCGGCCCAAAGAGGCGAGGGCGAGAATGCCATAAACGGCGATCAGCACTCGCCCGACACCCGCGCTGGTGGCGCGCGGTTCGTCTATCTTCTGCAGCCGTTGGTCGTTCATCCTGCACAGCCTAAATCAGTTTGACTGGGTGGCGATCGAGCCCATCAACGCCCGAAGGAAATGCCGATCAAACCAGTGCTGATGATCGTTCTAGTGCGGGTGATTAATCGCGGCCGGGTGTTAGGCGAGCCACGGCATTCGCCTGACGAGGCCGGTCTTCTTCCACAGCGCTCCGAAGCCGATGGTGTCGCCAGCGGCCAACACTGCCGCGACGATGAGGCTCAGCGCGTAGATGACGTGATAGTTGACAACCGGGTTGGTCGAGCCAGTGTCGGCACCAGGAGGCCACTCGGCAAGGTACATGGCGGCGAGAATCACCGTTCCGGCAACGGCACTGATGCGCAGCCCGATGCCCAGCGTTACGGCCAAACCGACACCGAGCATCCCGGCCATGAATAGCCAGTCAGATGCCGGGCTCGCAATCGAGGTGAAGAACGGTTTCAGTGGCCCGGCAACGCCATCACCAAGGAGGAAGCCTTGACTGGGTGCACCCCCGTTGATCCAGGAGCGCTCCGCCGGTGTGGAGTACCCGAGCCCGAAGGTCTTGTCGAGGAAGGCCCACAGAAAAATGAACCCGGTCGCCAGGCGAAGCACGGCAAGGGCGAAGCGCCCCGACACTGGGCGCACCAGATCAATTTGACGCGCCAGCGAACGTAATGCGACCGATCTGCTCGGGGGTGCAGGTGCTGCAGTGGCCGTCATGGTCTCTCCAATTGGTGAGTGAAAGTCGCGACAATCTGACTCAACCCGGACCATACGCCTCACCGCTTGCGACGGTCAAGGCCCTTGCGCTCGACCCCGAACGGCCACTCTGGGGCAATGGGCAGCCGATGAGCCCGGCCTCTGCCGGAACGCACGCCGCGCTCCCGTGACTAGAACTAGATTGGCGCGCGAAAGTGTGCCGACAAGTGTGCGTCGTCGCTCACTGCCATCACCTGAACGACTGTGTGTCGCGCCTGATCCGCGTTGATGTTGACGGGCACCGCGGCAACACTCAAAACGTCGGGCTCCTCGCCCACTGCGTGCCGCCCTGACTTCTCCGCGCTTGCGCAACGAGGCCGCAGCTCGAGGTGTCAGGGCACGGTGTCTGGGCACGGTGTCGGGCACGGTGTCAGGGCACGGTGTCAGGGCGACACAAAACCCCGCCTCTCACGATGGTGCGGCCTGATCGCAGTGGTGACTCTCAGCCTGGTGCTGTCGCGCTTGCCATGCGTTGCAGGGAATATCTGCCTCGCAGCTCGAACACCGTCACGAACCCAGAACGTGCGCGAGAGCTTCAACGATGAGGGCGTGATCGATCTGGTGCGGCAAACCCGAGACGGCGATGGTGCCGACGACGCCGACCCCGCGGATCGTGAGCGGAAAACCGCCCCCGTGGCCAGCGAACTGGTGAGGGTCCATCCAGGGCGCGTCTTCGAGCGCGTGCGCGTCGAGAATCGGAAAGCGCAAACCCACTAGATAGCTGGATGCTGCAAACTCGCGCACCGTGCGCTTTTTGCGCTCGATCCACACGTCGTTGTGCGCAGAAGTACCGGGCAGTGCACAGTGAAACAAGCGCTGCTCGCCCAGTGCGATGTCGATCGTGATGGCGTGGCCCCGCTCGACGCCGAGGTCGCGAAGGCGTGAGCCCAGCATCCAGGCGTCGTCGTGGCTGAAAGTTGCGAACTGAAGACGGTCTTCTTGGCCGATCACTTGGGCGATCAGGGCCTCAAGTGCAGCGCTGCTCGCCATCGTGGAGTCTGCGTCGGCCGGGTTCACGTCACTGCTCACTTTTTCTCTTTCGCCTTCTCAACGTCGCCTGACAGCGCCGCGATGAATGCCTCTTGCGGCACCTCGACGCGACCAACCATCTTCATGCGCTTTTTGCCCTCTTTTTGCTTCTCGAGCAACTTGCGCTTGCGGGTGATGTCACCGCCGTAACACTTGGCCAGCACATCTTTACGCATCGGGCTGATCGACTCGCGCGCAATGATGCGGGCGCCAATTGCCGCCTGAATGGGCACTTCGAACTGCTGACGCGGGATGAGCTTCTTGAGGCGTTCCGTCATCAGAACGCCGTACGCGTATGCCTTTTCGCGGTGCACAATCGCACTGAACGCGTCGACTGCTTCACCCTGCAACAGAATGTCGACCTTCACCAGGTCGGCCTCTTGATCGCCAGTGGGCTCATAGTCGAGGCTCGCGTAGCCGGCAGTCTTGCTTTTGAGCTGATCAAAGAAGTCAAACACGATCTCACCCAGCGGCATGGTGTATTTGATTTCGACCCGGTCTTCGCCTAAATAGTCCATGCCGATCAACGTGCCTCGGCGGCTTTGACACAGTTCCATGATGGTGCCGACATAGTCTTTCGGTGCCAAAATGGCAGCCCGCACCATGGGTTCGCTGACAGAGGCAATTTTCGCCCCGGTCGGAAACTCGCTCGGGTTGGTGACGGTGAACTGTTTCTTATCCTCCGTGATGACTTCGTAGGTCACGCTGGGTGCCGTCGAGATGAGGTCGAGGGCAAACTCACGTTCGAGGCGCTCAGTGATGATCTCGAGGTGCAGCAGCCCCAGAAAGCCGCAGCGAAAACCGAAGCCCAGTGCGACCGATGTTTCGGGCTCATAGTTGAGGCTCGCATCCGACAGTTTGAGCTTGTCGAGGGCCTCACGCAGTGCCGGGTAGTCGCTGCCATCGATCGGGTACAGGCCCGAAAACACCATTGGCTTCGGGTCGGTGTAGCCCGCGAGGGCAACCGTCGCCGGTTTTTGAGCATTTGTGACCGTGTCGCCCACCCTTGACAGGCGCACGTCTTTTACGCCGGTGATGAGATAGCCCACCTCGCCCACGCCCAACCCCTTACTGGGGGTGGCCTCCGGCGAACTGACGCCAATCTCGAGCAACTCGTGGGTTGCCCGCGTTGACATCATCTGAATGCGTTCGCGCGGGCCCAGCCGACCATCGACCATGCGCACGTAGGTGACAACACCGCGGTACGAGTCGTACACCGAGTCGAAAATCATCGCCCGGGCGGGAGCGTTCGGGTCACCCTTCGGAGCGGGAATCTGCCGCACAACTTCGTCAAGCAGTTGCTCTACCCCCATGCCCGTTTTGCCGCTGACCCGTAGAACGTCGTCAGGGTGGCCGCCGATAAGGCTCGCAAGCTCTTTGGCGTACTTTTCGGGGTCAGCTGCCGGCAGGTCGATCTTGTTGAGCACGGGGATGATCGTCAGATCGTTGTCGAGTGCCAGGTACAGATTTGCCAGCGTTTGGGCTTCAATGCCCTGGGCTGCATCCACCAGTAAGACTGCTCCTTCACACGCGGCCAGGCTGCGGCTTACCTCGTAGGTGAAGTCGACGTGCCCGGGGGTATCAATCATGTTCAGTGCGTGTGTGACTGGCTGGCCGCCCTCCGCCA
>Ga0306871_1000567_pt1 | contig 14187 bp, 16 predicted proteins | sample AntRauMeHopE1497_FD_190447 | JGI IMG/M metagenome (GOLD analysis project Ga0306871, IMG submission 190447) | Saline lake microbial communities from Rauer Islands, Antarctica - Metagenome Hop E1 #497 (v2) (version 2) | ecosystem: Environmental > Aquatic > Non-marine Saline and Alkaline > Saline ... | reverse complement strand
TAGGGGAATTTAGCTGTTTTACTTCATGTGTACCCACCGATATAGCATTAATTTAATGCTAATTTAAAAAATGGAACGCTTTTTGGAATCATCAATACGTAAAATAATAAGAAACCAAACAATTCGTAATATTATGAAAAAATTCACTTTAGTACTTGGTAGTTTAATGGCATTATTCTTTATTTCTTGTACAGGTCCGCAAGGCCCTCCGGGTTTTGATGGCTTTGATGGCCGGGATGGGGCTCCAGGTTTTGATGGCTTTGATGGCCAGGACGGAGAAGACGGAGAAGCTGGAATACAGGCACAGATTTTTGAGGTTGACGGCGTAGACCTTTTTTATATCGATGCAGATAACGTATGGGAAACCGTACTTACTTTTGAGGATTATACCACGTTTGAGGTATTAAAAGAGGATGCGATTTTTGTATACCGCTCTGATGGTGAAATACCATTTGAAGATGGCTCAGTAGAGGAAGCTTGGGGTCTCCTTCCTCAAAACTTTTTTTTGGAGGAAGGCATTATACAGTTTGTATCTTCTCACACTGTTAAGGATGTTGCCATTTTTATTGACGGAAACTTTGACTTAGCTAATTTGAACCCTGACTTAACGGATAATCAACTTTTCAGGGTTGTTATTGTTCCCGGAGTTGGGGCGCCCACCGGAAAAATGGACACTTCTAGCATGACATCCCTAATGTCCAGCTTGGGTATTTCCGAAAACGATATCAAAAAATATAAACTGGATTAATATTTTTAAGGATATAATCTAAAGCGCCCCTCAAAAACGATGGGGCGCTTTTCGTTTTTCATCAACCCTTCTTTAAGAAAACGGTAACAGGGTTTTTCCCGTAAGTGCCGTATCTTTGAAAGGATTAAAAAGAAAAAAGACGAATACAAAAAAAGCTATGAAATATTCTGTACTACTCACACTACTAATTTTGGCGACCAGCTGCAAAGGCGTTTCCCAAGAAAAAGAGACGGCTACAACAGCTACCGAGGCTACCGCCCAAGCCGCCGCAAAAAAAGAATTCCCGATCCAAAAAACCGAGGCGGAATGGAAACAGCAACTGACGGATGCGGAATTCTACGTGCTCCGAAAAGCGGCCACGGAGAATCCGTTTACCAGCACCCTTTTGGATAATAAAGAAGAAGGCACCTACGTTTGTGCAGGCTGCGATACGCCCTTGTTCAAAAGTGAGCATAAATTCGATTCCGGCACCGGATGGCCCAGTTTTGACAGGGAAATAGAAGGCAATGTGGCCTATGACGTGGATTACAAAATAGGCTACAAAAGAACCGAGGAACATTGTGCCAATTGCGGTGGCCACTTAGGCCATGTGTTCGAGGACGGCCCGTCCAAAACTACGGGAGAGCGCCACTGCATTAATGGTGTCGCCTTGAAATTTGTTCCTGCGAATTAACATTGTTTCAGGTTTCAAAAGGACGACCTCTCGACTGTGCTCGAGGTGACAAATCAAGTTTTGTCTGCCAATAACCTAACCGGAAAAATTTTAAAAATCGAAGACAGATCAATAGGTCAATAGTTGCTAAGCCATCCATACTAGGGCGTAAACAATAGAACGTAGCCCCTTTTGACTAAGGCTTTAAAGGTCTATTTAACGGGCTAATAGATCAGTTTTATAGCTGAATGATGGAAAAGAAGCCCGGCAGAACCGGGAAAAGGAGTATAGAAATACCCTTAAAAACAATAAGGCTATAGAAGCAGCTTGGTTTTCGCCGTCTATTCCAAAAGGAAGTTCCCAAGAGCATAACGACTAAAAATTCAGGTCTAACGATTCCATATAAAATTTTATAACATTCCTTTTAATTCGCAGCTGGATCATTGTCTTTCAAACTTGGTTTTGTATTTTTGCAGCGCTCCCAAAAGGACTTGGGTTTTAACATCAAAAAATTAAAAATATGAGCACTTTCGACGTTATTGTTTTGGGTAGTGGGCCAGGAGGTTATGTTACTGCCATCAGGGCATCACAGCTTGGTCTAAAAACCGCAATTATAGAAAAAGAAAGCCTTGGCGGCGTTTGTTTGAACTGGGGCTGTATTCCTACCAAGGCCTTGTTAAAATCTGCTCAAGTATTTGAATATCTGAAACATGCGGAAGACTACGGCCTAAACGTGGAGGGTGTGGACAAGGATTTTGATGCGGTGGTAAAGAGAAGCCGCAACATTGCCGACGGCATGAGCAAGGGGGTGCAGTTTTTAATGAAAAAAAATAAAATCGAGGTAATTAATGGGTACGGCACCCTAAAACCGGGCAAAAAGGTATCCGTCAAGGCCGCCGATGGCTCCGAAACGGAATACAGCGGCCAACATATTATCATTGCTACGGGAGCTAGAAGTAGGGAATTGCCGAGTTTACCGCAAGATGGTAAAAAAATTATTGGATATAGAAAGGCAATGACCTTAGAAAAGCAACCTCAAAAGTTGATTGTTGTAGGTAGTGGTGCCATAGGCATCGAGTTTGCCTATTTCTACAATGCTATGGGCACGGATGTTACCGTAGTGGAATACCTGCCCAATATTGTGCCTGTAGAAGATGAGGACATCTCTAAACAATTAGAGCGCAGCTTTAAAAAGTCCGGCATAAAAATAATGACCAATGCGGAGGTAACCGGAGTAGATACTTCTGGGGATGGCGTAAAAGCCACGGTTAAAACCGCCAAAGGAGAACAGGTGTTGGAAGCGGACATTGTACTTTCCGCCGTAGGTATTAAGACGAATATTGAAAACATTGGGCTGGAGGACGTTGGCATCGCCACCGATAGGGATAAAATTTTGGTGAACGACTATTATCAGACCAATATTCCGGGCTATTACGCCATTGGAGACGTAACTCCGGGGCAAGCCTTGGCACACGTTGCATCCGCCGAGGGTATTCTTTGTGTGGAGAAAATAGCGGGAATGCAGGTGGAAGCCTTGGATTACGGAAACATTCCGGGATGTACCTACTGTAGTCCGGAAATTGCATCGGTAGGACTTACGGAAAAGCAGGCCAGAGAACAAGGCTTGGATATAAAAGTGGGTAAATTTCCCTTCTCCGCTAGTGGAAAGGCACAAGCCTCCGGAACACCCGAGGGTTTTGTCAAGGTCATTTTTGATGCCAAATACGGCGAATGGCTGGGATGCCATATGATCGGGGCAGGGGTTACGGATATGATCGCCGAAGCGGTTTTAGCAAGGAATTTGGAAACCACCGGCCACGAGGTTCTAAAAACCGTGCACCCGCACCCCACCATGAGCGAAGCGGTAATGGAAGCTGTTGCGGACGCCTATGACGAAGTAATTCACTTATAACAAAAACACAGCAGAAATCCCTAAATTTGGGGTTTGCCATAGTACAGCGCTTTTCAAAAATCAAATTCATATTATGAGATTGAAAAGCGCTCTTGAACCAACCGAAACTTTAAGAAAAAACCAATCCTTGCCGTGCCCGTTTTATAATTTTAAATAAAAAATATGCTGAAATTATTTAGAGTGACTGCAATTTTGGAAGGAATTTCTTATTTGGCCCTATTCGGTGTTACCATGCCCCTAAAATATTGGGCGGATATTCCAGAGCCCAATATATATGTTGGTTATGCCCACGGGGCGCTTTTCGTTGCATTTATAGCACTGGCCCTGGTGGTTTGCTTCAATAAAAAATGGGGTATCAAACGGTTTATCATTTTCGGAATTGCTTCCCTATTGCCATTTGCCACTTTTTATGTGGAAGAGAAATATTTGAGGCCGGCTGCCGACTCTGAGCTAGCCAGTACTCCTGTTACTAGCTTATAAAAAGCTTTGAATGGCCAGATCGTAACTCTTTAGGCCAAAGCCCAAAATAACGCCCTTGGCACCTGCGGAAATATAGGATACATGCCTAAATTCCTCCCGTTTGTGGGTGTTGGATATATGGACTTCTACCACAGGCGTATCTATTGCCTTTACCGCATCTCCGATGCCTACGGAGGTATGGGTATAGGCGGCGGCGTTGAGGATGATGCCATCATGACTAAAACCTGTCTCCTGCAATTTTGAAATAAGCTCCCCTTCTATATTGGACTGAAAGTACTCCAACTGCACATCTTGGAACCTGAACTGAAGTTCCGAGAAATAATCTTCAAATGTTTTATTCCCGTACACCTCCGGTTCGCGTTTTCCTAAAAGATTCAAATTGGGGCCGTTGATGATGATTAGCTTCATGTAGTAAAAGTAACAATAAAAAGGAGTTGTAAAAAGTAATTTTTACTGTCCCGTCCGCCTGTCGGTAATACGGTTTTCAAGGTGGTTGCCTAGCAAAAGAAAGTGTACCAGTCCTCTTCCCACTTTTCATCATTAAATGACAGTTATTGAGTGTGCTCTAAAAAGTAGCTTTACCACGGAATTGACAAGAATATCAGTTTAACAAAGCTTTGAATTCTTGGCTAAAAGTTGTTTAAAAGAGTGCTGAAACTCACGTTGTTGGTTTCGTATCTCTTTTAGGATTTTACTTGAGTTTAGGTGGTAGGCTATATTTCAAACTTTCAAAAAAGAAACAATACACCCAAAAGCAAACTTGAAAAAGCAACATCACCGCCTACGGACATATAGGACACATTTAATTCCGTAATTCCTCCGTTAATATCTACACCAATGGAAGGTCTATAGTAAAAACCGCCTTCATTACCTTCATTTATGCCAATGGCATAACCAACATCGCCGCCCAGTTTAAAACCGGAAATGGGATAGATGCGCAAAGACGCTGCAACAGGTATAAATTGCACATTATCAAATTCGGTCTCTATAAAACTGCCTGCGGCCGAAACGCGCTCCTTTTCGCCAAAGGCATTGGAAAAACCGCTAGCGATACCCAAATCCAGCTTTTTGGAAACACCCCAATGTTGATAGATATCTAGGCCTAAGACAAAGCTATACGCGTCCGAAAAATCCCCTGTGACCAAACCCCCATTTAAACCGGCCCTAAAATTGGTTCTATCCGTCTGGGCAGATAGCGAAATAGAAAAGAAAATACAAAACAATGCGAGGCTGCCCGTTTTCATTTGAAAGTCATTTGGTGGGTTTATAGCGTACAAACATACCAACTACCTATCCGTTACATAATTTAAGTTGTGATTATCCCCATTTTAGTGGTAAAAGCCTCTTTTTTTGCTAAAAACCGATTAGCCCAAAGGCATTTTTGACGTTCCATTAAGCCGATTTTAATAAAACCCCTTTGCCGAACCCGAGGTACCTATCCACGTAAGGCGGGTCAGACTTCTTTGTCTTGTTTCTTGTGTCTTGGTTCTAGCCTCTTGCTTCTTGTTTCTTGCTTCTTGTTTCTTGCTTCTTGCTTCTTGATTCTTTCTTGTTGTTTCTTGTCTCTCGATTTCCTTCCTGCTTCCCGATTTGCTTTTTTGAAGAGGTTTGATTATATCCGGATGGTAGGCTCAAAACGGATGCTCGGGAAAGCTCCATTGATAATCTAAAAGGAAATATAACCGCATAAATACGTCTTATGCCACTAAAATGTATCTTTAGGGCATGAACTGGAAACAGGCCAAACACGATTATATCCATTACCTGAAATTGGAACGGGGATTATCCGACAACTCCATTAAAAGCTACGTGTTGGATATTGAAAAATTGATACATTTTTTAGAAGACCATCAGCTTAAGGAATTGCCCATTGGCATAGAAAGGGATACCATACAACGTTTTGTTTATGAAGTGGCCAAAGTGGTCAACCCGAGGTCGCAAGCGCGGACTATATCGGGTTTGAAGAGTTTTTTTAGCTATCTGGTGTTTGAAGACTACAGGGCCGATAATCCGCTCGATTTAATCGAGTCCCCATTAATTGGCAGAAAACTGCCCGATACCCTTTCAGAAAACGAAATAAATCAACTTATTTCTGCGATAGACCTGAGCAAAAAGGAAGGTGAACGCAATAGGGCCATGCTGGAAACCCTTTATGGCTGTGGTCTGCGCGTATCCGAACTCATAGGACTCAGGATATCCGACCTATATTTTGAGGAAGACTTCATTAAGGTAACGGGGAAGGGAGACAAGCAGCGTTTTGTACCTATTAGCCCCATCAATAAAAGGTACATCAACATCTATAAAAATGAAGTTCGTGTGCATGTAAAAGTGCAAAAAGGATTTCAGGATATTCTTTTTTTAAACAGAAGGGGCAAACAGCTTACCCGCGCCATGGTCTTTACCATTGTGAAGAATCTGGCCGAAAAAATTGAATTGGGCAAAACCATTAGTCCGCACACCTTCAGACATTCTTTCGCTACCCATTTATTGGAAAACGGGGCGGACCTCCGTGCCATTCAGCAGATGTTGGGCCATGAAAGCATAACCACAACGGAAGTCTATATGCACGTGGACCGAACTCATTTGGCAGAAGTAATGAATACCTTTCATCCAAGGAAAAGTGAATGAGATGCGAACGTGCTTTCTTTATAAAAACCTCTGGACAGCATCCGAAACTGTTGTTTTGGGCTACGTGATATAAGCGCAAAATAGTAGCACCTAGGCCCTCTCCAAAATAGTTTTGTTTATATACCCCTACCAAATGAAAACCCGAGTTTTTGTCTCTTTCTTTTTCCCTTTGCCGTCGTTAACCCCGAACGGTCGGGGTAAACCGTAGCTACGGCTATGCTTCGCCATCGCTACGGCTCGCCCACAGCTTTCGCTGTGTCGTGCCTAGGCAAAGAAAAAAATAAAATTGTCAAAATTTTCGGGTTTTCATTAAGCATGAGTATCATTGATAAAAATCCCGATTTGGGTAGGGCTTTAGCATCTGTTTTGAAATAAAGTGCCTCAACTATAGGGATTATTTTGTTACAAGCCCTAAGATCAGAAAAATCAAATTTTCATGATAGAGGATGTAGGCCATTGTTAAAAGGGATTTTGCTTTGCAATAGGCAAAAAACAATTTCTTTACTTATTAAAATATTGACTTACAGCTTTTTGCATTTTATCCCCAGTCAAAATTATTGACTTTTTGACTCCCTGCCTTACCGGCATGTTTTTCCTTTTTACTTGAGTTTACGAAGTAGGCTTGCACCTAAAATTTAATTTTTCCCTTAAGGGTATATACTTCGGGCATGGGAACAACAGACTCGCCAAAGGCACCCATGGGGGACTTGTTTATTTGCATGTTGGCACCGGCCTCCAGCACAAAACCGGGATTTACCTCATATCCAAGTCCGCCTAAAAGCCCAACCCTGGGCGGCAACGGCCTTATTGCCGAATGTGGCTGTATTTCCCTTTCCATTTCTACCCCTGTAAAAAGATGCCATTTTTCGTCCAGATTAAACTTTGCTCGTAAAATGTTCCTTACTCTGTGCAAAGTTCTATACGTATTGTAGAATTCCTCCCATTCAATTTTAAGTTTGGGGTGCATGGCATAGGAAACCATATAGCTTTTGTGCGTCTCGCCATCTACAAATAAAGGATAGGCAAAACCGGATATGGTAAATTTATCGGCATTATCAACAGTACCTAAAACGGCTTGTGCCACCTGTCCAGAAACAAAGTTGACGCCTAGTAATAAAATAAAAAGGTAACCTGTTTTCATTCGTTTCTGTTTATTAGTTGGTTACGATGTCACTTTAAGAAAGTTGCTTTAATATTAAAGTTAATGAAACGAAAAGCATGTCGCACGCAGATTAGGAGAACTTTAACCAGCGACAACACGAATAGGATGCACCATCTTGTTTAAGTTGATTTAAAATTCTCAAAATATGGCTATTCTTTGTTTCAAAACCGTATTATAGCCCCTGGGCTGCTGTAGTCCCGACTGCGGGACCGTCTTGCCGCTTTGCCGGGCAACACTAATTCCTTGTCCTAAAAAATTAGTATAGCCCTATTTGTTTGCTTTTTTAATCCAAAAAACTTCAGTGCGTCTTGGCTGTTTCTTATATTCATACCTAGCGCTTGGCTAACAGCTTCCGTTGACCACGTCGTATTATTTTAAAAGACACATCCAAAAGATGTAACAAAGTTGGCAAAAAGTATACTTATAGCATAATAACCACCAGCCACGGAGTGAAGAAAGAACTGGAACACAAATTTGTAACGGAACTGCAGGACAACCAAAACATTGTCCATAAAGTCTGTACCTTATATACCAACGACCGTGATTCCCACAACGACCTGTTCCAAGAAATAACCATTCAATTGTGGAAGGCCTATCCCAAGTTTAGGGGAGAGGCCAAATTTAGTACTTGGATGTATCGCGTGGCGCTGAATACGGCCATTACCTTATATAGAAAATCTAAAAAACGAATAGATACGCAGGATTATGAATCTGTACTCTTCAAAATTAAGGCCGATGAATATGACGAGACGGAAGAGCAGCAACTAAGATTGATGTATAAAGCGGTGCGCCAGTTGGGCGATATAGACAAAGCACTGGTGTTTTTGTACCTAGAAGATAAAAATTATACGGAAATATCGGAAACCTTGGGTATAAGCGAGGTGAATGCCAGAGTTAAAATGAACCGTATAAAGACAAAATTAAGAACCATTTTGAATCCTTGAGCTATGACGGATGAACTGGAATTACTAAAAAGGGATTGGCAGAAAAAAGAAGCGGAACTGCCCCAACTATCCTATGAGGAGCTACACAAAATGATATGGAAAAAATCTTCCTCTATCGTCAAATGGATTCTTATCATAAGTATCTTGGAGTTTACCCTACCCCAATTGCTCATCTATTTGCCTTCTGTGGGAGAGCCCATGAAAATCTATGACCACATTGGTGTATCCAACTATCTGTTTGTTCTATCCCTAGTGATATATGTGGTGGCGCTATATTTTATTTTTCAGTTCTATCGTAGGTTTAAGGAGATATCCGTCTTAGACAATTCCAAAAACTTGATGGGGAAAATTATCAAAACCAGAAGAACGGTAAAACATTATATTATCTTTTCCCTTGCCATGGTTATGGTTACTATCGTAATTACGCTTATTGGAATATATTTGAACGAGGATATTATCCATATAGTTCCGGAATTAGCGGAAGGCCTTAAAAAGGTGTCACCAGATAAACTGCGCACAACACTCATGATAACTATGGGAATACTAGGCGTAGTACTTACTTTATTTATAGGTGGGGTCTACTTTCTATTGTACGGATTACTACTACGTAAATTGAACAAGAATTATGCGGAATTAAAACAACTGGAATTTTAGTCGTTAGGTTTGCGCCATTTACGCTGTTTGTTCTCCTCTTCGTAAGCTAGCAGCTCTTTTTTGGATATCACCTTTCGAAAAGACGGGTGTTGCTCAATGGCATACTCCAATTTTTCTATAATAGATTCGGTAGATTCGTTATCATAATCGATATCCAAAGGTTCTTTAATTACCATGGACTGTAATATTCCCTTTTTCTTTATAAGCAAGCCTTGCTTGTCAAAAGAACGCCTGAAACCGTCGATTACGACCGGTACAACTATAGGTTTGTATTTTTTAATGATGTGGGCGGTCCCCTTTCGCAGGGGTTTCCAAGGTGTGGTAGTGCCTTGTGGGAAGGTAATTACCCAACCGTCCTGCAATGCTTTTCCAATGCTGGAAATATCGCTCATTTTCACCTGTCTGTTCACGTCCTTGCCCTCTGCCCTCCATGTGCGCTCCACACTTATAGATCCCGCATAGGCCAAGATTTTGGTCAATACGCTTTTTCCCATAGTCTCCGCGGCCGCAACGTAATACATGTTCAATTTTGGTTGCCATATATAACCAAGGTTCTTAATGGAGTTTTCACGTCCGCTAAGGCTGGCATTGAAGACATGGAACATAGCCACAACATCCGCAAAATAGGTTTGGTGGTTACTTACAAACAATACGTTGTTTTCCGGTAGTTTCCGAATAATATCGGACCCTTCGATTTCCAACTTATTAAATCGCTTATAACGCTCATGGGTCAGCACGGCCAAAATACGGATAAGCCATTTTTTTATAATTAAATTATGCCCAAAAGGATTTTTCTTGAATAGTCCCATAGATGCTAAATTAATAAATAAGCTTTATAACACTTGTTTTAATAGCGTCTTAATCTCGCTCAACATCATAGCTGTAGCTCCCCAGACCACGTAACCATTTAATTTAAAGGCCGGTACATCTATCTCTGTAGCATAGGATGTTTTCAAATTTTTTACAATTATGTTGGAATCCGTTAAAAAATCTACCAAGGAAACCTCTAAAAGTGCGGCTACTTCGGACTCCTGAATTATAAACGGTTTTGGTGCTTTATAAAGTCCAACATAGGGCTGAACTTCAAAATTACTTGGTGGAATAAATATCTCGGTCAGTTCCCGTATCACATGTACGTCATTGGGATGCACGCCCACCTCTTCATGCGTTTCCCGTAGTGCGGTCACCATTAAGTTCTGGTCCTCCAATTCTTCCTTACCTCCCGGAAAGGCCACTTGGTTGCTATGCACGCCCTTGTAGGTTTTTCTTAAAATGAACAACAAATGTGTTTCTTGCCTTGCCTTTGGATAAAACAGGGCCATAACGGCAGCCTTTCTAGGAATCTTCTTGGTATCCCTAGCCTCTAAAAGCTCCCTAATCCTATATTCGGGCACCATTTTATAGTGGGAAGCTTCGCCTGGTAGCGGTAGATTTTTTATTTTTGATATCCGTTGTTCAAAAAAATTAAAATCCATGCGCTTTACAAAAATTTGGCTACCCCTATTTATAGTGGTGCTTGTTCTACTAGGATGTAAAGATAATCCTAAGAAAGTAAAATCCATAGAAACCACGACCTCAAAAGAAGCGGATACGACGCTGACCGCGACACCGGAGGAAGAAAAGGAAGAAGCCTTTACACTTACGGAAGAAAATGCGATCGAATTCTTTTTTGACTACCAACAAGAACTAAAGGCGGATAAGGTCAGGATTACGACCAGATTTGGGTCGTTTGTAGTAGAACTCTACGACAATGTCCCCTACCACAAAGCCAATTTCATCTACTTGACCAGAAAAGGATATTTTAACGACACGCAGTTCCATAGGGTTGTCAAGGATTTTATCATACAGGGCGGTAATTCGGACGATACCAAAACCTCAAAAAAACGCCGTGCCATAGGCCGCTATCTTTTGCCGCCCGACACCCGTAAAGGACACAAGCATCATAGAGGCACCATTTCCATGCCCAGTAGCGAAATTAATAACCCGCATATGTTGGCCTCGCCGTTCGAATTTTTTATTGTGGTCACCGATCCGGGCGCCTACCACTTGGATGGCGACTTTACTCCCTTTGGGAGGGTCGTGGAAGGCATGGACGTAGTGGACGACATTAATAGTCAGCCCATAGGAAAAGGAGATTGGCCTATGCGGAATACGTATATAGAAAAGGCGGAAGTGGTGGAGTAGTTTGTAGAGGGTAGTTCAAGCTTTCAGGTTTCGCACTTCGACTGCGCCCAGTGTGACAGTTTTAGGTTTCAGGTTCAAGGCAATAAACACAAATATGAAACTCATATACAGACCCAAATCGGCTTTACACTATTTCCAACACCGAGCATCAAAATCAATCCTTATAAATATTGGGCAAGGAAATCTTAAAACGCACGGCCAATAAGCGCATCACAATAATGGAAAGTATAGCGGTTATATAAGCATAGGTGGTATCAAAGGGAAACTGAATGAGCACGAAGTAAATAATACCTCCCACAATACAGACCGTGGCGTAAATTTCCTTCCTAAAAATAACGGGTATCTCATTACAGAGAATATCCCTGATGACGCCCCCAAAACTTGCGGTAATGGTACCCAGAATAATGCACATTACAGGGGAGAGTCCGGCATTGAGCCCCTTCTCCACCCCTACCATGGTGTAGAGTCCAATGCCTATGGTATCAAAAAGAAATAAGGATTTTCTTAAGTACCTGAGCTGGTTTACAAATAAAATAGCACCAATTACAGTGGCGGTAATGGTAATGAGATACACGGGTGTGATCATCCAGCCAACTGGGGCACTTCCGATCAAAAAATCGCGCAGTGTGCCGCCGCCTACAGCAGTTACAAAGGCAATGATAAAGACGCCAAAAAGGTCCAACTTTTTCTCCATGGCCACCAAGACCCCGGAAATAGCGAAGGCCACGGTGCCCAAAATATCAACTGTCAAATAAAACATATACTAAAGCTGTTGGGTGTAATAATTATAGTCCTTGATCACGATATCCACAAAATCCATGGGTTGAAGGTCGCTCGTGATCTGCCCTACCTTTTTTATACGAAGGCTCAAAGATAGGACAACATTATGATTCCCGTTGCGTTTTGCCTTGTCGTACATATCCTTGATGGCCCCCATTTCATTATCCTTAAAAACGGTAACCTGCGGAAATTGGGGCACGTAATCCGCGGGAAGCTCGCGCAACAGCGTATCTTTTAGAAAAACCCGCTTTTTTTCACTTATTACGGTGGTTCCCGCGGCAATATCCCCAACGCGCTGCCCTTTTCCCCGCATTAAAATAGTAAAAACGGCTACCCCGCCAGAACTAATAGAAATATCTACTATCCTTAAAATCCATCGTATGAAATAACTGGAGAACCCTGGTTTGGAACCGTCCAATTTCACCACCCTGATCTGCATTAAGTATTTGCCTATGGTCCTGCCGTCCATAAACGTTTCAAACAGTAGGTAGTAGAGAAAAGCGGGCAGCCCCATGATCATAAAAATGGCCCACCCATCTGCCGGGTCCACATTTACGGCCAACAACAGCCAGATTATCAGCACATAATAAATAACGATGACCAAGGTATCTATGATAAAAGCGAGCATGCGATCTCCCAGATGCGCGGTATTTTGTTCTATACTAATATTTTGAGCCGTTTCTATTTGAAATTGTTCCATTCTTTTGTTTCTTTGATGTAAACTTCAAAGTTAATGCGCGAAGCCGCCTTTGTAAAACAAAATAAGGACAAATGGTCAACTTTTGAAAGCGCATTGGCTAACAGAACGGATTTAGCTCCGAATGTACTGTCCGACCTATATATTGAAATAACGGACCATCTCAGTTATGCCAAGACCTTTTATCCCGCCAGCAACACAGAGCGCTATTTGAATTCCTTGGCCTCGCAGGCGCATCAAAAAATTTATAGCACCAAACGCGAATCCAAGAACAGGATCCTCAGTTTCTGGAAAACGGAATTCCCCACAATGTTCAAACAGCACCATAGGGAACTGCTCATTGCCTTTCTCGTTTTTGCCTTTTTTACTTTTGTAGGCGCTTTTTCGGCAGCCAACGAAGGGGACTTTGTCCGTGCCATTTTGGGCGACGGCTATGTGAACATGACCTTGGAAAATATTGAAAAGGGGGACCCCATGGCGGTGTACAAACAAATGGGCGAATTTAATATGTTCCTGGGCATTACCATCAATAATATCCGGGTAGCCCTTATGGCCTTTGTCTGCGGGTTTTTTCTAGGCATCGGCACGCTTATGATCATGCTGCAGAACGGTATCATGCTGGGTAGTTTCCAATACTTTTTTTATGATAAAGGACTGTTGTGGGAATCCATGCGCACCATTTGGATCCATGGCACCATTGAAATTTCGGTCATCGTCGTGGCGGGATGCGCAGGTCTGGTGTTGGCCAACGGCATGCTGTTTCCCGGTACCTACTCCCGCTTGGAATCCTTTAAACGCGGCGTTAAGAACGGACTTAAAATAATACTGAGTACCGTGCCCTTCTTTATCATAGCAGGTTTCTTGGAAGGTTTTGTTACCCGGCAGACGCAAATGCCCGACTGGCTGGCGATACTGATCATTTGCGCATCACTGGCGCTTATTATATTTTACTATATTGTTTATCCGTATCGGTTGAATTCCGAGTTAAAGGGTAGGCGGTAGAGGGTAGTGGGTAGGCTGTAGGATGTAGGATGTAGGATGCAGAAAATTAAGATTTTAGAAGTACGAATTGGGAAATAAATAAGTATTAAGCGGTCCACTATTTTGAATTTGATTTTTGCGTTTGTGTTTGTGTTTGAAAAAAGTGGGTACATGTTAGAGGGTAGTAGGCAGTGGATAGACGTTGGATACTGGATGTGGATGCTGGATACTGGATACTGGATGTTAGATGTTAGATGTTAGATGAAATTTCTGAAAATTAGTATAATCCAAATAAAAAATCTAGTTGATACTGTATAATCTAAAAATTGAGGTGTCGGGTAGGGATTGCTTTTGATGCAACCATT
>Ga0306871_1000566_pt1 | contig 14189 bp, 12 predicted proteins | sample AntRauMeHopE1497_FD_190447 | JGI IMG/M metagenome (GOLD analysis project Ga0306871, IMG submission 190447) | Saline lake microbial communities from Rauer Islands, Antarctica - Metagenome Hop E1 #497 (v2) (version 2) | ecosystem: Environmental > Aquatic > Non-marine Saline and Alkaline > Saline ... | reverse complement strand
CGCTGAGTGCATCGATGCGCAGCGCATCCAGGGCCAGTGCGTCGGGTTCAGCGATGACGAGGTGATCGGCGACGCCGGCCAGCTGCGCCCACTGTTCAGGCGTGAGTAGGGCGCGCGTGTCACCCACGAACAGGGTGGCTCTGCGCGGGTCACCGGCAGAGGAAGAGGAAGACGCAGACGCAGGGGCGGGCGCCTGAGCCTTGTCGAGTGCCGTGAGGGTTTCGGTCAGGGTGCCGGTGACGACGACCTCGACTCCTTCGGCGCGCAGCACTTCGACGAGGGCGCGCGATCCGACGGGTGCCGCCTCGTCAGCACCCCACCGCTCGGCAGTGTTTGACGCGCCCGACACTGTGGCGAGGATGGCGCCGAGGATGAGCAGGCCGACGGTTGCGATGATCCAAAATGCTGAGCGGCGCAGAGACTGGCCCACGCTCGGCGACGCGACCCCGGCGGGGGCGGATGCGGGAGCAGGCGCGGGGGTGAGGGAGGAGACGAGGCCGCTCATCGCGCAGAGGAACGCATCAGGTCAGTGGCACCCGCACCCGCATCAGAACCCGCACCGGCACCAACACCGGCACCCGCGCCTCCACCAACCAGCGGCGAGGGTGCGCGGTCGATTGCCTCGTCGAGCTCGCGCACGGCGTCGTACTGCTCACGGGTGCCTGCCCGACCGAGATACCGCACGGCGTCGAAGTGTTCAGCGGCAACTTCGAAGGGAGCGGCGTGCGCCGGAAACTGTTGGGCGGCGGCCCGGGCAAAACCCTGCGCGGTCATGCCCGGCACGCTCGAGACGATGGTGCGCTCGTCGAGCGCGCGCGCGATGGCGCGAAACCGTTCGGCAATGGCGAGCGAGAAGTCATTCGCGCCTGCCGCGCGTTCAGCGTCGCGGCGCAGTTCACGAGTGGTGCGACGATCGCTTGCTCCGAGCAGTTCAACGCCGAGGCGCGAGCGCGCGCGCCAGCGGGGAAGCCCGTACACAAGAATCGCTCCCGCGATGGCCGCGGCGATCACGATGGCGCCGATGACGAGAGCGAGTGCGCTCGGTCCGGTGCCGTCAGCGAGCGAGAGCGACGCGAACCAGTCGAGTACCGACTGCGAGAGCAGGTCGAACCAGGAGGGCTGGCTTTGGGCGTAGATCGGGTCACTCAGTTCGTCGAGTAACAACTGCTGGGCATCCGGAGCATCGGGTTCGACCGGAACCGCCACCATCACGGGGCTGCGGGTTCGGCAGGGGCTGAACCACCGGCTGAACCGCCCGCAGAAGCGCCAGCGGCTGAAGCGCCGGCAGAACCGCCCACGCTCGGCGCCGTCGTGCGGTACGGGTCGACCGCGGGTGCGCCGCTCGCGCGCAGTTCGACGAAGCGCTGCAGTTCAAGGTCGAGGCCTTCAGTGCGCATGCGGCGGTCAATGTAGAGCAGCGAGATGGCTGAGGTGGTCAACACAGCGCCGATGGCACCTGCCACGGCAGTGAGGCCGATGACAACGATGTTGAGTGCCAAAAACGCCGTGAGGTCGGTTTCGAGTTCGCCAGCCGGGTTCAGCAGGGGGGTCGCGAAAGTGGTGACGAGTTGCAGCGGCGTCGTGACGATGGTGACGGCAACGTTGACCATGACCGTGAGCAGAAGCACGATGCCGAAGATTCGCCAAAAGCTGCCGCGCACGAGTTGCCATGAGCGGCGCAGGGCGGCGGCAATGCTGAGCCGCTCGAGAACGATGGCGGCGGGTACGAAGGCGAGCATTGTGGCGACCCACGCGCCCACCACCAACAGGCCGAGGGCGCCCACCACGAGCAAAATGACTCCACCGGCAATCGCCAGCGGATCACCGACAGCAAAGAATCCAATGCTGAGCCCGATCAGGGCCGCGATGGCGGCGACGACGATGGCACCGAGCAGCATCGTCCACCCAATGAGGGCTTTCCATCGACCGTGGCCGGCGGCAAACAGCTCGCGCAGGGTGAGCTTTTCACCCACGGTTGCGCGCGACACTTCGAGCGAAATGATGCCCGTCAAGAGTGCTTGCGCCACGAGTGCGATGGCGACAGTAATGAGGGCCGCCACCAGCGACAACCCGATGGTGCCGGTCGTGATGGCGGTCGCGTCGGCAAGGCTTGCGCGTGAAGCGCGTTCGAGCCCCGACACCAGAATGACCGTGCTGACACTGGTCGACAGAAACACGACGAGCGCATTCAGCAGCAGGGCGGCGCCAAAAGTGGGGCGCGGGTTGCGGCGCAGCACCTGAAAACTGGCGCCAAACACGGTGCCGAAATCGAGTGGCCGCAGAGGGATCAGGCCAGGCTTCGGCGGCGGCGTCCAGCCGGCGGCCGGGCTGGGTGGTGGGTTCGGGATGCTCTGCCCAGCATCCGGCGTCCAGCCGGGCGAGGCCCACGAGGTGGAATCGCTCACGCACTTGCCCTTCTCCGCCGATCAAGGTTTGCTCGGGGGCTTGATCGGGATTTGCTCGAAACTCATGGTGTCACACTCGTCTAGGCTCAAGCCAGACAAGAGGCTCTTGCTAAACAAGAGGCTCAGGCCAACTCAGAGCGGAGGCTGCCCTTGACCGCGCGCATTCTCGTCGTCGACGATGACGCCGCCATTGCCGAGATGATCGGCATCGTGCTGAAGGGTGAAGGCTTCGAGCCGCACATCTCGTACGACGGCGCCGCGGCACTGGAGGCTTTCGATACTGTCAAGCCTGATCTGATTCTGCTTGACCTCATGTTGCCGGGCATCGACGGCATTGCAGTGTGCGCTCGCATTCGTGAGACAAGTGGCACGCCAATCATCATGTTGACCGCGAAGGGCGACTCGACCGATGTGGTGCGTGGGCTGGAGAGCGGCGCCGACGATTACGTGGTCAAACCGTTTAATCCGAAAGAGCTGGTGGCGCGCATTCGCACCCGCCTGCGCCCAGCAACACCCTCAAGCAGTGAACGCCTCACGATCGGCGACCTGGTGATCGACGTGACCGGGCACGAGGTGACCCGCGGTGACACCAGCATTTCGCTGACACCGCTCGAGTTCGACCTTTTGCTGGCGCTCGCCGAGAAACCCAGTCAGGTGTTTACGCGCGAGATGCTGCTCGAAACGGTGTGGGGTTACCAGTACAAGGCTGACACTCGGCTGGTCAACGTGCACGTGCAACGATTGCGGGCCAAGGTTGAGCTCGACGCTGAAACACCGTGCATCGTCATGACGGTGCGCGGGGTCGGGTACCGCGCCGGCGCGGCCCGCTAACGGCGGCTCCACCTTCGTCATGAATCCCTACGCTTGGCGCACCCTGCTGCAGCGGACACGTCATCTGTGGCGCAGTTCGTTGCAGCTGCGCACGGTTGCGATCACCGTGTTTTTCTCGACCATCGCCGTGACCATCATCAGCGGCTACATGTCGATCAGCATCGCCACAAACCTGTACGAGGCGCGTAAGGCACAGGCGATCGCTGAAGCCAGGCAGGCGACGTCGAGCGCTCAAGAGCTGTTCGACAGTTCGGTGGCAACGAACGGAACGATCGATGTTGAGGCGGTCAGCCAAACGGCGCGCACCACGATTCGTAGTGTGGCGTCGAGCCCGGGCGAAACCCAGTTCGCCATTTTGCGCACCCCCGGTCAGAGCACGGCAGTCGTCATGACTCAGTCGAGCACGGCCGGCATCGACGAGTCGGTGATTTCGAGTGCGCTACGCGAGCAGGTTGCTGAAGACGATGGGCGGTTGTATTCGCAGGCGATAAGCCTACAAAACGGCGCCGGTATTGACCCGGGGCTGGTTGTGGGCGGTGTGTTTGAGGTGCCGACGGCGGGTCAGTATGAGCTTTACCTGATCTACAACGTGCGCGACGTGCAGCAGACGCTCGATTTCGTGCAACAAACGCTGCTCATCGGTTCACTGCTATTGGTTGGCACCATTGGCCTGGTCACGTTTCTCGTCACCCGCTTAGCGATTGGGCCCGTGCGCGTGGCAGCCGAGACGGCCGAAAAGTTGGCAGCCGGTGAACTAGATCGGCGCATTCCAGAAAAGGGTGAAGACGTCATTGCCACGCTGGCGCGATCGTTCAACCGCATGGCCGACAGCATGCAGCGGCAGATCACTCAGCTCGCCGCACTCTCGCGCGTACAGCAGCGCTTCGTCAGCGATGTCAGCCACGAGTTGCGCACGCCGCTGACCACCATTCGCCTGGCCGGCGACGTGCTCTACGAGCAGCGAGATCAGTTCAGCCCCATCGCTGCCCGCACGACAGAACTGCTGCACACGCAGGTTGACCGCTTCGAGGTCATGCTGGCCGACCTGCTCGAAATGAGCCGCTACGACGCTGGCGCGGTCGAACTCGACACTGAACCCACGAACCTGGTTCGGCTCATTGAGCAGTCGATCGAGGCGATTGAGCCGCTTGCTGAACAACGCGGATGCGAACTACGCCTCGTCGCCCCGGGCGGGCACTTCGAGGCAGATGTCGAAGCGCGGCGCATCCGGCGCATCGTTCAAAACTTGCTGGGCAATGCGGTCGACCATAGCGAAGGCCTGCCGGTGGTCGTGTACGTCGACAGTGACAGCGACGCCGTGGCTATCGCCGTGCGTGATTACGGAGTAGGGATGGATGCCGCACAGCTGGAACGCGTCTTCGACCGCTTTTGGCGCGCCGACCCGTCACGGCAACGGTCGACCGGAGGCACCGGGCTGGGCCTTGCCATCGCCACGGAAGATGCTCAACTGCACGGCGGCCTCATCGACGTGTGGTCAGCGCCCGGCGAGGGCAGCTGTTTTCGTGTGACCCTGCCCCGCCGGCGCGGATCATCGGTCGCACACTCACCCATCGACTTGCCGCCGATCGACGCGCAGCCGATCGACTTGCTGCCCATCGATCGCGTGGCCGGTGAGCGCGATGCGTGATCGCCCAGCGCGTCTCCAAGCGCTCCGGCCGGCGCCCAGGCCGGCGCTCCAGCCGGCACGTCGGCTCAGTCGCCTGCTGGCGCTCGCCGTGGTGCCGCTGGTGCTTCTGACCGCCTGCGTGTCGGTCCCGTTTTCGAGTGACGTGCAGTCTGGCGGCGACATCGACACCGGTGTTGAGGTCGATTTCGAGTTTTTACCCTCAGGCCCGACCCAAGATGCCGAACCCGACAGCATTCTGCGGGGATTTCTTGCCGCTACGACCGCCGCGCAAGACAACTACCGCGTCGCTCGGTCATACCTGGCTGCTGGCGTCGCCGACGTCTGGAATCCGTACGCCAGCACGCTCGTGCGAGGTCGCGAGGGGGCCATCGAACGCGTTGATGACACGACACTGTCGTACAGCGCACCCATTGTCGCCTCGGTCGATGAGGTGGGGCGTTACTCGGTTGCCGTCGGTGCGGCAACGCAAACGCTGGCCCCCTTTCGGTTCGTGCAAGAGCAGGGGCAGTGGCGTATCGCCGAGTTGGCCGACGGCATTGTCATCTCACAGCAAGCTTTTTCCAGTGCCTTCAGTCAGCACACGCTTTTTTATTGGGATGCCGCTTTTCGCACCCTCGTGCCCGATTTGCGATGGTTTTCGAGCCGCTCTGAAGTGACCACTCGCATCGTGCGCGCTGTGCTCGAGCCGCCCTCCAGCTGGCTTGATCAGGGCGCCACGGCCTCCGCGATCCCCGAGGGCACCCAGCTCGCTCTGGCCCCCGTCGCCGTGGTGTCTGGTCTTGCTCAGATCGATCTGACAAACGAGTTACTTTCGCTCACCGATCGAGAACGCCAGCGGGTGCGCCTGCAACTTGCGGCGAGTTTGCGCGCGGTGCGGGGAGTAGTGGGCGTGCAAATCACGGTTGACCAGAGCGTCGTCAGCATTCCAGAGTGGACGGCGGGGTCTCCTGACGTGAATCCGCAGGTAGATCCACGGCCCCTCATCAGTTCTGAGGGCGCGTTCGGTTTTGCGACCGGATCTGAGCTTGAAGCTTTGGGTGCCATGAGCTCTCGGCTGCTGGCGTTGGCCGCCACCGCGGTAACGCTGGGCCCCAGCCGCACCCTCGCCGCCGCACTCACGCCACAGGGGGTGTGGGAGGTGCGGTCGGGCGACTCCGAGCCCACTTTGCTCGATGGGCGCGTGGGGTTGATCGCCCCGAGTATCGATGGCTATCAGTTTGTTTGGTCGGCCTCGGGCCAAGCGTCAGGTCAGATTCACGCGATCGAACTCAACGGTGTGGTGCACGTGGTCGACGTGAAGTTGCCGGATAACGCACGCATCGTCTCACTCACCATCTCGCGCGATGACGCCCGCGTATTGCTCATGCTTGACAGTTCAGGCGGACCGCGGTTGCTGTACGGCGCCATCATTCGCGATGAAGCTTCGGGGGTTCCGGTGCGGCTCGGTGAGCTGCGCGATCTGCCGCTCACTGGTGACACAGCGGTCGACGCAACGTGGGTCGATGAGGTTCGGGTGGCGTCAATCACTCAAACTGCGGGGCAAACCCTCGTCGAGTTGCATGAGCTGGGTGGCAGCAGTCGACCTCTGGGCCTTCCACCGGAGGCCACGCAGATCGTCGGTGGCAACGCCGGAGTCGACGGCATTCGAGTGCTCGGCGTCGAGGGCACCGTTTTTGGGCCGCGGGGTTCTGGCTGGCAGAGCACCGGATTACGCGCCTCCTTTCTCGGCACCCAGCAGTAGGCGTTCTCCGCAGATCGTTCCGCATCGCAGTACGCGCTCTCTCATCGGTGCCAGCGTGAGGCCATGACGGTGTGGCTGTGACGGTGTGGCTGTGACGGTGTGGCTGTGACGGTGTGGTTGTGACGGTGCGTCGTGATGCTCTCGCAGCAGCGTTCGCCAGGGCGCGCACGACAGCGCGCACGTCAGCACGCACGTCAGCGCTCACGACAGCGCTGACGACCGCGTTCACTGAAGCGTGGGCGCTCGTTGCGCCCGTTGACTGCGCCGGATGCGGAGCGCACGACCGCGTACTGTGCACTCTTTGCGCCGCCGGGTTGCGCGCCCACCTGCAGTGCGCTGACCTGCAGGCGGCGGCAGGTGATCCCGTTCGGATTCCCCTCGTGGCCGCGCTGTCGTACGAGGGCGTCGTGCGTTCAGTGATGCTGGCCTACAAGAATGAGGGGCGCACCGAGCTTGCGCGGTCACTGGCCGCACCCCTCGACGCGGCCGTTACTGCGGTGTGGCACGGCTCCGATGCTGAGCTGCTTGTGCCCGTGCCGGGTTCACGCTCAGGCGCGGCGCGCCGAGGTTTCGGGCCCGTCGCTCTGGTCGCCCGCCGGGCGGGGCTGGTGCTCACACCCGCACTGCGAGCAGTGGGTGTCGCGCCCGAGCAAAAATCGTTGACGCTCGAGCAGCGCAAAGCCGCTGGGGCCGGGCAGGTCGACGTTCAACAGCGTGAGACCCGGCACCTCGATACCCCCCAGTCCGGCAGCGAACGCTGGCGGGTACGTGCTCTCGTGCGAGGTCGCCGCGTTGTGCTGGTCGACGATGTGGTGACGAGTGGCGCCACCCTGCGCGCAGCCGTTCGCGCTCTGCGTTTGGCCGGGGCCGAGGTGGTGGGGTGCGCCGCCATCGCCGCGACCCCACGTCGCCAGGGGGTGTCGAGCATCCCCTGGCAATTCATAGGCGATGACATTCCAGGGACCGGTGACAACGACGCCCGAGAGCGCTAGCGTGAGGGAAAGGAGGCGTGACTGATCGCCTGAGTGACAGGCGACACGCTGACGGCTCAGGAGGTCGACGTGGACATCACCATCACCGGACGCAACATTGGGGTCACCGACCGGTTCCGCGACTACGCGACCGAAAAGTCTGAAAAGGTCGAGCACCTCGCCGATCGCCCCCAGGTGCTTGAGATCAAAGTCTCGCGCCACAACGAAAAAAGCGCCGGCCGCTCACCGGATGACCGGGTCGAGATGACCCTCATCGGCCCCGGCCCCGTGGTGCGGGCCGAGTCGGCCGGCAGTGACAAATACGTTGCCTTCGACCTCGCCATTGACAAGCTGATTGAGCGCTTGCGCCGAGCCAAAGACAAGCGCAAAATGCATCGTGGCAACCACCGACCGGTATCGCTCAGTGAAGCCGCAGCCAACGGTTTTGAGGCGATGGGTATCACCCCCGCAGACCCCGACATCATCAAGAAGGTTGCGACCGGGGCGATCATTCTGCCCGAGCAGGTTGACGAGGCCGATGAAGTGTATTCACCCATCGTGGTGCGAGAGAAAGTCTTCGCCGCGGTCTCGATGACCGTCGACGAAGCGGTTGATCAGCTCGAACTTGTCGGGCATGACTTCTTTCTCTTCATCGACGCCACTACCGATCGACCCAGCGTGGTGTACCGCCGTCAGGGGTGGAACTACGGCGTTATCGGTCTTGAAACTGAAGAGGCCGTGCCGGCAACGGCCGGCCGTCGTTCGCGCTAGAGCCGTTCGCGCCGCACCACATCGCACCGCATCGCACCGCATCGCACCGCGAGATCTGCGGGGCACGGCCGTGCTGGGCTACCTCTTGGTAGCATGGCAGGGCCGTGTTGTGCGGTGGTCTGCGGTGCGCCCAGACCTGGTCGCACGTCTTGGCGGGCGGCCCGACGAGTGGAGTAATCGAAGTGGCTAATGTTCTTGAGCGTGTTCTGCGGGTCGGCGAAGGCCGACTGCTTCGTCGGTTGAAGGCGTATGCCGGCGCCGTCAACGAGTTGGAAAGTGACTTCAGCGACCTGACTGACGACGAGTTGCGCGACGAGACAGTTGAACTGCGTGAGCGTTACGGCAACGGCGAATCGCTCGACGACCTTCTGCCCGAGGCTTTTGCGGCAATTCGAGAGGCCGCTAAGCGCACGCTGGGCATGCGCCACTTTGACGTGCAGTTGATGGGTGGTGCCGCGCTACACCTGGGCAACATCTCCGAAATGAAAACCGGCGAAGGCAAAACCCTCGTCGCCACAACTGCCGCCTACCTGAACGCTATTCCGGCCCGCGGCGTGCACATCATTACCGTCAACGACTACCTGGCCAGCTACCAGAGCGAACTGATGGGGCGTATCTTTCGCGCGCTGGGAATGACCACGGGGTGCATCCTGTCTGGCCAGACGCCCGAGGTTCGTCGCGCTCAATACGCCGCCGACATCACCTATGGCACCAACAATGAGTTCGGCTTCGACTACCTGCGCGACAACATGGCGTGGAAGACCGCTGACATGGTGCAGCGCGGTCACTTTTTCGCCGTCGTTGACGAAGTCGACTCGATCCTCATCGATGAGGCTCGCACCCCGCTCATCATTTCTGGCCCGTCATCCGGTGAAGCCAACCGGTGGTTCACCGAGTTCGCTCGCGTCGCCAAGCGCCTCGAGGCAGACGTCGACTACGAAGTGGATGAGAAGAAGCGCACCGTGGGCGTACTGGAGCCCGGTATCGAAAAAGTCGAAGACCACTTGGGCATCGACAACCTGTACGAGTCGGCGAACACGCCCCTGATCTCATTTTTGAACAATGCGATCAAAGCATCCGCCCTGTTCAAGCGTGACAAAGATTACGTCGTCATGAACGGCGAAGTACTCATCGTTGACGAGCACACGGGCCGTATTCTTGCCGGCCGTCGCTACAACGAGGGCATTCACCAGGCCATTGAAGCCAAAGAGGGCGTCACGGTCAAAGCTGAAAACCAGACGCTGGCCACGGTCACCCTGCAGAACTATTTTCGGCTGTACTCGAAGCTGTCGGGCATGACCGGTACGGCCGAAACTGAGGCCGCCGAGTTCATGAGCACCTACAAGCTCGGTGTCGTCTCGATTCCGACCAACCTGCCGATGCAGCGCATCGACCAAGCAGACCTGGTGTACAAAAACGAGCAGGTGAAGTTCGAGCAGGCTGCTGACGATATTGTGCAGCGGCACGCCGCCGGCCAGCCAGTGCTGGTGGGTACGACCAGTGTGGAGAAGAGCGAGTTGCTTTCGCGCCTGTTGGCGAAGCGCGGCGTCAAACACGAGGTGCTCAACGCCAAAAACCACGCGCGCGAGGCGTCGATCATCGCGCAGGCCGGCCGGGTCGGAGCCGTCACAGTGGCCACCAACATGGCAGGCCGCGGCACCGACATCATGCTGGGTGGCAACGCTGAGTTTCTCGCCGTTACCGAGATGAACGGGCGCGGGCTTTCGCCGGTCGATACTCCAGACGAGTATGAGGCTGAGTGGAACGACGTCTTTGACCGCGTCAAAACAGAGGTTGGAGTCGAGGCCGCAAAAGTCGTCGAGGTCGGCGGGCTATACGTACTCGGAACCGAGCGGCACGAATCGCGCCGCATCGACAACCAGCTGCGCGGCCGCTCAGGCCGTCAGGGCGACCCGGGCGAAAGTCGTTTTTACCTGTCACTGCAAGACGACCTCATGCGTCTGTTCAACGCGGGCGCGGCCGAGGCTTTGATGGGGCGTTCGAACGTGCCCGACGATCTCGCGATCGAGTCGAAGGTGGTGAGCCGCGCCATTCGGTCGGCGCAGTCGCAGGTCGAATCACGCAACGCCGAGATTCGCAAAAACGTGTTGAAGTACGACGACGTGCTCAACCGTCAGCGCGAAGCGATTTACACCGATCGTCGCCACATTCTTGAGGGCGATGATCTGCAGGTGCGAGTGCAAACCTTCATCGAGCAGGTGGCCACTGAGGTCGTCGAAACCCACACCAGTGCCGGGCACTCTGATGACTGGGATTACGACCAGCTGTGGACTGAGCTGAAGACGCTGTACCCGATCACGCTCACCATCGATGAGGTCATCAGCGAGGGCGGCGCAAAGCTGACCCCCGCCTTCCTGGTTCGCGAAATCGCTAGTGACGCCAAGCTGGCGTACGAGCGCCGTGAAGAGAGCCTCGGGCAGGCAGCCACTCGCGAGCTGGAGCGTCGAGTGGTGCTCAGCGTGATCGACCGTCGCTGGCGCGATCACCTCTACGAAATGGATTACCTCAAAGACGGCATCGGATTGCGCGCCATGGCGCAGCGCGACCCGCTGGTGGAGTACCAGCGCGAGGGCTTTGCACTGTTCCAATCGATGATGAGCGCCATCCGCGAAGATGCGGTCGGGTTTCTCTACAACCTCGAGGTTGAGGTGTCGGGCGGCAAGGGCACAGCGCAGGTCACAGCGAAGGGTTTGGACGCCCCCGAGGCTGCGCAAAACTTGAGCTACATGGCGCCCAGCGCTGACGGCGAAGTTGAGGTGCGTAACCAGCGCGGCCAAGTCATGCAGGCTTCAACGGATGCGGCCCGCCAGGCCGCCCCTCAGGTTTCTGCCGCATTCGGTGGCCCAGCCGCGCCCACGGGTCGTGCCCCTACAGGGCAAGCCAGGCAGGGGCAGGGCGGCCAGCAAAGCGCCACTGGCGCGTTCGGGCAGAAGCAGGCGGCACCTGCTGCCGGTCCCGCTGCGGCGAACCGTGCACAGCGTCGAGCTCAGGGTAAAAAGAAGAGCAGCTAAAGCACGCTGATGGCGCTCGCCCGCCAGCGACGGTCGAGGCCTTCGAGCCTGATGGCGACGGCTCGCGCCCGCGCGCGACTCGTGACGATGACCACTGCTTCGACGATGCCGTCGCGAGGACTGGTGATGAGCGGTGTACCAACGGCGAAAGTGGGTCTTACCACTGGCGCCCCGCGGGCGGTGCGCGCGCGGGCGCTGATGGAAGCCCGGGTCAGCAGCGTTCGATAGACATCATCGGTCACCCACCGGGCGACCTGCTCGAGCTCTCGGGCGCCGGCAAGAATTTCGATGACGCACCGGGTGAGATTCTCGACGAGCGGCTGCGGGTCAGGCAGGTCAGCACTTGACGTGCGCTGGTAGTCGAAGAACTCTTCGTGGGCGATGCGCGCGTGTGAGCCGCGACCCCGCGGGGGAGGCCCTGACTTCGCGAGCGAAGCGGAATTGGCGTTGAGTTCGGCGGCTTCCGGTTCAGTGCTCGGCTGTGGGCTGAGCTGCTCGCTGGGTTGCGTGGTCGTGTCGTATGCGACGGCGGCGGGGGCGGCGGTCACGGGCGGCTCCTTGTCTCCGACGCGGGTACGTCGGTAAAGCCCCACAGGAAGCTGGCACGAGAATTTCGGGTTCTCGTGTTCGGGGGTAAGCCCACTAAACCAAAAGGATTCTTCATAGTAAAGAGAAATCCTCGATCTGTGGAGAACTGGGCAGGGGATGTCGGGGGCCATCGCTACCGTCTGGCTATGCGATGGGACCACCTCTTTGATGACCTCGCCGGGCAGCTCGAGCACGAACTGCAGTCGGAAGAAGCCGACCTGCACCAAGAAGAAGAGCGACTTCGGCTCGGCCGACTAGCAATACGTGACCGCTTGGTCGCTCTCCGTCAAGCGCCGGGAGGTGCGCTGGCCACAGTGCAGTGCCGACTTCGGTCGGGTGAACTCGAACGCGTTCGGCTGGTCACCGTCGGTCGCGACTGGTTGGCCGGCGACCTCACCGGTGGTGCACTTGCCAGGCAGGTCGTTATGCCGTTTGCCGCGATAGAGGGGCTACTTCTGACCCCCGAGCAAGCTCGATGCTCGCTCGGGCCAGAGACCGAGCGCTCTGAACTGGCGGCGCGCCTCGGTGTGACGTTTCTGCTTCGAGATCTCTGCCGACGCCGGGTAGTGGTGGGCGTGCGCACCCTCACCGCCACGGTGACCGGCACCATTGATCGCGTCGGACGCGATCATTTCGATCTCGCTGAACACGATCGTGAAGTGTCGCGCCGGGTGACTGAGGTGCGCCAGGTGCGACTCGTCCCCACTGATCAGGTGCTGTTAGTCACGCTGTAACGTCGCCGTGGCGCCGGTCGGCAAACAGTTCAGCGACGTCAGCAAATTGCGCTTCATTCCATAGAGCCAATCGGCGACTCTCGTCGTACTTGTCAGCGATAAACGACTCGAGCACGAGATGCTCAACCCGCCACTGCCCGATTGAGCCCAGTCGAATCGCCGGAAGCTCGCCTGAGCGCACCAGCGCCAACACTTCGCCCGCGGTGAGCCGCAAAACATCTGCGACGTCAGTCAGGGTCAGAAAACGACCGGGCGTGAAACTTTCCGAATCGGTCATGGGGCAATTATGAACCTCGAGACACGAGACAGACCGTGGTGTGGATAACTGGGCTCCGTCTCGCACCGAATCGTCAGTATCGGTCACGTTGCGACGACACTGGAGGAGCAGCCATGACCGAGGCCCTTGCCCCGCCCGCCACCGCGCCGAGCGGTTTCTCGCCGCACGGTTCAGCACTGCCCGGCCCCGAACGACCTGGTCCGACCCGGCCCCGCCGCCGGGTCGACGCCCGGCTTCTGGTGGGGCTCACCCTCGTGGTGGCATCGGTTGCCGCAGTGGTCGGCATCGTGTCTGCTGCAGACGAGGGCGAAGATGTCCTCGTCGCGTCACGGCTACTCACCGTTGGCGATGTGGTCACGCCCGCCGATCTGGATGTGCGCCGTGTCACCCTCGGTGTTGAGGGGCACGACTATCTCACGCCGGCTGACCTGCCTGAATCGGGGGTGGTGGTAGCTCGCACGATCGGCGCCGGTGAGTTGGTGCCGCGTGCCGCCGTCGGAGACTCGCGAAGCCCGCGAGCAACAACGATCGTGGTGACCCTGTCGACCGCGCTGGGAGCAACGGTTCAGCCGGGCGACACCCTCGACCTGTGGTCGGCTGCGGCCCTGGATGCAGGGCGGTTCGGCCCTCCGGGGGTCATCGCGGCACGCACGCAACTGGTGCGAACAGTGTCTGATGAGGGCATTGTGACGGGTAACGAGGCGGGGCGAGTGGAGTTGCTCGTGCCGCGCCGTGATGTTGCCCGCATCCTGAGCGCTCTGGCGAACGGTGACGCACTCTCCGCGATTCCTGTGGCGCTCGCGATCGGAGGGTGAGGTGCTCGTCGCCCTCGCCGTGCCAGGAATCGACGCTGACGCCATCGAGCTCAGCGTGCTACGCGCCGGGCACCACGTCATCTGGCGGGCCATCGACCACGATGAGGTGCTGACTCAGCTCGCTCAACGTGCCCCCGACGTGATTCTGTTGTCAGACCATCCGGCCGTGGCAACAGCGTTCGTTGTGGGGTCATGTGACCTGTTAGGCGTCCGCAGCTGTTTGGTTGTTGCCGACAGTCAGCCGCTGAGCCTCGATGCGCAGAGCCTCGGCCTGCATGATGTCCTGCACCAGCGAGCTGACGGGTCGATCGACGTGTCGCCACTCGGGGCAGTGGGCGCGCCCCCAATGCCGACGGTAGCCGAGGTCGCGCCGCCG
>Ga0306871_1000564_pt1 | contig 14201 bp, 11 predicted proteins | sample AntRauMeHopE1497_FD_190447 | JGI IMG/M metagenome (GOLD analysis project Ga0306871, IMG submission 190447) | Saline lake microbial communities from Rauer Islands, Antarctica - Metagenome Hop E1 #497 (v2) (version 2) | ecosystem: Environmental > Aquatic > Non-marine Saline and Alkaline > Saline ... | reverse complement strand
TGTTAAGCTTAACCTGTTAGAGCTCACTCGGTACGCCACTCGTTACAAACGAGCGGTAGCGTTCATTCTTGCGGCAGCATGGGGTAAGAAATAGTTATTTTCCACACATCTTCTACCCATCACCCTGATGTGAAAACTGATTTCCTATAAAGGTTATTTGTTAAGCTTAACCTGTTAGAGCTCACTCGGTACGCCACTCGTTACAAACGAGCGGTAGCGCTCATTCTTGCGGCAGCATGGGGTCTTTTTCATCCTGTTCAACATGTAGTCAAAACAGGAAGATGATGATATTTGGGACCCTGCCACCCTCCAGTTTGCAACTGGTGGCGACAACAGTAGGCCAATGACTATCCTAAAAAACCGCAATAAAGTGATCTTGATTTGTTTTTACTTTCCTTTTACACTTTTGCCCTCTCGGCAAGGCGATGGTTCAAAAAACAAGCGGGCAAGGCTTGGGCTTTACCAACCCGTCTTCCCGGCCTGCTGCTGGCGGGTCGGGAATCCACCCCTCCTAGAAATAGGAGGGGAACTGAGAAAGTTTTAAGGCTATTCTGAACCCGTTTCCGCCAGTTTGAAACTGGTGTCGTACTTTTAAACTTGACCCTCCTAAAACCGCTTCTGCCCTGAAAACTCCATCGCCTCGCCCTTACCAAAGCCGAAGCTGATGCCAAAGGTTACGAAGCGTCCTTGTTGGCTAAAATTCCTAAGGTAGAAATTGGGCTGGATGGTCTGGCTTTCACTAATTCTTGAAGCGAAGACATCGCGGATGCTGAGATTCAGGATGGCCTTGCCCTTTAATATTTTCTTGCGCGCGCCAAAATCCATGAACAGGTTTTCGGTGATTTCCTGTTGCACGGTGCGGAAGCCGGAAACGTAGTTACCGATAAATTCCAAATCGATATCCGCAGGTAGTTTTAGTTTACCCATTAAGCGGGTAGACCATTGATCGCCGGTAAAATCGAAGGAAGCGCCCTCAAAATCGCCCTCACGGACAAAGCGACTAAAATTAAAGTCGTTGGTGAACGAGAGCCAATTGGTGGGGATGTACTTGGCGTTGAACTCGATGCCCGTGGTATTGTTGGTGCCAATATTCTCGGGCCGCGAAATGCTTATATTATCCTCAAAGGCCACCACCTCTTCCACTACCTCGGTCGTATAGCGGTAAAACACCCCAAAGTTCATGGATACCTTACCCAGTTTGTAAATGCTGGTAATCTCAAAACTATCGGTAAATTCCGGTTGTAGGTCTGGGTTTCCCGTGCTTATGTTGAAGTTGTTCCGGATATTGAAAAACGGATTCAGATCCCATAACCTGGGACGGAATATCCGTTTGGAATAGCCTGCCTGTACGGACAAATTATCGTTGAATTTGTAAGAGGTATGCCCGCTGGGAAAAAAGTTGTTGTATCGCTGGTCGTTGTTTTGATTGGTCGTCTGTAATAGCGTGGCGACATCGGTATCCTCAAAACGAACGCCCAGTTTCAGGCCCCATTTCTCTTTTTCATAGGCTGCCGTGCCATAAACGCCAAGTACTCTTTGTGTCCATTCAAAAATATTTGTCAGCGCGGGGTCTTCGACAAAAGAGGTACCGTCAAACTCGCTGATGCCAAAATCGCTTTCCACATCGTTTATCTGATATTGCGCCCCGGTTTCTATGGTATATTTGTCCGCCCAAGGATGGGTATAATCCGCCTTGAATATATAATCGGCCTGACCGAAATCCGTCCGTGCCCGTTGTAGCAGATCGTTTGCGGTGCCGAATGTAGTTGTATTCGTGAAATCGGATACCTGATCTTTGGCAAAGAGGTTTCCCGTAGCGCTCAAGAGCAGGGATTGGTCCTCGTTTCCTTCAAAATCCTTTTTATATTGCAGTTCATAGGAATATTTTGGATTGGTGGCGGTGGTCAATTCCCTTCGTTCGAAGGCATCGGTCGGGGCATTGCCGGCACCAAAAGTGCTAAAAAGTGCCGTAGCGTTTTCCTTTTCCCACTCATAGGCAAAATTTCCGGAGAGGGTAATCACATTCAGCTCGTTAATATGGTAGTCCGTGCCAAGGATAAGGTTAAAAAAAGTTTCGTTCTTATCGCTCTTGCCAAAACTGCTGATGTAGGTATCGTCCACCAAGTTTCTATTCTCGCTTTCGTTATCGCTGGGAAAGGTTCGCCGTCCCACTCCCAATTGACTGAACAGATTAAATTTCTCGGTGCGTTTGTTCAAACTGAAGCCTAAACTATGGTTATTGGGAACACCGGTATTTAAGGTTACGGCGCCGTTCATTCCTCTCTTTTCCTCCTTTTTGAGTACAATGTTGATAATGCCCGAAGTCCCTTCCGCATCGTACTTGGCCGATGGATTGGTAATGACTTCAATACGCTCTATCATATCGGCCGTAAGCGTGCCCAAGGCATTGCCCTGTTCATTGGCGATGACCGATGGTTTCCCGTTAATCAGCATCTGCACACCCTGACTACCGCGCAAACTCACTTGACCTTCTATATTGACATTAACGGAGGGTACATTGTTCAAGACCTCCAAGGCACTGGCGCCTGTACTGCTCAAATCCGCCCCGACATTAAAAATACGTTTATCCAGCTTAAACACCGTTTGGGAAATTTCGCCTTCCACCACCACTTCGTCCAGTTGCTGGGAATTTTCGGCCAAGACAACGGTACCCAAATCTATCTGACCGTTTACCAACTTAGGGGCATCTATTCGTTTTGTGGTAAAGCCCATAAAACTGACTTCAATATAAAAATCGGCCACTTCGGTTTTGAACATAAAACTCCCATCCATAAGCGTAGTCGTTCCCGAAATAGGTTTTTGGGTAGTTGGGTCGCCGACCAAAACGGTCGCAAACTCTATGGGTAATCCAGCCGCATCGTTGACTTTGCCAATAATCGTAGTGATACCATTTTGCCCATATACGTTATGGATTCCGAACAAGAGTATACCGATATATAAAATGTAATAACGTTTTTGCATGCTGGCAGGATTAGTAATCTTTAGGGTACAAAGATGCGCTATAGCAAAAATATAGCTTTTTATTTTCTGTAAACGACTTTGCTTGACTTGTGAACGACATAAGGGCGCTATACGCTGCAAGCTGTACGCTTTAAGCCGCAAGCTATGGGGCTATATGCAAAAATAACTAAACGTATTCGCGATGCTTGTTGCGACTGAAAAATGCTGATTCCGAAAAATTCTTGGTTGCTTGCGTTTCGGGAATAGTTGGATGCCTTAAAATGCTTAATTTCAACCAATAATGACACCAATAAATTATCTTTGTTTCAATAAACAAGAATAAAAATTTTCATGGTAAACGTCTTAAAACAAGGAGCATCAAAAAAAAGTATCCTTACGCTTTTTGAAAAACTGATAAAAAGTCGAAAAGCAAAAGGTATTGATGCCTACAGCTATTGCGGAAAAATAAAACTAAAAAAAGATGCGCTAACATTCCAAAGGGAACTTCGAAATGAGTGGAAATAAGCTATTTTTAGATGCTAACATTGAGCTTATTTTGCAAACTCAAGTAACAGGGCAAAAGAGATAAAAAGTTAACAATATCAGTTTGGGCGAGAATTTAAAGCTTCGTAAAATTGTCATTCCCGTTGCTTTATTTACAAATTTACTTTTCAGAGGGGACTCAAAAATCAACGCTTACCCCATTACAGGCAATAGTCTATAAACAGTAAATCGACTTGCGAATCTGGAAATTTTATAACCTACTATAGTCCAAACCCTAAAGCATATCCTCCCAAAAATCTTACGTTCACACCCCTAAAACAGTCGATAGCGGTTTTGTTTTGCCATTCCTTGCCTTAAAATGCTACTTTTATAATATGGCAAAGAAACTTTCTTTTTTTAATAGCACTTCCAAGGAAGTACTATTTCAAATAGTATTGCATATAGTGCTATTTGTGTTCTTCTCCTTTGACCGAAACCAACCCCAAATCCATGAATATAAAATAGTGGCCTTCCTAAACTATGCCTTGGGCGCGGTGGTTATAAATTATGTCCTGTTACCCCGTTATTTCTACCAAAAAAAATACCTGCTCTTTTTCTTATATGTAACGATAATGGTAGCTACCATAATTGCCGTGGAAGAATTGATATTGGAGCGTATCTATTTTCCCGATACCCGCGGCAAACACTTTCCGGGCATCTTTTACAGCTTGCTGGACGTTATGCCGGTAATTACGATTTTGGCGGGCTTTAAATTTGCATGGGACGCCTCTATTAAGCAGCGGGAGCTGGAAGAGTTGCGCTCCTCCGTAAAAGAGAGCGAACTCCAGTTTTTAAAATCGCAAATCAATCCGCATTTTCTCTTCAATAACCTGAACAACCTCTACTCCTACGCCATTGAACAATCGCCTAAGACACCATCCATTATTTTGGAACTTTCCTCGGTGTTGCGCTATATGTTGTATGACTGTAAGGAGGACTTTGTAGGCTTGGGCAAAGAAATAGAACATCTTAAAAACTTTACCCAACTGAATGAACTACAGATAGAAGACCGGGGCAAGGTCACTTTTGAAGCGGGAAACATACCGTCCGGATATCTCATTGCACCGCTGATATTAAACGTGTTTATAGAAAACGCCTTTAAGCACAGTACCGCTAGTCAGTCCGAAGACATACTTATTGATATCCATATACAATTGGACGCTAACGGGCAGTTGGATTTTGAATGTAAAAATTCCTTTCGGCATGTGACAAATACCGATAAACTCAATAACGGCATAGGTCTTAAGAATGTCAAAAAACGATTGCAATTGCTGTATCCCGATGCGCATACCTTGCGGATAAACGACGCCAACGATATATATTCCGTACATTTAAAAATGAACCTTAAATCCATTTCCGAATGATCGGTTGCATCATTGTAGAAGACCAACCGCCCGCACAGCGGGTGCTGAAAAAATATATTTCCGATGTGGGGAATATGGAATTGAAAGGCACTTTTGCCGATGCGCTACAGGCGATGGAGTTCTTGAAAACATCGGACATAGACCTGATCTTTTTGGATATTCATTTGCCAAAAATATCGGGAATCGATTTTTTAAGAATGCTTTCCCAAAAGCCCCATGTGATATTAACGACCGCTTTTCCGGATTATGCCTTGGAAAGTTATGAGTACGATGTAACGGATTACCTCCTTAAACCCTTTTCCTTTGAGCGCTTTGTGCAGGCCGTTTCCAAAGTGAAGCTAACTTCTTCGCAAAAATCAGGAGACGCAAAACCCACCGAAACGGATTCACGGCCAGACATCATTTTTATAAAATCGGGTTACGAGTTGATAAAGATCAATGTGTCCGAAATACGCTTTATACAATCCGATGCCGATTATACCGAAGTCTTTACCTTAGAAAAGAAATACCTTTCACAAGAACCCTTGCGGTTTTGGGAGGAGACTCTGGACAGCCGCATATTTGTGCGCACACACAAGTCCTATATCCTGAACATTTCAAATATCGAAAAAATAATAGGCAACCAAGTCCGTTTGGACGAGCACACGAAAATTCCCATAGGCAGGGCCTATAAAGAAGGGTTTATGCAACGGTTGCTCAAGTAAAAAGACCATGAACTAGCGCTATGCCAGCGCAATACACATCAAATTCCAAAGAGATAAAATTCCAAACCAACCTACCGACTGGCAGTTGGCCAAAATAATTCCACCCCAATTCACGAGACCAAAAAACAGACCCTAAGTTTTTAATGACATTAACAATTCTTTAAGGTCGTTCGTAACACAACTCCGGTCGTTCAAAGAAATTTTTGGTTCGATATTATTAAAAGAAAGATTTTTAACTTCTTATTACTTATTCAAAAAAATTGCACGCTTACATGGTAAAACATTTTTTTCTGCTTACAAGTCTATTTTTAGTGTTCACTACCACAGCGCTCGCCCAAAAGGAGATTTTTATTACCGGCACCGTATTCGATCAAGAGACCAACGAACCCTTGGAATACGCCACCTTGGTGGTACAAAGTGTCCAGAATCCCGAAAAAGTGACCGGAGGGATTACGGACATAGATGGCAATTTTAAGGTAGCCACAGAACCCGGACAGTATAATTTGCGTGTAGAATACATCTCCTATACCTCTTATATACTTAATAGTCAAGATGTAACTAAACCCTTGGATCTAGGTACTATTCGGCTTGCTTTCAACACCACACAATTGGATGCGGTGGAAGTTATAGGCGAAAAGACCACGGTAGAAGTACGATTGGATAAAAAAATATACAACATAGGGAAAGATATTACCACCAGTGGTGGAAACGTAAGCGATGCCTTGAACAATGTACCTTCCGTTACGGTAGATGTAGATGGTGCAATTGCCTTGCGGGGCAACAGCAACGTGCGTATATTGATCAACGGCAGACCATCGGCCTTGGCAGGATTTGGCTCTACGGATGCCCTTAGACAACTACCGGCAGATGCCATTGAAAGCGTTGAGGTGATAACGAGTCCTTCCGCACGCTACGATGCCGAGGGCACGGCGGGAATCCTCAACATCATTTTGAGAAAAGAAAAAACCTTGGGCTTTAACGGCACCGTAAACGCGACCGTCGGCTTTCCGGCAGCCAGTCAACTCAACACAAATCTTAATCTAAGAACGGACAAGTTCAACTTTTTTACCACCCTTGGTTATTCGTATCGCGAACCGCCCGGCAATGCATTTTTTGACAATACCTATGCCAGTGGAGAGTACAGTAGGATATTAGAGAACAGGGACATTATTAGACAGAGCAGTAGTTTTAATGGGAACATAGGCCTAGCGTATTTTTTAACAGAAAAATCATCGCTAACAGGTAGTTTTTTTACACGTTTTTCCGATGGAAGGGATCGTACCGAAAATAATACGCAACGTTTTGCAAACAGTATTTTGGATAGTCGCACTTTCCGGTTTGAAGAAGAAAACGAAGACGACACCAATTACCAATTCGCATTAAACTATCAGAATACGTTTAATGATGAAGGACATAAGCTTACGGCAGATTTACAATACTCCCGTGGTGAAGAGGCTATTTTTACAGATATTGGGGAAAACCAAATTTTCCCTAACGATGCCCTAATAGCGCTGGAAAAAGTGCAGGAAGGAGAAATTCAAAATGAATATTTGATTCAGATGGATTATGTTCTGCCCATTGGCGATAAGCAATTCGAAATTGGATACAGGGGCGATTTTGAAGAGGAAGTTACCAGCTTTCAACTGGATACGCTGAACCAGAATACAGGGCAATTTGAATTGAACCAAGCCTTGACGAACACCTTTAGCTTTGACGAAAACGTACATGCAATCTATACCCAATATGGAGATAAACTAAGTGAAAACCTCTCCTTTTTATTAGGGCTTAGATTTGAGAATACCGTTTTAAAAGGAGAAATAAATTCGGAATTCGATACTACCGAGCTGGAAGAACTGCTAGGCGAAGAAGTAGACCTGAATTTTAACAAAAACTACCCGGGGCTATTTCCTACCCTGAACCTAATATATGAAATAGCGGAAAACGAGAATTTATCCTTGGGGTATAACAGGCGTATAAACAGGCCAAGAGGTTGGTTTATCAACCCATTCCCGTCGCGTTCTAGCCGTACCAATATTTTTCAGGGAAATCCGGATTTGGATCCTTCGTTTGCCACTGCGCTTGACCTCGGTTATCTAAAGCGATGGGACCAACTTACCTTGACCTCTTCTATCTACTACCAAAGAGAAACCGATTCTTTTGAAACAATCCAGGAAGAAACAGGCCAAGTAACTTCAGACGGGATACGCATCATACGCTCCATTCCCATCAACCTTTCTACAGAGCAACGTTACGGAGCGGAAGCCGGCATATTGTACAATCCTGCCAAATGGCTGCGCTTAAACGGGAGTTTCAACTTCTTTTCCTTTAATAGTGACGGGGAATTCAATGGTGTGGATTTTGGTGCCAGTAACGTAAGCTGGTTCTCCAGATTCAGCAGTAAGGTAAGCCTGCCCGCAAAAATAGAGTGGCAGACCAATGCCTTTTACCGCGGGCCAAGGGAAAATGCCCAGACCAAGACCAGAGGCTACCTTTCCCTAGACCTCGCTTTTAGCAAGGACATATTTAAAGAGAAGGGCACGGTTACAGTCAATGTCAGCGATTTACTAAATAGCAGAAAGCGGATGTCCTTTACCCAAACCCCGTCCTTTACTACCGATAGCGAATTTCACTGGCGCGAAAGGCAAATTAACCTTTCCTTTATTTACCGCATCAATCAGAAAAAAGAACGAAATGGTGGAAGAGAGCGCGGTAATGGCGATGAGGAGGGTGGGTATTAGAATTTTTGCTTTTAAATACTGTAATATGAGCTGTTCCTCTTATCATTTTAGCTATTAAAATACCACTTCCGAATGGCTTTTACTAAAAGGTTATCCAACGAAAGAACACTTTAGATTCAATGAGCCGAAAACCTAAGTCTTCAAATTTTTTACAGACCGTGGATGAAGTGGGAAAGGGATTTTAAAAAACATAGGCCTAAGTTAAAAATGGCTAATCTGCTTAAAATACGACTGGTTTCTGTAGATAAGGTAACAATGCCTTGAGTTCGATTTTCAAAAGGTGTTTTATAGATTATCAATATCAAACATCTTCCAACCTGTAGCTACACATTACAAAGATGGTACATAGTATAGTGGTAAGAAGGCGACTACCCAACTTCACCGATATCTGGTATAAAAGCATAAGTATGTTTTACAGCTAAAGAGAAATGAGCATATTTCTATATCGCTGATCTTAGTCTCCCAAGTATCCAAGACTAAATGAATCCCTTTTGATATCATTATACCATTATACTTTATTATAAGTGGCTGGCAAAGTGAACCAGGGTCAACTTTACCGAATTCAATACAATGCTGTATTAGAACTATCGAATTAAAAAAATGAATAAAAAATAATAAGATATAAGAATTTTCTTACTTTTGTATTACATTATAATGTTTTTTAATCCTTTTAAAAGTTAAGGTGAACTATAAGAACTTTTTAAATACCGTCTTAATAGATGACGACCCAATACTCCGCTACAGTATTAAAAAAATGGTTACGGAATATTTAGGTAACGATAATTTTATATCCTTTGATTCTGGATACGACGCCATTGAATATCTTCAGGTTGTTTGTTTGGAAGAAGCATCCAAGATTATCATTTTATTAGATCTTAATATGCCTATATTAAACGGTCGGGATTTTCTAAAACTGTTCGCAGAAAAAATGATGCAAAACAGGGATAAATTCAGCATTCACATCCTAGCCTCCTCATGTAATCCACAAGAAAAAGAAGAACTGCTGGCGCACAGCTTAGTCGATGGTTTTATAAGTAAGCCAGTAACTATGAAAGAGCTTAAGGAGTTGTTAGGAAAACAATTGACCGACTTGCCCAAATCTGAACCTTCATCTAGCGAACAACCATAAGGCAGTTGACGCAATAGTTTAATAGTCTTATTTTTTGGTAGGTTATGAAGAGACCTACAACTTATTTTAAAACAGGTTGCCCGTACTTTCGTATTTTACATTCCCAGTCCCAAGCGGTTTTCATGGCTTCATCCAACGAGGTTTCAGCCTTCCAGCCTAATATATTGTTCGCTTTTGCTGTGTCGGCATAGGCCATGGTTACGTCCCCGGCACGCCTATCCACAATGTTATAATTAAGCTTGTTTCCAGATATGCGTTCATAACTTTCTATGACTTCCAATACAGAACTACCGGTACCTGTTCCCAAATTAAACACTTCAAAATTAACATAGTTTTCTTGGTTCAGGAGTCGTTCTAAGGCAATGACATGGGCTTTGGCCAAATCTACTACATGGATATAATCGCGAATACAAGTGCCGTCAGGTGTGTTATAGTCCCCACCAAAAACACTGAGACATTCTCTTAGGCCAACACCCGCCTGGGTGATAAAGGGCACCAGATTCTGTGGCACACCCAAGGGCAACTCCCCAATTTCCGTAGAAGGGTGCGCGCCCATAGGATTAAAATAGCGCAGGGCAATCGCATTTAAATCGGTCTGCACCTTGCAAACGTCCCTAATAATTTCTTCGCCTATCTGTTTTGTATTTCCGTAGGGAGATGCTGCGGGAATCACAGGGGAATCCTCGGTAATAGGCACTATTTCTGCCTGCCCATAAACGGTACAGGAGGAGCTAAAAATAAAATTTGAATTCCCTTGCTTACTCATTTCCTGTAACAAATACACAAGGCTATGCAGGTTGTTTTCGTAATAGGCCAAAGGATTGGCTACGCTCTCCCCTACCGCTTTGTAAGCCGCAAAATGAATGACTCCGCCAATATCCTTGTGTCTTTCAAAAAAGGCAGTTACTTTGGGTTTCTCTCGCAAATCAAACTCCTCAAAAATGGGTTTTTTACCAGTTATACTAACAATTCCATCCAGCACTTCTTTAGATGAATTGCATAAATTATCTATAATAAGGACTTCAAAACCTTGATTTTGTAATGCTACGACCGTGTGCGAACCTATGAATCCAAGTCCTCCTGTTACTACTATTTTCATGTTTTTGGGGCTTTTAATTTGATGTATCGTAGACTCAAAAATCTATCCCGATATCTTTTCGTAAGCTATATTTTGTGCTATGGCAACTTTTAGACTGTCCTGCCAATGTGGTAGGTTTATTTTAAAATTCTCCTTTACTTTAGACTTGTTCATTACACTATAACTGGGACGTTTTGCCGGCAAAGGATATTCGGAAGATGGTATTGGTTTTAGGTCTAAGGAAATATGGGCCTCTTGAAATATCGCCTTGGCAAAATCATACCAACTGGCAACGCCTTCGTTGCTGTAATGGTATATACCATATTTACCGATGTTATTTTTTATCAATTCTAAAATGAAGCTGGCAAGATCAACCGCATAGGTGGGCGTACCCACTTGATCGTTCACTACAGAAAGTTGGTCTCTTTCCCTACCCAAGCGCAACATGGATTTCATGAAATTATTCCCGAATTCAGAATACAACCATGATGTCCTGATGATGTAATAATTGGATAGTTGGTTTATAATTTCCTGTTCTCCCCTTAGTTTGGACTGTCCGTAAACTCCCAAAGGTTCGGTACTGTCCTCCTCGGTATAGGGATGGCTTTGTGCTCCGGAAAAAACGAAATCTGTTGAAATATGTATTAAGGTAGTGCGGTTATTCTTGCAGGCCAAAGCTACGTTCTTTGCGCCCAAGCCGTTTATGGCATTGGCTAGGGCAACATTGGTCTCTGCACCGTCCACATTGGTATAGGCGGCACAATTGATGCAGTAATCGTAGTTGTTGTATTTAAAATGCTCCCCAACTGCCTCATCATCGGTTATATTTAATTGAGCCGATGTACAGAAGGTAAACGATATGACGTCCTTATACCCATCTGATATCGACTTTATGGACAAACCTAATTGTCCTCCCGCTCCTGTAACTAGAACATTGACCATCTCCTTCTTTTATTGTCTATTGTGTTTTTCTGTCTGACTTAGGTAGGGCAGCTCCAAGTCCTTTTCGGAAATGATGAGCTCGTCATCCGGCAGTTTCCAGTCGATCGCGAATTCCGGGTCATCATAACGTATGCCGCCCTCGGATTCCTTATTATAGAAATTATCGCACTTATAAAAAAAGGTAGCCGTTTCGCTTAGCGTCAAAAAACCATGGGCGCATCCCCTTGGGATAAATAATTGCCTGTTATTTATATTGGACAATACCGTTTTAAAGACTTTTTTATAGGAAGGGGAATCGGATCTCAAATCTACTACAACGTCCAATATCTCTCCTTCCAGTACCCGCACCAACTTCGCTTGGGCATGCTTTCCATTTTGATAATGAATTCCCCTTAATACACCTTTTGATGATTTGGACTGATTATCCTGAACAAAATATATGGCCGTACCCAATACCTCCTCGAATTTTTGTTGATTGAAACTTTCAAAGAAATAACCTCTTTTATCCTCAAAAACAGTGGGTTCCAAAATATAAGCCCCTTCTATACTCGTCTTTTCTATATTCATAATTTACCGTAATTCCAATAGTTTGGCACTATAACCGCTTTTCACAAAAGGCTCGGTAAGCTTCTTGAACTGATTTTTGGTTATATAGCCCATTTTATAGGCAGCGGACTCAATAGCCCCTATTTTTAAGCCTTGACGCTCCTCTATGACCTGAACAAACTGCGAAGCCTGCATAAGCGAGTTAAAGGTTCCTGTATCCAACCAAGCAGTACCGGGGTCCAAAATACTAACTTTTAATTTGCCACGCAGTAAATAGGTCTTGTTTACATCTGTGATCTCTATCTCTCCCCTTTTACTTGGCTTGGTGTTTTTTGCAATTTCCACGACATCGTTATCATAGAAATAGATGCCAGGCACGGCATAATTGGACTTTGGCTTCAACGGTTTTTCTTCAATGGAAACCACATTATGATTAGCATCAAAATCCACCACCCCATAGCGTTCGGGATCATTTACGTGATAAGCATAGATAATGGCTCCGTCCGGATCATTGTTCGCTTGGAGTAATTTTTCCAATCCCGTTCCATAAAAAATATTATCGCCCAGAATAAGGGCTACTTTGTCTTTTCCTATAAACTTCTCCCCAATGATAAAAGCTTCGGCAAGTCCATTTGGTTCCGCTTGCACCGCATATTCAAAGACACAGCCGTATTTTCTACCGTCGCCCAATAGCTTTTCAAACATGGGAAGATCGTGCGGGGTAGAAATAATAAGGATTTCCCAAATACCGGCTTCCATTAAGGTGGACAGCGGATAATAGATCATAGGTTTGTCATAAATGGGCATCAATTGCTTACTTACGGCCAAGGTGCACGGATGTAATCGCGTGCCAGAACCTCCTGCTAAAATTATTCCTTTCATCTTCTTGGGGTTTTATAGTTTTGTATTGATCAGGGTTGATGCACCTTCTTTATGGCCGCTAAATTTATTCAAATACCACCTAACGGTCTTCGTTATGCCGGTTTCAAAGTTCTCATCCGCTTTCCAACCCAATTCATTCTCTATCTTACCGGCATCAATGGCATATCTAAAATCATGCCCTGCCCTATCCTTCACATAGCTTATTTGATCCTTATAGCTCTTACCCGTTTTACTTGGCGCATACGCATCTAACAAGTCGCAAATTTTAGTTGCTATGTATAGGTTATTCCGTTCGTTCCTGCCACCAATATTATAGGTTTCTCCAGAAACACCTTTCTCATAGGCCAAGGCTATGCCAGTACAATGATCTAAGACAAAAAGCCAGTCCCGCACATTGCTACCATCACCGTAAATTGGAATTGCTTCGCCTTTCAAAGCCTTTCTTATAATGGTCGGTATCAACTTTTCGTCGTGTTGTTTTGGGCCGTAATTATTGGAACAGTTGGTAGTGACCACATCCATACCAAAAGTGTGAAAATAGCTTCTGACAATAAAGTCCGATGATGCTTTTGAAGCACTATACGGACTATTTGGCGCATAAGGCGTTGTTTCTGTAAACAAGCCAGTTACGCCAAGACTACCGTAGACCTCATCCGTTGAAACATGATGAAAACGACAGTTACCATAATCTGTATGGTATACTCCGGGAGCAGCCATCCAACGTTTTTTGGCGGTGTCCAATAAATTAAAAGTACCTAAAATATTGGCCTGCATAAACGCATCGGGGTTGGTAATGGAATTGTCTACGTGGGATTCTGCAGCAAAATGGATGACTCCTTTAAAATCATATTCCTCAAAAAGTTCCTCGATAAATCTTCTATCGCAGATATCTCCCTTAACAAACGTATAGCGTTTATGATCAGCTACTTCAAGCAGATTTTTTTCGTCGCCTGCATAACTAAGGATATCTAGATTTACAAGATGAACATTTAGGTTCTGTTCCAAATAAAAAGGAATAAAATTAGAACCTATAAATCCGGCGCCTCCAGTAACTAAAATATGATCCATGTGATGTATAATTAAATGATGGGAATAATAATTTTGTCAATATAATCCTACTTTTTTATTTCATTTAATTATTGTTGTGAACTACTCTTTTTGTGTGGTAGACACACTAAAAGTGTCGTCAAAAGGATAATGAATTATCAAATTATTAGTAACTAATCAGTTCTTACTTGAGGTTGCAATTTAGCGATAAGTGACAGGGCATCCACTACGTTCATTCCGTTTTTAATGGTGGTGTCGATTACCGAT
>Ga0306871_1000560_pt1 | contig 14296 bp, 10 predicted proteins | sample AntRauMeHopE1497_FD_190447 | JGI IMG/M metagenome (GOLD analysis project Ga0306871, IMG submission 190447) | Saline lake microbial communities from Rauer Islands, Antarctica - Metagenome Hop E1 #497 (v2) (version 2) | ecosystem: Environmental > Aquatic > Non-marine Saline and Alkaline > Saline ... | reverse complement strand
AAACTTAGCGGGCATACGCAGCGCACAGCTAGCTTTTCCTTTATTGCCTCACGTTGCGGTTTTTGACACAGCTTTTTTCCAAACTTTGCCTAAAGAAGCCTTCTTATACGCATTACCTTATTCTTTATACAAAGAGCACGGCGTGCGTAAATATGGCTTTCACGGTACTAGTCACTATTTTGTGACGAATAAAGCGGCTGAAATGCTCAATAAAGAGCATGAAAAATGCAATTTGATTAGCGCACATTTAGGCAACGGCTGCAGCATAGCCGCCATTAGACAAGGTAGAGCGATAGACACTAGCATGGGCTTTACACCGCTGGAAGGCTTAGTGATGGGCACGCGAAGCGGTGACATGGATCCAAGTTTGCCAAGCTATATGATTGAACAATTAGGCTACAGCGCAGCCGACGTTAGCACTATGCTGAACAAAGAGTCAGGCTTAAAAGGTATTTCAGGGCTAACGAACGACTGCCGAGAGTTAGAGGAACAAGCCAAGCTTGGCAATTATCAGGCTCAACTTGCGCTTGATATGTTTTGCTACCGATTGGTTAAATACATCGGCGCTTATATGGCTGTTGTGGGCGCATTAGACGCCCTAATATTTACTGGCGGCATTGGCGAAAATTCAGCTTATGTACGTAACAAAGTCGTATCGCAACTGTCTCACTTAGGCTTAGTGATAGACGAAGCGTTAAATGATGAAATAAGGTTTGGCCGCTCAGGCGCTATACATAAAGCGGCTTCTTTACCCGTATTTGCCATAGCGACCAATGAAGAGTGGGTAATAGCCCAAGACGCTGCACGTTTCGCCAAGTAATAAAAGCAAGGCGTTTACAAGAACGTTTTAATGACAAAAACAACAAGGTAAACAATGACGCATCGCATAATGTTAATTCCTATTGGCTCAAACGCAGGCTTAACCAGTGTAAGCTTAGGCTTAGTGCGCGCCCTGCAGCAGCGTGGCTTAAACGTAAACTTTTTCAAGCCTATTGCCCAGCCAAGACGCGGTGATGACACTATCGACAAAGCCAACAGCATTCTACGTAATATGGGCTTTACTAAAATGGCCACACCTTTGTCTTCAGCGCATGTAGAAGAACTCATTGGCGATGATAAAAAAGACGAGCTGTTAGAACAAATAGTAGAGATGTATCAAACGCAGGCACAAGACCAAGATATTGTTATTATAGAAGGCTTAATTTCGACCACCGATCATCCTTATGCGGTGAAAATAAACCGCGATATATGCAACGCACTCGACGCTAAAATTATACTGGTTGGCGTGCCTGGCGCTTTGTCAATGAACCAGTTTAACGACAAAATAGAAATTGTCGCTGACAGCTACGGTGGCCATAGTGGCAAGCGCGTAGCAGGCTGCATTTTAAATAAAATAGGCGGGCCTTCAGACGTAAAGGGACGCTTAGGTGCTGATTTACTCGATGACTATCAAGAAATGAAGTCGCTCGCGGTTGTTAAAAATCTATCTGCATTGCCGGTATTTTCAAAATCGTTCCCCTTAGTTGGGTGCATAACATGGAACTTTGAACTGTTAGCGCCTCGGGTGAGAGATATTCAGCGGCATATGAAAGCCGAAATGCTTAACGAGGGCGACTATGAGCATCGTCGTTTGCGAAGCGTACATTTGTGCGGCCGAGAGATCCACAACATGACCTCTATCTTCAAGCCTGGCGCACTATTGATCATGTCTGGAGATCGCAGCGACATAATGGTGGCGGCATGTTTAGCCTCTTTAAACGGTACTAAAATAGGTGCTTTATTGCTAACCGGTGGCTACAAGCCTGATCCAAACATTCTTAAACTTTGCGACCAAGCCTTGCAAACAGGTTTGCCTATTATGCTAGTGAAAGACAACACGTGGCAGGCCACGTCTAACCTTCAACGCTTCAATCAAGAAGTGCCGGTGGATGACACACAGCGTGTCAACAAAGTGATGGATCACATGGCCACCTGCATGAACGAGCAGTGGTTAAATACGCTATCGACTAAGTCGACCTTGGCAACAAAAATGTCGCCGCCGGCATTTAGGCATATGCTTACGCGTATGGCCCAAGTGGCGAAAAAAACGATTGTTTTGCCTGAAGGTGACGAGCCCAGAACCATTAAAGCAGCGGCAATATGTAGCCAAAGGAACATTGCTAAGTGTATTTTATTAGCGCAGCCCGAAGATGTTTACAGAGTAGCCAAACAACAAGGTATTAAATTGCCTAAAAACCTTATTATTCAACGGCCACAGGACTTGCATAATGAGTATATTGCGCCTTTAGTAGCACTTCGTAAGCACCGGGGAATGACCGAAGTTGTCGCAAAAGAAGCGCTGCAAGACACCGTAATGCTAGGCACTATGATGCTGCAGCAAGGTCATGTAGATGGGCTAGTATCGGGTGCAATACATACTACGGCAAATACTATTCGCCCCGCACTGCAGCTTATAAAAACAGCTCCGGGTGCGTCCTTAGTGTCGTCTATTTTCTTTATGCTGCTGCCAGAGCAGGTGCTAGTATATGGTGATTGCGCTATTAACCCTGATCCAAACGCACAGCAGTTAGCCGATATTGCCATACAGTCTGCCGACTCAGCCGCACTGTTTGGCATAGAGCCCAAAGTCGCTATGTTGAGTTATAGCACCGGCAGTTCGGGCACCGGCGCTGATGTTGAAAAGGTGAAAGATGCCACTAAAATTGCTCAACAAAAACGCCCCGACCTACTGATTGACGGACCTTTGCAGTACGACGCTGCGGTAATGGAAAGCGTAGCTGCTAAAAAAGCGCCCAACAGCAAGGTAGCGGGCCAAGCCACGGTGTTTATATTTCCTGATTTAAACACCGGCAACACCACTTATAAAGCCGTTCAGCGCAGCGCGAATTTAATTAGTATAGGGCCAATGCTGCAGGGAATGGGCAAGCCGGTAAACGACTTAAGCCGAGGCGCGTTGGTTGACGACATCGTGTATACCATCGCACTTACCGCGATTCAGGCGAACCAGCAAGTTCAAAAGCCATGAGGCAATCAAGACCAATATCTTTGAAGCCAGCATTGTTGCATTATTTAGCAAGCTATAAACAAAACGCAACCCAGTCTAGTCTAAACGCTTAGGCAAATTTGCTGACGGCTTTGCTTCAGCTTGGGGATCGATACGGTATCCTAATCCTCTGACCGTCTCGATAAAGCTAGATTCATCCTTTCCGAGCTTTTTTCGTATACGACCAATATAAACGTCAACTACGTTGGTTAAGGGATCGGAATTGGCGCCCCAGATATTGTTTAATATGCGCTCTCTGGAGAATAACTTGTTTGGGTTGCTCATTAGTAATTCAAGGATAGAGAGTTCTTTGGCCGTTAGTGATACATCTTTGCCGCTTACGGTAACTATTTTAGAGTCGGTATGCATGTGAACATCTGCAATACAAAGCTCGGTGTTGACTACATCTAGCCCTTGCTGCCTTCTAGACACCGATTCGATTCTGGCCATTAGCTCGTCAAGATCAAAGGGCTTAGTAATGTAATCATCAGCCCCTATTTTTAAACCATTGATAATATCTTCTGTGCTGTCCATAGCTGTCAGCATAATAATAGGCGTATTTATTTTTCTAAAACGCAGTTCTTGGCAAACCTCTATGCCAGACTTACCGGGCAGCATAATATCGAGTAGAATAAATTCAAAGTCCCCGCCACGAACGATATTAACGGCGTCTTTGCCAGAATCTAATCGAGTAACGTTGTGTCCCTCTACCAGCAGTGCTCTCATCAAAAAGTCCGCAATTCGGTCGTCATCCTCAACTATTAAAATTCTCATTGGGTAGCCTCATTATTTAATGCTAAAGGCAGAGTCACTGTTGCTGTTGAACCTTCACCCGCTTCGCCCTGTGATTTACCTTGTAATGTAATAGTGCCCGCGTGGGCTTCTACAATCGCTTTCGCCACAGGCAGACCCAAACCGGTACCGCTGGCTTTTCCCGAACCTTCACTGCCTCTATAGAATCTGGAAAAAACTTGACTCGTTTCATTATATTTTAAACCAATACCAGTGTCTTTAATCTCGACAATAAGCGCTGTTTTACTGGCTCGAATATCCACCTCTATAGTAGAGTTTTGATACGAATAGCGAACGGCATTATCGAGCAAGATAGTGAAGACTTGCCTAATTTTACTGGCATCGACGTTAGCGACTATTTCATTTTTTGGGTAACGGTTAACAATATTAATATTGTTTTGTGCTGCAATGACCGCAAAGTCTTCACAAATATCTACGATCAACGGCACAATTGACATCGTGCACTTGTGGATCGGTGCTTTGCCATCTTCAGCCCTTGCAACAAAAAGTAAATCTTGAACGAACCTGGCAGTGTGCAGAACTTGCTCTTTTACTCGACGAAATGCGGTACGAAACTGTTCTGGTGTTGTAGCGGGTTCTCGAAGAGCAAGATCTACTTCTCCCTGAATGATGGTAAGCGGTGTGCGAAGTTCATGACTAATATCTGCAAGAAACTGCTTTCGGGTCTCGCTTATCATCTCTAACTTCTCATTGCTAGTGCGCAGCTCTTGCGTCCGACTGGTAATAATGGCTTCGAGATTTTCCTGCGTGTTCTTTTCTCGCTGCCTTTGCCTTTCTACTTCAGAAGCCATACTGTTGAGCGCCACTGCAAGACCTGAAAATTCATCTTTAACATTGTTGTCTACACGAGCAGAAAAATTTCCGGCTAAGTAAGCACCCGTTGCACTCTCAAAGGTCTGCAATCGACGCGTTAGTGCGCGCCACGTGGTGAAAAGCAGGAAGGCGCCAAAAAATATAGAACAGAAGAAAATAAGGCCTAAAAGCTGAGACAAAAGCGTGTTCAGATCCTGTACCACCAGTTGTGTTTTTCTTACCTTTCTTAACTCTTCATCAATCGCGTCATCAATCAGTCGAATAAAACTGCCTTCGACCTCAAAGCTACGAAGTTTTGTTAAGGCTACTACCGCTGCTTCTAGCTGGCCTTTTTCGACCGCTTCTCGCACTAGCTTACTCCCGCTGATAATTTCTTGTGCTAAAAGCTCTATCTTATTAAAATGCTCCAACTCAACAACATCAGCGGCATCACCTAAATGAGCAAATTTAGCGACAATGCTTCGTCTTACCCCGCTTAATGCAGCGCGCAGTGCCTCTTTGTTGCCATAACGCGCATTCAAGTTGTTGAGCGTGTTCTCCTCAACAATTTGACCAAGCGCACTTAATTTGCGGTAGGTGTGGTCTGAGACAGATCTATAACTAGAGTAAACTTGCTGAACTCGTACACTTTGCTCAATATAAAAATTGTATTGCTGTGCCGTATAAAGAAGAGCAGCCGAGGCTGTGCAAACCAATAAGAAAAGTGTAGTTGCGGTGATGACAAAGCGTTGCTTCAAACTGTATTGCACTAAAATACCCCCACAAAAAGAGTGTTATTATAGATCGACAAGTGTGGTAAGTGCACGTGCTTATCTTTCTAGCTTGAGACTTACGAGAGGTGCTCTAGGTTAACGCCTTCGTTTCTAAGTGCTTGCGCATGGTTTTCTTGAAGATATTAACCATCGTTGTAAACTAGGTTTTTTAAACTGCAAAATGCCGAGACAAGCTCGGCATGTAAATTAAACTAGCGTCAATAGATTATTGCAATCATAGTGTAAAGCATTTAATTACCCTTGGAATTCAAGAGATGAGTGGTGTAGCACAATGCGCACGTCACCGGCGTCATCTTTTACAAAGCCCCATGTTTTATCTACTGATGTAACGCTGCCGTCTTTTGCAGTAAAATGAACTTTACCAATCGTAGAGGCGCTATCACCTGCAATGAAAACGGCATTATTGTCAACTTCACATTTCTGCCAACCTTTAAGTGCAAAGCCTGAATCACTTGGGAAGCTTTCATTACCGCCAACAAAATAAGAAAGTGCACCTTCGCTGGTAGGGCGGAATGTTTGAGGCTTTACGGTAAGTGTAGGTTTAAACAACACCCCACCCATTTGATAACCATAGGCTGCATCGATAACCTGCTTAGCAAGATCTTTTGCAGCGGCTTGTCCTTCATCTTCGTGAGTTTTACTTATATCAACAAGCGCGGCACACCAACCTTGTTGGGCTGCCAACACTTCTTGTTCTAAGAGGCCTTGATTAACGACTACTGCGCTTGCAAACGCCTGATTAGATAATAAAGCGATTGCGGCAATGCCTAAGAACTTATTAACGTTCATTTTTTATTTCCTATTAAGTTTATTAAAAGATTTTCTGCAAAAAAGTGAACAGCTTATTAAGCATTTTTGCCTAAATTAAATGCCTGCTATATGGGCCGATATTTCTGCAGCGAAATTTCATTTCCTACCGACATGCAAATAGGATACGCCATTGATATTAAAAATGTCCTGACACACTTTTAACGTTGAGATAAAAAAAAGATGAACAGAAGTTAAATAGTTATCTAGCGTTTGTGACATGTAGAGAAGAAAAGAGAACCATGCCTGTTTGCAAGGAATTTAATGCTGGTTGACCAGATCCTCTTTATTACACTGACAATTTCTGAGCTTAGGGCTGTAGACTTAGTTTCAACAACCGTCCGCTACTGCCATCTTCCAAGACATAAATGTCACCGCCGGCGCTTTGTTCAATTTCTCTTACTCTGCTGCCCCATTCATAGCGAGCGGCTTCTTTTGCGTCTAAGGTAGGGCGGCTGTCGTTGGTAAAAAAGTTTACCCGAACGAGTGCTTGGGCGGACAAGCTGCCTATAAATCCATTTCCGGTCCAGTCGGCAAATTTTTCTCCTTTATATATAATAAATCCTGCAGGACTTATCGCAGGCACCCAATCGGCAATGGGCGAGTAGTATAAGGGAATTTCTTCATGATTAGGAATAGTGACGCCAGAATAGTGATCGCCTTGGGATACTACCGGATAGCCATAGTTTCTGCCGCGTTCAATTAAATTGAGCTCATCGCCGTGTCTAGGACCCATTTCATGTACCCACAATTTTCCGTTAGCATCAAAATCGATACCTAAAGGGTTACGGTGGCCCAAGGTCCAAATTTGATTAGTGACCTCGCCATTGCCGTAAAACGGGTTATCTTTTGGCACACTGCCGTCTTGATTAATTCTGACAACCTTGCCTAAGTTCATTGCCATGTTTTGCGCAGGCGTGAATTTTTGGCGCTCGCCCGATGTGATGAAAAGGTAGCCGTCGGGTGATACCGCTAGCCTGTGGCCATAGTGTCCGTTTCCCGTTGTTTTTGGCGATTGTGTCCACACTACTTCTCGTTCATTAAGTGTTGCACTATTAGCGGTAAGTGTAAGTGTAGCGCGTTCAACAAGCGCTCCGCTAAACTCGTCGTCTTTAGGATCGCGCTCAACATAAGACAAAAACACTACGCCATTGTTGGCAAAATCAGGGTGCACAATAATGTCACCAAGGCCGCCTTGCCCTTTAGCATCAACGCTGGGAACGTTGCTTACTTGGAACTGCTTTTTCCCACGTTCGTCAATTAGCCATAGCGCACCGGTCCTTTCAGTTACCAAACCTTGGCCACTTGGCAGTAAGGCCATGGCCCAAGGCATAGTAAATGTTTCTAGGACTTCGCCATAAATAATGGTGTTATCAGTTCCTTGCATGACAACTTTGTCTTGTGCCATAGACAGCGTCGATGCCGCTGCTAATAAGCCTGCAAGTGAAAACCTAATCAGTTTGTTCATAATTTACCCTCGTATAGAATTACGCTTATATTTAAACTTACCAACTGTACTATATACGAGCTAATACGCATTAACCATAAAACCTATGTTACTTAACGCTTATTTAAGCGCAGAAATATTGTCGCGTATAAGGTATCCCGTTATATCTTTGCTGAGTTTATTTTAGATAACAAGTCGGATGGAGCTATATAAATTTTTGTTCTACCGTCTTTTGTAGTTAAGAAAAGTTTCATTTCTGCAAGTTTCGCAAGGTAAGTTCGTGATGTGTTTTCAGAAATTGAATAGGAGTTTGAAATTTCTTTAGCACTAAATATCCTGCCCGGTTCTTTTACCGCTTTTTTAATCAAGTCTTTCTGTATAAAATTTAGCTTGTCACCCCAAGAAGTTTTATCAAGCGTTTCTGATATTTTTTTGAACTCGTTAGCTTTATGATTCAAATAGTTTTTAAGCTCTTCAAACGCTTTTGTTATTACTTCTAATTGGAAATATATAAAGTAAGTAAGATCATTATCATCTTTTTCGGTATACATATAAGACATCCCATATTCTCTCGGCGATTCTTTTAGTAATTTACTTATAGAGATAAATTTAAAAAGAGTGTAATCACTTTTTAGCATAAACCAATAAAAGAGTGCTCGTGCAACTCGGCCGTTACCATCCCTAAATGGGTGTTCATAACCTATCATAAAGTGAAGTGTTATCGCCTTAATTAACGGGTGAACAAAGTTGCATCCATCTAGCCCAGTATGATCTTGATTAGCAAACTCACAAAGCTTGTTTAACCTTTCTTCAATTATTGAAAAATCTGGAGGTTGGTGCGCGATGTTGCCATCTCCGTCTTCTATGTATATGTCATTATCCACCCTAAATTCACCAGGTATAACACTGTTCTCGGTAGTGCCGATTGTCGCAATCCTATGGAATTCTAGAATCATATCCAGAGTTAAGTGACTTTTCCTATTTTGCTCTGCATATTTTAACAGCAGATAATTATTGAGAATCATTCTCTCATCTTCATCAATAGGTTCACGTTCCTCCTCAAGCATTTTTTTTGCGACTTCTCTGGTTGTCGATGCACCTTCTAATTGAGCACTGGTAATTGCTTCTTCCATAATTAATGAAGAAACTAAGAATCGGTGTTGCAAACTATTACTTGCTGCACCATCATGCATCGCACCAACATTGCCGCCGGTTACCTTCACAAGTTGATATAAGAGTGCTTCCATAGAGTGGGGCGTGCAGTAAACGAAGGGCTTATCGCTTTCGTCAAATAAGCCAATAGATTTATACTGTGACATACGTTTAAACTTGACTACTTTCCATAAGTTTTCGGCATTTTTCTTTTCGACTCGCCATTTGAATTGATGCCAATGGAGATAGCGCCCATCAGAATGCGTGGCATCACATTCACTCAGAAATGGGCCTATTACTGTCAAATCCTCTGGAAATTTCAACTCTGGCGCTTTTTCAACTATTGCTTTAGCCATAACTTGCCTTTAAATATTTCGTGTTTACTTTGATTTATTATGTTTTATTGATTGCTTTAACGCAAATTTTCTTTTTTGAGTTAAGGAGGCTGCCGGTGTAAAATGGCCCAGTAAGTAATGGGATCAAAGGGATCAGGTTCGTTGAGTTAGAATAGCTTGTACTTAAAAATATCTCTTCATTACCATATTTAACTTTAGAGCATCATTTTGCACACTGGTAAATGTTAGCTTTCAAATAACCTGACCCTTTGATTCTTGACCCTTTGATTCTTGATTCCCTTTGATCCCCACTACCCACAATTTAATTGGGCGCGGAACGTGTCAGCCACTTCCATATCAATTAAGTGTTAATTAATGTTTATTCCCATTATCGAATGCTTATGTGAAAAATATCAGCAAATGTGTTTTTAAAATGGATGCAAAAGATCAGCTAAAGCGCTAAATCTAGCTATCGTATTTACACACTTCAATAAACACGTTAATTTAGCCTATAGCATGGTTTCATTCGAAACTAATACTAAGAAATTAACCAGAAATAAGGAGTTTTTATGGCAGTTGTTGTCGTTACTGGCGCTAATCGTGGCATTGGTCTTGAGTTTGTAAAGCAGTATTTAGCTAAAGGCGATAAGGTGTACGCACTGTGTCGCAGCACTAGCGAAGAGCTTAATAGCACTAAAGCCTTAGTGATTGAACATGTTGACATAAGTAATGCTGATGACTTAGAGCAACGGCTGTCGGCACTGCGGGATGTAAAAATTGATTTGTTAATTAACAACGCAGGCGTGTTAACCGACGAGAGTTTAGATGATATGTCGGCGGCAAACATTGAATACCAGTTTCGAGTTAACGCGGTAGGGCCTTTACTCGTCACGCAAATACTAAGACAGCAACTCGGTAGGGGCGCCAAAGTAGCCCTTATATCTAGCCGAATGGGATCGGTAAGCGACAATACAACGGGCGGCCGGTATGGCTATCGTATGTCGAAGGCTGCGCTGAATATTGCGGGTATGTCACTGGCGCATGATTTAAAAGCGCAGGAGATTGCCGTTGCTTTGTTGCACCCAGGCTATGTGCAAACAGATATGGTGAATAATAACGGGGATATTACCGCTGCCGTTTCCGTAGAGCGTTTGCTTAAGCGCATTGAAGGGCTGGACATGAGTAATACGGGTACTTTTTGGCATTCAAACGGTGAAGTTTTGCCTTGGTAGTGAAAGTACACCTCCTTGAGTATACAGGATTATTCTGGCCTAAATTTAGGTTATCCTGTCCTGTCACTCGAATTCATTGTGTACCTAATCATCTTTTAGACAAACTTTGTTCTACTCAGGTGGCCATGCTCGTTGCAAGATTAAACCATCCACAACCTTATATCTGATTTTATGAAAATGCGGTGTGAGCTGAAAATAAAGACAGATGGTGAGAATAAAGCAGGGCAGGGCTGAAGAACAGTTGGCGAAAAATCAAGGGTTTGATACTCTTAGCATATTCTCACCACCACACAGATGTAATGCATGCAGTCGTTAACCGACACCTCGGTTATTACCCTAAAAGGCGTAGGCGCTAAAGTAGCTGAAAAACTGGCTAAACTCGGCCTCAAAAACCTTCAAGACGTTATTTTTCATTTACCGCTTAGGTATGAAGACCGTACTCGCGTGTATTTAATTGCCGATTTATATGCGGGTATTCACGCCACCATTGTTGCGCAGGTACTTAATTCAGAAATAAAGTATGGTCGTAAACGCATGTTAATTGTGCAGGTGTCTGACGGCAGCGACATTGTTAACTTACGCTTTTTTCATTTTTCGGCGGCCCAGCTAAACAGCTTTAAAGAGGGCAGCACTATTCGCGCATTTGGTGAGGTACGCGCAAGTAACAATGGTATGTGGGAAATCATGCACCCAGAATATAAAGTCGTGACCGACACAGCAAACATTAAAATGGAAGAGCATCTTACGCCGGTTTACCCCACCACCGAAGGCGTTAATCAAATTACCTTACGTAAGTTAAGTGAACAAGCCTTGGCGCAGTTAGACAAAGGTGCATTACTTGACCTGCTGCCAGCGGGCTTATATTCAGGGCAGTTAGGCTTGCTTGATGCACTGCACATGGTTCATCGACCATCACCCGATGTAAATCTTGCGATGTTTGATGAAGGTCAACACCCCGCTCAGTTACGCTTAGTGCTTGAGGAGTTATTGGCGCACCAGTTAAGTATGTTAAAACTAAGAGCGCAGTCTGATATTGATCCTGCAATTGCGATTACGCTAGACGCTGCGCTTAAAACTAAATTCTTGGCTAATTTACCGTTTTCACCTACTGGCGCGCAGTCAAGAGTGGTTAATGAGATAGAAAGAGACCTTAGCCGTGGCCAGCCCATGATGCGCTTAGTACAAGGCGATGTTGGTTCGGGCAAAACGCTAGTGGCTGCACTGGCAGCACTGTCAGTTATTAGTGCAGGCTATCAGGTTGTGTTAATGGCCCCTACCGAATTACTGGCCGAACAACATGCGAAAAACTTTGATGCATGGTTAACGCCGCTGGGTATAAAGGTAGGCTGGCTAGCGGGTAAGCTAAAAGGCAAAGCACGCACGGCTACTTTAGAGGCGCTTGCGTCTGGTGAAATACAATTTTTGGCCGGCACCCACGCTGTTTTTCAAGAAGCGGTGAACTATAAAAGCCTTGCTCTGGTGATTGTAGATGAGCAACACCGCTTTGGCGTGCATCAGCGCTTGTCATTGCGTAAAAAAGGTGAAGTGCTCGGGAAATATCCGCATCAGCTCATTATGACCGCAACCCCTATACCGCGAACCCTCGCAATGACCGCATATGCCGACCTCGATACTTCCATTATTGATGAACTGCCGCCCAATCGTACACCGGTTAAAACGGTGGTACTGCCAGACACTCGGCGCAGCGATATTATTGAAAGAGTACGTTCATTCGCCGTTGCTCAAAGGCGTCAAATTTACTGGGTATGCACGCTTATTGAAGAGTCGGATATGCTGCAGTGCCAAGCAGCTGAAGATACCGCAGCCGCGCTCGTTAATGCGCTGCCCGATTTAAAAGTAGGGTTGGTGCACGGCCGTTTAAAACCTAAAGAAAAGCTGGAGGTAATGGACAGCTTCAAATCGGGTGCCTTGGATTTGTTAGTGGCCACTACCGTAATAGAAGTAGGGGTAGATGTGCCTAACGCGAGCTTAATGATTATAGAAAACCCTGAGCGCTTAGGCTTAGCGCAGTTGCATCAGCTTAGAGGACGCGTGGGCAGGGGCTCAATAGAAAGCCATTGCGTACTTATGTACCAAAGCCCGCTGTCAAAAACAGCCTCTAAACGTTTGGGCGTGCTGCGCGAGTCAAACGATGGCTTTTATATTGCTGAAAAAGACCTAGAAATACGCGGCCCGGGTGAAGTGTTAGGCACTAAGCAAACAGGCGTGGCTGATCTTAAAATAGCAGACTTAGTGCGCGACGCCGCGCTTATTCCACAGGTTAAAGAATTAGCGGTCACCATGTGGCGCGATCATCCCAAGCAATCAGCGGCTTTAATTAACCGGTGGCTGGCTTACAAAGGTGAATATTCAAATGCGTAAAAAATCTAAGCAGGTGAGCCATTCAACCGACAAAGCGTCGCAGATAAGCGATAATACCTCTATGCGTAAATCGCCTGGGGATGTGCTTCAACAAGACAAACAGCCTCTAATAGATAATGCCGTTATATTGGTTGAAGACAGTGGCAGTATTAACGCTGATGAGCGCGCAAAACTGCTCAGTAAAAAACTTGGTTTGCAAGTACACACTATACCTGCAAACAAGCAAAAGCAGAAGTTTTCCCAAGCGCAGTGGCAGCTAGTTTTTACTACTCAGGGACTTGTATTGCGCCTTTCTAGTGAGCCCTCATGGTCTGATATTATGGTTGACTTTGCCGCCTCTAATTTGCAATATCGTCAGCAGCATGGCGGTGGCCGCAACGAAGCAATTGCCAAAGCCATTGGGATTAAGGGTAAGCACAGCGTAAATGTTGTAGACTGCACCGCCGGCATGGGCACCGATAGTTTTGTTATGGCAAGTGTGGGCGCAAATGTGACGATGATTGAGCGAAGTGGCGTTATTAGCGCACTGCTTGATGACGCCCTAGTGCGAGCGCAAGTTGCAGGTGAGTCGGGCGAGAATCTAGAGTGTTCGGTAGTATGCGAGCGTCTGCTTCTACTGCAGCAAGACGCAATACCGTATCTTAAGAATAATTCGGCGCAAAAGACGCAAACAGATGTCGTATATTTAGACCCTATGTTTCCGCATAAGAAAAAATCGGCACTGGTGAAAAAAGAGATGCGTGCATTTCAGCTTTTACTGGGCCCCGACCAAGACAGCGCCGAACTATTAACCGCAGCTATAAACTTTGCACCTCAAAGGATCGTAATTAAAAGACCCGCAGGTGCGCCAAATGTAGAAAATGATCACGCTTTGCAGCCAAATATGGCAATAAGCTCGAAAAAGCATCGTTTTGATGTATATTTGCTAAATCAGTAACGCAACTTAATGCTCGTTTAATTGTTAAAGAGCGTATTTACATAGGTTAAGTAAACCCCACCTAAACTTAAGGAATTAACATGATTGAAGTAGGCGCAAAATTACCTGAAGCAACCTTTAGCACCATTGCTGGCGGTAACATGAAAAACCCCAGCACAAACGATTTATTTGCAGGCAAAAAAGTAGTCTTGTTTGCCGTGCCTGGTGCATTTACACCCACTTGTTCAGAATCACATTTACCCGGTTACGTAGCCCTTGCAGATAAAATGCATGCAAAAGGCGTGGACAGCATTCTTTGCCTATCGGTTAACGACGCCTTTGTGATGGACGCATGGGGCAAAGCTTCAAACGCCGAACACCTCACTATGCTTGCCGATGGTAACGGTGATTTCGCCAAAAAAATTGGCCTTGATATGGACACCGACAGTTTTGGCGGCCAGCGTTCACAGCGCTATAGCATGCTTGTAGATAATGGCGTAGTGGAAACCTTAAACGTGGAAGCGCCAGGAAAATTTGATGTGTCTGACGCAGAAACGATGCTTCAGTCCTTATAATTTTTGCA
>Ga0306871_1000554_pt1 | contig 14374 bp, 9 predicted proteins | sample AntRauMeHopE1497_FD_190447 | JGI IMG/M metagenome (GOLD analysis project Ga0306871, IMG submission 190447) | Saline lake microbial communities from Rauer Islands, Antarctica - Metagenome Hop E1 #497 (v2) (version 2) | ecosystem: Environmental > Aquatic > Non-marine Saline and Alkaline > Saline ... | reverse complement strand
GTGCGCAAAGTAATCGGCATCAAAACCTCCCAAGGATTCAAAAACCGTCCTTTTTACGAACATACAGGCGCCTGTTGCCCAAAAAATCTCTTTGATATCATCGTACTGTCCGGTGTCCTTTTCTATGCTTTGAAAAATCCTTCCCCTACAAAAAGGATAGCCCAATTGATCTATAAATCCTCCTGCGGCACCGGCATATTCAAAATGATCCTTTTTCAAAAGGTCCAGTATCTTTGGCTGAATAATGGCGGCTTCCGGAAGGCTTTCAAATGCTTCTACAATAGGCTGAAGCCAATTTTCACTTACGGCTACATCGGAATTCAATAAACAGAAAATATCCGCATCCACGTGTTGCAAGGCTTCATTATACCCTTGGGCAAAACCTCCATTAACGCTGTTTTGAATAATTTTTATGCTTGGGTAGTTTTCTTTAAGAAAGGGAATGGAACCATCGGTAGAAGCGTTGTCGGCAACATAGATATCAGCCTCGGAAGAATAACGTACCACAGAGGGCAGGAAACGCTCTAAAAGCACTTCCCCGTTCCAATTGAGTATGACGACAGCTATCTTCAAAACGATGGCAAATTAACGGCTAAATTCAGGAATCTCCCTCAAAAACTGATATTTTTCCTCATTTTTAAGTAATTGGCAATAATAATGTTGCAATCCATTGGTGACCATTAAAAAGGTAGCATCTAAATTGAAATTGTAACTGGCTATCTGGTCAAAGGTTTTCTGCGTGATCGCTATTTCGGGCGCTTTGCACTCGACCAACAAATGGATACTTCCGTCGGTATTAAAAATAACAACATCATAGCGTTTCTTCAATCCGTTCAATAGGATCTGTTTCTCTACATTTACGTGGCTTAGGGGATATTTCTTATCCTTTATAAGATACTGGACTACGTGTTGCCTCACCCATTCTTCGGGGGAAAGCGAAACGAATTTTTTCCTCACCAGGTCAAAGATAAAGGGCTTATTTTGTCTATTTTTGAGCCTGAAGGCGTAACTGGGAAATTGTAACGGTTGCATGGCACAAATTTGATCATTTTTTTCCGAATGGACGAAGTACTACAAATTGTTAACGATATAGGTAAAGGCACCTTAAAGCCCATCTATTTTTTATATGGGGAGGAGCCGTATTATATAGATAAAATTTCCGATTTTATTGCGAATACGGTTTTAACGGAAGAGGAAAAGGGCTTCAACCAAATGGTACTCTACGGAAAAGAAGTAACCGTTGAAGATATTGTGGGCAACGCCAAACGATACCCCATGATGGCGGAGCATCAAGTTGTTATTGTAAAGGAGGCACAACACCTATCCCGCACTATTGAAAATTTGGTTTCCTATGCCAAAAACCCTCAAACAACGACCGTTTTGGTCATTTGTTACAAGTATAAAAAATTGGATAAACGCAAACCGCTTTATAAAAGCGTAAAAAAGGATGGCGTTGTTTTTGAAAGTAAGCTGCTGCGGGATTATCAAATGCCCGCATGGATACAAAAAGCAGGAAAAAACATAGGTTTCTCTATCCCCCAAAAATCGTCCATGCTTCTAGCGGAACATTTGGGAACCGACCTGGGCAGGATTACCAGTGAATTGAACAAGCTAAAATTGATGTTGCCCCAAGGCACGGAAATCACACCTGCACACATAGAGGAGCATATTGGCATCAGTAAGGATTACAACAATTTTGAACTAAAGAAAGCCATAGGGGAGCGCAATGTATTAAAGGCGACGAAAATTATCACTTACTTTTCCCAAAACCCCAAGGACAACCCTTTTGTTCTTACCGTTACCTTGCTCCACATGTTCTTTGCCCAGTTGCTCCAGTATCACGGGCTAGAAGACCATTCACCAAAAAATGTGGCCGCAACCTTACGCATTAATCCCTATTTTGTAAACGAAATACAGACCGCCGCCCGAAATTTCCCTATGAAAAAAGTGAGCCAGGTTATCTCCCATTTACGGGAAATGGATCTGAAAGGAAAAGGAGTAGGGGCAACCCAGATGACCCAAGCCGATCTTTTGAAAGAGCTGTTGGTAAAGATTTTCTGAGTTTATTTCCTGTCGATACTGAACCTTCCCGGACCTAACAAGGCTATCGTTATAAAAGCGACCAAGAACAATAAGGCCTTTTCTTGGGTGCCAAACGGATCTTCGGCGTGTACTATAAAAACGGCAACAATCATAGTTATGGCGGCGGGAATACTTACCAAACGCGTTTTGTATCCTATAATAATCAATATAGGACATAAAAACTCCCCTATTACGGCAAGGAACAACGAAGGAGCGGCACCAATACCAATAGGATCTGCAAATTCTAGATCTCCGGCGATCAATTTCTGTAATTTGGGCAAACCATGGGTAAGCATCATGGCGGATATGGAAATTCTAAAAAAAGCGAGTCCAATATCCTTAAGGGGGGATTTTGTCATGTTATTATTACATTAGGTGGTCTAAAATTATTGAATTTTTATTGTTTTTCTAGAATTATCTGCAATTGATTTAAAAGTTGCGTGCTATTATCCAGATTGAAGTACAGAGGAGGCTTTATTTTAAGGACACTATCGTAGGGGCCATCCGTACTTACCAGAATAAAGTTTTCTCGCAGACCGTTTTTTATGGTTTGGGCCAAAGCGGTATTAGGGCTTCCGTCTTGCGCTATTAATTCTACCCCTAAAAATAATCCACTTCCCCTTACATCCCCAATTTCGGGATGTTCTTTTTTTAGCTCTTCGAATCGGTATTTTAGAGAGGTGCCAATTTCCAGCGCATGGGCTTGTAGCCCATCTTGTTCAATGACATCTAACACGGCTTCTCCAATGGCACAAGAAACGGGATTACCTCCAAAAGAGCTAAAGAATTCCATACCGTTATCAAAACTTTCCGCTATTTCACTTGTCGTCACTACGGCACCGATGGGGTGTCCGTTGCCCATGGGCTTTCCTAAAATGACCATATCTGGGATCACATCATACATTTCGTAGCCCCAGAAATGCGAACCTAGGCGTCCAAAGCCTACTTGTACTTCGTCACTGATACAAACTCCGCCTTGCACCCTGATTTCTGGATAAATTTCTTTTAGGTATCCTTGGGCCAAAGGTACTTGTCCACCGCAGCCCACAATAGGTTCCGCAATAAATGCGGCAATGTTTCCGTGTTCCTCCGCAATCTGTTTAATAGTGATTTTGGCATAGTGGTCACTGGCCTCGGACTCCGTTTCAAAACCGGAGTTATAGACCTTGGGCATGGGTGTCTGTAAAATATATTCGGCTTTTCCCTTTCCGCCCTTGTGGTCGTATTTATAGTGACTCATGTCTATGCCGTTCTGGGTATTGCCGTGGTAGCCGTGTTCCAGTACCATGACCTTGTTTTTTTTGGTGTGGGTCTTGGCCATTCTCATGGCGAGATCACTTGCCGCACTGCCGGAGTTTACAAAAAATACCTTGTTCAGATGTGGCGGGAATTTGGACAACAGTTTCTCCGAATAGGACAGTAATTCTTCGTAGATATAACGGGTATTGGTGTTTAAGCGTGCCATAGTGCCTTGTCCCGCGGCTACTACTTTGGGATGGCAATGCCCAACCTGCATAATATTGTTATAGGCGTCCAGAATGGTATTACCGTCTGTATCGTACATAAACTGAAAAGCGGAACGCGACATTTGTATCGGTCGTTTATAGCTCAGTGACAAGGCCGTACCTATGGTTTTATTTCTTCTTTCCAGTTGCTGTTCCAAGGGTTGCTTTGGCGTTTCGGCAAAACCACAGGCTTTTCTAAATCTGTCTTTGGCTCGGATAGGATTTATGCGCAGCCATGTCCGTAACAACTCCCAAGCGGGCCGCTCACTGATAGTGATATACTCCGCATCCGGTTTTAATTTTTTGGTATGGGCGGAGTTGCATACACTTGTGCAGAGGCGTGCGGCGACTAAATAATAGAGGGCATCCAGTTCTTCTATTTTTACGGGAAGCACTTTATGATAGGCCGCTATAACTATTTCTGCCACGGCCAAGGGTTCTTCCTCCTGTAGCATGATGTAGGTAAGGCCTATGGCGAGTTCGTTGATGAGCCACGTATGGCACATATCGCCAAAATCTATACATCCGCTTACCTTCCCCCGGGTAGTGAGGACATTCCAATCGTTGGCATCGTTATGAATGATGCTTCTTCGGAAGGTATGCCGAATAGGAGTGATGTGTTCATCAAACTGTAAGAAAAAATAACGCACTAGATTGCGGTCTTTTGCATCCGTAATGTCATCCAGATATGCACGGTTATTTCCAAAATACTTTAAATCCCAAACAGTTTCCTTGGCCCTTAATACGGCATCGTAGTGTCCGAGTATGGTTTTGTCGATAGTGGCCAAAGCCTTGCCAAAAGAAATTAATAAGGATTCATCCTTTGGGGTTTCGGCCAAAAACTTACCTTCTATAAATGGAAGTAATCGGTATATAGCGCCATCCCTGACGGTAAAAGCTTCTTGTTCTAGATTGATGATACTTTTTGGAAAGCTGATATGGGGAATTGTATCCAGCTTTTCGGCAACACCGTCTTCCGCTTGGAGCAAAGCCAAGGTTTCTTCCGAGTAGCGATATTTTTTTAAAACGAAGGTGCCCGAGACTGAAGTTACCTTAAAATTGATGCTCTCATAGCCTTCCAAGGAAAGAAGGGTACAATTGGCAAGTCCGTAGTACTGCTCCAGAATCGAATTCATCCTATCCTAATTTTGCTCGTTTGGAACAAAGCTAGTCCAAGAAATTGAAATAGGGCAATGAACGGTTTGTTTTGAGGGCAAAATATCTTTTGACCTAGAAAATAATCCGCTGTTACCTCAACTTCGGATAGTCATCAGGATTGGCTTCGTGAAGTATGCCATACACTTTCTCAAAAATATCCTCGGCGTTCGGTTTGGAAAAATAGTCCCCGTCCGTGCCATAGGCGGGCCTGTGGGATTGGGCACTCAAGGTCTGCGGTGCACTGTCCAAATAACGGTAGGCCTTTTGTTTTTCAACAATTTCGTTCAGCAGATAGGCAGAACATCCGCCCGGAACATCTTCGTCTATAACCAACAGGCGGCTGGTTTTTTGTACGCTTTTTACCACATCCTGTTTAATATCAAAAGGGAGTAGGGTCTGTGCATCTATGATTTCCGCATCTATACCTATTTCCAACAGCTCTTTTGCGGCCTGCTGCACTATTCTGAGGGTAGAACCGTAGGAAACCAAGGTAATATCGGCACCTTCCTTGATGGTTTCCACGACACCGATCGGGGTTTGGAATTCGCCTAAATTGGTAGGCCTGGGTTCTTTTAATCGGTATCCGTTCAGGCTTTCTATGACCAGTGCGGGCTCATCGCTTTTCATTAGGGTATTATAGAAACCGGCCGCCTGTGTCATATTCCTCGGTGCCAAAATGTACATGCCCCTAAGCAGGTGGATCAGACCGCCCATTTGGGAACCGGAGTGCCAAATACCTTCCAACCGATGGCCCCGGGTCCTTACGATCAATGGCGCTTTTTGTTTTCCTTTGGTGCGGTACAATAAAGTGGCCAAATCATCGGTCAGGGAGGACATGGCGTAAAAAATATAATCCAAATACTGAATTTCCGCAATGGGGCGCAGTCCTCGCATGGCCATACCTATGCCTTGTCCTATAATCGTAGTTTCCCGTATGCCTGTATCCGCGATTCGGGTGCTGCCATATTTTTCCTGTAAACCTTCCAACCCTTGGTTTACATCACCTATGGTACCACTATCCTCTCCAAAAATAAGGGCGTTTGGATTGTTCTGGAACAGCTGGTCAAAATTATCCCTGAGGATAACGCGCCCATCGACATTTTCCGCGTTTTGGTCATAGGTAGGTGCAATCGCAGGTATGTTCGTAGCCCTGTTTTCGTTGGGACTATATAAATATGAACTAAATTTCGGTTGTACCTTGGTAAGGAAATTTTGCGTCCAATCTATCAACGCTTTTCGCTCGGCGGAGGATTCCCCCAACAGGTAGCGTAACGCCTTTCTGGAGGCTACCGCTAGATCCTTCATAGTAGGTTCCTCTACCGCGATAAGATCATTTTTGATTTTGCTCAAAAACGTTTTGTTCGGACTTTTGGCCGCCACGGCATCCAGCAACTGTACCAACCGCTTCTTGGTGCTAATATTGTCCTCTAAAAATTCGGTCCAAGCCTCTTTTTTCGCCTCTCTAACGGTTCTCTTTACACGCTTCTCCAATTCATCCAGCTCCTCCGATGTAGCAATGTTGGACTCTAGTATCCATTCCTTAAATCTTTTGTTACAATCGTTATCGCGTTCCCATTCCAAGCGTTTATCATTTTTGTAACGTTCATGGGAACCAGAGGTGGAATGCCCTTGGGGCTGGGTCAATTCCGTTACATGGATAATAACGGGTACATGTTCCTGTCTGGCAATATCGGATGCATTTTCGTAGGCATGCATCAAGGCGGTATAATCCCAGCCTTTTACTTTTAAAAGCTCGTATCCCTTATCGTCTCCGTCTCGTTGGAAGCCGGCAATAATTTTTGAAATATCTTCTTTTGTGGTATGGTGTTTTGCCGGCACCGAAATTCCATATTCATCGTCCCATACGCTCACTACCATAGGCACTTGCAGTACCCCTGCCGCATTAATGGTCTCCCAGAACATGCCTTCGCTGGTGCTGGCATTACCAATGGTGCCCCAAGCGACTTCGTTGCCGTCATCGGAGAACTTGGCGTTGTCCATTCCTTTTTCCTTTCTGTAGACCTTTGAGGCCTGCGCCAAGCCCAACAAGCGGGGCATTTGGCCTGCGGTACAGGAAATATCCGCGCTGCTGTTCTTTTGTTTGGTCAAGTCTTTCCAAGTTCCATCTTGGTTTAAACTATAGGTGAGAAAATGTCCTCCCATTTGGCGACCGCCGCTCATGGGTTCCTTCTCCATATCGGTAGTGGCATAAAGCCCGTGAAAAAAGTCCTTTGGTTGCAATAGGCCCAAAGCCATCATAAAAGTCTGGTCGCGATAGTAACCACTTCTGAAATCGCCATTCTTGAACGCTCTGGCCATGGCCAATTGGGGAAGTTCTTTTCCGTCGCCGAAAATACCAAACTTGGCCTTACCGGTAAGGACTTCCTTTCTGCCCAAAAGGCTACAGGCCCTACTAATGAAAGCTATTTCGTAATCCTGGAGTATTTGAAACTTGAAATCTTCAAAGGAAATATCATTGCTGGTTTTGGAAGAGACGTTCATAAGTTATATTGTGATTGTTACAAAAATACCTAAACAAAAGCATTTTTGCAATGTTAGAACGGCAATAATAGTTGAGATATTAGTAAGTTTAAGAACAAAAAATTATGTAATTACTAAAATTTTATCAATAATAGGGGTTTTAATTGCGGATATGGAACCTAAAACCACGTTCTAGTAAATAATCCCGTGAGGGTTCTTGGACTGACCGTGATAATAAAGCGGATTTTTTCATCATAATTCTGTTGCCCCACTTCCCAGCCGTTGTTGGAATATACCGGAAAATAAAGTTCAAAAAAATCGGTCACTAGATTTAATCGAACACCCGAATCGTAAACGAACTTTGTTCTGGAACCGGTATTTTTTACCAAACCGGCATCGCCGTACAGCTCTATCCATCTCCAAAGATTGAAACTTGTATTCACGGTAGTCATCCAATTATCGGAAAAGCGATATTGCTCGTCCAAAAAGGATTTGAAGCCGCCTTCCGCAATAATAAGCTGTTGGCTGTAGATACCGGAATCTTCCGATCTTCCTAAATAACCGTAGTCGAAAAGATAATCTGTAGGACGGTCCAAGGCGAAATTAAAGAAATTGGTATCTGTCCTATTGCTCAAAAATTTTCCCGCAAAGAACCTGAGGTTGAACTGCCTGTTGCTCTCAAACAGCTTCCTATACTCATATTCAAAGGCTATTTTACTAAAATTACCGGCCAATTGAAAGTCAACCGACCATGAATTGTAATCAATGATACCGTTGTGCCTGTTAAGGTATCGGGCATTGAACACGCTATAATCCGGATTTTCCGAGTCGTTGGCCAAATCTTGAAGACTTTCATCAAAATCCCGAAGGATATTGATAAATCTGAACGATAAGGTCTCACGCTTGTCCGAAAGTAGGTCATCCGGTCTCCAACCAAAACTTATGGCAGGCGTTACGGCGGTGTATCGGGAGTTTACATTGAAATGGGAAGTAGAGGCAGATAGCCCATAATTGGAAACAAAAAGTCCAGTTTTGTTCAAATATTTACGATAGTTGAATTTTCCGTAGCCCACAAAAGCGTTCTCTCTAAAAGAATAGGAAGGAGCAAAATCATAAATAAAAGGGCGTTCCAAAAAGGTTTTGTTGTAGAGGCGCATACCCGGAGTCCACCCGTCATAAATGTTAAAATTGAGTACGGGAACATAAAAAACTTGGTTGTAATAGGGGTTTTCGGAATCCTTAAAGAAGGTAAAATGTAACTTTTTGTTACTGGACAGAAATCCGCCCAGTGATTTCCAATTATCACGTTGGTTGAATTCCGGTATTTTTTGGTCGTAATTCAACACCAATTTATCCTCATCGTTATTGGGAATGGTAAAAGTCTCCAAGGTTGCAATATCCTTGAACCAGTATTTGGAAATTACAGAGTCATTTTTTAGACCGAACATGGAGATAGGAACATTTGCGCCATCTTTGTTCTTGATACTTACATTCAGGGAATCCTCAAATTTTTTAACCTTTTTAATTTTAAAATCTATTCTCTTGTCCGAGGCAACGTAATCCTCAAAAAACCAATTGATATCTTTTCTGGTAGCTCTTTTTAGAATGGACTCAAAATCAACAACGCTGACCCGGTTTAATTGGTAATATTTGAAAAAAGTTTTAAGACTTTCGTCCACCTCATCCTTTCCTATATAATTGGCAAGGTATGCTAGCCCCAGCCCTGCTTTATATCTATTGGCTATTCTTTGATTAAATTTAATAAGGGAATCGTTGGGCGTATTTAGCGCTTGGTCCAAATTACTCCTCGCAGTAAGATTATACAGAAAGGCGTACTGGTCATTGAATTCCATTTTAGCCAGATTAAAACTGCGCAAACCCCAAATATGGGATAAGTTCCCGAACAATCTTTGGTCTGGATAGTACTCTTCCACATAGGCGATCATAAGGTAGTTGGCAATGGCACTATTTAGCCACTGTTCCTGTCTAGGGTCTAAAAACAGGGTTTCCTTGAGCATACTGTTCAAAGCGGTTTTCAGAAATTTCATTTCAAACTGAAACTGCTGCTCGTAAGGTCTTATAAAAGAAGGCAACTGATTTAGGCCATACAGCGGATCTTTATTATAATCAATTTCACTGACCAATAATTTTTTATGGGGATAATCTCCCAAATTCTTATGAATAAAATCCGTAATTCTATTTATACTAATTCCTTGTTCAACAGGACTGTAGCGTGGTGCGGAAAGATCCGTTTCAACTGTTAAAAAAGGCGTTACGTGCGTTGTGAAATCTTTGGTAGTCCTGATAATCAATTCCGCACTTCTTTGTTTTTCTCCCTTTAATTGCACAAATTGTCCGTTGGAAAATGTGGCTTCGTTCAGTTTATCCAGATTGGATGTTAAATATAGGCTATCCGGATACGTTAAATTGATGGTAGTCTTGGTGATATTGGTGTAAAGGTCCTCTAAATCCTTATTGGAATAGAGCTTCCATTTGCCGTCATAGACCGCTGGGGTCAGGTACCAATCCTTTAAATAATAATTACCTCTTTTGTCATAGCCATAGGTAGTGAACTTATCTTCGGGTAACTGAACTTTATAGGTGATGAATATTTTGGTGGACGTATTGGGCTTAAGTGGTTCGTTCAACCTTACTTTTAGGATATCATCACGATCTGCCCGATCCCATTGAAGTCCCTTATATTCGCTATCCACAACACTAACAATGGTAGTGTACCCTCTTTCGCCTTCCTTTGCCAGATGCAGGCTTCTCTTGAATTCTTGGGCAAAGCGTTTGGCAAGTCCCGTATTTTTATTGGAGTAGGCATTGGCCCAATCGTTAAAGTAGAGGATGCCCAGATTGTAACGTGAGTCGTTGTAATAGGTAAACTCCTGTTGAATATCCAATTCTTTGGTATATTCGTTTAAGTCCACTGTTAGTTTGGTTTCATATTGGGCAAAACAAGGTATGGCCGCTCCGAATAATAGGAGCGGGCACAATATCTTGGCAATGTGTCCAAAAGTTTTCAATGCAACGATTAAAAGTTAGGGCTCAGGGCATGTCCTTTGTAAAAGGAATCGATAATTTCTACGACTTCATCGGGCGTATCCACAATTTTGACCAAGTCTAAGTCCTCTGCGCTAACATTGCCTTCCTTCAACATGACTTGTTTTATCCAATCCATGAGTCCTGTCCAGAATGCGCTGCCCACCAGAATTATGGGGAATTTCCCTATTTTATGGGTCTGTATCAAGGTAATGGCTTCAAAAAGTTCGTCCAAAGTGCCAAAGCCTCCAGGCATGACCACAAAACCTTGGGAGTACTTTACAAACATGACCTTTCTTACGAAGAAATAATCAAAATCCAGACTTTTATCATGGTCTATGTACGGATTATCATGCTGCTCAAAAGGAAGGTCAATATTTAGGCCTACGGATGTTCCTCCTGCTAAATTTGCGCCTCTGTTTCCGGCTTCCATGATACCTGGACCTCCTCCTGTGATGACGCCATAACCTGCCTCCGCAATGCTTTTGGATATTTCCACCGCCAATTTGTAATACTTGGCATCCTCCTTGGTCCGTGCGGAGCCAAATATGGAAATGCAGGGCCCTATCTTGCTCATCTTTTCAAATCCGTTGACAAACTCGCCCATGATCTTAAAAAGGGCCCAGGAATCGTTGGTCTTAATTTCGTTCCAACCTTTATGATGTTTTTCTGCTCTCATAGTTTACGTACTAAAGTATAGAAACATGCATCGGGGGTCTATTCTGGTTTTGCCCGATGCCGTTTATTTGATATTCATTTCTTTTTTCAAAAACGCTGCCGTGTAACTTTTTTTATCCTTAATGATTTCCTCTGGCGTTCCTTTGGCCACTAATTTACCTCCAGAACGCCCTCCTTCATAACCGATATCTATCACATGATCGGCCAACTTTATGACATCCAGGTTATGTTCGATCACCAAAACGGTATTTCCTTTGTCTACCAGTTTGTTCAATACATCCATTAACACCCTAATATCTTCAAAATGAAGTCCGGTCGTAGGCTCGTCCAAGATATAAAATGTATTGCCAGTATCCCTTTTAGATAGTTCAGTAGCCAGTTTTATACGTTGTGCTTCTCCTCCGGATAGGGTGGTAGACTGTTGACCCAAGGAAATATATCCCAAACCTACATCCTGTATCGTCTTTAATTTCCGATGTATTTTAGGGATAAGCTCAAAGAACGATACCGATTCATCGATGGTCATGTCCAATACATCCGCAATAGATTTACCTTTATAGCGTATCTCTAAGGTTTCCCTGTTAAAACGCTTCCCGTTGCACGTTTCGCACTCCACGTACACGTCTGGCAAAAAGTTCATTTCAATAACCCTAAGACCCCCTCCTTGGCAGGTTTCACATCTACCGCCTTTCACATTAAAGCTAAAACGTCCTGGTTTATAGCCTCGGATAGCCGCTTCCTGTGTTTTGGTAAACAAGGAACGTATTTCGCTGAATACGCCGGTATAGGTAGCCGGATTGGATCGGGGTGTCCTCCCTATCGGTGATTGGTTAATGTCAATGACCTTGTCTATATGTTCCAGTCCCGTAATCTTTTTATAGGGCATGGGTTTTTTAACACCGTTAAAATAATAGGCGTTCATAATAGGGTAGAGGGTCTCGTTGATCAAGGTAGACTTGCCACTGCCCGATACACCGGTAACCCCGATCATTTTACCCAAGGGAAATTCTACTTTGATGTTTTTTAAGTTGTTCCCGGTACAACCGCTAAGTACAATCTTCTTTCCATTGCCCGTTCTACGTTTCTTGGGTATGGGAATTTCCTTGACACCGGTTATGTAATCGGCAGTTAGGGTGTGATGGTTTTTAAGTTCCTCCGGTGTGCCCTGGGAAATGATCTCTCCGCCATGTTTCCCTGCTTTTGGGCCAATATCTATCACATGGTCAGCACACTCGATCATATCCCGGTCGTGTTCCACCACGATAACGGAATTACCCAAATCCCGTAAAGCTTGCAGGGACTTTATTAAACGGGCATTGTCCCTTTGGTGAAGGCCTATACTTGGTTCGTCCAAAATATAGAGCACCCCTACCAATTGTGAACCTATTTGTGTCGCCAAACGAATCCGTTGCGCCTCGCCGCCCGAGAGCGATTTGGAACTACGGTTCAAGGAAAGGTAATCCAGACCCACATCCAAAAGAAAACGGATTCGGGTACGGATTTCCTTGATGATCTCCTCCGCTATTTTCAGCTGGTTACCTTCCAGCTTTTGTTCTAGATTTTCAAAAAAATCCGCCAATTCCGTAATATCCAAATTGGCCAGTTCCGCAATGTTTTTATCGTCGATCTTAAAGTAGAGGGACTCCCTTCGCAATCGGGCGCCTTCGCAGGTAGGACAGCTGATCTTGTCCATATACTCCTTTGCCCATCGCTTTATAGAAGTAGATTCCGCAGCTTCAAACTGACTTTTTATGAAGTTGGAAATGCCTTCATAATCTATTTTATAGGTTCGTTTTACGCCCAAGGTCTTGGAGTCGACTTCAAAACTCTCGTTGCCGCCATGCAATAAAACAGCTAGTGCTTCTTTCGGGATTTTTTCAATGGCATCCGTCAATTCAAAACCAAAGCGTTGTGCAATGGTCTCTATTTGTTTAAAGGCCCAGGATTTTTTGTATTCGCCCAAGGGAGCTATACCACCCGCCTTTATGGAAAGCTTCTGGTTGGGGAATATCTTTAAATCGTTTACTTCGTACACATGCCCCAATCCGTTGCAATACGGACACATACCTTTGGGCGAGTTGAAGGAAAAGGTATTGGGTTCCGGAACAGGATAGGAGATACCCGTGGTAGGGCACATGAGATCGCGACTAAAATACCTGGGTTCCGATGTTCCTTCCTCCAAGATCATCAACACATTATCGCCGCTGTACATCGCCGTATTTATAGTCTCGGAAATGCGTTTGTGCAAATCCTCGTTTTCCACTACTTTAAGTCGGTCGATCACAATTTCGATATCGTGCACCTTGTAGCGATCCACCTTCATACCCTTTACAATATCCTTGATCTCGCCGTCTACCCGGACCTTTACAAAGCCCTGCTTGGCAATCTGCTCAAAAAGCTCCCTATAATGCCCCTTTCTGGATTTTATGATGGGCGCCAGTACATTTATTTTCTTATCGCGATAGGATGCAATGATGAGTTCCTTGATCTGGTCATCGTTATAGCTTACCATTTTTTCGCCCGTATTGTAACTGTGCGCGTCTCCGGCACGTGCAAAAAGCAAGCGTAGGAAATCGTAAATTTCCGTAATGGTGCCCACCGTGGAGCGTGGCGATTTTGAGGTTGTTTTCTGTTCAATGGCGATCACCGGCGATAGGCCATCGATTTTATCCACATCCGGGCGTTCCAGGCCGCCTAAAAACTGTCTGGCATAGGCAGAAAAGGTTTCTATGTATCGGCGCTGTCCCTCGGCGTAGATGGTATCGAACGCCAAGGACGACTTTCCACTACCCGAAAGACCCGTAATGACCACCAGTTTCTCCCGTGGAATGGTAACATCTATATTCTTTAGGTTATGGACGCGGGCGCCCTTGACCTCTATATTTTCTTCGTAATTGATCATGTATTCATAGCAAGGGTGCAAAAGTACAATAATGAGACCTAACTATGAACTGTAGGGGAGTTGTGTTTTTAGAATCTTAAAAGCTGATTTGTAGACTTCCTCTTTTTAAGATACCTGCAAAAAAGTTGTCGGAAGCCTCAAAAGCAATTTGGCACGATGTCAAAGGCGATTGGGAAAGTTCCCAAAACATTGCCCCTAGACATGCATAACGCCCTTGGCGGTTGGATGCACGCCTCCCTGCATGGAAAAGAAGGTCATAAGTTCAATGCTGGGTATTGGTATAGACAAGCGGGGAGTACCTATCCGGAGGTTACCTTGGATGAGGAGCGACGGGAAATTGTGGAGTTTATTTTGTTAGGAGAGGGTTGGGAGATTAGCGTTTTTTATTGTGCTTTTACAGGTCTAGTCAAATCAAGCCAAAATTATCACATAATCCTAATCTTCATCTAAATTCATTCCCCTAAACCACTTTCCAAACCCTTTCAATTAAGGCTTTGGTGGCCTTTATGCCTTCTGTGGCGCT
>Ga0306871_1000552_pt1 | contig 14395 bp, 13 predicted proteins | sample AntRauMeHopE1497_FD_190447 | JGI IMG/M metagenome (GOLD analysis project Ga0306871, IMG submission 190447) | Saline lake microbial communities from Rauer Islands, Antarctica - Metagenome Hop E1 #497 (v2) (version 2) | ecosystem: Environmental > Aquatic > Non-marine Saline and Alkaline > Saline ... | reverse complement strand
TGTTGAATCAGCGGCTGGTCTTGCGCCGCTATGACGCTTATATTACTCAGGCGGTTTTATTATTTTACTGGTTATTACCCCAGAGGTCATGGAGCCTGATACATTCAACGCGGTGCGCGCCATATCAATTAAAGGTTCGATTGAAATGAGTAAGGCGACCACCTCAATCGGCAAGCCCATGGTGGGTAATACCACTAAGGCTGCAAAAGTAGCGCCGCCGCCAACGCCTGCGATCCCAAATGAACTAATCACCACAATGCCAATGAGTGGCAGTATAAAGCCTAAGGTCATAGGATCGATGCCTACGCTTGGCGCGACCATTATGGCTAGCATGGCAGGATAAATGCCGGCACAACCGTTTTGTCCTATAGTGGCACCAAATGAAGCTGATAAGTTAGCAATAGCCGGTGGCACCTTAAGCTGATTAATTTGCACTTCAATATTCATAGGAATAGCAGCTGCTGAACTGCGCGAACTAAAGGCAAAGGTAAGTACCGGCCAAATCTTTTTGAAAAACTCTTTAGGGTTAACGCCCGCTAAACTAAGCAAAAAGCCATGCACTATAAACATCAGCAAAATGGCCACATACGAAGCAACAATAAAGGCGAGTAAGTTTAGAATATCACTGCCGCTTGAGTTTGCTATTACGCTAGCCATAAGCGCTGCAACGCCAAAGGGTGTGAGTGAAATTATCATCTTAACTAGGCTCATAACGGTTGCCTGTAAAGCGTTTACACCTGTTTTGATGGGGCCTGCTAAGTCAGTGCGCTGTAATATCACTTTGCGCGCCGCAATGCCGACTAACACACCAAAAATAACAACGGCAATAATCGAGCTAGAACGATCATTGCTTAAATCAGCAAAGGGGTTTTGTGGGATGAAACTTAGCAACATTTGCGGTACCGTTAAGTCTGCAACATCGTTTGCTTTGCTTTGTAAGTTCGTCATTTGCGCAGTTTCGCGGGCGCCTGACACTAAGCCATCTATATTTAAGTTAAATCCGTAGGTTACGGTGATACCTATAATAGCGGCAATAGCCGTGGTAAATAATAAAATGGAAATGCTCACAAAAGAGATTTTGCCTAAGGAACCTTGCTTTTCAAGCTGCACTACTGCGGCAATCATAAACACCAGTACCAACGGCATTATGATCATCTTCAACAGCCCAACATAGCCTTGACCCACGAGCGCAACCCAACTTAATACTGCGCTGGTGACCTCGGGCTGAGTTGCAAATAAAAATTGTAGCAACAAGCCATAAACACTGCCCAGCAACAAGCCAAATAATACATTGCGAGAGAGGCTTTCGCTCTTTTTAGAAAATGCATAAATAGCAAACAATAAACCAACAAATAGTGCGAGCATTAAGACTACGCTAAACGACATGACATTCTCTTTTACACGATAATTCAGCGCGGCACTTTAACGCTTTAAAAATATTTAAGAAAATACGCTTTTGCTATGACTTAAACGAAATTGATATGGTCTTATTATTTTTGCTACGCATTCACCTACACGTGAAATGCACATCGACTTTGTCAATCATGATGATATTGCTATGAGGCACTACTAAATGTCTTTATACTTATAGGGTCGAATCTAACGGGGTCACAAATATGACAAATAAAATAGTAGAACATGGCGAAGAAGGGCACGTTCATGGTCCAGAGTGCGGCCATCACCATGAGTCTCAAACTCCTATTGTTAGAGGCGGCGCTAAAATTGGCCGAAATGACCTTTGTCCATGCGGTAGTAACAAGAAGTACAAAAAGTGCTGCGCTAAATAGATCTCCCTCGTGCCCGTCTACTTTTTTAGATGTAAAGGAAGCTATGCGCAAAGCACTCGCTCAAGCTGTTTTTCGATGTCATGTAGGTGATTTTGTTTTAGCCACAGCCGTACAGGTGTTTTTGCTGTTAACACTAGCGGCTCGTCAACAGCTTTACGCAACCATGAGAACTTAAACATAGTAATTGCGTGTGTATTGCTTTGCAGATCAGCTTCTCCGTGTAGCATAAATATTTCAATCCCCTTGTGATGGTTAATTGCGAATACTTCATTAGGCCTTAATGTCACGCAAAACACTTGTTCGTATTCACTTTCAAACAACGACTGTTTGTGCGATTGAGCCACATTTTTTATCTTGGCGGCCATTTGATGTTGGTCATTTGGATCAAACTGCCACAGCTTCACAAAAATAGTACAGCCTACTTCGGAGCCAGGAGTGTGCGATGATTGCGGCGGATTTCTCATATAAGTACCGACAGGATAATCGCCGTGTTCGTCTTGAAAAACACCTGCAAGAACAACGAATTCCTCACCACCATTGTGAACATGAGGTGAAAATTGACTGCCTGGCGCATATCGCACGATGCTAGTAGCACGGGCTACTTCATTACCCACACGATCAAGCATCTTTCGCTCAACACCTTGCATAGGCGACGCTATCCATTTACGTTCCTGAGCATGAACCACCACCGTGGTATCGAAATTTGCATTTATATTCATATATACTTTAGCCTAAAGGTGATTTACTTGATTTTTACGCTTTTGCTTATTGCTTTTCTTCAATAGCTTTTACTCTAGCACGAATATCATTGAGCACTAGAAAAGCTCCGAAAAAGACTGCACCAAATATTGCAGAAGCAACAAGGCCCACTATTGCACCTATGACGCCTCCCGATTGCCAGCCGCCAACGAAACCTGCAATGAGTAAAAGCCAAAGTCCTATTTCCAAAAGAAGCGTGTAAAGATTTACCACTATTTTTGATAACATTATAATTTCCTTTTTATTAATCCCCCTCGTTTTTTCACACAAGATTTGTGAGGTGGAAACCAAATCTTTACTTCTATAAAAACTCTAAAGGAGTTAGTGTTAACGTGTAAGCTATTTATTGCATATTAACACCAACCCCTTTAAATCGCTGATTTCTCAAAAGTAAAAGTGAGCTAAGAATAAGGCAAATACCCCAAGTTACCGGTGTTATTAGGCTGATAAACACCTTGATGCCCATAAAAGTCGGCATCCTGAAAAGACATTAGTCGTATACCCCTTTTTTTTAAATGTAATTTAATTACGGTTACCATTGGATACTTTACATATCTATCGGTTTATACCATTGCTTTTAGTGACAAGCTTGTTGAAGGCTGTCTTATTGTCAACGAATTACAGAAGTAATGGTGTATATAACAACAAATGTCATAAATCTGAAAGTTTTCATCAATTTGGTGTTTTAGTGTTCTTTGCATAGAATGTCCGCTGGCGTAAAGTTGGCAAGTGCACAAGCAAAGGAAACGTTATATGAATCAGCAGTTTGAACAAGAATTACAGTCAAGTTGGCAAGAAAGGCAAGAATTCGCAGAGAGAATGTTACCGATAGTCGGCAGATTGTATCGCAGTAGTGCCATAGAAATTTTAGTGTATGGTCGCCCCGTGCTCAATGCCAGTGTAATTGATATTATTAAAGCGCATCGCCGAGTACGACAGTTTGAAGGCTCAAAGTTACGTCTACGTGAGAGCTGGCCTATCCTTGAGGCAATAAGCGAAATGAAACTTGCCCCTTGTCAAATCGATATTGGTAAACTTGCTTATGAGTTTAATTACGGTGAGAAGGCAGCTGAAAACACCGATATTCAGGCTTTTTTGCGCACTAAACTTAGCCAAGTATTAGATAAAGCTGACGGGCACGAGCCACGAGATGTTGTACTTTACGGCTTTGGTAGAATAGGGCGATTATTAGCTCGGCTTATGATTGAACGCCAAGGCAAAGCCAACAAACTACGTTTAAAAGCAATAGTGGTGAGAGGCGGCAGCGACGGCGATTTAGAAAAACGCGCAAGCTTGTTGCGTCGAGATTCCGTTCACGGCCCGTTTAACGGCAGTATTACGATAGACAAAGAGCGCAATGCGATAAAAGCTAACGGCTCATTTATTCAAGTCATTTATGCCAATCACCCAAGTGAAATAGATTACACAAAATATGGCATAAGCAACGCTATAGTTGTAGATAACACCGGCATGTGGCGAGACGAAGAAGGTTTGTCGCAGCACTTACAGGCCAAGGGCGCTGCTAAAGTGCTGCTGACCGCGCCAGGCAAAGGCAAAATTAAGAATATAGTGCATGGCGTTAATCACCGCGATATTTTGCCCAGTGACACTATATTGTCTGCCGCGAGTTGCACCACCAACGCAATTACGCCGGTATTAAAAGCCTTAGATGAAGAATATGGTATCGACAATGGACATGTTGAAACCGTGCATTCTTTCACTAACGATCAAAACCTGATTGATAATTACCATAAAGCAGAACGCCGAGGCCGTGCCGCCACCCTCAATATGGTTATTACCGAAACAGGCGCTGCAAAAGCAGTATCTAAAGCTTACCCTAAACTAGAAGGTAAACTGACCGGCAATGCGATTCGTGTGCCTACGCCTAATGTGTCTATGGCAATTTTGAATTTGAATTTACAAAAAAACACCGACAAAGAGAGCATCAATACGTTCTTGCGTAACACCTCTTTATTCAGTGATTTACAGCATCAAATCGATTACACCTCGTCAACCGAAATAGTGTCTACCGATCTGGTGGGTACACGTGCTGCAGCTATTGTGGATTCGCAAGCCACTATTGTTGCCGACAATCGCACAACCTTGTACGTGTGGTATGACAATGAATTTGGCTATAGCGTGCAAGTAATGCGTGTGGTTACCGACATGGCTGAATTAGCGGTGCCAACCCTGCCTTAGTTAGCATGAGGGGCGTTGTCAAAACCATGCTTGAATAAACTAAAAAAGCTGTTTAGCGCAATCTAAGCCGCTTTTTTTTATTACAGGTTTTGCAAATCTACTTTGTTTGCTAATATACAGAAAAATAACAATAACAAGTGTGCGTGCCTGCTTATGTCAAATACCGTAAATGCGTCAAATAAGTCACCTAAGCCCATTATTTCAATTAGTAGCAATTTCGATAGCGGCAATATTAAAGTGCTAGGGCTCAACGCGCCCAACGATATTCAACTGGCCATAAATAAAGACAATGATTCTGAATTTTACCAGTGGTTCCATTTTAAGCTGCATGCCATTGCCTTCATTGAATATAAATTACATATTAATGATTTGGCCAAATCGGCTTATCCAGACGGTTGGAAAGATTATCAAGCGGTAGCGTCTTACGATCGTGAAACATGGTTTAGAGTCGACACTGAATTTACCGGTAATCAACTCATTATCGATTTAACCCCAGAGTACGACAGCGTTTATTTTGCTTACTTTGCCCCTTACAGCTACGAGCGTCATCTTGACCTCATTGCCAACGCGCAAATGAGCTTCGACTGCAGACATGAGCTGCTTGGCTTAACGCTCGACGGCAGGGAACTTAACTTACTTGTTATCGGCGAGCTTGATGCCCACGCATCTAGCAACGATACGGACAGTTCCCAGCAAACACCCGCAAAACATAAAGTATGGATAACCGCCCGTCAACATCCAGGTGAAACTATGGCGCAGTGGCTAATCGAAGGCCTACTGGGTCGATTGTTAGATGAAGACGATGGTCTTGCCAAAACACTGCTGCAGCACTGCGTTTTTTATGTTGTGCCTAATATGAACCCTGATGGCAGCGTTCGAGGACACCTGCGTACCAATGCCGCTGGCATAAATCTTAACAGAGAATGGGCAAAGCCAAGCGCCGATAAAAGTCCAGAGGTATTTCACGTACTCAACAAAATGCAAGAAACGGGCGTAGATATATTTCTCGACGTGCACGGAGATGAAGCCTTACCGTATAATTTTGTGGCGGGAAGTGAAGGTATTCCAGGTTACGATGAGCGTATTAAAATGCTCGAAGACACTTTCAAAGACTCACTAATGGCAACCACGCCTGAATTTCAGGATGTTTATGGCTATGACAAAGACGAACCGGGCAAAGCTAATCTTACCATAGCCAATAACGCCGTTGCGCATAAGTTTAACTGTCTTGCCTACACCTTAGAAATGCCTTTTAAAGACAATGCCGATTTACCCGATGAAAGCTTTGGTTGGTCAATACCAAGGTGTCAGCAACTGGGCGAGGATGTATTGGTGGCGATAAATGCCGTTGTGAAAAAACGTTTTTAAAAAGAACGAATAAATAAAAATAATAAGTTTGAGCGCAAATTAAACATCTATAAAGCAAGGTAACAAAAGCTCAACGTCAACGGTTTTACACGCCAACAATAAAAAGGAATAATAAAGTGGACGTATTACACGATTTTTTTAAATTACTCGACAGTTTTTTAGGCTCTGCTGTCTGGTTTCCGTATGCGCTATTAGGTACCGGTGCTTTTTTTACTATTTATTTAAAGTTTCCGCAAATACGTTATTTTAAGCATGCCTGGAGAGTAGTAACAGGCAAGTTTGACAAAAAAGGCGCTCCAGGTGATACCACCCATTTTCAATCGCTCACCACGGCGCTTTCGGGCACAGTAGGTACAGGTAATATTGGCGGTGTGGCACTAGCAATTTTTTTAGGCGGCCCTGCTGCACTATTTTGGATGTGGGCCACTGCATTTTTCGGCATGACGACTAAGTTTGTGGAAGTAACCCTGTCGCACAAGTACCGCGAAAAAACTGCAGATGGCACCTTCTCAGGCGGTCCCATGTACTACATGGATAAAAAATTAAACATGAAATGGCTAGCGGTGGTTTTCGCGGTGGCCACGGTTATCAGTTCATTTGGCACCGGTAACCTACCGCAAAGTAACAGTATAGCGATCACAATGGAAGCCACCTTTGGCTTTGAACCTTGGATAGTGGGCAGCGTGTTAGCCATACTGTTGGGTTTAGTCATATTAGGCGGCATAACCCGTATTGCGGCAGTTACTTCTAGGGTTGTGCCATTTATGGCCGTGGTATATATCGTGGGTGCATTTTCGGTCATTTTTTTCAACATCGAAAATGTGGGTCCTGCTTTTGTGTCAATCTTTACCGACGCTTTTACCGGCTCAGCCGCAGCGGGTGGTTTCTTAGGCGCAACCTTTGCATACGCTTTTAACCGCGGTGTTAACCGAGGCCTATTTTCAAACGAAGCGGGACAAGGTTCAGCGCCTATTGCCCACGCAGCCGCTAAAACAGAAGAGCCTGTTTCTGAAGGTATGGTGTCAATATTAGAGCCTTTCATCGATACTATTATAATATGTACTCTTACCGGCTTAGTTATTTTAAGTTCTGGGGTGTGGAATGAAAAACACGAAAATATATTCGACCGCTCTGATATGTATTACGTGCAGGGTTCTCTTTCGCAAGACAATATCGCCGATTCCACCAATGTATTTCAATATTTAAACAAACTAGACGACACTACAATAGAGCCTTTCAATGGCACGATTGCGGTAGTGAATGGTGTCGCAGTCTCTGACGGTTTTACGCTAATTAACGCCCGTTCTTTCGCTGAAGAAGTGACTTATCATGTAGGTTCGCTAGATGATCTGTTTTCGGGCACCTTAATTATTGAAGACGGATCTATCACGCGCGACAATATTATTGTACATGGAAAATCGCTCATTCACTCAGCGACCCTCACCACATTGGCATTTACCAAAGGTTATTTTGGTGACTTTGGCCAATACATCGTTTCTATAGGGCTGTTACTATTTGCGTTTTCAACCGCTATCGCTTGGTCCTACTATGGCGATAGAGCCATGACTTATTTATTTGGACCCGCCTCGGTAATGCCTTACAGGGTGGTATATGTATTTGCCTTCTTGTGGGCTGCAGTGTCAGATACCACCTTAGTATGGACTTTGTCAGCGGTGGCAATAGTGGTCATGACATTACCAAACTTAGTGGGTATCTTATTGCTGAGAAAAGATATGAAAGATTCGGTTAAAGCATACTGGGATAAAGTAAAAGTGGCTAAATAGAGCAATGCTTTAGCGCTTGATATTAGACTACCTTTCATCGGAACGTTACGTTTGAAAGAGCGTCCTTGCTGATATATTATGCAAGGGCGTATTTCAATATAAAAATATTGATGAGTAAGGGCTTTTGATTATCAGGCCATTTAACGTGGGTTTGTAGGGTGAAAAGTACGAAGTAATTAATATAGGGGAAGTGCAAAGGTATTATGGCAATTATTAACTGTCCATCTTGTAACAAAACAATTTCTGACAAAGCCAAAAGCTGTTCTCACTGTAAACATGAATTTGGTGATATAAGCGCAGAGGATATTCGTAGAAAAGCCGCGGCTAAACGCTACAAAGCCATGCAGAAAATTCAAAACCAATCAATGCTAGCAATGTTACTGTTCATTATAGGGTGCTATTTCGCTTTTTTAGGTGATTTTCCGGCAGGCAAAAATGGTATATTGATGTACAATGCTTCCATTGCGATCACGACCATTGGCTTTATATGGTACGCCATTAACAGAGTGCGTATTACACTTCTAAAACGAAGCTAACATTCGATGTTTTTTATCAGGTATAGGGTATTTTATGCAAGCTGAACAGCTACTGGCGGTAATGTCACCAGACATTTACGGCAAATTTAAACAGGCCATCGAAACTGGTAAATGGCTAGACGGAAAGCCCTTAAGCCCACAGCAGCGTGAAACGGTGCTGCAAGCGGTGTTGATGTATCAAGCCAAAGTAGAGCAGTCTGAAGAACATATGACCGTGGGGAAAAATGGTGAGATTGTGCAAAAATCTCGACAGCAGTTACAGCAAGAGCTTAAACAAGCACAGTCTAACGAAATAAATATAGCGCGGTTTAAACAGGATGATTTTTAGTCAGTTTTTTTCCCCCAACCACAAGAGTAGTGATCCTGAAAAGCGTATTGCTAGCATAGACAAACTTAATAAAGACACAAAAAAAGACAAGAGCATACTGCACGAGCTTGCTTTTAACGACGATAATGACGCGGTATCTCTCACTGCACTCAACAAGCTCGATTCCTTTGTGCTATGGATGAAATCGGCAGAAGCATCGGCATCGCTGCGCATAAAAAAACATGCTATGCAAGTTTGTATTGCGCAGCTTGAAGATGAAAAAATTGTTTCAGATAAGTTGTTTTTAGCATTTATAAGTGAAAGTAAAAACAAGCCATTGTTAGAGCAACTGCTTTTTTCCAGCGAGCGCTTACAAAGACAAGATACACTAGCATTAAACACACTATTTTCACTCAACAATGCAAACCATATTCGCCGCTTTTATCAAGAGCATGCCAGCATAAGCCAGCAAATCCTCATTGTCGATAAAACCCACGATGTTAAAACACTGTCTAGAATGAATAAATACGCAAAAGATGCGCGCGTCGCGAGCGCGATTAGCGATAAAGTCACGAACATGTCGCTTATGGCGGAAAAGCCACTAAAAATCACCCAGCAAATAAGCATGATTAATTCTAGATTGTTGGCGCTAAAAGACGCCCAAGACTACGAGTATTTGCGCACACAGTTAGAGCAACTTAGCCGCGAATTTGAAAGTTTACAGCCCGACATTGAATGTTTAGGCGACGTTGCGCAGTCTTCATTAAGTGAAAAATATGAAAGCCTAAAAGCGGTAGTTGTAAGTAAGTTAGCCACATTTGAAGAGGCATATAGAAAAACACAAAAGCTTGAACAAACAAGCTCACAGTTGCGCGATCTGCAGGAACGATGCAAGCAAGTGCAAGTGCAAATAGAAGCATTAAATCGCCAGCAGCCTCATGCTCATAAAACTGCCGAAAACAACGCTATAAATCCTGCCGACAATACCACGGATAATGTACAAGCCTTCGTCACGATCTTGAGTACAACCTTAGAAGATGTCACAAAGACGATAAGCGTAATTGATCAAAAAACGCATACACAAACTCACATTCAACAGCTTGCACGCCTAAGATCTTTTGTTGAACATCTGCAAAGTCAGTTAGCAAATGTATTTGATATTGTTGAGTTTGCATACAAGGCTAAGCTTATAAGTGAAGCATTAGCGCAGCTATTTTTAGATCACGAAAAACAAAGTGAAAGCCTTATATCACAGGGAGAAATTGTGGTTTTAAAGGAAAAAATCAATGTGCAAAAAGCCGCATTTGCGCAGCTCAAAGAAGATGCTAAGGGACTACTACCATCGCACGTTAGTAAAGAGTTCTCTCAAACACTGTCAACCGTAAATGCGCTAGTTAAACAGCTAAACGATCACTACAAGCAAATTGAACATAAATGTGAAAATAAGCTGAAAGTAGTTGACAGAATGATAACGCAGGGTAAGTTTAAACCCGCAATGGCGATGTTTCATAACGTACAAAATTTATATGAAAGAGTGGCAGGAAATGCGCCAGTGCGTTTACAAAAACTGTTTGACCATACCTCTGCCCAGATTAATAAGCTGCAAGAATGGCAGGCTTACATTGCTCAACCTCGTAAGCCGGTATTGCTTGAGCAGGCCGAAGCATTATCAGGCAGTATATTTGAAGATCCCTATGAGCGCTCTCATAGAGTTAGAATACTAAGGCAAGAATGGAATAGCTTAGGTCAATTGCATACGCCTGAAGATGAAGCAGATAACAAAGCTTTCGACGCATTTGTAGAAAAAGCGTTTGTGCCCTGCAGGGCTTTTTTTGCCGAATTAGAAAGACAACGAGAGTTAAACTACCAAAAAGCTCTAGACCTTATTCAAGAAGCAAAAAGCTTAGACAATGAACTGCCAGCACCAGAGTTAGCCTCGAAAATGGGGGCCTTGAAGGCGCAGTTTAATAAACTAGGTGAGCTTGAAAAAAGCCAAATAAGTAAAGTGCGACGTGATTTCACCAAGGCATTAAAGCCACTAGGCGCTATCATTAACAGCGCGCAGCAGCAGTGCGCACAGCAAAAGCAGGGATTGATTAATCAAGCTAAAAAAATTGCAGATGAGTCCACAGAAGAAGCACAACTGTCCCAAGGCGTCGAACAAGCTAAGCTGATGCAGCAAAAGTGGCAGCAAATTGGGTTTGCGGGTAAAAATATCGACAATGAGCTTTGGCAGGCATTTAGGCAAACTAATGATGAGCTCTTTAACCGTTTTCATAAACATATGAATGCTAAAAAAGATGCCAGCCAAGCGCAATGTAAAAGTATAGATAAAGAGATAAGTCAGCTTATCGCTAAAGTAAAAGCGGCCAAAAACAGCGATGAACTTCAGTTTTATGAATCTGAATATACTGCGCTAGAAGAAAAAGCCAAAGTGTCAGACGCGCAAAGCTTTAAAAAATTACAGCCACACTTACGCAAAGCTGACGATATATATGCGCAGGCCAATGAGCGCCTGAACAAGCAGCAGAGCACATCGGCGCTCAATGATTTGTTTGGTTTTCTCCAGTCGTATAACACCATTGAATTGCCTGATGAGCATGAGTATTTGCTAGGGCGATACAAATCATGGGTAAAAGGCGATGTGCCCAAAGTCGATTTACTGGCTGGTTTGGATAGACTCGCGCTTACGCAAGTTGCGGCGCTATTAATAGACGTACCTTATGCAAGTATACCTGTTGGTGATGAAGCCACACGTCAAAATTTACAGTTACAGATGATGGCCGCAAAACTTCAAGGCGACAGTGTAATTGAACCAGAGACGGTGTTAGCCACGTGGGTGAGCAGGGGGCCAATTCAAAACATAGAACAAGATAGTTTGCAGGCGATGAAGAAGCTTTTTATGCGTTAGTTAAGCCCGTTATTATACGTAGAGTGAACGACAAAAAATGAGTAAAAAAAAGCATATTTATGTAGCCTATACCGGCGGCACTATTGGCATGAAACCCTCTGTTAAGGGATTTGTGCCTGCCGCGGGCTACTTGTCTGAAACAGTGGCAAAAATGCCAGAGTTTCATCGCAGTGAAATGCCAAACTTTACCATTCATGAATACAGCAAACTACTCGATTCTAGCGACATGAGCCCCTCTGATTGGCTAGACATTGCCCAAGATATTGCCTCTAATTACGACCAATATGACGGTTTTATTATACTGCATGGAACCGACACCATGGCGTATACCAGCTCGGCCTTGTCTTTCATGTTGGAAGGGTTGCAAAAGCCAGTCATTATAACGGGCTCACAAATTCCGCTGGCTCAGCTGCGCTCAGATGGCCAAGCCAACTTGCTTAATGCGCTTTACATTGCAGCCAACTACCCGATAACAGAAGTGACTTTGTTTTTTAACAATAAGCTTTTTAGAGGCAATCGCGCGCGCAAAGTTGACGCTGATGGTTTTGATGCATTCGACTCGCCTAATTTTCCGCATTTACTTAGCGCTGGCATTCATATTGAAGTGAACACACAACTACCTGCTTTGCCCACAAAAGCCTCTAGACTGACGGTTAGCCCAACTAAAAGCCAGCCAATAGGGATGGTCAGTTTATACCCAGGCATTAGCAGTTCGGTGCTAACAAACATTATTCAACAGCCTGTGAATGCCTTAATTCTGCTGAGCTACGGGGTGGGCAATGCGCCGCAAAATTCTCAGCTTTTGAGTCAAATTGACAAAGCCACCAAGCAAGGAATTATCGTGGTTAACTGCACGCAGTGTATGCGCGGCACCGTAAATATGTCGGGCTATGCAAACGGCAAGTTCGTTGAAGAAACAGGCGTAGTGTCGGGTAAAGATATAACCCCCGAAGCGGCATTGGCTAAACTGCATTACTTGTTAAGTAAAGACGATCTTTCTAATGTGCAAATGCGCCAGTCTATGGCGCTTAATTTGCGCGGTGAAATGACGGATTAAGTCTCAATTACGTGCTTTATGTGCACTGCTAGGTCGTCAAATTACTTGTTATTCTACTTTTATAATCATTACGAAAAAAATCCAACGCTTTAACAAGTTAAGCTTTGGTCAAACGAAGACTGCTTAAAAGTGTCTTTTAAAACAAAAACCGCAGCATTTCGGCTATAGATACTATTACTTTTTGCTTAGTGTTAATAAAGTTGGCTCAATTTAAATAGAGATGGCTCAAATGGTCTTTTTGTTTAAACAAAGTGGGCTCAATTCAATTTTGTTCTGGCTCGGATTAACTGCAATGGAAGTCTGTCAGCGATGGGATTTGCAAAGTAAGCGATGATTGCGAACAGTAAATTTAATGAAAACGTTTCTGATTAATCTAATTACCGTTACCTACAGCAAAAGTAAATCGACTATCTTAATAGCCGATTTAGATCCATTGCAGACGTTCCCTTTGTTTTGCATGACACATATCGCTCTTTATAATAGGATCGGTAGCGTAGCGCTGTTACCTTTTGATTAGATTGTTATGTGTCTCGTGCATCTACTTTAAGAGTCACAACAGTGATAACTGTCTTAAGTTTGTGACTGATTATTTGACAAACAGTGGGCTACGTAAAATGATACTGTTGCGCGTTGGGGCGGTGAAGAAATAGTAATATTACTGCCCAATACTTCTTTAGATGACGCTTATATTATGACGCGGCGCTTGTGTGAAGGACTCAGCCAAAATAAGATGCGCATAACGCGCTTTATTTAGCGCTGGTGATATGGGGGGAATTCGGTAATAATTACGCCATAGTCATGACACGAGTGCTTTATTTGAATTACCTAAATCTTAACGACAATGCCGCAACGTACATACAAAGCTCATTTACAGGCAGTGTGTTAACTATCATGATGAACAAACCAAAGAAGTTAAACGGTTGGACGTCAGAAATGATGGAAGCTATCGCAATTGCGTTTGAAAAAGCCACGCAAGACGAGCCAACTAAGGTCGCTATTTTCACCGGCACCGGTGATTACTTTTCAGCTGGCGTGAATTTGAGTGGCACAATCAAACTGATGGCACCTAAAAAGCTGCATCGTTTGATTGTGCAACACAATGAAGAGTTATTTGATAGGTTTTTAACCTTCCCAAAACCTTTATTAGTCGCCATTAATGGCCCCGCTATTGGTGCAAGTGTTACCTCAGCAAGTTTATGCGACGGTATTATTGCGTCTCACACCGCTACCTTTTCAACGCCTTTTGCTGCGTTGGGCGTTAGCCCTGAAGGCTGTTCAAGTGTTCACTTTGCTAGGCTAATGGGAGAAGACAATGCCCAGCGTATGTTGGCAAGTGAGGGCTGGAAGCCAAATGCAGAAGAAGCATTGACAGTAGGCTTGGTTCAATGGGTAGTCCAAAAAGATCGACTTCAAGCAGAAGCCGAAAAAATAGCACAAGCTTGGGTCGCCAGTGGCCGCAGTCGGACCATTTTAGGGGGCAGTGAGTTAGTAGAGCTACAGCTTGTAAATGCAAGCGAATCAATCGAGCTTGCTAATCGATTTTTAGGCGCTGATTTTTTACGAGGACAATTTACTTTTCTATGGCGTAAGAAGAAGCGCCTAGCGTCGCTTATGTTTCTATCGCTGTGGTTGCTCCGACCGTTATGGAAACATCTCTTATAATGAGCATTTAAAGAGACAGATTAAT